>Ga0268263_1001774_pt1 | contig 16778 bp, 11 predicted proteins | sample Biomet5_FD_190358 | JGI IMG/M metagenome (GOLD analysis project Ga0268263, IMG submission 190358) | Microbial communities from bioreactor (seeded with sewage sludge) at LBNL, California, USA - Biofuel metagenome 5 (SPAdes) (version 4) | ecosystem: Engineered > Bioreactor > Anaerobic >... | reverse complement strand
TTAGATTCACTCCTTTCTCAATCAAAGTTCCAATGTCATCTGACTTACTCTTAGATAATTCTAGATCATTGTCTTTAATCAATGTATCAGGATTCTCTTGTTCCATTTTGATCTTCTTAACGAAGATCTTCACATCATATTGTGTTTTACCGTTTTTAGGGATGTAATCCCGTCCAACATAGCAATTACCAGTAACGCCTATTACCCTATTTGGAATCTCAATCCAAACATCGGCATCAAGGCAATGAAATTGATTAGGAGGTTCGTACATATTTTTATATCTCCATATCATCTATATGTTTTAAATGTATTTAAATGCTTATATCGTTGTATATAAAATATTAAAACAAAACAATCATGAAAAGTAGACACTCAGATTAACAGACGAAAAAATACAGAGCCGGTTAAAGCCATTTTGACATTCAGGTCTGAAGCAAGTAAAACAGGCAATAGACATATCGTTGACTGATCACTAAAGATAACCCACTTCAAGTTAACTGCTCAACAATATCTTCTCTGTCTTTCAGTAATAAATAACCTTTAATTTTGTTAGCTAATCTTTTTGGAAGCTCAGACAATTTGCTAATATGTTCTCCTTTTATCCTTTGCAAATCTTCTTTAAGTTCAGCATAAGAAATTTCTTGTAAAGGAATTGTTGTTATTAGCGCTGCACCTGTTCCCAAAATCTCAATTCCTGAAGAAATTTCGATTTCTTGTGTTATGCCAGGGCTTAAGCTAATCCTTATCTCATTCATTTCTTGAGAAAGACCATCTAATTTTGTTCCTAATTCTTGAAATCCTTTGCTAATATTTCCAACGACAGGCTCTACTTCAACCACATTAACTGTAGGTATTAATCCAATAACAGTAGATAGAGTTCTATATTGCTTTGTAACGTCTTTCTCAAACTTCATGTACTCAATCATATCAAGAATTTCTTTGTTTTCAGTATTGTGAGGAATTTTTGATTTAAGAACTGTAATAAGATTGTTTACATACCAACTCATTTCTTCCTGGCTATTTATTTCCCATTTCTGAACTTCTTTGTTTACCGTGCATGCAATTTCTTGTGTAGCAGTTCCTTGAGATACCTGACACGCTGTCTTTGCTTTCTTTTGAATTTCTTCGAGAAGCTCTTTTAGATTTCTATCTAAAATGGGCAGCCCTTTTCTCAGAACTTTTGTCGCAAACGGTGCCTTTTCGTCAGTGCATTTCATTAGTTCTGCAGCATGATCACAGTATTTTCTATAAAAATTGAGCTCGCTTTTTTTTGCTTCAAAGTCTAGATTTCCCAAATTCTGGACTTCTTTTAAGGCGTTTGCGAGATTTTCAACAGCTTTAAAGAGTAATTCTTTACTCTCTGAGCCTTTAATTGCATCCTTAGCTTCTTCCAGATATTTGTTCACCTCTTCTCTAGCTTCCTGTTTTTTGAAAATTATTGTATGGAATGAGCGATAAAAAGGGAGACAAAATTTAGCAGGATTATAGTAAATTGCTTCCTTTGCTGCAGTTTCGAAAAACTCTATTGCCTTTTCTAATTCTTTTTTGTAATCTTCATCTGTTGCCGCCTTAGAAGCCATAAATATTGAAACTCTTCCAAGAGAATGATTTGAGGAGGATCTCACAGACCTGTTTTCATCATTACTGTCTTCATCATTAGTTAGTCTAATTAAATCATTCCATGCCTGTTGCTTATCTGGCACTTGAGAAAACGCAGAACCAAGAGCAAAGGCAGCACGAGACCTCACATCAAAGTATTCATCATTGGTCAGTCTATGTAAATCATTCCATGCCTGTTGTTTATATGGCACCTGAAAAAACGTAGAACCAAGAACAGAGACAGCACGAGACCTCACATAATTGTCTTCATCATTGGTCAGTCTATGTAAATCATTCCATGCCTGTTGTTTATCTGGCACTTGAGAAAATGCAGAACCAAGAACATAGGCAGCATGAAACCTCATATCACTGTCTTCATCATTGGTCAGTCTAATTAAATCATTCCATGCCTGTTGTTTATCTGGCACTTGAGAAAATGCAGAACCAAGAACAGAGGCAGCGTGAGACCTCACAATATAATATTCATCATTGGTCAGTCTAATTAAATCATTCCATGCCTGTTGTTTATCTGGCACTTGAGAAAATGCAGAACCAAGAACAGAGGCAGCATGAGACCTCACAATATAATATTCATCATTGGTCAGTCTAATTAAATCATTCCATACCTGTTGTTTATCTGGCACTTGAAAAAATGCAGAACCAAGAACAGAGACAGCACGAGACCTCACATCACTGTCTTTATCATTTGTCAGTCTATGTAAATCATTCCATGCCTGTTGCTTATCTGGAATGGAAGAGAAGAAATTCTTTAATTCTTCTAACGCATGTATACGTTCTTCTGGATCATCGCTCAGACATTGATTGTGAATTTTCTCCTGGTCGACCAACTGCCAAACACCGTAAAATCATATCAAGTTGGTGTTTAAAAATTTTCCTTTTTGGTTTTCGAGAATAGAGAGAATAGATCATATTACGAACTTTTTATCTCAGTAAAGTTTAACGAAAGCCTATGTATTGCGAAAAACTTCTAAAAAAAGGGACATTGATCTAGTTTACATTAATAGATATTTTCAATGAGCTATTGAAATCCCTGAGATTACAAAACCAATTAAGGAAATTACTGCTGAGTATCTTTGTAATAACGTATCTAATTTTGATTGTTTTAGCTCATCCAATCTTCGAGAATATTCCTCATATAGCTCATCATTATCCCCAGAAAGTTTACAGATTAAAATTTTTATTTCATCTAAGCGTCTTAGAACATAATTATTTAAACCATTTATCTTCTCAGCCTGCATGGAATCTAATTTTTCTATAGAGAGTGTACTTAGGCCCTCGATCTTACTAAGTTTCTCTAATTCCTCTTTCATGGTTTCAAGATCTGATAAAATATCCGCCGAATTAAATTTGGTTTTGGAAATATCAAAGCTTATGCAACTCAACTTATCTTTAATGTAAATAATTTCACTGAAGGCGAAGTCAAATTTTTGGTCTAATTTTTGGTCTAATTCTTGTTCTGAGACCACTTTCATTGTAGGCATAATAGAAATTATAAGAGGCAAATCCTGGTACTTCTCAGGAGAAATTACTTTGTTGTCTAATGCTTCAATTTTGCTAAGAATAAACTTATTTTCAGGAATTGAAGGTATTTTTATTTTCAGAATAGATAGAATATTTTCAAAAATCTCTATATACTGCTCTTGATCGTCGCTTATAGCGTTCTGAATTTCCTTGTTTATATCACATACAATCGCTTCTGTATCAGTACCTATCGATTCCCTGCAAGCAATTTTTGCTTTCTTTTGAATTTCTTCAAGAAGCTCTTTTAGATTCCTGTCTAGTATAGGAAGCCCTTTTCTCAGAACTTTTGTCGCGAACGGTGCTTTTTCGTCAGTACATTTCATTAGTTCTGCAGCATGATCACAGTATTTTCTATAGAAATTGATCTCGCCTTTTTTTGCCTCTAAATCTAGGTTTTCTAAATTCTGGACTTCTTTTAATGCTTCTGCAAGGTTTTCAACAGCTTCAAAAAGATGTTTCTTGCTTTCTGAGTCTTCAATTGCAGCTTTAGCTTCTTCCAGATATTTGTTCACCTCTTCTCTAGCTTCCTGTTTTTTGAAAATTATTGTATGGAATGAACGATAAAAAGGGAGACAAAATTTAGCAGGATTATAGTAAATTGCTTCCTTTGCTGCAGTTTCGAAAAACTCTATTGCCTTCTCTAATTCTTTTTTGTAATCTTCATCTGTTACCGCCTTAGAAGCCATAAATATTGAAACTCTTCCAAGAGAATGATTTGAGGAGGATCTCACAGACCTGTCTCCATCATTAGTTAGTCTAATTAAATCATTCCATGCCTGTTGCTTATCTGGCACTTGAGAAAAAGCAGAACCAAGAGCATATGCAGTCCTAGACCTCACATCACTGTCTTCATCATTGGTCAGTCTAAGTAAATCACTCCATGTCTGTTGTTTATCTGGCACTTGAGAAAAAACAGAACCAAGCGCTGAGGCAGCACTAGACCTCACATCATCGTATTCATCATTGGTCAATTTGTGTAAGTCATTCCATGCCTGTTGTTTATCTGGCACTTGAGGGAAAGCAGAACCAAGAGCAGAAGCAGCACTAGACCTCACATACCAGTTTTCATCGTTGGCCAATTTGTGTAAGTCCTTCCATGCCTGTTGCTTATCTGGCACTTGAGAAAACAAAGAACCAAGAGTTGAGGTAGCATTATGCCTCACATCACTGTCTTCATCACTGGTCAGTCTATGTAAGTCCTTCCATGCCTGTTGTTTATCTGGCACTTGAGAAAAAGCAGAACCAAGAGCTTCAGCAGCATTACATCTAACAAAATCGTCTTCATCACTGGTCAGTCTAAGTAAATCATTCCATGCCTGTTGTTTGTCTGGTGCTTGAGAAAATGCAGAACCAAGAGCAAAGGTAGCATTAGACCTCACATCACTGTCTTCGCTGTTGGTCAGTCTAAGTAAATCATTCCATGCCTGTTGTTTATCTGGTACTACAGAAAACGTGGAACCAAGAGCTGAGGCAGCCTTATACTTCACATCACGGTCTTCATCGTTGATCAGTCTAAGTAAATCATTCCATGCCTGTTGTTTATCTGAAACTTGAGAAAACGCAGAATAAAGAGCATCGGCAGCACTATATCTAACATACCCGTTTTCATCAACAGTCAGTCTAATTAAATCATTCCATGCCTGTTGTTTATCTGGTACTTGAGAAAAAGCAGAACCAAGAGCATTGGTAGCACTATATCTCACATCATCGTCTTTATCATTGGTCAGTCTATATAAGTCATTCCACGCCTGTTGCTTGTCTAGCACTTCAGAAAACACAGAACCAAGAGCTGAGGCAGCACTAGACTTCACATCACAGTATTCATCGTTGGTCAGTCTATGTAAGTCATTCCACGCATGTTGTTTGTCTAGCACTTCAGAAAACACAGAACCAAGAGCATCGGCAGCTATAGACCTCACATCACTGTCTTCATCTTTAGTCAGTCTATGTAAGCCATTCCATGCCTGTTGTTTATCTGGTACTTGAGAAAAAGCAGAACCAAGAGCTTCGGCAGCACTAGACTTCACTTTAAGATCTTCATACTTGATCAGTCTAAGTAAATCATTCCATACCTGTTGTTTATCTGGTACTTGAGAAAACACAGAACCAAGAGCTTCGGCAGCACTATACCTCACATCACTGTCTTCATCCTTGATCAGTCTAAGTAAATCATTCCATGCCTGTTCTTTATCTTTATCTAAAATATAAGAAAACGCAAAAACAAGAGCTTTAACAGCATTAAGCCTTACATCATTGTTTTTATCATTAGTCAGTCTACTTAAGTCATTCCATGCCTGTTGTTTATCTGGCACTTGAGAAAAAGTAGAACCAAGTGCTTTAGCAGCCATATACCTCACAGACACATATGCATCATTAGTCAGTCTATGTAAGTCATTCCATGACTGTTCTTTATCTGGCATTTGAGAAAAAGCAGAACCAAGAGCTTTAGCAGCCCTATACCTCACATCACTGTTTTTATCACTAGTTAGTCTATGTAAATCATTCCATGCCTGTTCTTTATCTTTATCTAAAATATAAGAAAACGCAAAAAAAAGAGCTTCGGCAGCACTAGACTTCACAGACTCGTGTTCATCATTGGTCAGTCTACTTAAGTCATTCCATGCTTGTTCTTTATCTGGCATGTCAGAAAACGCAGAACCAAGAGCTTCGGCAGCACTATACCTTACAAAAAGACCTTCATCATTAGTCAGTCTATGTAAGTCATTCCATGCCTGTTCTTTATTTGGCATGTCAGAAAACGCAGAACCAAGAGTTTTAACAGCACTACTCCTAACAAGACTGTTTTTATCATTAGTCAGTCTGTGTAAATCATTCCATGCCTGTTGCTTGTCTGGTATGAATGAGAAGGAATTCTTTAATTGCTCTAACGCTTGGATACGCTCTTTTGGATCATCGCTTAGGCATTGATTGTGAATTTTCTCTTGGTCGACCAACTGCCAAACACCATAAAATCATATCAGGTTGGTGTTTAAAAATTTTCCTTTTTGATTTTTGAGAATAGAGAGCATAGATAATTTTGCTTCAGTCCAGGTATGAATCCAGGTCTATCCTTTGGATTACCCAGTGAGCTTTCCTCTAAGTCCTGGTCTTGAAAACAAAAAATCCAAAAGTGAGTTAAAACAGTTTTTAACGGACATTTGCTTTTAATGAACGACCTTTTTTTTGGTTCGGTCCCAGCTCCAGGGCTCATCAAGGATATTGACATTAACCTTTTCTACCCCTTCCGCACTAAGGACTTTTCGCCGGATCTGTTCCTTAAAATACTCGATCATGGGGCAGGCGCTTGTTGTCAATACAAGGTTTACGTCTACATTTGGTCCGTCGACTACTACTTCCTTTACCAGGCCCAGTTTGACGATATCCATCCCTACCCCTGGGTCGACCACATCTTTTAGCAGGGAATAAATTTGCTCATCCTTAAGCGCTGTTCCTTGTGGAGCTTTTTCATGTCCGGAAACTAACTCTTCATGTGCATGGAACTTGTCTTCTAGCCTGCTCAGCCGGTCAAGTATCTGGCTTATCACAATAAGTCCGGGATCAGGCAGCTTATCATGATCAAGTTTTCCTGCAGAAACCGAGGGATGTGTTTCTGCAATTCTTGCAGGGACTCCCACAACCGTAGCTCCGGGTGGGACTGGCCGGATCACAACCGAGCCGGCGCCTATTTTAGCGCCTCTTCCAACAGTAATCGGTCCAAGTACAGATGCTCCTGAACCAATAACCACATCATTTTCAATAGTAGGGTGACGCTTTACCTTTTCCAGAGCTGTACCCCCCAACACAACTCCCATATATATCAGAACGTCATCGCCTACCTCAGCAGTTTCTCCAATCACAACTCCGGACCCGTGGTCTATGAAAACTCTCCTTCCAAGCTTTGCCCCTGGATGGATTTCAATACCTGTTAACATCCTTGAGATGTGAGAGAGCAGACGGGCCAGAAAATAAAAGTGTCTCTCCCAGAGCGAATGAGATATCCGGTGTATCCAGATAGCATGCAGGCCCGGATAGCAGCAGATTACCTCCAGCGTAGACCTTGCTGCGGGGTCTTTTTCAAAAACGGTCTTGATATCTTCCCTGATTCCCATTCGAAATCTTCCGGTATTAATTGTCAAATCAATCGGTCAGCCAGCCTCAGACGAATCAGTCAAAAAATTGCCGGTAAATCAGTCAGGCAGTTACTGGTAAATCAGCCAACTGTTACTGATAGATCGGTCAAACATTTGCTGACAAATTAGTCAAACGGTTGCCGGTAAATCAGTCAAACATTTGCTGACAAATCAGTCAAACATTTGCTGACAAATCAGTCAAAGAGGTCAGTGCTCAGATAACGCTCTCCCGTATCCGGCAAGATCACAACAATCGTTTTCCCGCTCATTTCTTCCCTGGCTGCAACCTGCAGAGCAGCATAGGTAGCAGCTCCTGAAGATATGCCTGCAAGGATGCCTTCTTCCTTTGCCAGGCGCCGGGATATGGCAGCGGCGTTGTCTCCGGTTACTTTGATCACTTCATCTACAAGGTCAAGCTGGAGTACATCAGGAATAAAACCTGCACCGATACCCTGGATTTTATGTGGTCCAGGGCTTCCGCCGCTGAGTACGGGAGACTCGGCAGGTTCGACTGCAATCGCCTTAAAAGCAGGTTTCCGTTTTTTGATGACGCTGGCAATGCCTGTGATAGTTCCGCCTGTTCCCACGCCTGCTACAATGGCATCTGCTTTGCCATCCGTGTCTCTCCAGATTTCTTCAGCCGTTGTACGTCTGTGAATTTCTGGATTTGCAGGATTCTGGAATTGCTGGGCTATGAAGTAAAGCGAAGGATCGTCAGCAGCCATCTGCTCGGCTTTATTAACTGCTCCTTTCATTCCCTCCGTTCCTGGGGTCAGAACCAGCTCTGCTCCAAGGGCTTTCAGCAGTTTTCTTCGTTCTACCGTCATTGTTTCAGGCATAACCAGTATGAGCTTATAGCCACGGGCAGCGCAGACGCAGGCGAGTCCGATGCCAGTGTTGCCGCTGGTTGCTTCAATAACAGTGGTACCTTTTTTGATTTTTCCTTCAAGTTCGGCTTTTTCAATCATCGCCAGTCCTATTCTGTCTTTCACACTTCCCATAGGATTAAAGGACTCTACTTTAGCTAACACATCCGCATGTAGACCTTCTGTTATGCGGTTTAACCTGACAAGAGGCGTATTACCAATTGTCCAGGTTACGTCGGAATATATTCGCCCCATACTTTTACCGTCTCCTGCAACTTACTTTTTTCAGGTTCCATGTATTTTAATTTGATTAGATTATATTAATTAAAATCTATTAATTAAATCATATTAATTAAATCATATTAACTCGGTTATATTATAAGCTGCCAATCACGTATGTTTTTACACTCAAACCTTTTCAGGGCTCATTACAGTTTATCGGATGACTTTTTAATCAGCCTGAGATGATATTTTGAGCGGTCAGCACTGCTGCAATATACAGCAATATACGGCAACATACAGACAATTCACAGTAAATTCACAATTGTGAATTAATCTCATGTTAAATATAGTTATCGAGAAGTTTCTGCACTGAAAACCCATACTTAAGGACAAAAAGAATCCGACAGCATAATGTAAAAAACAGTGAAGAACTGGGAAAACAGTAAGGAACTATAAAACATTAAGAAAATTGGAAAAACAGTAAAAAGACTGACAAAAGTAGAGGAACTAAAAACAATAATAGAGCTCTGAAAGCAGTAAATGAATTGATAAAATCCGGCTTTATGCTTCAGATTCTTTTTTATCGTCCTCTTTGTCTTCCGTTTTATAATTGGCTTGCTCTTCCTTGCCACATTTACTATTGCATTTATTTTCAATTCCTCTGGCACTTACACAGATCTCACAGATTCTTACTACAAAGTCGCTGACTTTGTTATCGATAAGGTCCTGAGCAAGCTTTTCGATCAATTCTTTCGTCTCACCCTGAAACTCAATTCTGTAGCCTCTTTTTCCCGAAATATATTGGGAAACTGCCGACGGGGCAATCCCCAGCAACTTTGCCGACGCTGCCTGTGACTGTCCTTTTTTTACAAGTTCGATTGCAAGACTGGCCCTTATTGCGGGGACCAGATCCCACACAATCTTCTGACACGGAGTTTCCATAATTACCATCACTTTTTGAGATTTTACACTTGAAAGAGAATATATCCTATGTACATATATATTATTTTCAGTAACAAAAATAATAATAAGATTCCCTGCCGGTCTCAGAAGGAATAAAACTTACAAGAAAACGGCGCGATTTTTAACAATTTACAAAATTTACAAAAAGATTTCGGGATTTTCCCTGCATATCTCTAAGTTTTTCTGCGAGATTTTACGATAAAACTTATATAGTCACAATTGTTATGAGTATTCACAATTGTGAAGGTGTAAGTGTGACAGTTCAAGACAAGACCATTTACATGGACAACTCGGCTACAACGCCTGTAAGAAGAGAAGTTGTCGAAGAGATGCTTCCCTATATGACCGAGAATTTCGGAAACCCTTCTTCTATTTATGATATCGGAAAAATCTCAAAACATGCAATCGACAAAGCGAGAGTAAAGGTTGCCAATGCTCTCGGGGCTGAAGAAAACGAGATCTATTTTACATCTGGAGGCACGGAATCCGATAACTGGGCACTTAAGGGGATTGCCTTTGCAAACCGGAATAAAGGAAAACACATAATCACTTCTTCTATAGAACACCACGCAGTCCTTCATACCTGTGCCTGGCTGGAAGGGCAGGGATTTGAGGTAACATACCTGCCTGTTGACAAATACGGAATGGTATCTCTTGAGGAAGTAAAGAAGGCGATTCGAGACGATACTATCCTTATTTCCATAATGCTTGCAAACAACGAAATAGGGACAATCCAGCCTGTAGAGGAAATCGGAAAAATCGCTAAAGAGAACCGGATCTACTTCCATACGGACGCTGTGCAGGCGATAGGCCATGTTCCTATCGATGTCAAAAAAATGAATATCGACCTTCTCTCCCTTTCAGGGCACAAGTTCGAAGGCCCAAAGGGCTGCGGAGCCCTCTACATCCGAAAAGGGACAAAAATAGATACCCTTCTGCACGGTGGGGCTCAGGAAAGAAAACGAAGGGCTGGAACCGAGAATGTCCCTGCCATTGTGGGCCTTGGAAAAGCTATAGAGCTTGCAACAGCCGAAATTGAAGAATCAAATAAAAACTTGCTCGAGCTGAGAGAACACCTTATTAAAGGTCTTCTGAAAATCCCAAAAACCCACCTCAATGGGCATCTTACACAGAGGCTCGCAAATAACGTGAATGTTACATTTGAATACATAGAAGGCGAATCACTTCTGCTGCTATTGAACGCGAAAGGAATTTTTGCATCTACCGGAAGCGCATGTAACTCTTCTTCTCTTGAACCCTCACATGTGCTTACAGCCTGTGGAGTCCCTCACGAAATCGTTCACGGTTCACTCAGACTTAGCCTTGGAAGGATGAATTCCAAAAAAGACGTGGACAGAGTACTTGAGGTTCTGCCTGAGATCGTGCAGAAGCTAAGAAACATGTCCCCACTGACCCCGAAAGAGTACAGGACTATTTAAGAGGCAGTATTTAAGAGGCAACGGTGAACGATATTGAAGGAATACGAGGTCGTTTTAAAAGGTTTTGAATAATTTGGATACTTTTTGAGAGTTTTTGAACAATCCTAAAATTGAGAGAACATAATTGAAAAGCAATATTGGAGGACAGCTCATGGATTACAGCCTTAAAGTAATGGATCACTTTTCAAATCCAAGAAACATGGGAAGCATTGAGAATAGTGATGGCGTAGGGGAAGTTGGGAACGCGAAGTGCGGAGATATAATGAAAATCTACCTCAAGGTTGAAGATAATCGGATTGCGGACGTGAAGTTCCAGACCTTCGGATGCGGAGCTGCGATCGCATCAAGCAGTATGGCAACTGAAATGATTAAAGGAAAAACTCTTGAAGAAGCCTGGAAACTTTCAAACAAAGCCGTTGCAGAAGCCCTTGACGGACTTCCTCCGATAAAAATGCACTGTTCAATGCTTGCAGAAGAGGCTATCCATGAAGCAATTAACGATTATCTAAAGAAAAAAGGGCTTGAGCCCTGGACAGAATAAGAATAACTCTTCTTGTTCCAGCTAAGTTAGACTGAAAAGAATTTCGCCAAAATGAGATTGATCAAAATGAGATTGGTCAAAATGAGATTGGTCAAAATGAACTTGGTCTAAACGAGATTAAAGTGAGACTATCTATCAAAACGAGATTGGTCAAAATGAGATTAAAGTGAGACTATCTGTCAAAACGAGATTATTATGGAAAACCAGTTAATCATTGAAGAAATAAAAAAGCTTAAAGCCGAAAGGAATGCAGTAATCCTTTCCCACTTTTACACCAGAAGCGAAGTTCAGGAAGTTGCGGATTTTGTTGGGGATTCGCTTTCCCTTTGTAAAGCCGCAGTTAATTCAAAAGCCGATGTCATAGTTCTTGCAGGCGTTCATTTTATGGCAGAATCGGCAGCAATAATTTCTCCTCAAAAGACAGTTCTCTTGCCCGTACCCGATGCAGGCTGCCCGATGGCGGATATGGTTACTGTTAAGTCTCTAAGGGCTGCAAAAGAAAAACATCCTGAAGCTGCAATTGTGTGCTATGTAAACAGTTCGGCGGCCGTAAAAGCCGAGTCCGATATCTGCTGCACATCGGCAAACGCGATAAATGTGGTAAATTCAGTTGAAGGCATGGAGATTATATTTATTCCGGACAAAAATCTGGGAGCCTTTGTATCACTTCATACTGATAAAAAGATACATCTCTGGCCCGGATTTTGCCATGTTCATGATAATATCAGTGAGAAAGATATACAGGAATTAAAAAAGCTGCATCCTGATTCTGAATTTCTTGCACATCCCGAGTGCAGAACCGAAGTCCTGAACTTTGCAGACAGGATTCTAAGCACTTCAGGAATTATAAAGGAGGTGGGAATTTCAGGCTCCACGGAATTTATAATAGGAACCGAAAGGGAAATTGTTCGAAGCCTGAAAAAGAAATACCCGGATAAGAAGTTCTATCCTGCTTCAGAGAAGGCTTTTTGCTACAATATGAAGAAAATAACTCTCGAGGCTATTCTGAACAGCTTGCAGAGCTTGGAATATGAGATTCATGTCCCAGAAAATATAAGGGTTAAAGCCAGAAAAGCCCTGGACAGGATGCTTGAGATTAGTGGATCTTGATGTATGGAAAGAGCATAAAGAGCAAGGAGAACGGTAACGGCTTAAGGCTCTTTTTCCTTAACTTTTCACGAAAATGGTTTTTATAAAAGATTTTCTGGAACTCTCAAATTTGTGTTTGTAGATTATTAGCAATAATTATTTATACTTTCTTTTATTATTGCAAATAATTATCTGTATTAACATTTGTTATTTAGTAGGTAGTTATTTATAATAGGTTCACGACTGTGAAGGTGGTCACAATTGTGAATGTATGCAAGAAGATTGTGAACACATGCAAAAAGAGAATAATCGTCAGGATGGCAGAGTGGTGATGCTTCCGGCTGCAACCCGGAATTATGTGAGTTCGATTCTCACTCCTGACTTTTCCAAAGATTATGATCAGTCAAATAACGACGAATAAGGATGAATAAAGACGAATAAAAAAACTCTGAGAAATAGCCTGGCGGGTAGCAAAGAAATTTGGGCTGGAGATAAAGCTGGAGATAAGATAGAATGACGGACAAAAACAGAAATCGGAACGAAAAAGAAGGCAAGGAAAATCGGGAAAGTCAGACAAAAGAAAGTCAGACAAAAGAAAGTCAGACAAAAGAAAGTCAGACAAAAGAAAGTCAGACAAAAGAAAGTCAGACAAAAGAAAGTCAGACAAAAGAAAGTCAGGCAAAAGAAAGTAGGGAAAAAAAGAAGTCTGAAAGCCTGGGAGTTTCTACTCTTGCCGTGCATGCAGGCGCAAAACCTGATCCGGCTACCGGAGCAAGGTCAGTTCCGATTTATCAGACCGCAGCGTATGTATTTAAGGACGCTGAGGAAGCTGCCGATCTTTTTGGGCTCAGGAAAGAAGGCAATATTTATACCCGCCTTATGAACCCCACAACCGATGTCTTTGAGAAAAGAATAGCTGCCCTTGAAGGAGGCATAGGTGCCCTTGCAGTAGCCTCAGGGATGGCTGCAATTACAACCGCACTCCTCACTTTCACAAAGCCCGGAGATGAGATTATTTCAGGGGACAAGCTTTACGGAGGAACCTACGAGCTTTTCAATTATACTTTCCCCAAGCTCGGAAGAACCGTAAAATTCGTAGACGTCGGTAAGCCTGAAGAATTCAAAAACGCAATATCGGAAAAAACAAAAGCCATCTATGTGGAATCAATAGGAAATCCCGGACTTGATATCCCTGATTTTGAGAAACTCGCAGAAATCGCTCATGGTGCAGGAATTCCACTTGTTGTAGACAATACGGTATCTCCCCTGATCTTACGGCCAATTGATCACGGGGTAGATATAGTTGTGTATTCAGCAACAAAATTCATAGGAGGTCATGGGACTTCTATAGGAGGGGTAATTGTTGACTCAGGAAACTTTGACTGGAAACCTGAAAAATTCCCTGAGATTTGCGAGCCTGATCCCGGATACCACGGCCTGAAATATAAGGAAGCCTTTGGAAAGGCTGCCTTTATCGCAAAAGCAAGGGTGCAGTTCGTCAGGGACACTGGGGCATGCATTTCTCCTTTTAATTCATTTCTCTTTACCCTGGGGCTTGAAACTCTGCCTCTCAGAATGAAAAAACACTGTGATAATGCCCTGGAGATTGCAAAATTCCTGGAAAAGCACCCAAAGGTTTCCTGGGTTTCGTACCCTGGGCTTGAATCCCATAGCAGCCATGAACTTGCAAAGAAATATCTTAAATCGGGGTACGGCGCACTAATAGGCTTTGGAATTAAAGGCGGAGCCAGAGAATGTAAAAAGTTTATTGAAGGGCTTGAGATTTTTTCTCATCTCGCAAATATCGGGGATGCAAAAAGTCTTGTAATCCATCCGGCTTCAACCACTCATGAACAGCTATCAAAGGAAGAGCAGGCAGCCTGCGGCGTAACTGAGGACTTTATCAGGCTTTCTATAGGAATAGAGGATGCAAAGGACCTTATTTTTGATATTGATCAGGCACTCTCCGAGGTATGAGTATGGAGAGCTCGACCCAGGTTCCTTCCTTTAAAAACCTTTTTTCTGGAAAAAAAGGCCAGAATCTTGGGATAGTTCGTTCAATGAACTATGAAATTCCTGGAATTTTCAGGCTCGAGAGCGGAAAGACTCTTTCCCATGTCAGGATAGAGTATGAGATGTACGGGAAGATGAACGCGGATAAGAGCAATGTTATCCTGGTCTGCCATGCCCTTACAGGCGATGCTCATGCTGCCGGATTTCATGCAGGAGACAAAAAGCCGGGCTGGTGGAACATTGTAATTGGCCCGAATAAGGCATTTGATACGGAAAGATATTGCATCGTCTGTCCAAACATAATTGGAGGCTGTAAAGGTTCTACAGGTCCTTCTTCTATTAACCCTGAAACAGGAAAACCCTACGGTATTTCTTTTCCTATACTTACTATCGCGGATATGGTAAATGCCCAGAAAAAGCTTGTCGAGCACCTGGGAGTAAAACAGCTTTTTGCAGTTGCAGGCGGCTCAATGGGCGGAATGCAGGTACTTCAATGGACGGTCAGTTATCCTGAAATGGTTAAAAAAGCAATTGCAATCGCAACAACTGCGTCCACAACCCCTCAGCAAATCGCATTTGGGGCAATCGGTAGAAAAGCGATAACAGATGACCCAAAGTGGAACGGAGGTAACTATTACGGAAAGAAAACTCCTGCACAGGGCCTGGCGCTTGCCCGTATGATAGGTCATATTACATACTTAAGCGATGCTTCGATGCAAAAGAAGTTTGGGAGAGCTCAGCAGGAGAAAACAGGTCTTAATCTACCGAAAATCTCTTCAGAAGCTGCTCCAGAAGCTTTTTCAGAAACCGCTCCAGAAGCCTCTTCAGAAATCTCTTCAGAAGCCTCTTCAGAAATCTTCTCTGACCGTTCCTCGAATTTCCAGGTCGAAAGCTACCTGAATCACCAGGGAGATACTTTTACAAAGCGTTTTGATGCCAACTCATATCTTTATATCACAAAAGCCGTGGATTTCTTTGACCTTTCAAAAAACGGATCTCTAATAGAAGGTCTTTCAGGGATTACTGCAAAATACCTTGTGATTTCCATAACCTCAGACTGGCTCTATCCTCCATACCAGTCTCAGGAAATCGTATCTGCACTTACTGCAAACGGGGTTGATGCCAAATACGAGGAAATCAGGTCTCAGTACGGGCATGATGCTTTTTTGCTTGAAGAAGGACAGCTCAATTACCTTATAAGGGGCTTTCTTTCACAGATTCTTGTAAGTGACATTATGTACCAGAACTTCTATTCGGTTTCCAGAAACGAAACAATTGAAAACGCTTCAACCCTTATGGTAAAAAAGAAAGTAAACCATCTGCCTGTAGTCTCAGAGGACAGAAAGCTTGAAGGCATAGTCACTTCCTGGGATATTACAAAAGCCGTTGCCTGCAAAATCACCGAGCTGGATGAGATAATTACCCGCGACGTGAAATACGTATTTTCAGGCGATAAAATCGAGACTGTGTCCTCGATAATGGAAGATTACTCGATTTCCGCACTTCCTGTAATCGATTCTGAAAACCGAGTTATAGGTATGGTTACGAGTGAGAGCATAAGCGCGCTTATTGGAAAGTTCAGTTAATTCTGGAAAGTTCAGTTAATTCAGGAAAGTTCAGTTAATTCAGGAAGGTTCAGTTAATTCAGGAAGGTTCAGTTAATTCAGGAAAGTTCAGTTAATTCAGGAAAGTTCAGTTAATTCAGGAAAGTTCAGTTAATTCAAGAAGGTTCAGTTAATTTTGAAGAATCAGAGATTTAAAATCCAAATTCTTTTTTCCACAACACTGCAATTGTGTTGAAAAGATAAATTATTTTTTCGGCTATGGATATTCGTTTTTGTGAGTTAGCTTTGCATGTTAGCTTTGTAAGTTCATTTTGTAAATTATATTCTGTAAGCTAATTTTTATATATTATTCTTTGCAGATTGATTTTTGATATCCTCTTCAAATTAATGGGCTTTCAACTACAAAAAAATATAATAGTTGTTTTATTTTCCTTTATCATATCTTGGAGTAAAAATGGAACTTGAAGTTTTAAAACAATCTCTGGCTTCGCTGGACATCAATCCGGATGAAATCCTACAATTTTTAATCCATTTTTATAGGTTTAATGTCTCTCCCATATTGCTGAAACATGACTACTAAGTTAAGCCGTTATACTTACTTTTTTCAATTAAAACCGCGATTTAAGGCCCCGAATATTTTCCTCCATTTGCAGACTTTTATTGTTAGAATTCCGGATTCTTCCAGTATCTCCGAATAATATCTGGCTTTTGCATACGACAAGCTAATGTTAATGACAAAAGTAGAATTGTTCCCATATTTTGTTGCGGGGTCACTATCAATGGCTCCCTGCTGATCCATTGACCTACAC
>Ga0268263_1001773_pt1 | contig 16788 bp, 12 predicted proteins | sample Biomet5_FD_190358 | JGI IMG/M metagenome (GOLD analysis project Ga0268263, IMG submission 190358) | Microbial communities from bioreactor (seeded with sewage sludge) at LBNL, California, USA - Biofuel metagenome 5 (SPAdes) (version 4) | ecosystem: Engineered > Bioreactor > Anaerobic >... | reverse complement strand
ATCAAGAATCAACTTGGCAAGTTTGTTAGCATGTACATTTCCAATGCTTCCATTGGTGGTAAACAGTGGAACCTCTTTTTCTCCAAATAAATCGATTACTGGATATTGTTCGTTAGACCAGCTCTCACTTTTATAATCGGTACCGTCTATATCGCAAACGTCGGTTATATTGCTTGCATTGTCTGCTGCGTTTGCGTTATATGCAGCAACTGAAATTAGGATAGCAAAGGCAGCCAGCAAAAATACTGCATATTTCTTCATTAAGTTGTTTCCTCCTTATTTTAGTATTTTTTTGGGCATTCCAAACCTAGCGAAGTTCACGCTAATACTTGACCGTTATTGATCAACAACTTGTAGATCGTGAAGATTTGAAATATTTGCGGAATTTGTTCATCTTGAAATTGTTTCGATTCAAAACTTATTACATTAAATTCGTATCTTTACACTCCAAATATATCATTAATAAAAAGAGGAGGCATTCACTGTTCCACCTCCTTTAAGTATCACCAATGCTTTCTCTGCAGAATTCCTGACGTATCCATACTCGTCTTTGTCGGTGCTGACCCGGCTCAAACATTTGATGGCTTCTGGCCCCCCCAGTATCCCAAGAGCTTGAACTTCCGATATTCTGACATCAGACTCTCTTTCGGTCTCAAGGGCCTTAATGATAGGCTCAACAGCTTTCCTATCGCCAAGTGATCCAAGTGCAGTTGCAGCACCTTTTCTTACTTCATAATTTTCATCCCCAAGCAAGGAAATTAGAGGATCGACTGCTTGGGTATTCCCGGCTTCCATAAGGGAATAAACAATTTGCATTCTTATATGCCAGTTTTCATTTCCAAGAGCAGCAATAAGAGCGTCTGCAGCCTCAGAATCTTTATATCTAGCCAGGGAATAGATAGCAGTCTCGCAGAGATTAGAATTTTTAGACTGAATGAGTTCTGCGAGGAGTGGTATCGCTTTTTTGCTTTCAATATTTCCGAGAGAACTAACAGCAGCTGCCTGCACCTCTACTTTACTGTCTCCAAGAGCATTAATTAGGGGCTGCTCGGTCTGGGCAATTTCCTCAGACTCATTAAAATGACCCAAAGCGTAAGCAGCTCCTATGCGCACTTCTGGAACCTGGTCATTCAGCATCCGAACCAAAATAGGAACAGCAGCAGGGTCCTGAATATGCTCATATACAGCTACGGCGTTGGTCCGGATTGTAGGATTTTTGCTGTCCAACAATTTAATAAGTTTTCCAAACACATATTCCCCTTTAATACGGCCAAGACTGGAAGCTGCAGAACTCCCAATTTCTTTATCGTCTAATAGATCCAGGAGAGTGTCAACTGCTCGAGGATCTCCTATTTCTCCAAGGGCAAATACAGCTTCATTGTGTATACTTGAACTGCCTTCATAGTGTACAGTAGAATCGCTATCAGGGATTACACTGAAATCATCGCGCTTTATAACTTCACAAAGAGGCTCAGTAGCCCTGGGATCTTTCAAAATTCCAAGTGCTGTTATAGTATAGCTAACTACCTGTTCATTTTCGTCATTTAAAAGCTCAATAAGGGGCTCAACAGCTTCAGTGGCTTGAAGTTCTCCAAGTGAAAAAGATGCATTCATACGAACTTCCGGAACCGGGTCTTTCAGAGATTCTATTAACGAATTTATAGCTTTTTTGTTACCTATTATTCCTAGATCTTGGGCAGCAAGGCTTCGAACCTGTGGATTATCATCTTTTAAAGCTTTTATAAGAGGGTCTACTGCAGGTTCCCCAATCTCACAAAGTTCATTAGCTGAAACCGAACTGACTCTCTCATCCTCATCTCCGAGACCCTGAACCAGTGTATTCACCTGGGTCTCTACCGGACCCTTTTCAAGACAGCCAGCACAGATTCCGAAAAGCAAAAACATAAGGAGCAAAAATTTTGTACTCTTGCAACTGAAAAGTTCATCTCTTTTTATCATATGCTTCACCTGCCCTCCTCCTGAGCCGGAATATGTAATTCGGCAGATGTTACCTGATCCTGCCATCGGGATGTTACATTCAGCAGGAAGCGATCCTCGTTTTGCCCGACAATCACATTCGGGATAGGCTTATACGAATCTCCTGAGGGTTTACCGTGCGCAATTTCCACAATTGCATATGGATAACCCGGCCAGGCTCTTAGGGCACTTTTATCCTGTCCTCCCACGGAATAAAACTCGGAAGACGTAAACACAATTTTTCCTGTTCTTTCGTTTGTTACTGTTAAGTTAGTACTCACTTTGTCTGCAGAGCTCAGCCCGTAGTTTATAAGGTAGCCATAAACCTTATACACATCAGAGGTATTTCTGCGTTCAAGTTCACTCTCAAGCTTAAGATGTAGTTCGGGAAGCGGGATATTTACAAGATAAGTGTCTTCATCCAGAATCCTGCCATTCTGAACGACCCTAACCTTTACGGGGTATTCCCCTGGAATCTTATACCCAAGCCATACACTGACTGAGTTATTTCCGTGAACAAGCTTAATCGGTCTCTGAAGAGAAACTGTTCCTTCATCCCATGGATTTGTGGAATTATCGGAAATTATCAGCCTTGGTGTTGAGTAACTCACACCATTTTCGTCCACAAAAGCGTTCTCAACCTCAAGCCACACATCCACGGGCTTTAAACCGTTATTTTGAAGCGTTATGTTCAGTTTTCCAGGGTCACCGGCCCCGAAAGGAGAAGCATGCATATCAACTATTTTTACATCGGCCCCATTTCCATAGTACCATGACCCTCCCAGAATCAGGACCAGTAAAACAACTGAAATCGAAATAAGAGCACTTTTCTTCATTTCATTTCACCCCTCATCCCGACGTTATCCTTAAGCTCATCAGCTATCGAAATGCAGTTTGTAAGCCCGTACTTTTTCTTTGTTATTATGCCTCTCCTTTCCAGGTTCATGAGAACTCGAGAAACTTTGGCCTTGGAAAAGTCGAGGGAATTCACGAGTTCATTCTGAAGAATTCGTCCTCCTTTTGCTGCAATCAGTTCAATGGCTTTCCTTTCATCCCCTTCAAGGGCCCGCAGAAGGACATCTGTGGGGTCGATGTTATCCCTAGACAGGGTTTCCTCAACAGGATCATTTTCACGCGAGACCTCAAAAATCTTCTCTGGAGCTTTCTCTGTGATAACATTGAGAGCAACTACCTGTGCTTCCTGTCCGGTTATCGAAAGCTCAGAACCTTGGACCCCCAGGGACCGCAAAACCTGAGCCAGCGCCAGACCTCCAAAAAATCCTGAAAAAAGGAGAATGTACGCCTCTTTTACGGTATACACGTACGGGATATCCACAACCTTGAACGTATCTCCTTCAAGCTGGATTACCACTGGCGAATCCTCAAGTAGGAGATTAATAGCTACAGTGCTCGAAATAAGCAGGATACCCACAGCCAGCATGAGTCTTTTCCGTTCCTGGGTCGTCTTACCACCTCATTTACTACTCCCAGTATGTACGAAACAAATGTTATAATTTTAGTATGACCAGGCCTGAAACGTCTCAGAATTCTGCAACCACTGCCAACTGACGGCGAAAAAAGTTTTTCATAAGGAGTTGGAAAAAAACTCGAAAAATTGACTACAAGCCTTTTAAAAAACTGCTTGATCGCAAGCCTTTTCAAAAAAACTGCTTAACCGAAAACCCGAGAAGTGTTCGAGTTTGAGAACCTTATCCCTAAACTTTATCGGCGTGATCACAAGCCTTTTTAAAAAAGGCGCGAGCGAAAACCACTGCTAAATCTCAAACGTCATGACGGCGTGATCAATCGGCCAACGGTTACGGATCAACGATGTGCTTGAACCAGAAAAATCACATGTCGCTCTTCAGTACCAACCTCAAATCCGTGGCAAGTGCACCTTTTCCCTTTTCAAAAACCATCATGGGGTTTATCTCGAATTCTTTGATCTCCGGAAAATCGCAAACGAGCCTCGAAACCCTGAGAATTGTGTCTACAAGCGCGTCAATATCAGAAGGTTCTTCCCCCCTGACTCCAGCAAGTAATGGATAAGTTTTGATTCCTGTAATCATTTCTCTGGCTTCTCTTTCGTCAACAGGAGCTATCGCAAACTGGATATCTTTGAGAATTTCTACATAAATTCCACCAAGCCCGAACATCAGCATGGGTCCAAAAGTGGGATCATGAACCATCCCAAGAATTACCTCTTTGCCGCCTGAGAGCATGGGCTGAAGCTGTACACCTTCAAAGGATGCTTCAGGCAGTTTCTTTTGGATGCTATTCATCATATCCTGATAGGCAGCTTTTACCTCAGCAGCATTTTGAAGGGAAAGTTTGATTCCGCCAATATCGGATTTATGAGATATCTGTGGAGAAACGATCTTCATTACAAGAGGATAACCTATCTCTTCTGCTGCGACTATAGCTTCTTCTGCAGTTTTTGCAAACTTGGTCTTTACTACAGGGATGCCGTAAGCTTTCAAAATGTCAAAAGCTTCAAGACCCAGTATGTGCCGGTTCTTTGCTCTGGCAGCTTCAAAAACCCTGGTTGCCAATACCCTATCTGGTCCGGATGTGCGAGGGATAATATCCACCTGCTTCATAATTATATCACAGCTTAAGAACAGTTATTCTTTAAGGGTATTCATTTTTTGACAATAGAAACTCCAATTCTCGAAGGCTAAAGTTATTTTTAGAAAATCAGAAAAAAGCGGAAAAACAGAAAAACAAAAATGTAGAAATTGAACTCTTAACAGCAAAACTCATAACAGCAAAACTCATAACAGCAAAACTCATAACAGCAAAACTCATAACAGCATAGCAGGTTTCAGCAAAAATACAGTTTAAGCTTTTACGAGTATACTAAAAGTTAAAAATAGAAAAGGTAAAGGAGACTTCTCCTTTACGATCAAACAGGTACCGATCTGCGTAGTTTAGCTTCGGTCTCAACAATTTCCTTTGTTTCCCTTGCAATGGCAAGTTCTTCATTGGTTGGAATGACAAAAACCCTTATACTCGAATCAGGGGTACTGATATCGATTTCCTGGCCTCTGATCTTGTTCTTTTCCTCATCGATTTTTATGCCGAGGCCGTCAAGACCAGCAAGGATTCTCTTTCTGATGCTTGCGCTGTTTTCTCCGATACCTGCGGTGAAGACAATCGCATCTGCACCATTGAGCACGGCTAAATACTCACCAATGACTCTCTTGACACTATATGCGAAGATCTCAAGGGCAAGCTCAGCTCTCTCGTTTCCGTGAGAAGCAGCCTCATCAAGGTCTCTGAAGTCGTTGCTTATCCCGGAAACTCCAAGTACGCCGGACTTCTTGTTCATGAGAGTGTCAACCTCTCTGCTTGACAGGCCTTCTTTATCCATAACGAAGGGAACGACTGCCGGGTCAATGGAACCACATCTGGTACCCATTGCAACCCCTTCAAGAGGGGTAAAGCCCATGCTGGTATCAATAGATTTTCCACCTTTCACTGCTGCAATACTTGAACCATTTCCAAGGTGACAGGTGATAATCTTGGTATCTTCTATAGGCTTTCCAAGCATAAGAGCGGCTCTTCCAGCAACATACTTGTGGGAAGTCCCGTGGAAACCGTATTTTCGGACTCCATACTTTTCGTAGAGGTCATATGGCAAAGCATACATGTAGGCATACGCAGGCATGGTTTGATGGAATGCAGTGTCAAAAACAATAACCATGGGCGTTCCAGGCATGATCTCTGCACAGGCTGTGATTCCCATCATGTTTGGAGGGTTGTGGAGAGGAGCCAGATCGAAGCAATCTCTAATAGCTGTCTCGACACCTGCATCAAATAAAGCAGATGTTGTGAACTTCTCGCCACCGTGCACAACCCTGTGCCCGACCGCGTTGATTTCACCCATATCTGTGATGACACCAAATTCCGGGTCGGTAAGAGCCTTGACAACTTCTTCAAGAGCTACTCTGTGGGTTGGCAGGTCAACCTGCTTTTCCAGCTTCTTGCCATCGAACCTCTTCTGAGTAATGATCGAGTTATCGATTCCCACCCTTTCGCAAAGACCGACTGCAAGAGGGGACTCATTGATCATATCAATCAACTGATATTTCAGGGATGAGCTTCCTGCGTTTATTACCAATACCTTCATATTCAAACCCCAATTCATAGATTGCTTTTAATTTCCGTTTTATATATACAATAAGATATTTTATATATGAAAGTCAATAAAAAGCTTTCTAAAATGTTTGTAAATATAGAAACATTTGAGATTATTTGTCCTGTGCTGCGGCCTGAACGCATGTAATTGCAATAGCACCGACAATGTCTTCGTCGCTGCAGCCTCTGGACAGGTCATTAATTGGCTTGGCAAGTCCCTGAGTGATAGGGCCATAAGCTTCGGCCTTGGCGAGCCTCTGGGCAATCTTGTATGCTATGTTTCCAGCGTTAAGGTCAGGGAAGATAAAGACATTAGCCTTACCTGCAACAGGGCTTCCTGGAGCCTTTGAAGCTGCAACTTTTGGAACAATTGCTGCGTCTACCTGGAGTTCACCATCAATTGGAATATCTGGAGCGAGTTCCTGTGCAAGCTTTGTGGAAGCAATTGTTGCCTCAGTCAGTTTGCTGTGTGCGCTTCCCTTGGTGGAATAAGAAAGCATTGCAACATATGGATCATCCTGAACCAGCAGTTCAAATGTTTTTGCAGAAATGACAGCAATGTTTGCAACGTCTTCCACACTGGGCATTTCGACCATACCCGAGTCAGCAAAGAGGAATGTCCCGTCTGACCCATATTCACAGTCCGGTACGGCAATGATGAAAAAAGCAGATGCGAGAGCTGCACCAGGGGCAGTTTTAACAATCTGGACAGCAGGTCTAAGTGTATCAGAGGAAGAGTGAACAGCACCTGAAACTACACCGTCTACTTCATCGAGTTTTGCCGCCATAACAGCGAAGTAAACGCAATCCTTCATAATTTCGGCTGCACTTTCGAGTGTAACACCCTTATGCTTTCTCAGCTCGTAGAAAGCTTGAATGTATTCATCCTTTTTCTCGTAAGTCTCAGGATTTACAATCTTTGCTTTTGAGAGGTCAAGATCTCCTGCAAGCTCCTTAATCTTTGCTTCGTCGCCGACGAGAACGATATTTGCAACCCCTCTTTCAAGGGCCTTGGCAGCTGCCTGAAGAGTTCTTATATCGTCAGTTTCAGGTAAAGCAATTGTTTTGTTAAGTTTCTTTGCTCTTTCACTGATCTTTTCTAAAAATGTTACCAATCAACCAACCTCCTATATAATTAGAGTAGTCTAAGTTAGCTGGGTCTTAATATATAAACATACGTAAAATGAATAGAGATATATATAAAAATAATAAATATATAATTAAGACCGCCAACAAAAACTTATATACGGACTTTTTTCCTTGAATTATATAACGATCTGTGATATTTGTGGCAGATGGTATACTTAAAACAATTATTACTGATTATACGTGATAAATAATATAAAAGAATTTCGGAATGATTTAAATGAAGATACTGGGAATTTCAGGCAGTCCACGAAAGGGAAAGAACTGTGAAAAAATGATTTTAACTGCTCTCGAAATAGCAAAAGAAAGAGGTTTTGAAACCGATACCGTTTTTATTTCAAACATGGAGATTGCACCCTGCAAAGTATGCGGAGCTTGCATAGAAAAAGCTTCCTGTGTTATTGAGGACAGTATGGAGGAAGTTTATGAGAAAATGAACGCTGCAGACGGTATAATTGTTGCATCGCCGGTATATATGGGGAATTATCCTGCCCAGCTTAAAGCCCTATTTGACAGAAGTGTCTTGCTTCGCCGCAATAACCTTGCACTTAAAAACAAAGTTGGAGCCGCTCTCTCAGTTGGAGGCTCAAGAAACGGAGGTCAGGAAAAAACCATTCAGTCAATCCATGACTGGATGCATATTCACGGTATGATTGTAGTTGGCGATAATTCTCATTCCGGCGGAATAGCCTGGAACCCGGTAGAAGAAGACTCCATCGGTATGCAGACCGTTTCCGAAACTACAAAAAAACTTTGTGAGGTTTTGGAACTTATCCAGAATAATAAAAGATAAGAATCAAATGAAAAGCTGTAAATAAAGAAGGCTGAAGATAAAGAAGGTTGAAGATAGCGAAAAAAAAATCGAGGAAAAGAATCTTCGATTTTCACAGGCTGTACTCTGGGCATACATTGTATAATATAATATAATGATACATTTAAATAAATGCTTGAAATCCTTCGAGTGAAAAATATTCAGGTAAGATAACCTGAAACTTACCTTTTTGTTCAAGAAAAGGAAGAAATAAAAAGATTTAAGAAACTCATTTAAGTGAAAAATATTCAGGTAAGATAACCTGAAACTTACCTTTTTGTTCAAGAACAGGAAGAAATAAAAAGATTTAAGAAACTCCTTTAAGTGAAAAATATTCAGGTAAGATTAACCTGAAACTTACCTTTTTGTTCAAGAAAAGGAAGAAATAAAAAGATTTAAGAAACTCATTTAAGTGAAAAATATTCAGGTAAGATAACCTGAAACTTACCTTTTTGTTCAAGAAAAGGAAGAAATAAAAGGATTTAAGAGGCACGAGTTTTTGGAAGTTAGTCCAGAGCACAAATTGGTATTCCACAGTGTAAGAGAATATCCCAGGATAACAGAGTATATTGCGCGGTTTGATACTGAAACTGCCAGGATTGATTCAATTGCTATTATAATCGGACTCCTTACAGGGTTCGTGATAGGAGTTTATGATCAGACTCTCCAGTATAGCAATACTTTTCTGGGTATGCAGCAAGGGTTCCCGTTACACGAGTTCCCGCACTATTATGTGTTATTCGTGCCTGCCCTTGGAGGATTGCTGGTAGGAATAATTTCCCATTTTCTGATGAAAAGGAAGTACGGCGTTGACGGGCTTATAGAAACTGTAACCCTCCGCGGAGCAAGACTTAATCTCAGGGATGTTTTTCTGGAGGTTTTTACTTCAATAATCACAATTAGTTCAGGAGGTTCCCTGGGGAAGGAGGCACCTGGAATCCTTGCAGGAGCCGGGACTGGAGCTTTTCTTGGGAGAATTCTGAAGAGCCCTGAAAGGAAGCTTCAGATACTTCTAGGCTGTGGAGCCGCAGGCGGAATTGCAGCCGCCTTTAATGCCCCTCTTGCAGGAGTAGTCTTTGTGGTGGAGGTGATTTACGGGGAACTTGAAACCAGGACCTTTATTCCGATAGTTATCTCCTCGGTCTTTGCAACCCTCGTCTCAAGCACACTTTTCGGGGTTAAACCTATAGAAATCCCTTCCTACGAAATGGTAAGTCCCTATAAAGAGCTCGGGCTCTACCTTGTGCTCGGGCTTCTTGCAGGGTTTATCTCTACACTACTTATCAGGACGCTTTACCACACAAAAGATATTTTTTCGGGAATCCCTCTCCATCCTGTTTTCAAGCCTGCCCTGGGAGGGCTTGTAGTAGGTGCAATAGGCCTTTTTTACCCCAGGGTTCTTGGAATGGGCTATGATGTAATAACTGATGTCCTCAACAATCAGCTTACTTTCAATCTCCTGCTAACCCTGCTCTTTTTAAAGATCCTCGTTTTTTCCCTGAGCCTGGGCTCTGGAGGCTCAGGAGGAACGATTGTTCCTTCCCTTTTTACAGGTGCAATGCTGGGAGGAGCTTTTTGGACAGCCGCAAACCTGATTTTTCCGGGGACTGTAGCCGAGCAAGGGGCATATGCTATGGTTGGGATGGGTGCAGTCTTTGCCGGAACTGCCAGGGCTCCCCTTACTGCCATCCTGATCCTGTTTGAGATTACAAGGGATTATAATATGATTCTTCCTCTCATGTTTGCCTGCGTCCTCAGCAGTGTGATGTCAAATGCCCTTTATCCTGAGTCCATTTTCACGGAGGGCCTACGCAGGAGAGGGTTTAAGATCCGAAAAGGCAGGGAAGTGGATATCATGAGCTCTATGTTTGTAAAAGATGCCATGATCACATATGTCCAGACAGTTTCTGAGGAGAAGAGTGTTGAGACACTTACAGCCCTAATGCAGGTAAGCCGCCACGTAGGTTTTCCAGTTCTTGATTCCAAAGGCAAACTTTCAGGTATAGTAACCCTTTCAGACCTCCGGAGCAAGGTAAAATCAGGAGACGTCGACAAAAAAGTGAAGGATATAGCCACCCGACGCCTGGAAGTTGCCTACCCTGATGAAACCCTTGACGCGGTTCTCAAACGCTTTGCTTCAAAACAAATAGGCAGGCTTCCAGTCGTGGACAGAGAGGATAAGACCAAACTCCTCGGTCTCATTACCCGAAGCGACATCGTAAATGCATATAACAAGAAAGTCGTGGAAAAAGTCCGGATACATACCGAAGATGCATACTGAAGATATATACTGAAGATGCATACCGAAGATATATACTGAAGATACATACTGATGGCAGTAAACCTAAAAAAGGTCCCCTGACAAAAAGAATAGAACCTGGAAAGGAAACACCATTTATAGATTGTGGGGGACATATGCCTGATTCCATAACTGAAAGCAGCTCAAAAGGGAACCTGGGGACATACCTGAAAAACGTAATACTGGAAGATAAGGATAAAGTCTGTAACTACGTAGAATTATCTGCCAGAGAAATACTACCAATCACGCGCAGGCTTTTCGAAGAAAAGGTTTCCCTTGCTTACGACTTCAAGATCTCACAAATTGTGGAAAAAGAAAGGCACCTGATAATTTACGGGGAAGCAGGTTCGGGAAAGACAAGCACCCTTAAGTGGCTGAGTACTGTCTATGCCAGGGAACGCCTACTGAAAAAAGAGGGATTTGTTCCAATATATATAGCACTTGATTCCTATGTTAAAGGTTCTTTTTATAATTATTTAAAAACACAGGTAACGAGAAAAGGTATTTTTGAGACGGATTTTAAGAAACTGCTCGAAGGAAAAGCCCTGCTGTTACTGGACGGGCTTGACCTGCTTATACCTTCAGAGAATTTCTCTCCTTTTGATGAGATCTCCGACTTTATTTCCGAGTATGAAGCCTGTAGATATGTTATTGCCTCGAGACCCGAACCTTCTGAGAGCTTAAAAAGTACATTTGCACTTTCCGAACTTGAAAAATTGACCGATGAAAAAATTAGACTGTTTATAGAAAAGAATGTTACAAATAAAAGACAGGCAAAGCTTTTAAAGGCCAGAAGCCTGGGTGAGATTCAGTCGAAGTCGGTTCTTCAGAATCCTCTGCTGCTTTATCTCTGGCTCAAACTTTCAACTGCGCATATGGGGATAAGAGAAAAAACTGAGAACATCCAGCACTTTACTCTTTTTGACTCTATTCCTTCCAGCAGGGCAGAAATCTATCAGGCGCTCATTTCGGAACTTTTTAAAGAATACAGGACAAGCGAGGAGTTTTTTAGATTTCAGAACCAGCTGCCTCTAAGAGTAAGCTTTGAGAATACAAATTCGGAAAGGGTACCTGATGGAAAAACAGATTCTCAAGGACCCAATGCCGAAAGAACAGGCTTTCAGGAGCTAAATACTGGGAAAATAGGTTATCAGGAGCTGAATACAGAGAGAACGGATATTGAGAATGTCCTTATGAACCTGGCATTCAAACTCCAGTGCAGGAATAAGATTTCATGTAAGTATAGCTATGCCCTTGATGTGGCAGAAGCATATATAGAATCCAGCAAGTCTGGAAGGATTACAGATTGCAACAAATCTGGAAGGATTAAAGAATGCAGCAAACCTGAAAGAATTACAGAGTGCAGCAAGTCTGGAAGGATTACAGAGTACAGCAAGTCTGGTAGAGTAAGGGCGGGGAAACTCCTTCAGGCCTGCTTAGAGCTCGGACTCCTGATAAGAAAGAGGTCCGAAGTGACGTTTGGAATAGATCGAACTTTTCAGGAATATTTTGCGGCTTTAAAGCTGAAAACTTACTTTGAAAACGGAATGGACATCTCAAAGGCATTCAGGAATCCGAGATGGGAGAATGTGATAATGCTCACCTCGGACTTGCTCGAATCAGGAGACGAACTTGTAAACTCGATGGTCTCAAGCGGAAACTTATATCTGGCTTCAAAGTGCGCTATGAGAGCCAGCCCCGAAACAAAAGGAAAACTATGTGCTTTGCTTGCCAGAAAACTTGACAGCAGGTATACTGTAGAAAAAGTAAAGGCTGTTCAGAGCCTTGGAAGGCTAGGAACCTGTGGGATCAGGGCCAATACTGGAGCACTTAAGGATAAAGATATCAGGGTAAAAAGAGAGACTGCGAAAGTGCTTGGGGAAACCAGGTCCGAGATGGCACTTATTCCACTTGAGGTTGCTGCAGTTGGGGACGCAGATTATTCTGTGCGGATAGAAGCCGTAAAGTCTCTTGGCTTAATAGGGTCCGAAAGAGCAATCGAACTGCTCAGGGACACATTTAAAGATCAGAATCGGGCTGTCCGGCTGGAAGCTGCAAATGCTCTAATGCAGATTGGATCTGAAAAAGCGCTGGAGGTCCTTATTTCCGCACTTGGGGCCAAAGATGATTTCGTTCGGATTGGAGCTGTAGGGGCTCTCGGAAGAACAAATTCCAGACAAGCAGCAGAAGCTCTTATAAAGGCGTTTCAGGACGAAGACAAGCTTGTCCGGCTGGGAGCTGCCGAAGCTCTGGGCCGGATGAGATCGGAAAGAGCTGTTGAACCGTTTGTAGATGCCCTTGAAGATAAGGATGAGTTTGTGCGCTGGATCGCTACAAAAGCGCTTGGAGAAATCAAATCGGACAAAACTTCCGGCACATTCGTCAATATGCTTGAGGATAAAAGCCGTTTCGTCCGAAGGGAAGCTGCAAAAGCCCTCGGGGGAGTAGGGTCCGAGGAAACGCTTGACCCCCTTGTTTTGGCACTCTCGGATGAGGATGAATTTGTAAGAAAGACAGCCGTAGAATCCCTTGGAGAAATAAAGTCCGAGAAAGCTGCTAAAACCCTGATAAATACACTCCAGGACAACAGCCATTTAGTCCGACTAGAAGCTGCAAAAGCCCTGGGAATGATGAAAGTCAGAAAAGCCATTGCTCCGCTGCTTTTTGCCCTCGGAGATGAAAACCGCTTTGTCAGGAAAGAAGCTGCAAATGCACTCGGACAACTGGAGTGCGAAAAAGTCCTTGACCCCCTTATCAGGATTTTTAAGTCCCAGGACCCTTTCACAAGGCAGGGAGCAGTAAGAGCCCTTGGACAGATAAATCCCTATGGGATTCCTGATTGCATATTGGACCAAATCTTTGAGTTCATTGATAACGCCCTGAAAGACGAAGATAAACTTGTGCGAAAAGAAACAGCAAAAGCCCTGCAAAGACTATCTGAAAGCAGGAGCGAAAGAGCGTTTGAATCCCTGATCAGTGCCCTTTATAACGAGGACGATGAAGTCAGGAGGCTTGCAGCCGGGTCTCTGAACCTTTTTGATTGTGAAAAAGCTATTCCCCCACTGGTCAGCGCCCTAAAGTCCAGAGACGCAACCGTGCGCCGGTTTGCTGCCGACACCCTCGGCCAGATAAGGTCAAAAGAAGCTCTCCAGCCCCTGATAGATGTTCTGGTTTTTGATAACGATGGCTTTGTAAAAGAAGAAGCTGCAAAAGCACTTGGAAAAATAAAATCCAGCCAGGCTATAGAACCTCTTATTGATGCGCTGATGGACCAGAAAAATAAAGGAAGATCAGGAGCAGCCGAAGCTCTGGGCCGGATTAAAGCCGAAAACGCAGTTGATCACCTTATTGCCGCCCTTACGGATAAGGACGATTTCACACGCCTTGCTGCTGCAAAAGCCCTCGGCAGGATAAAACCTAAAAAGGCTGTCGAACCCCTTATCAACAGCCTTTATGATTGTAACCGCTTTGTAAAAGCCGAAGTAGCCGGAACCCTCAAAAAGATATGTACTGAAGAGGACAGACCACGCTTGCAGGCTTTACTTGACTCGGAAGACGATTTTACGGCAAATCTCGCTTTTGAGATCCTGGAAGGCATTGAAATGGAGGAAATCTTAAAAACCGAGCTGTTTTTAGATTGGGAATGAATCAGAAAGGCGTAGCAAAGCTGAATGGAGAAAATAAAGAATTTATTTGAACTAAAAAAACGGAAATAAGGAAGTAACAACGGAAAAAAGAAAAAGCAGAAAAAAATCAAATTGGCGGGGAAAATCTTACCAAATATAACCTGTTGTAACAATATACAAAATTTCATTCATTAGTTTCCGTAACTCTTTACGAGGTTTTTCTGTATGTGATTTCTATGAAGGAAAGGTGATGGTGATGCTCCATGATTTCAATAGAACATCATCGATTTTATGTATTTGTATATATATACAGATATATATTGCTAAATTTATAATATATAGCGTATATCTATTTTGAGATCGGCTTTTTCATTTTGACTTACTAAATCTACATCTAACTAACTCTTCCCAGCTTCTCCTTGCTCCCAAGCCTAAGTCGACTATTTTAGCTTTAATTTCTTCTGAAGGATTACCTACCAAATTTTTCATACGATGCTCTCCATCGAATGGAGAATAAAAATACTTGTAATCCTCTGCAAGGACTTCTTTGTCACAATGATACCAGTCTTTTGAATAATCTGGAGCAAAATTATCCAGATCTAGTCCTCTCATCCGGTAATAATCTAGTGGCATCCTTTCTTTCCATATATCCTGCTCAAAGTTTTCGATCATATAGCCCAAGGTCCAATGATGCCCAAACTCATGTGCTAACGTTTTCTTCATATCTTCTAGAGTCTTCAGATATGTGGCATTGAGAATTATCACTGCTTTTACATTTCTCTTGTCAAGCCCAACTTCGTCCCATTGAGCAGTCCAATAGCCCTTGTAGCCCGTATCTCCATCCGCCCTTATCTTGACGTATTCAAGCCACGGTGTTTCTACTTGAGTGCAAAGACACTCATCAACAACAAAATTCTTCAGTTCGTGGAACTCCTCTGTTGAAAGTGCACCCGCCTCGTCTACGAGATTGATCATTCAAAATCCTCCTCCCTGGCCGGGCCTGTTGACATAATCACACGTTTGCCCTTTACTTTAGTCTTCTCACTTTTTTCTTCCATTCTCATCCAGACATCTCGAGTGACGCCTGTTACTTTTACTTCTCCCATGGGAGGTTTTGGCATCTCTTTTTGCTCCAGGAGTTTCTCGATATCTGAGACATCTTTTCCGGCTGCTTTTGCATCCTTTTTTATTTTCTCTAGTTCTTCCCTAGTTATTGGTTCCATACCACCAACTCCAATCTTTATATTTTTCTTTTAATTAAAATACTAGTGTTTTTATACTCACATTTAGTAGCAATTTGCTATCTTGTCAAAATATTAATATAATGTGATTAAATAATGAAATAATTATATAAAAAGATTAAAGAAAATAAATTCAGAATAATAGGCTCTTTGTTATTTTGAGTGAGTATTTAATAACAACTCCTAATGCGGAAATCGTTCACTGATACATGATTGGTGTTTTCAGGATAAAATGTCCAACCCGGCTTTTGATTGAGTTTTAATGCTTTTGCAATATTATGGCTCTCAAAACGCCAAAATAACCGGTAAAGAATGATGGCAGACGTTATTTCTATCACGTTGGAATAATAACAACTGAATACAAATGGGTGCTCAAAGGATTAACGAAGAGTATAAAACAATTTCATTTGAACCAGAGAAATAAAAATAAGTACAAAATTAACCCGTGAAACCATATTCGCCATATTTGGTCGTCTTTGTCACGCTCGACGCAGGAGAGCGGCGTTTCCAAAGTAGAGAAATGAATAAAAAAACTATGTATCCCAAATTTAACAGAAGCGTATATTGTATAATGTCTGAACGGGCTTCATGCTTCTGCTTTCTTCATACTATTCAAAGTTTTATCCCGCATCTTATGATTTTTTGACATTTTTTATTTTACCAAAATATACTGTGTCGATACAACGTGTTTTGTGTAATAAAATACTGTATTGATAGCAGAATCTGTCAAATTAGGGATGTATAGAAGATGAAAATAATAAAAATAACTTTTAAGCACAAAAACGCTAATGATTTTTTTCAAAATAAACCAGTCACTCATATTCAGTTTTTTAAACAGACATTTTTTTTCTGTTCACCCCAGTTGGACTGATTATATTAATTCAAATTTTGATTTTTTACAAATCACTTGTAGATTAAAAAGGCTTATGCCAATTGCAGGTTCATTTCAATTTAATTCAAAAATTCTGCTTGAGAATTTCGTATAGATGTAGTCGAAAATATCATGTAAAAACATAAGCCTTTTTTGTGGTATAAGATATATATTCTAAAAAATAACAATATGTTATATATGATAAACTTTGTGGACTTATCCATACTTATAATACTACTAATTTCTACAACAACTTCAGTTTTTATATTTAAGGCTATACAATACAAAAAATCGTTTTTCCAAATAAATGAAGAACTTTCTAATTCAAAAGTAACAGAAACTTCCAAAATTAAAATGTTGGAGAATCTTCACGATGATTTAGGAAATAAAAATGACGAACAAATTATAATAAATAATTTTTATTTTAAAAATAAAAATGTGTCCTCTTCAAATTGTATGGGTAAAAGCAGTAATGTATTTTCGACCACATAAAAAATATAATAGTTGTTCCATTTTCCTTTATCATATTTTGGAGTAAAAAATGGAACTCGAAGCTTTAAAACAAATTCTGTCTTCATTGGATCTCAATCCTGATGAAATTAAAGATGAAAGATATGCCAATTCTTTTCACATTTTGTTTACTATCATTGAAAAGTAGAATGAAGAGATTGAATTCC
>Ga0268263_1001763_pt1 | contig 16917 bp, 12 predicted proteins | sample Biomet5_FD_190358 | JGI IMG/M metagenome (GOLD analysis project Ga0268263, IMG submission 190358) | Microbial communities from bioreactor (seeded with sewage sludge) at LBNL, California, USA - Biofuel metagenome 5 (SPAdes) (version 4) | ecosystem: Engineered > Bioreactor > Anaerobic >... | reverse complement strand
GCATTAACTATCAAATGAATAATACAATTTAATGAGTTGATATTTACTAACGACCAAGACTTCATATCAAATAATAACAAAAACGAGGTGGCATATATATTCTTTTCAACTAAATTAAAGAAGAACCACCCTTTCCAGGTATAGTCAACATGATCGTTCCCACAGTCAGTCACTTCAATTTCCTATAAGAGACACGACAGTTCCTACTAATGGGAATTATAGTATCTAACCGTGGAAATTATAATTTCCAGATTAAGAAACTACAGTTCCCTACATGTAGGAAACTACAAGTTATTATTAGCCAACAAGATGCATAACAGATACTAAAGCAAATAGTGACCTAGATCAAACAAGAAACGAACTGACTACCTAAAAAATAGACCACCTATGAAGAGTGCAAGCAAAAAGTGCAAGTAAAAGAAGCCTGATTTATGAATATAACATTCAATGTATCAATAAAATAACATCAAAATGGCTAAAGAGGGAGTGTATGCAACTATTTTTACTTACACAGCAGTAAACAAACTCATAATCAGATCATTAATAAGAAATAGTGCAAGCGTGCAAGTAAAACAGGTGATAAAACTCTAGGTAGAGAGAGAAGTGATGTGTTCAACTTTTAAAATGGTAGTTAACATATAAAAGCTCAAAAAAAATTGCCAAACAGTTATCTTGTAACAAGATTTATCTGTACTTTTGTGAGACAAACTAAAACTGAACATTACTGAAATTATATTGTTCAGGCATAGTATAGAAAGTAAGTGAAATGAAAAAATGGTCAAAAGGGGCCCGGTTTACCCCTTCAAGTTATCCGGAAGAAGTAGAAGCTAAAATTCAAGAATATAAACGGGCGGGTACACATTTACCCCTGCGTCATTTGCTTCGTACCGACGAACAATTGGCGGGAATTCGCGAAAGTGCTAAAATAAACACAGCCTTATTGGATTACATCTCAGCTAACATCCGCGAAGGAATGTCCACAGCCGAGATTGATCATATGGTGTATGCTTTCACCACCGATCACGATGCCATTCCGGCCGATTTCCTCTATGAAGGATATCCCAAAAGTGTATGTGTCAGCATCAATGACGTAGTGTGCCACGGCATACCGAGTACAAAAGAAATCCTGAAAAGCGGGGATATTGTAAATGTAGACGTATCTACCATTTATAAGAGTTACTTTTCAGACGCTTCGCGAATGTATATGATTGGAGAAGTAAGCCCGGAAATGCAGCGTTTGGTACAGGTAACCAAAGAATGCAGGGATATTGGTATAGCTACCGCACAGCCTTGGTCGCGTTTAGGTGATGTGGGTGCAGCTATTCAGGAACACGCTGAAAAGAACGGTTACAGCGTGGTGCAAGAGTTTTGCGGACATGGTGTCGGCATCAAATTCCACGAAGAGCCTGATGTGGAGCATATCGGGAAACGGGGAACAGGAATGATGATCGTTCCGGGAATGACATTCACCATTGAGCCGATGATTAACATGGGGCGGCGTGAAATCTTTATTGATGAAGCGGACGGATGGACGGTTTGCACCGACGACGGTCAACCCTCTGCACAATGGGAAAGTATGATTCTGATTACTAAAGACGGTAACGAAGTGTTAACCGAATAGTACGATACGGAAAGATGGAGATTGTATTACTTATCATTGGTCTGGCGGTAGGTGTCGCAGTTGGAATGCTATTTACCGGACGTAAATCAGCCGGATTGCAGGCTGACGTGCAGAGCCGTGAAAAAGAATTGGAACTGCTTCGTACCGAAAGCACCCGTCAACTGGAGACCCAGCAACGGACAGCCAGTGAACGTGAAGAATTGTTGAACCGCACGGCGGAAGAACGAATTGCACGCGAACGGACTATTGCCGAAGAACGGATGAAGGAAGCTATGACGCAAGCCAGCGAACGGATTGCTGCACAAGATAAGTTATACACCGATCAATTGTCCGCTCAGGAGAAGCAATACAAAAACCTGATAGTTAAACAGGAACAGCAGTATCAGGAACAGTTTGCCACTCAGGAAAGACAATTTGCCGAACGTCTCTCGGAACAGGAACGGGCATTCAACCAGCGTTCAAAAGAAGTTCAGGAACAATTTGAGCAACGTCTAAACCAGCAGAAAGAGGAAGTGGATACTCTTCATAAACGTTTTAATACCGAATTTGAGAATATCTCGAACCGCATCTTTCAAAGTAAGACGGAAGATTTCACTAAATTGAATGCAGAGCATCTCAATAACTTGTTGCGTCCTTTGGATCAGAATCTGAAAGAGTTTCGTGAAAAAGTGGATCAGGTGTACGATAAGGAATCGAAACAGCGTTTTTCTTTGGAAGAACGAATCAAGGATTTAGTGGAACTGAACAACCGCATCAGTGAAGATGCCAATAACCTGACACGGGCTCTGAAGGGAGACTCCAAGATGCAGGGGAATTGGGGTGAGATGATTTTGGAGCGTTTGCTTCAAGCGTCCGGACTAATAGAAGGGGAACATTACTTCCGTCAGGAATTTCTGAAAGATGAGCGTGGTGAGGTATTGACTAATGACGAGAACGGGCAGAAAATGCAGCCGGATATTTTGCTAAAGTATCCTGATGAGCGGGAAATGATTATTGATTCAAAAGTTTCATTAACCGCATATGTTGCTTATACTGCCGCAGAGGACAAAGACGAACAGGCCAGACAGCTGAAAGCGCATTTGCAATCGGTACGTGCACACGTTGATGAATTAAGCCAGAAGGATTATTCCCGCTACGATGCAAAAGCACCGGACTTTGTAATGATGTTCATCCCCACTGAAGGGGCTTACCTGCTGGCTATACAGAACGATTCGAACTTATGGGAGTATGCTTATAATAAAAAGGTGGTATTGATGAGTCCCACCAATCTGATTAGTGCGCTGCGCCTGTCATTGGACTTATGGAAGCGGGAGAATCAGGTAAAGAACGTACAGGATATCATTAAACGGGGAACTTCCCTCTATGAGAAGATAGCTGGATTTACAGATACCTTCCTTCGTATTGGCGATAGTCTCACCGGATTGCAGAAGGATTATGACAAGGCTTACGGACAGTTATCTACCGGTCGGGGCAGTGTCGTTACCCAAGCGGAGCAATTAAGCAAGATGAGCCTGACGCCGAAAAAGCGCATCTCTTCGCGATTACTCCCGCAAAACGAAGAAGAGGAAGAAACTGAAACTGAAGAAATAGAAGATAAAACGTAAGAAGAACAGATCAGACAGATAGAAAGAACCGGCAATTAGGTGCCGGAGGGGTTTTCTTAATAAACCCCATTAAGAGAGGATACTGTGAAGTATCCCCTCTTTTTTTGTCTCCTTATAAAAAAGCGGGATTCAGCTGTAAGAGCCAAATCCCGTTTATCTAAATATCTGGATTGTTTATCCGATATGTAGCTTATATACCTAATGACTGGCGTACAGCTTTAATCTTCTCTTCTGCATCGGCATTGGCACCATAATAGCAATGACGACACCCCATCTCTCCTTTCACCTCAAAATAAAATTTGATTTTAGGTTCCGTACCCGAAGGACGAACAGAAACCTTAGTCCCATCTTCCATGAAATATTGCAGTACATTAGAGGTATCCGGCATATTCAGCGGAGTTTCCTTGCCCGAAGCATCAACTTGTTTCAAAGTCATATAGTCTTTGCGACAAACGACTTTGGAACCACCGATTTCTTTAGGTGGATTATTGCGATAGTCGGTCATCATTTGTTTGATTTCATCAGCACCGCTCTTACCCGGTTTTACAACATTGACCGTAAACTCTTTAGAGAAACCATATTCTATATAGATATCGAGTAACAATTCAAACAAAGTCTTGCCATTGTCCTTAGCCCATGCAGCAATCTCTGCAATCAGGCAGCAAGCCGATACCGCATCTTTATCCCGAACGAAGTCCTCAGCCAGGAAGCCGTAGCTTTCCTCTCCTCCACCAATGTATTTCTTCTTACCTTCTTCAAGACGGATTTCACGAGCAATCCACTTAAATCCGGTATAGCAGTCTTTCATTTCGATATGATTCTTATCTGCTATTTTCTTGATCAGCTCTGTGGTTACAATGGTTTTTACACAAAACTCATTACCTTTAATCTTACCCAACAACTTATATTGCGTCAGGATGTAATACAGATACATCAAGCAAGTCTGGTTACCGTTAATCAGCACCCACTCCCCTTTATCATCCTTGCAAGCAATGCCCACACGGTCGGCGTCAGGATCGGAAGCCATCACAAGATCAGCATCAATCTTCTTAGCTAAAGCCACAGCCATAGACAGTGCTTCCGCATTTTCAGGATTGGGAGATACCACCGTAGGAAAATTACCGTCCTTTACCATTTGCTCCGGTACGGTATGTACATTCTCAAAACCCCACATCTTCAATGCACGCGGAATAAGCATCATCCCTGTACCGTGAATAGGAGTATAAACAATCTTCATATCCCTATGACGTGCAATAGCTTCGGGATCGATGCTCACCGTCTTTACCTGATCAAGATAGATTTTATCAACCTCTTCACCGATAATCTGAATCAGTTCTTTGTTACCTTTGAACTTGATGTCGGCAGCAGAAGCAATTTTATTCACCTCATCAATGATGCCCTTGTCGTGCGGAGCCAATACTTGTGCACCATCATCCCAATAAGCCTTGTAACCGTTATATTCTTTGGGATTGTGACTTGCCGTCAGAATGATGCCGCTCTGGCAACCCAGATGACGAATAGCAAAAGACATTTCGGGTGTAGGGCGCATATCTTCAAAGAGGTATACCTTAATGCCATTGGCAGAAAAGATGTCAGCGGAAATCTCAGCGAACTTGCGACTGTTATTACGACAATCGTGACCTACCACAACAGCAATCTGTTCCTTATCTTTGAAACATTCATTCAGGTAGTTTGATAAGCCCTGTGTTGCAGCACCTACGGTATAGATATTCATACGGTTGGATCCTGCTCCCATAATGCCACGAAGACCACCTGTGCCAAACTCCAAATCCTTATAAAAAGATTCTATCAGTTCGGTCTTATCTTCATTCTCCAACATTCGTTTTACTTCAGCCTGAGTTTCGGCATCGTATGATGGGCTAAGCCATTTAAGAGCTTTTTCAGTGACCTGTTTAATAAGTTCCTGATTTTCCATATCCATTATGTTTTTATTAGGTTAATATTTTAATCATTTGTTATGACACAAAAATAGGCGAATAAGTTCACAAAACCTAAATTTATTGTGGTATTTTATAGCGGTCACCGGTCTGCTTGACGTATTCTTCCAGAAATGCCTTCGGATATCCCGGACGAACAACCCCTGCCGGTTGACCAATAGCGTTGCGTTCAAACTTCCCATCCTTCATGCGGCGTACTACCCCATCGGCGTATTTCACAACAAGAAACTCGCCAAGATGCTTCCATGCATCAAAAGTGCTTTGTGCGGTCATGTTGGTATAATTGGTAAGAAACGCCTTTGCCTTAATCGGATCAGTAGCATACAGCTTGCTTGCAGCAGCTTCCACCCCTTCCTGTGCTTCATTGAGAGTGGTTTCCAAATCCGATTGAGTAGCACGAACGTCACCGATCATTAAGTCATAACGGGGATAAACCATGTTTGCCACCCAGTTGAAAATCCAGAAAGACGAGTTCCATGAGAAAGTGATATAATCGGCTCCATCCACACGGGTATAGCATACGGGAATCTTATCCGTACAGCAATAAACCGGAGTGAATACCGTCATGTTAGCATCGTCTGTGCCAAACCAAAGTACCCCACCAATAGCATCGGGCATGGAAGCACGCATTTGAGCCACAAACACAAAACCAGTCTGTTGAGTGGAAATAGGGCGCTCATTGAAATATTTCTGACCGTTTACCTCGAAAGACAAGGGTGAAAGACGGTACGGAGTGTGATAAGGTCCCGCACCAAAATCCTTGCTGATGTCAAAAGGAGTACCTTCATAATGGTCGCGCATGGCGTTCTTCACATCTTGAACGGAGATCTTGCGGTTAGGCTTTACAAAGAGCGGCATTGGTTCATCGGTTTTACCTTCTATATAAGGTAAGAACTCTTCTCCACGACTGGTAAACATATTAAAGTAGCTCCATACACGGGCTTCGCAATAGCGGCGTGCACTAAAATCAAGAGGAGCGTATGCATCTGCAAAACTAAAATCTTTGTTTATTCCGGAGAAGTATCCTTTTTCACGTGCAAAAGAGATAACATCAGGAGCATACATACAGTTTTCCTTATCTTCCATATTGAACTGATGAATGCGGCTCTGATTGGCATGTGCCGATATGCAGTCATCCGGTACACGAACCGCCACCCATACAGCGCCGCGAATACCAAGTCCCTTGCCAATCATTTCCATAATCCATATTTCATTGGGATCGGCAATGGTGAAAGACTCTCCTTCGCTATAATACCCGTATTCTTGTACAAGATCGGTCATCACTTTAATCGCTTCGCGGGCTGTACGTGCACGTTGCAAACCTAAGTAAATCAAACTTCCGTAATCAATAATTGCTGTAGAATCCACGAGCTCCTCACGACCTCCAAAAGTGGTTTCTCCAATAGTCAACTGAAATTCGTTCATGTTACCTATTACATTGTAAGTACGGTGAGCTTGCTCTATTTGCCCCAAATACTTGCCAGTGTCCCACTCATGAATATCCATCATAGTACCTTTCTTATATGTACCTGCAGGATAGTGGTACAACTCACCAAATAAGCCATAAGAATCGGCAGCATAAGAAACGATAGTAGAACCGTCCGCAGAAGCATTTTTACCTACAATGAGGTTTGTACAGGCGAATGTTTCAGCCAAAGTTGCCAAAATGCATAAGACGGAAAGAGTCAGTCTTTTTTTTCTCATAATTCTTTCTGTTTATATATTATTAAAATGTTTGTTCACCACAAAAATACAGTTTTTTCCACAGCAATGTTACCACAATTGTCAGTAACTGTGATCTCTACAGTATGTTTTCCGCCCCGTTTCACCCGTTTAGGATCAATATCGTAAACCAGACTTCCATTTATGGCATTGGGTATCCCGAACAAAGCATATTTTCCATCAATAGTTCCGCGGTAACTACGAACGCCACTTTCTTTATCCTTTATCCTATATACTATGCGCTTTGAGCGTGCCCAACTTTTAGGAGATACAGGTATGATTTGAGGCGGAACGGTATCAATTGCCACAGTATAAGTGCCCAGTTCAAGAATGCGTGTTTTCATGAAACCTTTTTCATACTTTCCACCTGCACTGGACTTTCCCCCGCGAGCATTAACGCGGGCGACATAATATTTAGTGGTGTCTGCCAACGGATGACGACGAAGACCAATGCGCAGATCACATCCGCTTTGCAAAGGGACACGTTCGTCCGTAAGTTGGTATGTAAAAGCGATATCCCCGCTATCAGCCCGTACGGCATAGTTCAGCCAAACATCATGATATAACCTTCCCCGTGGAATAATCAATTCGAGTCCCGGTTCCTGCAAATAGTTCACTTTATTCCATCGGAATACATACTTTTCACGATGTTCAACCGGACGAATCGGCATTTTCCGGCCTTGCACCACAAAGTGCACTTTCGATGTATTTCCAAAAGCATCCTGTAGCGTATACACAAAGCGATAGGGGCGTTCCTCATTAATATCGATCAATCCTCTGTCTCCATTAAAAGCATGCAGCATCCGCAACGTATTTCCGGGATCAATGAATGATTTCATATAAGAACCATACGTCCATGAATTTATCATTCTATTTTCATTAGCCGAGAAACGGCCTACATCACTACGGAATACTTCCTTTCCATCCACTTCAAGAGTGACAATACGTACTCCATAATGATTGGATACTCCATTCATATAATCGTGTGCGCGAAGCCCCACTCCTATTATACCCCATGCTGTAACCGGTTGAGTGTAATTAGGACGAAATGCCTGAAGGGTTTGTTTACCATTAACTTCTCCCTGCCCCGCTTGCGGAAAGAACATGATACTTTCGGCACGGGGAGCCATCGTATCTTTTACCCATTTCTTAAAAAAAGGAAGCGGATCTATAAAATCACCCGTTGCTGTTTCAAACATATCCAAATGCAAATGTGGTCCGAAAGAATAGCCGGTATTTCCACTCCATGCAATCTGCTGTCCGGCCTTTACAGGATACTCATTTGGTTTGGGAACGATGTTCACTTCCCATGATTCCTTTTCGTATTGCAAAGTTTCCACCCTTTTAGCAATATTCCCGATAAAAGCACTTAAATGACGGTTGATTGTAGTGTATCCGTTATTATATCTGACATATAGTATATAGCCGGATCCACGGGTAACACTTATACGCGAAATATATCCATCAGCTAATGCCCGTACAGGCTTTCCGATGACGCCTCCGGTTTTAAAGTCGAGTCCACCATGAAAATGATTAGCACGTATCTCTCCGAAGTTCCCGGCAAAAGCAATAGGAAAATCAAAAGGAGGTATAAAAGATGCCTGTTCCAGATCAATCAATTTGGTTTCCGCAGAATCTGGTTCTGCTTGCATAATGCTGTCTACTACTTGTATGGAATCTGAAGCATTGACTGAGGCTTGAGCATAAGTCGCATTTCCAACAGTTGGAGCAGCAACATAAAATAATGCGGAAAAAAATATAGTGGATTTTTTATATAAATTCATAAGTAAATGTCTCTTCTAACTGCTCGCAAAGATAAGCATATTACCCGTTCCCCGGCAAAATAAATGCATGCAAACCACTAAAAATACATAAACTTATGACAGGATTTAACATCTGTGAAGATGCAAATAAATTAGCTCCAAATCGTTTTTATCTCCTTAAAAAAATTACATTTGCACAGCAAATAAACAAAGAAAACACTTTTTAGCTACAATAATGATGAAAAACAATCTTTTCATAGATGCCTTTATCTTCTTAACCGCATTAATTTTTGTCTGTCTTATTATAATGATGCTAAGTCTGCATCGCATGCGCAATGCTAAGAAACAAATGAAGCAATTACAAAAAAAGAATAAAGAAAAAGAGCATTACGATTGGTATAGACATAAATAATATTGCATTTAGAAAGTAAAACTCGCATTTGCACAATAATTAGAAGGAAAAATAAACCGTATGATGCCATATTGAAACAAGCGCAAAAATCTGTTATAAAACAGCTGATTCCGCGACATACCGAAACACAGAATTCACTAACTTGCGCCATGTTTAACCCCCAAATAAAATAAAAAGTTTATGATTATTGGAGTTCCAAAAGAGATCAAAAACAACGAAAACCGCGTAGGAATGACCCCTGCCGGCGTAGCTGAGTTAGTAAGAAATGGTCATACAGTGTACGTACAAGCTTCAGCCGGTGTAAACAGCGGATTCCCCGACGACGAATATATCGCCGTAGGTGCAAAAATGTTGCCTACTATCGAAGAGACCTATGCTGTGGCCGAAATGATTGTTAAGGTAAAAGAGCCGATTGCTCCTGAGTACAAACTCATCAAAAAAGGGCAAGTGTTATTCACCTATTTTCATTTCGCAGCAGACAAAGCTTTGACCGAAGCCATGATAAAAAGTGGCGCTATTTGCATTGCTTACGAAACCGTAGAAAAACCGGATCGCAGTCTACCACTTCTTATCCCGATGAGCGAAGTTGCCGGACGGATGTCCATTCAGGAAGGTGCTCGTTTTCTGGAAAAACCTCAAAGCGGAAAAGGTATTCTATTAGGTGGTGTTCCGGGTGTAAAACCTGCCAAAATTATGATCTTAGGTGGTGGTGTTGTTGGGCTCAATGCTGCATTAGTAGCAGCAGGAACAGGTGCAGACGTAGTTATTACAGACATTTCATTGCCACGTTTACGTTACTTGAGTGAAATACTTCCTAAGAACGTAAAAACTCTTTATTCATCGGAACATAATATCAGAACCGAGTTGCCTACCACAGATTTAGCAGTGGGTTCCGTACTTATTCCGGGAGATAAAACGCCACATCTTATCACAAAAGATATGCTGAAACTGATGAAACCCGGAAGTGTGTTGGTGGATGTAGCTATTGATCAGGGTGGATGCTTTGAAACTTCTCATGCAACTACTCACAGTGATCCTGTTTACACTGTAGACGGAATTGTACATTATGCAGTAGCCAATATCCCGGGTGCAGTGCCTTATACCTCTACTCTTGCTTTAACTAATGCTACTTTCCTATATGCTAAAGCATTAGCGAATAAAGGATGGAAGAGAGCTTGCAAGGAAGATGCATCATTAGCTTCAGGATTAAATATTATAGAAGGTAAGGTGACTTTCAAAGCAGTAGCAGACGTATATGGATTGAAATACGAACCAGCTGTTTTATAAAAAAGTCAAGAAGAAGTATTTCTAGAAAATACAATAAAAAAATAAGGAGCTATGTTACAAAGACAGCTCCTTATTTTTTTTACCATGCTCATCATCTGTTATACGATAAACATCTATCTGCTTTCTCTATACTTTTTAGGGGATATCCCAACATAGTTTTTAAAATACTTACCAAAGAATGATTGATTCGCAAAATGTAACTGGTTTGATATTTCCTGTATACTCATGCTTGAAGAGTTCAGCAAAGCTTTTGCCTCTAGTATGACAAATTCATCTATCCACTCTCTCACCGTTTTCCCACTCATTTCCTTCACAACAACAGAAAGGTGTTTAGGAGTGAGACACAGTTGACTGGCATAAAAGGTGACTGCACGTTCCGACTGATAATTCTTGGATAATACTTCAAAAAAGTTCTGTAATATATATTCCTTTCTGCTCCTGTTATTGATTGGAGGAGCTGCAAGTGATGCATGTTCTTCAAAAACATGATAAAGTTCATAAAAGAAACTTTCTAATAATCCGAAGATAGACTCCTTACGATAAGGATTTATTCCATTTGACATCATTCTCCAGATAAAAGCATGATATTCTTTGAAAAGGATTTGTTCTTTCTCCGTAATATCAAGATAATGAATATATTTCAATTGAAAGAAAAGAGAGAATATATTGTTTTCTTTTGTAAACTCATCCAGAATATCTTTTGATACAGCAAGAAAAAGAACTTTAAGATCTTGAGATGTTTCCTTACTTTCTATTATTTGCCCCGGTAATACAAGCAATAATCTGCCCGGAATCATTTCAACGGTGTCCAAATTGATGCTAAAAGAAGATTTACCCTCCAGACAAAGTCCGATTCCAGCAGCTTCCAACTTACTGGGACCATCAAGAATAGGGCTCATACTACTAACCTTGGACACTAGCGCAATGTCATTATCAATCACTTTTATACCATCAGTATTTACATCTTGCATGGGTACAACTGAATAAATACCGACTCTTGCAACTCCTTTTTCTGGCATATTATTCTCTTTTTTGTGATAAATATACGAAAACAGGATAACTAGTTAGTCATATTTAATTAAAAACAGGAACAATAGAATAATATTCATGTTTTATAGAACTCTCTACGAGTGATCAGAAATAAATTCATTGCTTTTGAGACATGCCTTTTTATACTCCTCCATTAATTCTTGCATCACTTCAGAAACGGTTTGGATCGGTTTTCCACAAAGTAAGGCGGAAGCTTGCCCTATCTCAAGTTCACCTTCATCCAAATCTCCGCAAAATATACCGTTCTTGGCACGTCCCTTGGACAAGAGTTCGCGTAGTTCATCTTCACTTGCTCCATTCGCTTCCGCCTGCTCTACAGCAGAGCGAAATTTATTCTTCACTAAACGAACAGGAGCAAGCTTCTTCAACAGTAGACGTGTGTCACCTTCATCCAGATTTAAACAATATTCTTTGAAAGCTTCATGAGCGGAGCTTTCGACAGTCAAAGCAAAACGGGTTCCCATCTGTACTCCTTCTGCTCCTAGAACACGAGCAGCAAGCATTCCACTTCCGGCAACAATACCTCCAGCCGCAATCAAAGGCAACTTAGTAGCGGCACGTACAGCAGGAATGAGACAAAGTGTAGTTGTCTCCTCACGCCCATTATGTCCACCAGCTTCAAATCCTTCAGCAACGACAGCGTCAACGCCAGCTTCTTCACATTTTACAGCAAAACGGGAAGAAGAAATAACGTGAACCACTTTAATGCCATGTTCATGAAGCCAACCGGTCCATTTCTTTGGACTGCCTGCAGAAGTGAAGACAATGCATACCCCCTCATCCACTACAATTTGCATGATTTCTTCAATTTGAGGATACATCAAAGGAATATTCACTCCAAAAGGATGATCTGTTGCAGCCTTACATTTGCGGATGTGTTCACGGAGTATTTCCGGATGCATGGAACCTGCGCCTAACAGTCCCAGTCCACCAGCATTACTTACTGCTGATGCCAAACGCCAGCCACTGCACCATACCATTCCACCCTGAATTATAGGATATTGAATACCGAAGAGAGAGCATATTCTATTCATAAATTCTATTTTAATTATAAAAGAAACAAGATTAAACAAGAAAGAGTTTAAATAAATGCTATATCTAAAACAACTTTTAAAAAATTAATAAATAGATGGAATTTGGAAGGTCGGAATAAAAAAGTATTTTTGTAGGAAAGTTTATCTATAAGCCTATTAATGAAAAAATACGTTCTTTTAACGTTATTCCTTATCTGCTGTTATAATAATTATGCAAATAATAGCCTCCCGTATACATTCTCTAAAGTTGATTATCAGCAGGGATTGTCCAATAGTGCCGTTATCAGTATTTTTCAGGATCATTCCGGATTAATTTGGTTTGGAACATACGACGGCATCAATTGCTATGACAGCAAGACAATGAAGGTATATCGATCCAATTTTGAATTAAACAAAACGCTAAGAAATAATATTATACATAGCATCAGACAAGCGGATGGAAACCGCTTATGGATTTTAACTCATCTGGGTATCAGTCTGTTCTCTTTAGATTCAAAACAAGTGGTATCCAATTATGAATTTCCCGATGACTATTGGCTCTATTCAAATAGTAAAGGGAATACCTGGGTAGTAGGAACAGACTGGATAAGATATTATAATACCAGTGAAAATAAATTCATAGATATCGCTCACTTAAATTACAGAATAAATTCTGTTGATACAAGGGCTTATATTGCTGATAACGGAGATTTATGGATTTTCCCCTCCAATACAAAAGGAGCTTACCGTTATTCTCTGAATTCATTCAGCAGCGATATTTCACACGTAAAGCTTTCCGTTTCTTACGAGCCTTTCCACTCGCATTCGATTGATTATATTTTTTATCAACAGGGAATACTTTATTTTGTGGATTCCAAAAAAGATTTATATCTGTATGACACCAGACGAAAATCTAAAATATATATCAGAAATATCGGAGCTTTAATTAATAAATACGGAGATATAAAAGGAATTATCCCTTTTTATGAGGACATTATGATTGCATTCCGGACTAATGGATTATTCCGGTTGCAAGCTTCTGAAGAATACAAGGAAAGCGTTGTAAATCGTAATATCCGCATATTTGATATTTATAAAGACGACAATCAAAACATACTATGGTTAGGTTCCGATGGAAAAGGTGCAATAGCTTATTATAAAAAGAGCACCATAGCTACTAATATTTTATTAAAAGATTTGTCTCCCAACTTAAGCAGGCAGATACGTTCTATTATAAGCGATAAATACGGAGATCTATGGCTGGGAACCAAAGGAGACGGTATCATTCATCTGAAAAATTATACTAATGGAATTTCCGCGGATAAAGCCACTATATATTATTATAACAATGAACAAAAAGCCACTTCTTACAATAAGTGGGATAATGAATTCCAGGTTTATGCACTCAAAGAAAGCCGCTTCATTAACGGATTTTGGGTGGGGGCAGGAGAATCCGGTTTACTTTATTATTCCTACGCCGATCAAAAGCTTCATAGTACGGCTAATAAATCATTTCCGTCTATAACACAAATACATGGTATACATGAAGCTAATGACAGTACACTGTATATAGCCACTTCCGGATTGGGACTTCAACAAATAACACTAAAGAAAGATCAACATGGAATCAAGATAAAGTGGCAAAAACAATTCCGCTTTTTCTACGAACAACAGGAAATAACAATGTTTTCGTCGATGATTGCCCAAAATGATTCCACCCTTTGGCTGGGAAGTCGGCAAAAAGGTGTCATACGCCTTAACATGAAGACCGGGGAATATCAGGTTATATCATTGAAAGAGATCCTACACAAATCTGTTGATGATGTACTTTGTCTGCATCTCTCAAAAAAAAATAAGATGTATATCGGAACAACTTCCGGACTTATTGTACTATCCTTCCGGAAAAATAAAATGAGTGCTCAATATGTAGGCCGTGAACAAGGGTTATTAAATGATATGATCCACGGCATCCTCGAAGATGACAAAGGCTTACTTTGGTTAAGTACAAACAAGGGCATTATAAAGTATAATCCTACTAACGAGTTTTCTCATGCTTACTATTATTCCGGTGGAGTTCAGATCGGTGAATTTAGCGATGACGCTTACTACAAATCCCCTTATACACATACTCTTTTTTTCGGAGGTGTGGACGGACTACTTTATATCAATAAAAAGAATATAAACGACACAGAATATTATCCGGACATAATACTTAGAGGTTTAACTGTTAATCACCATAAAACAAACATCAGTAATTACTGCCCGAAAGATAAGTCTGCTTTAATATTCAAAGGTAGCCCTGTCTCTTTCTCACTGGCTTTTATTGCTCCCGATTATATCAATGGAAGCGATATTGAGTATTCATATATTCTTGAAGGATATGATAAAAAATGGGCCCCATTCAGTAGCCTGGATGAGGCTTCATATTCTGCTATTCCTGCCGGAAACTACATATTTAAGATTCGCTATAGAAAAGATGTGTTTAATAATGAATATAAATTCTTTGAACTTCCTGTTTCTGTTTTGCCCTTATGGTATCAAACTAAAATAGCCAAAGCATTATACTGGCTATTAGGCTTATCTCTGACCTGCTATATTGTTTTCTTATTAACCCAATATTTTAAGCGGGAACAATTACTCAGAAAGCTACTAAAATCGAAACAAAATCAGGTCAGGGAACCATCCATGGAACAACAAGCCCAAGATTTCCTTAAATGTTTTACTCTGGTAAATTACGCCTGTGACATGCTCTGTACTGATGAAAAATTACCTATAAAAGAAAGACAAAAAGCAACAGATATAATACGGGAAGCAATGATTCCCCCACTCTTGTTCTCAAAAAATATTGCAAAAGAAAGAATGACACATAATAATCCTGTGCAATTCAGCATAACAGGAGATATAAACATAAAAGAGATATCAAATAGTATATTAACCATGCTGGAACAAAAAGGAATAGTACTTTCAAAGCTTAAAGAAGATATACCCGATTCATTGTCTTGTCCCCTTTATATTAATGCTTTTAAAGTTATCCTCTATTTTTGCTATTACTTTTTAGGCTACAATAATCCAGAATCAATAAATATTCGATTTGAAAAAGAGAATAACACACTAATATTACATATCAAAACATTGAATCAACAACGTCTGCAACAACTTAAGACTGTATTATCTGAAGAGAACAATGATATTATCTCCTTTTTTCCAGCTGAAAGGCTGTTATTAATAAATGTGTTACTTCAATATAGCTTATGTGCTTTCAGACAATGGCAATGTACAATTCACACTATTGACAATCTATCAGATCTATATATTAATTTCCCTTACATTCCTCATAAACTTCCATCAAAAAATAATAGAAAAAAGGCTATATTTTTGGGAAATAGGAATGAAATAGAATGGGTTGTGACAGAAATTTTATCAGATGATTTTTCCATACAAACGGCAAGGAGTGTGCAACAGGCGTTTGAGCTGATAAAGGAATCGTCCCCTACTCTATTTATTCTAGATATGGATATGTATATTGATACTGAAGAGGCACTTATGAATTATATTAAATCCAATAAGCAGCTTTTTACAAAATTTTGTTTCATACCTTTACTTAGTTGGCATATAAACCCTTCTAGTCAAAGAGATTTAATTCATTTGGCAGATAGGGTCATCATGCCATATGACATTGCATTTCTAAGAGAGATCGTAGACAAGGAAATTAACAGAAAAAGCATAGTCAGACAAATCGATATTGAAGGATATGATAATATCGCAAAATATATTGTCTGTAGAACAACAGAGGAAACTGAATTTATAGAAAAAATATTAAATATAATTTTTCAAAATATAAGTAACGAAGATATGGATTCTTCTTTTATTGCTAATAATATAGCAATAAGCACTCGTCAATTTTATCGTAAATTTAAAGAAGTATCTAAAATTCCACTCAGTGAATTAATAAAGGACATTCGAATAGAAAAAGCAGCTCACCTACTCTTAAACACAAAACTTTCAATCCAAGAAGTAATTATGGAGATAGGCATAAGCAGTCGTGCACACTTTTATAAAGAGTTTGTACTTAAATATGGAATAACACCTAAGGATTATCAAAAATGGAGTGGGAAGAAAAATGATTTTAACCCCCATTCCTGATAATTCTCTTCAATATTACTTAGTCGTTCCTTAAAAAGGATCTTTATATACTGATTAACAGTAATATAATAGGATAATTTCTTTTATAAATCTGCAAGTTTTTGTATCTTTGAATGTAGAAACTTGCAGATTTATATGATAAAAACAACTCAATCCTCCCCGTCTCTGTTCTCATTTCTGGATGATTTATTGAACCAAGAGCACCCTTTGCACAAATTCTCACACAAGATTAACTGGTCCGTGTTTGAAGAGGCCTTCACTGCTCTTTACTGCGCAGATAATGGCCGTCCAGCTAAGCCGATCCGTTTGATGTGCGGGTTACTGATTCTCAAACATCTGCGCAA
>Ga0268263_1001759_pt1 | contig 16945 bp, 11 predicted proteins | sample Biomet5_FD_190358 | JGI IMG/M metagenome (GOLD analysis project Ga0268263, IMG submission 190358) | Microbial communities from bioreactor (seeded with sewage sludge) at LBNL, California, USA - Biofuel metagenome 5 (SPAdes) (version 4) | ecosystem: Engineered > Bioreactor > Anaerobic >... | reverse complement strand
TCGGCGGGGGCGGGGGTGACGCCGGGCTTGGCGGCGTCTTCGGCGAGCTGCCCGGACAGCGGCAGCGTGCGGTCGGGCATGGTGTTCTTCTCCATGGAGGCATCGGTGAGACCGGACAGCGCCAGCTTCCAGCCGTCCCTGGTGAAGCCGGAGGCGGCCAGCGTTACGGTGTCCGCCCCGGCGGAGGAGAGCGTCAGCGCGGTTTCCTTACCCTCGGGAGAGAGCAGCTTGTAATTGTTCAGATTGTCCAGCCCAGTCATGGCTTCGCTGAACTTCACGGTGATGGTGCCGGCAGTTTCGTCCGCCGCCAGGGAGAGCACATAGGGCGGGGTATCGTCCGGCGTCCATTGATTGGGTTTGATCTGCGCGGTGACCTCGCCCAGATCGCCGAATTTGACGGAGAGGGCGCGTTCGGTGCCGTCGGCAATATTGCTGCCGGCCTTCAGATTCAGCTGCCAGATCTCATCGATCTGCTGCAGCAGCTGGGAGAGCTTGGACTGGGCGTCGTCGGGAGAGAACTCAAACAGTTCGCCGCCGGAGACGTCCACAAAGCTCCGGAAGGTCTTGATGCTGCCGGCGGAGGCAGAATCCACCGCCAGCGCGTAGACGGCCACGCCGCCCTGGCGCAGCGTGGTCTCCAGTTCCTCCTGGGTCATATCGGACTGCGCGTCCTCCACGCCGTCGGACACCACCACCGCGCAGCGGCGCATATCGGTCTTGGCGGAGGCGGTCTTGATCAGGGTATCCATGGCCGCGTAGAACTGCGTGTTGCTGTCCGTGGCCTTGACGGCGGCCAGCTTTTCACTGACGACCTGAGCCGATTCGCTGCCGTCCAGCAGCACGGTGACCGCGTCACCGAAGGTGATGACGGCCAGCTGATCCTGCTGGCGCATCTGTTGATAGGTGTTCAGTACGGCCTGCTTGGCCGCGTCCAGATAGCTCTGGGAGATGGAACGGGAGATGTCCAGCATAAAGACATAGAAAATCCCCTCGTCCGACTCGGCGAAATCCCCCACCGTCAGCGGCTCGCCGTCCAGCGTGGCGGTGATGGACGAAGGGGCGAGCCCGCCCAGATCCTGCCCGTCACTGTGGACGAACACGCTGATATCGGGCATGACAGGCTGAACCTGCTCCAGCGAGACGGCCGAGGCCTGCGCGCAGAGCAGACAGCTGATAAGTAGAATTGCGGTGAAAAGTTTTTTCGCCATGGTATCTTCCTTCATAATGAATAAACGTTTGGATCGGCACAATGCTAACACTATATTATACCATAGGATTTTTAATCTTGCAACGGCGGGCGAAAAAACCGAGCGCTTTTTACATAACCCGGACGGCGCCGCCGGGACGCGCCTGTCTTAGGCGTAACTTGCGTAAAAATAATTGACATAATCTTCGCATTTTTCCAGAAACCAAATTGACAAACGCTCCTTGCTATAATATACTAATTCATAATAATGTGCAAAAATAACACTTTTTTGAAACAAATTGTATTTATTTGTATTTTCATTGCTGCGGGAGGACGGAACATGGCAGAACGTCAGAAGCTTCGCCTGGGTACCTTGATGGTACAACGGGGCATCATTACGGACGAGCAGCTGGAGACAGCGCTGGCACTGCAGAAAAAGCAGCACAAGCACCTGGGCGACTGCCTGGTCGAAATGGGCCTGGCCTCCGAGGAGGACATCGTCAACGTTCTGGAGGCGCAGCTGAAGATCCCCCGGATCGACCTGCGCGGCATCCGTATCGACGCCGAGATCATCGGGCTGGTCAGCGGCTCCGTGCTGCGTAAGCACAGCGTCCTGCCCATCGCCTACGACGAAAAGCAGTCCAACACGCTGATTCTGGCCATGGCCGACCCGCTGGACATGGTGGCGCAGGACGATATCTCCATTATCACCAACTGCGTCATCGAACCGCAGATCACCACGCTGGGCGAGATCAACGCGGTGCTGGACCGCTATTTCGGCACGGACGAGGCCATGTCCGCCGCCGAGAAATACGCCAAGGAGCGCGAGGGCCAGCTCCAGCAGCTGGAGGCCGAGCAAGCCGAGCAGCAGACAGAGCTGAACAACGCCCCCATCGTGCAGCTGGTGCGCTCCATCATTGAACAGGCCGTCCGCCAGCGTGCCAGCGATATTCATTTCGACGCCCTGGAAAAGCAGGTCCGCGTCCGCTATCGCATCGACGGCGTGCTGGCCGAAAAAATGCTGTACGACATCAATCTGCTGCCCGCCATCGTCACCCGCATCAAGATTATGAGCGGCATGGACATCTCCGAAAAGCGCAAACCGCAGGACGGCCGCATCACCATGAGCATCGACCGCCAGGAATACGATATCCGCGTTTCCGCGCTGCCCTCGTGCTACGGCGAAAAGATCGTCATGCGTCTCGCCTCCTCCACGGCGCTGACCCGCTCCAAGAGCGACCTCGGCATGCGGGAATGGGAGCTGCACAAATTCGAGCATATCATTTCCAACCCCAACGGCATTCTGCTGGTCACCGGGCCCACCGGCTCCGGCAAATCCACCACGCTGTATACCGCCCTGTCGGAATTAAATATGGAAAGCGTCAACATCATCACCGTCGAGGACCCCGTGGAAGCCAACATCGCGGGCATCAACCAGGTGCAGGTCAACCCCAAGGCCGACCTCACCTTTGCCACCGCGCTGCGCTCCATCCTGCGCCAGGACCCGGACATCATCATGATCGGCGAGATCCGGGACTATGAGACCGCGTCCATCGCCGTGCAGGCGTCCATCACGGGCCACCTTGTGGTCAGTACCCTGCACACCAACAGCGCCTCCGCCGCGTTCACCCGCCTGCTGGACATGGGCGTGGAATCCTACCTGCTGGCCGATTCCGTCGTGGGCGTCATCGCCCAGCGGCTGGTGCGCAAGCTGTGCAAATCCTGCCGCAAGCCCCGGCAGGCGACGGAGGAGGAGAAGCTCCTTCTGGGCAAAAAGCCGGAGGACGACGTCACCGTCTACGACCCCTGCGGCTGCCAGATGTGCAGCGACACCGGCTTTTTCGGCCGTATCGGCGTGTACGAAATAATCGAGATGACGCCGGAGCTCCGCCACATCATCACCAACCGCGGCTCCACGGAGGAGATCAAGGCCATGGGCCTGGCGCAGGGGATGCACACTCTGCGGATGAGCGCCACCGAATATGTGCTGGAAGGCATCACGACGATTGAAGAAATGCTGAAGGTCTCCTTCGAGGAGTGAGCTCCGGCATAAGTCATGCAAATTTTTCCATTTTTTATGGGAAAAAGGGTTGCAATTTCAGCTTAATTCTAGTACATTTACATAAATATGTAAGTACATAAATTATTCTGCTTGTAGGAGATAAACGGTGTGGAGACTTTCAGAGAACTGATCGAGGACGCGGTAGCCCGCCGCGCGTCGGATATCCATATCTGCGCGGGCACGGCGCCCGCCGCCCGGGTGGACGGCGGCCTGATTCCCCTGCGGGACTACAAATGCACGCCGGATGATGTCCTGGCCGTCACCAGGGAGATCATATCCCCGGAGCATGAAAAAATCCTCGACGAGGAGGGGGAAGTGGATTTTGCCTTCTCCATCTTCGGCACCGGCCGCTTCAGGGTCAACGTTTTCCGCCAGCGCGGGACGCTGGCCATCGCCGTCCGCGTCCTGAACCCCACCATTCCGTCGGCCAAGGATCTGCTCATCCCGGACGCCGTGGTGGATATGTGCGACAAAAAGCGCGGACTGGTGCTGGTCACCGGGCCCACCGGCTCCGGCAAATCCACCACGCTGGCCTGCCTCATCGATATTATCAACCACAAATACACCCACCACATCATCACCATGGAGGACCCCATCGAATATCTGCACCGCCACGATAAATCCATCGTGAACCAGCGCGAGATGGGCACCGACTCCAAGTGCTACGCCTCCGCCCTGCGCGCGGCCCTGCGCGAGGACCCGGATGTGATCCTTGTGGGCGAGATGCGCGACCTGGAGACCATCTCCATCGCGGTCACGGCGGCGGAGACGGGCCATCTGGTGTTTTCCACCCTGCATACCATCGGCGCGGCCAATACCATCGACCGCGTTATCGACGTGTTCCCGCCCTACCAGCAGCAGCAGATCCGCTCGCAGCTGGCGGACGTGCTGGAATGCGTGGCGTCCCAGCAGCTCGTTCCCAGGGCCTGCGGCAAGGGCCGCGTGGCCGCCATCGAAGTCATGCTGGCCAACAGCGCCATCCGCAGCCATATCCGCGAGGCCAAGACCTATCAGATCGCCAGCACCATGCAGACCAACCGGAAAATGGGCATGATCACCATGGACGAAGCCTTGCTCAATCTGGTGCAGCAGGGCGAGATCACGCAGGATTACGCCATCGCCTACGCGCAGGACGTCCCGTCCATCATCAAGCGCCTTGTGGCGCTGGGGTAAGGCCGGGCGCGCCGCGCATCCATAGCTTTTAGCCATCACAACGATACGAATTTATCGCCCGGACCGGGTAGGGAGTTGATCGCTTGACGACGTTTGCCTATATTGTACTCGAGCCTTCCGGGAAGGAGACCAAAGGCTCGCTGGCGGCGGAAAGCCGCGAAGCCGCCGCGGCAAAGCTCAAGCAGGGGGGCAACACGCTGGTCTCTCTGGCGGAGGCCAACGCCCTGAACAAAGAGGTCAAGATCAACCTTTTCGCCAAAAAGCCCAAGCCCCGGGACCTGGCCGTGTTCTGCCGCCAGTTCGTCAGCATCGTGTCCGCCGGCGTCCCCGTGATCAACGCGCTGGGCATGCTGGAGGAGCAGACCCAGAACAAGCGGCTGGCCGCCGCGGCCAGGGACTGCCGCATGGACATCGAAAAGGGCTCCTCCCTGGCCGAGGCCATGCGTAAACACGCGGACATTTTCAGCGATATGTTCGTCACCATGGTGGACGCGGGCGAGGCCTCCGGCAGTCTGGACGTGTCCTTTTCCCGCATGGCCACCCAATTTGAAAAGGACGCCAAGCTGCGGGGCACCATCAAGCGGGCCTCCATTTACCCCATCGTGGTGGTGGTCGTCACCCTTATCGTCATCACGATCCTGCTGACCTTCGTCATCCCGTCCTTTGAAGGGATGTTCAGCGACATGGGCACGGAGCTGCCGGGCGTCACCAAATTCGTCATCGCCTGCAGCGTGTTTCTGCGCACCCGATGGTTTATTCTTCTCCTCGTCATCGCGGGCATCGTGTTCGGCGTCAAATACGCCAAAAAGACCCCGAAGGGCGCGCATTTCTTCGGCCGCGTCAGCCTGAAGGCCCCGCTGTTCGGCAATCTGCATGTCAAGACCGCCTCGGCCCGGATGTCCCGCACGCTGGCGACCCTGCTGGCCAGCGGCATCTCCATGATGGACGCGCTGGACATCGTGGCGGAGACCATGGACAACATCTATTATTACGAAGCCATGAAAAAAGCCCGGGAGGATGTCTCCATGGGCACCAGCCTTTCCGAATCGCTGGAGCGCAGCAAGATGTTCCCCCCGCTGGTGTACCACATGCTGCACATCGGCGAGGAGACCGGCGACATCGACGGGATGCTGACCAAGATCGCCGATTATTACGACGAGGAAGTGGAGATGGCCACCGGCCAGATCATGGCCGCCATCGAGCCCATGATCATCATCCTGCTGGCCGCCATCGTGGGCACCGTGGTGTTCGCGGTCATCATGCCCATGATGACCATGTACAACGCCCTCGACAGCCTGTAAGCGGCAGGCGCCCAAATTTTGCTACCTTTCGGCGGCTTTAGGGGAGCCGCCGGGGCAAGATACATCCCATTCCCAAAAAAATTATGATAGGAGAAAAATCATGAAGAAAGCTCTCAAGAAGCTGGATAACAAAGGCTTCACCCTGGTCGAGCTGATCATCGTCATCGCCATCATCGCCGTCTTGGCCGCCGTCATCGCCCCGCAGTATCTGAAGTATGTTGAGAAGTCCCGTGTGTCTGCCGATGCTTCTACTCTTGCAGAAGTGTTGAGCGCCGCAAAAGTTGCCGTAGCTGATGAAGACAATAACATTACGTTTACAACGGATACCACTGTTACTATTACGGTAAAGAATGGTGTGGCAGTCTCTTGCGTTAGCGGTACTGATACACAGCAGACGGCTTTGGCGAAGGCTATTAACGATGCGCTTGGAGCAACTCCGTCCCTTAAGTCTTCAACCTACAAGACTAATGGAGCAAAATGCACTTTGGTTTATAAGGCTGCTGTTGCAGCTAATGCAACTACCGAGGCAACTCCGGCTTCGTACACTTTCACCGATTGGATCAAAGTGGCTTGAAAGGAACCTAAGCTATGGACCCGACGACGCTCCCCATCTACATATTGCTGTTCCTGCTGGGGGCCTGCGTGGGCAGCTTTCTCAATGTCTGCATCCTGCGCATCCCGGCGGGGGAGAGCGTCGTCACCGGTCCTTCCCACTGCATGACCTGCGGCAGGCGGCTGAAATGGGTCGAGATGATCCCCATTTTCAGCTGGCTTGCCCTGCGGGGTCGGTGTTCCGGCTGCCACAGCCGCATTTCCGCCCAATATCCCCTAATTGAGGCGGCAAACGCTGCGCTATGGCTGTTGGTATACGGCCGTTTCGGGCTTTCGCCCGATACCATACTGGGCTGTTTGTTCGCCTCAGTACTGCTTGTGGCGTCGGTGATCGACGCCCGCACCAGGGAGATTCCGCCGGGAACGACAATCTTTATTGCCGCTCTCGGCCTTCTCCGGTTTTTCCTGCGTCCCGCGCAATGGCGGAGCGCGCTGCTGGGCCTTGTGGCCGTGGCGGGCGTGCTGCTGCTGGTGCTGCTGCTCTCCGGCGGGAGAGCCGTGGGCGGCGGCGATATCAAGCTGGAGGCCGGGACCGGCCTGTTCCTGGGCCTGTGGCCCAACGTGCTGGGCTTTTTCCTGGGCTGCGTGCTGGGCTCCGTGATCCACGTGTGCCGCATGAAATTCGCCCATGCCGGCCGCGACCTGGCCCTGGGGCCGTATCTCGCCGCCGGCGCGATGATCGCGTTTCTGTACGGCGACGCCATGATCGCCTGGTATCTGGCGCTGCTGTAAAATACCGCGGCCGCGCATACCGCCGCATTTGAACTTGTTTATTCGTCGAAATTCGACATCAGATATTGTTTGGGGAATAAGAATACAGAGGGGAGACCGCGCCTATGGCTGCAAAGTTATTGACCTCCGCAAGGCTGCTGAATATTGAGGTCGGAGACCGGCTTACCAAGGTCTGCGTGTCCACAAGGCACGGCAAAAATTATCAGATTCTGGACAGCTTTATGCTCCAGACCCCGGACGGCGCCGTGAACGACGGCATCATCGGCGATGCCGACGCCGTGGCGCAGGCCCTGACCGGGGCGCTGGCCGAGCACGGCGCGCAGGACGTCAAAAATGTCATTTTCACTCTGGCCTCCGCCAAGGTCGCCAGCCGCGAGGTGCTGCTGCCCCCCGTGAAGGACAACCGCATCAAAACCGTCATCGAGACCAACGCGGCGGACTATTTCCCCGTGGATATGAGCAATTACCGCGTGTCCTACAGCCTGCTGGAGCGCGTGACCGGCGACAATCCCGGCTGCCGCGTGCTGGTCATGGCCGTCCCAAGGACCCTGATCGAGGGCTATATCAAGGCGGCCGACGCCGCCGGACTGCTCATCGACGCCATCGACTTCTGCGGCAACAGCCAGTATCAGGTGCTGCGCGGCGTCAAAGCCGAGGGCGCCGTGATGTATGTGGACGTGAACGTGACCAACACCTTCGTCACCTTCATCCACAACGGCGTGCTGCTGCTGCAGCGCAATATCGCCGCGGGCGGCGACGAGCTGGTGAACGCCGCCATCCACGCCGCGGGCCGGGAGGACGCCGACTACCTGCGCACCCTGCGCGAGGCGGGCGACCCCCTGTTTTTGGACGGCGTCATGGACAAGGAGCAGCAGAGCGACGCGCTGAGCCGCCTTGTCAGCGGCATCGTCCGCAGCGCCGACTTCTTCAAATCCGATCACACCGACGTGCCCATTACGCAGGTCGTTCTGATGGGCACCTGCAGCCGCCTGGCCGGTCTGCGGCAGGAGGTGCAGGAGGAGACCGAAATCGACACCGTGCTGATCACCGACGTGGAGGGCATCCGCTTCGTGGCCAACTCGCCCGAGGGCGTGTCCGCCTATATCTCCTGCATCGGCAGTCTGGTGGCCCCGCTGGATCTCCTGCCCGAGGAATACAACGCCCGGAGCCAGAAACGCAAAAGCCGCGACGCCCAGCGCGACCCTATCCGCACAGGCATCATCATCGCCTGCGCCTGCGCCGCCGTGGGCATCGTGATCTCCGCACTGGCCGTGGCCCGCTACGCCGTCAACGTCTCCGCCGAGAAAAAAATGCAGGCCCGCATCAGCGAGCTGTCCTATGTGCAGGACGTTTACGACACCTATGTGGCGTATAAAAAAACCGACGACAGCCTCACCGTGGCGGAAGGATACGCCAGCGACAAAAATTCCCAGCTTGTCGCCTTTTTGAGCGAGCTGGAGATGAAGATGCCGTCGTCCATTCTGGTGCTCTCCGCCACCTGCGACGAGAAGGGCGTGACCATGAATGTCACCGTGCCCGGCTTCAACGAGGCCGCCGCGGTCCTGTCGGAGCTGCGCTCCTTCGACAGCATCGCTGTGCTCCAGGTCAGCGCCATCGCCAAGAATGCCGAGGAGGGCGGCGCGACTACCGTGTCCTTCTCCGTCAGCTGCGGCTATCCCGTGCCCGCCACCGCCACCGATGCGGCCGCCCCCGCCAATACGGCCGCCCCCGCCAATGCCGCGCAGTAAGGAGGAACAGAGATGAAGATTTCAAAACGCGACGCCGAACTGCTGCTGGCGCTGGCCGGCCTGGTGGTGTTTTTGCTGCTGTACCTGTTCGTGTTCAACACCTTCCAGGCCAGGACCGACACCGTGCAGCAGGAGATCACCACGCTGCAGCCCCAGCTGCAGCAGCTGGAGGATATCTATGCCAATCTGGCCACTTATCAGTCCGGCATTCAGAAATACCGCGGCACCACCGCCGATAAGCTGAAAAAGTTCCCCGCCGATGTCAAGGAGGAGGACTTCATGTCCTATCTGCTGACCTTGCAGGCCAAGGAGGGCGTGGATCTGCAGAGCATTTCCTTTAGCGGCTCCACCCTGCTCAGCGAGTTCCCCGGCGTCATCCAGAAGGACGGCGCCGATACCAGGACCACCATGGACGCTTACAGCACCGGCGCGGTGGTCACCTGCCAGCTGACGTATCCCCAGCTCAAGAGCGTCATCAGCTATCTCTATGCCGGCAAGACCCAGACTTCGCTGAATTCCGTGGCCGTCAGCTTCAACGCCGAGACCGGCGGGCTGACCGGCACCTTTGACATTGCCAGATATTATGTAAACTATCCCGGGGCAGTCTATAAGCCCGAGCCGCTGCCCGAGGTGCCGCTGGGCGTCACCGACCTCTTCGGCACGTCCGGCGCGGCCGGAACTGCCGGCACTGCCGGCGCACACTGACGTCCGGCTGAATTGGATCTGATTGACGGAGGGAGGCGGAGCCGTGAAAAAACTGAAAAAGATCGACAACGCCGGTTTTTCCCTGGTGGAACTGCTGGTCGCCGTGGTGATTTTGGGTCTCATTGTGGCCCCGCTGCTCCACACTTTCGTCACCGCTTCCGATACCGCCGCCCGCAGCCGCAAAATGGGCGACGCCACGCTGGCGTCGCAGAACATCGCCGAGACCATCGAGGCCAACGACCTCGACACTATCGTGACAGGCGGAAATACGCTGCTTGGCCCTGCGGCAGCTGTGGATGCGAGTCAGGCCATATCCGGCAGTTATACCATAAGTTTGGAAGGCCTCCAAGCCGGAAACAGCCGATTCAACGCGCAGGTAAAGCTGGATGCGTCCGCAGCGCAGTTTGCTGCGATAAACGCCGCCGAGATTGCGAACTATTCCAATATGGACGCCATCTTTGCCCAGTCTCAGGATGCCGCCGATGATCCGGATCAAAACGCGATTGCGCATTTTGTGAGCGAGAGTTCATCCTATACCAATATTACCACTACCCCCAGCGTCACAAGAAACTTGAAGCTCACGGTGGCTTATATGGACGCCGAAAAGACAAAAGTCAAGGCCGATCTCTTATACAGCTATACCTATTCGTTCAGCTATAAAGAGGTAAACCCCAGCGGCGGTACCCAGATCAAGTCGGCAGCGCTTTCCTATCAGTTCAGTTATTCCCTGCTGCCGCAGGGCTTTGACAAAAGTACCGACGCTGTTCCCAATATCTATCTGCTCTTTAACCCATGGTACGGTGGAACCTATACCGATGCGGTCCTGGGTCAGACCTACACGAAAGATACGCTTTCTACTTCGACGGATGCGGACGTGGCCATCAGCAACAAATATGATACGTTCAATATTCTGAACAATGAGGATATCTCTTTTAACCTGTTTCTTGTAAAGCAAAAGACGGCTGAACCGTTGACCTCTGCTGTTGAGATGCAGTATTCGGCCGATATTATCCTGCATCAGAGCAGTTCCGCCTCAACAATGGTCTACTCCAACGTAAACGAAAGTTTTACGACAACGACCGGCAATACCAAGCTGAATAACATCACTTTCAAAATTCAGTATAACAGCTGGGCCTATCTGCCGATTACCGACACGATTACGGGAGACCTCGTATCAAAGAGTTGGAAAAACCGAATCTATCAGGTGACAATCAAAATCTTCGCCTCCGGTGTCACGGATTACAGCGGCACACCGCTGTGTACGTTCACCACGACGAAGCTGCAATAAAAATCCGGGAAGGAGAGACGCATATGCGCGAAAAACTGAAGAGCGCGCGCAAAGCGCTGCGGGGAAACAGCGGCTCCGGCATCGTGCTGGTGCTGGTGTGCATGCTCTGCGTCTCCATTCTGGGTGTGATGGTCATGTACCTGTCGTACACCGGCCTTTTGCTGAAGGTCACGGAGCGCCAGAGCAAGACCGATTTTTACGACGCCTCCACCGCCATGGATGAGATTCGCGCCGGAATCCAAAATGCTGCGTCCGATTCCATAGGCGCTGCTTACAAGACGGTGCTGATTAATTACAGCAACGCGGATTACACCCGAAATACGACCATGGAGAATCAGTTCAAGAGCGAATTTTTAAGTAATATCCTGAGCAGCGATTTGTTCTATAACGGACAATATAAAGTGGAAACGTTACAGAGCTTCGCGTCCGGTTCTGCCCAGGTTACGGGCTCCGGAACCGTCAGCAGCTCAGCGAGCGGCGTCGTTTTGAAAGGCGTGACGGTCAGCTATACCGACGACAAGGGCTATACGACCGCGGTGACGTCCGACATCTCCATCGGTGTGCCGGAGTTTTCCTATGTTGTGTCTAACTACAGCGTTTCCAGCCTTCCGGCTTTTGCGCTGATTGCAAAAAATACCCTGCTGGAAAGCGGCGGCGTTTCCGCGCTTAATCTAAGCGGCAGCGCCTATGCGGGGAATATAACGGCAGAGGGTTCCGGCGCGCTCAATATTACAAACGGCACAATGGTCTGCAAGGGCCTTGTCTCCATAAACGGCGCCGCTTTGGCGGGAGATTCCGCCCGGCTCGTTTTGGGTGACAATACATCCGGCGCCACGCTTTGGGCAAACCGCATCGAGGTTGGCGGCGGCAGCTCCGTGCTCCTTCAGGGCAATACCTATGTGCAGGACGATCTCGACCTTTCGGGTGTCCAGGCGGCGGCCACACTGTCCGGAAGCTATTATGGTTTCGGCAATTCGCTGACGGATTCAACCAAGAGCAGCGCCATACTCGTAAACGGTACCCATACGACGCTGGATTTGTCCGGCCTCACGAGACTGATGCTGGCGGGACACAGCTTTGTCAGCAATCCCAGCAACGCGGGGACGACCACAGACGTCCTGATGGGTGAATCCACCTCCGTCCGGGGAAACCAGCGGGCGTATCTTGTGCCGGCTGCTTATTTATCCGGCGCAGACAGCAATCCGCTTATTTATGACAATACCCCGCCGACTGTCACGCTGAACTCAAGCGGCCTTGCCGCACTCGGCCAGTATGGCGTGGAGCTAAATCCCATCTATGCGAATTACCCGGGAACCACGCAGCACATCGCGTATTATTTCATGCGGTTTCACGATACAACTGCGGACAATACGACGATCACCGCCGAACAAAACGCCAATAACTTCTTTAAGAGTTATTTTGACAGCAATTCAAAATCAATACTGAATTATCTGAAAGAGTATACGACGCTCACCTCCGGTACCGGTATTACGCAGTCGGCAGGCTACACGCTGAAATCTGCCACGGATTCCAGCGGAAATGTCACTTACTCTCTTGGCAGCGTCTATTCCGGTTCCTTTGAAACAAGCTCAAAGCAAATGACCAGCACCTTCGGGCAGCTGACGACTACCCTGTTTTCCCGGAAGAGCAGCAATGTTACGCCGGATGACCCCTATGAGTATTTTGTCAACGAAACGAAGCTCACGGAGGCGGTGCCTGCCGGTTCGGCGATGCCGTTTCAGAACGACTCTGGGGATACTGTCGGCATCGTTTCAAACGGTGCATACACGATAGGCGGGAGTGCACCGGAAAAGCTCTGCGTCGTTATCGCAACGGGAGACGTCACAGTGGACAGAGATTTCCACGGCATCATTATTTCCGGGGGAAATATTATCCTGCATGGTTCTGTCATTGCCGACGAAACGAATGTCACGGCGGCATTTTCTGCAAAGTCCGGGCAATATACGCTCAGCGATTTTCTGCAGAACGGCGCCGCCAGTTCCAGCACAACCACCGGCGGGAACGACTCCAGTTGGAATCTGGATGACCTCATCACCTATCAGAACTGGAAGAAAGACTGAGCTTTCAATTGCAACGGAAAGGGGGCGGCATTATCAAAAACGACAAGGGTTTTACACTCATTGAGCTGATCGTCGTAATAGCCATCATCGGCGTTCTTATGGGCATAATGTCGTACTCCATCAATTCCGTGTCCAGCACGCGGGCCAGAAAGGTCTCGAGCGACCTGAACGCGCTCATATCCCAGTGCAGGGTGGAGACCCTCAGCGGTTCTCCCTCTCCCACATATCTCAGAATACACAGGGAAAGCGACGGCCTGTACGGAACACTGTACGAAGGCGGCACCGCCGATACGTGCATCAAGGCCGATCTGAAGCTGGGCGGGAACGAAATCAGCTGCACCTTTACTTTAGACAGCGGAGACCAGAGCGCCATCAGCGGCACACAATCGCTTTGCCTCGCGTTTGACCGCTTAACGGGGGCATATGTGAAGCTTGGCGAAATAACCTATGGCGGAACGCAGCTGAACAGCGGCATCACAGGTGATTACTGCACCACCCTAAGCATCGCCTCCGGCGCGGGAAACTATACCATTCATCTGGTGGCAGCTACCGGCTACCACTACATGAACTGAAGAGGGGGCGCGAGATGAAAAACGACAATCGCGGCTTCACTCTGGTAGAACTGATTGTTTCTATCGCCCTGCTCGGCATCATTGCCGTGGCGGCCGCAGGTTTTTTGGTGACCGGCACGCGCACCTACACCAACGTCAACTATTCCGTGCGACTGCAATATGAAACCCAGCTCGCCATGAATCAAATTCAGGACTATGTGATGAACTGCGGCAAGGGTATTGCTTTCGACGGCAGCATACTTTATATTGTAAACAGCGACGATACGTTAGATGAAGTGAAATGGAGCAGCGCGGATGGGCAGCTGCTGTTTGGCAGGGGTTCCGCCGCGGAAAGCGGCATTCAGGCAACGGACCTTATGGCTGAGCATGTTACAGGCTTCGCGGTATCCTTCACGCCCGCTGCGGCGGATGACAAGGTGGTAAACGCAGGGTCGGCCGAAATAACGCTCACGATGGAGCGCGGCGGAAAAACCTATACCGGCACTCAAACCATAGCATTGCGCAACAAACCGCTTGCGGCGGTTAGCTGGGAAAAATTGTGGGATAGCCTCAATCCGGGGGCCTCTTGAGAAAGGGGGACTTTTTATGAAGCAAAAGGGAAAAACACTTAGACTTCCAATGCGTATCGCGGCTCTGGCGCTGGCTGTCGTACTGCTCGCAGTATTCCTGCCGTCGCTGAGGACGCATGCATCGGCTTTTACCTCGCTGAACCATATTGAATCGATCAAGGCCAACCAGTCCACCTTTAATATTGTGGAAATTGTGCCGCAGGCCAATACCGGCAGCATCGGTTATTACGTGGATGGCTATGAGCCCACGTCAAATTACTGGATGACTGAGACCGCGAAGCTTGTGGGCGCCGGCACCCGCGCAAACTATGCAAACGGCATATTCAAGAATCTGCAGGACTGCGGGATACTTGGCTCCGGCACGACGGATACGACCTGCCCGCTTACTTATGTCGGCCCATACGCCGAGAAATATCCCTGGGAGGATATGACCGGCGCAGCGACGCTGACACTTGCTAATCCTGAAACGGTTGTATTAGGGACCAGCACTTTCGTATCTACGGGCGTCAGTAACGGTGAGTTCGTACTTAACAGTACCGCAAATTTTGTGGGATCCGGCAATGGTGACTACGCGCAGAATATCGATTCTTTCATCTATCAGGCGGATCCCAATATTGTATCCGCTGATGCGGCGAACTACTACTATGATATCGCGAACGCTTTCACAAAGATCAATTTCGATGATCCGAATAATTCCGACACGCTGAAAAAGCTTGCATCCGGGAACGGCACGGCAATCTACACACCGGTATACAAGACAGACGCAACCGGCGCGCCCACAACCGAGATTGATCACTATTTGTATGCCGGTACGCTTGGCGCCGGGTTTATGCTGGACGTTACACAAACCTATTTCTATGTTGACGCAGCCAAAATCGGTGCCGCGCACAAGGGCTCCGACGCTGTGGGACTGCATTATTATTCCGTCACAAACAGCAAAACACCCTATGTGGAGGTCGGCTCCGGCAGCGGCTGCTTCTCCATGAATAAAACAAATTTTGAATATGTCGGCGCCGGCGCGGGCGATTATTCGCTGACGAGCACCACATCGGGAGACAGCCATACCGTTACATACCGCACGATAAAGGTGACCGGTGGGTATATGAATAACGACTGGCTTCTGAAGGATACCTTTGATGCCGACGACACCACTCTCGCTGCAGTAAAAGCCAAAATGAAAATACAGGTCTTTTCCGTCAGCCCGGATGTGAGCAATGCGGAAACAACCAATAATATCACAGGCCTTCTGAACGCGGCCGACCTTATCGTCCTGTCCGACGGGCTAAACCTGTCCGGCGGCGGCGCGGCGGGCGGATACAGCAGCGGCCACGTTGATTTGACTTCCGGCCAAATCGACATCATTACAAGCCGCAAAAACGCCGGAACCGCCGTCCTGCTGGACAGCCGTATTGCCGGAGAGAGCGCCGCATCAAATATCAAAACCTATGCCGCCAATGCGATTGGCTCACAGACGATAGGTTTTGTCAGCGGAAGCCTTTATTGCTTTACGCCCGATGCCGACCGACCGGCCCTAGCTACCAAAAATTTCACAAAAGCATTTTCCGACTATACCGAAACGACGTCTCCATACTATACTGTTTATTCTGAAATCAGCTACGAAAACTTTTTGAGAAAGACCGCCAACAGCGGCACAACAGACACGCTTCCGCCGGTTGTCGATATAGCGACCTGTGTCCGCTATATCATCAATTACAGCGGACAGCGCGTGGTGAACAATAAGGGCTCCATCAATGTGCTGGATGTTGAACCGCTGACACAGAGCAGCACTTCCGGCCTGACTAAGGCGACAGTGCTGAGCTGGCTCCCGGCTGACAGCGACCTGAGCACGGACGATATTACCATTACCACCATGTCCACAGCGGAATTCATCAGCAAAATTGAGGATATCAACGAGGTGTACGACCTCGTCTATATTGGCGCGAGCTTGTATGGATTCAATACCACCGGTACCGGAACCGGCATGACTACCGTGTATAATGATAGTACGAACATGAACGGCCTTATCTACTCCAATGTCGGAGATACGTATCAAAGCGGACTCAAGCTCAGCGGATTGCTGGACAGAGACTTTGCTACCGGTTCGTACAGCACATTTACCGGAGGTGATGGCAAAACTTATCATAAAATAGACTCAAGCGCGGCGACGGCATACCGCTTGTCCGGCAACGACATTAACCAGACCAAACTGAACGAACTGACGAACTTTGCAAGATCCGGCTTCCCAATTATTGTTTCCAATGCTTTGCTGAACGCGGGTACAGACGCAGCCCCGGCATATAATATGTCTGTATCACTTACGGGTACCTATAGCAGCGGGTATTTGACGCTGGCCGCAACTGTGAATACGGACGCGAAAGGGAAATTTATCTTTAACTGGTATAGAAAGGGCAGTGACCAGGCTGTCGCATATCCGACAACGATAACAACCAGCGCCGCCGGCGGGACATCTGCAAGCACATCAATCTCTTCCTCGTCACTCTATGAGGATGATTATTACTGCTCGGTCTCTTATCAGAGTGCGACAGGCGGCAGCTCTACGACCGCCACAAGCAACACCGTCACGCTGAAAGGTACGTATACGTTGTCGGCATCCGGGACGGCGGATCCCATTTACCCAGTGGAGATTTCAGGAAGTCAATATCACAGTTACGACCACTACGTCGTGTATCCGTCTCCAATTTTGGGCACAGTCTCTTCCTATCAGTGGCAATATCAATATAATGGGTCTGGTTCGTGGAGAAATTATAATGAAAGCGGCGGAACCAGCAAAGAGATTTATGTGGATTATTATGATTACAATTATGGAATGTATTCCAGTTATCGCTGTATCGTAACAGCCGGTGGGAAACAGTATGTATCCCAATCAGCTTACTGGGACACAAATTATGGTTATTG
>Ga0268263_1001758_pt1 | contig 16945 bp, 11 predicted proteins | sample Biomet5_FD_190358 | JGI IMG/M metagenome (GOLD analysis project Ga0268263, IMG submission 190358) | Microbial communities from bioreactor (seeded with sewage sludge) at LBNL, California, USA - Biofuel metagenome 5 (SPAdes) (version 4) | ecosystem: Engineered > Bioreactor > Anaerobic >... | reverse complement strand
CAGATCGAAACGATAGCACTTAGCACATCAGAGTAAAGAGCCGGGTTTAATAGGTTTAGAACCTCGGGTCCTACTATTATTCCTTCAATAAACAGAAAGATTATAAAAGGTATCTGAAAATAGTGGGTAAAGACCTGTGCCAGCATGGATAGAACGAGCAAGGCAACAATTATTTTCATCAAAAATATAGGTTCGATCATTTAGGGCTTCCCTAATAATAAATAAACGTTTTGATTAAAATATTTAATTAAAATATTTAATGTGAATTGAATTGTTGAATTATGAAAAGTTCAAGGCATACATCTTAAGATATCGTACCTCAGATCTCGTACTAAGATATCGTACCTTAGATCTCGTACCTGTGATCAGCCAGAGTTCAGGTCCAAAAAAATTTTGATAACTCCTGAGAGTAACACTAAAGTTAAATCCTGAGCAGTAGAATATATTTTTCAGCAATGTGCTTATTTTTTCTGTATAATTTGCTCTGTACCCCTTAGTATTCTTTTTTGATTATTGATCCATTACTAGCTCCATTAGTATATACATTTTTCCAGTAATCCAGTCTTCATTTATATCAATGAGCATTGAAATTGCCGGTCTCAATACTGATTTTCGTCCAGCTCTTTAGCAATTCTGGAAACAGAAGAGTCTGAGATTCCCTCTACTCTAAAACAGTCATGACCTGTTCCACCCATCTGGTGGAAACACCTTGAAAGAGTTAACCTTGAGAGCTAACCTTGAAGGAGTTTACTTTGAAAGAGCTTACTTTCAAGGAGTTAATCTTATAGAAGCTAACCTTAAGTGGACTAAACTCAGGGTAGCTAACCTTATAGAAGTTTATGTTTTATCAACTGACCAGCTTTCTAAAGTGAAAGCACTTTATGGTACAAAATTAGATGAAGAACTTATGGTACAAAATTAGATGAAGAACTTATGGTACAAAATTAGATGAAGAACTTATGGTACAAAATTAGATGAAGAACTTCCTACCTTAAGTTAAAACAGAATTATCCTGCCCTTTTTGAAGTGCCTGATTAAGATTTTTTTTCATTTCAGGATCTGTACAAAACCCCTGGTACCGTCAACACGGACGTACTGGCCGTCTTTTAAGATTTTGGTTGCATTTTCGATACCGACAACCGCAGGAATACCATACTCTCGCGCAATTACAGAACCATGTGTCATCATACCTCCAACCTCGACCACCAGGGCTTCAACGGAATAAAACAGTGGAGTCCAGCCAGGATCAGTAAAAGGCGCTACTAAAACATCTCCTTTTTCCAGCTTTGCGGCTTCGGGTCTGAGGATAACCTTTACGTACCCTTCCGCAACCCCGGAGGAAACAGGAGTCCCGATTAAAGCCCCTTTCGGAGCCTCAACATCGCTCATCGCACCTGTAATAACTTCTCCTTCGCTGGTCATAACCCTGGGAGGGGTCATTTTCTGGTACTGCTCATAGGCTCTTTTACGGGAGTCTATAAGTCGCGTCAGGTCCTCACTAAAACGATTTTCTAACAATGCAACCAGTTCATTGAGATATAAATAAAATACATCTTCTTCTTTCTCCAAAATTCCTCTTTGATGTAAAGCTAGAGCCTCTGCCAGGATAGCCTGGCGATAGATATCAAAAAGTCGAACAATAACATACTTGGGAAATTCACGCAAGCCTGTAGAATTTCGGTAAATGGAAAGAAGCCTGGTCATTAGTCTTGCTTTGAGGCTTCCGGCAGGGGTATTGCTAATATTTTCCATAAGTTTTTGTACGACTTCCTGCGCTTCTTTCCTACCCTGTCTGAACCGTTTTCGGTGCTCACCCGGAGCATTGCTTTTAATATGGTTTATAATGGATGGAACAAGAAGGGTAGGGGCTTCCCACCATCGAACGTTTGAAATATCGATTTCACCCGGGCAGCGCATGCCATACAGTTCCATGAACCTGTCCAGTTCGGTCCCGAATATATCTCCACCCTTTACTTTACTGAGTCCCTGATAGAAAGTGTCCTGATAGAAAATGCTGTCTTCCGATCTTTCCAGATAATCTACCACTTCAGGATATTTTCGTGCGGTGTCGGCCAGATCCCCAATCATTAACCCCATCTCACCGGTCACGTTACCAGGCAGGGATTTATTCAGCGTATCGACATCAAGGGTCTCATCCAACCATAGTTTGGTCAACCGGCTGGCAATGGGCAGGACAATGAATGGTAACGGTACGTACATCATGCTGCCAATCAGTTCCTTTAGCAGCTTACCCATACTTTCCTGAACTCTTTTAATTCGCTCTATCCCTGAGGCCTGCATAATGCTGTGCCTGTGCTTATCGATTATCTCTTCCATAGGAGCTGTGGCTCGCTCAATGATACCCGAGGGATCGAGGAAAAATAAATTGTTAACAATAATCGGGATACCCTTTAAATAGAGCGGAAGAATCGGTTTGAATAATTTAAAAACCTGTCTCGTTGTATCTTTGTTTGCTTTTGCTTCTTGTTGAAAGATCTCGCTTGATACTATTTTTGCCAGGGCATCTCTCATTAGTTCGTCTACAATAGCAATTCTCCAGATAAAATACCGCCGAAGAACCTTACTGTACAAAAGAGGGGTGACGTCATAAAAAAGCCTTCCTCCCGCTTCCACGATCACTGAATTGGAAAAGGGTACGGAATCTTTTCCAAAGGGAAATATCTCCCAAAAAACAGAAATCCCCATAGGTTTCATGGCATCTGTCATCATTTGCAGGTGAGCAATAGATAAAAATACGTGAAGTTTATTGTCATATACATTAGGAATCGGATAAAGAGTGGTTATAGGACGGCTCTGTAAGATATAGAACCTATTCCCTGCCAGACACCACTCAATGTCCTGCTCTGAGCAGTAGTGTTTTTCTATCCTTTGACCAAGTTGAGCCAGTTCAACTATTTTATCATCTGAGAGGGCCTGCTTTTTTTGGAGTTCAGGAGCAAGTTCTCTGGTTACTGTTCCTCCTTCTGTGATCGGATAAACAGCTTTCTTCTTTTCTGCGATTTGCTTTTTAACAATCTGGTTTTCACGGACCTGATAAGAGTCGGCTGAAACAATTCCTGAGACAAGAGCTTCACCCAACCCAAAGCTGGCATCAATGGAAATAGTATTCCTGTGCCCGGTGACAGGATCCACGGTAAACATAAGCCCGGAAACATCCGGAAATATCATTTGCTGCACCACTATAGATAAATAGACCGAACGGTGGCCAAATCCGTTTTTAATTCGATAGATAATTGCCCTGTCGGTAAATAGAGAACTCCAGCATTTCCGCACAGCCTGAAGGAGTTGATCCATTCCCTTTACGTTCAAATAGGTCTCCTGCTGGCCGGCAAAAGAGGCAGTCGGTAAATCTTCGGCTGTGGCGCTCGACCGAACGGCATAAGCTTTTTCTTCCCCTACTATTTTCCATGCATCAAGGATAGAAAATTTAATTGTTTTGGATATGGTGATAGTTAGTAAATGGTCCCTGATCAGTTTTCCCAGCTTGCTAATTTCGTCCGGTTGGTCCAGTTTCAACTGGTCAAGCAAATCAAAGAATTTATCCATCTCATTGCTTGCTGCAATAAAATCACAGTAAGCCGACGTTGTAATGCAAAATCCCGGCGGAACAGGAAATCCTGCTTTGACCATTTCTCCCAGATTAGCACCTTTTCCCCCGACTTCAGACAAGTTTGTCCTATCGACTTCATTAAAGTGCATTACATAAACGTTCATGTTATAATACACCCCGAAAAATGAAATCTTAATTTTTATATTATACGCTTTTATAGTATAGGACTATGCGGGTCTTGTCCTTGAGTTTTATTGAGCAATCCTGCAAAATGAGGCAAATCCCTCGCTGCTCCATTTTGCTTCAAAAGATATGACGTTGACACCGCAAAAAAATAGATTCTATCACTATACTGAAAGAAACAGATTACATCAATATACAACAAAAAATTACATCAATACGATTGTAGGAAAATATCCTTGCTTAGTTGCAGTCGAGAAGGATGAATTGATGGTATGAATTTAAAAAATAATAAAAAAGGTCAAGGTAAAGGTAGTAAAGTTGTTATCTAACCAACTACCCTTAGCCTTGTTTAACCAGTTTGAAAGCCATGTTCCAACTAGTTAAATTATGACATATTGCTTGCATTTCCTGCCTGAGGAGCTTCCTGAGGAGGCATTGACATGTTACCTGGAGCGCCTCCTTGAGGCATGGAACCGTTACCGGACATGTTACCTGGAGCGTCTCCTTGAGGCATGGATCCATTACCGGACATGTTACCTGGAGCTCCTTCTGGGGGCATGGTAGCGTTGTCAGATGGCATCTGACCTGAGTTTTCTCCTCCTGGAGGCATAGTATTATTAGCTGACATATTGCCTGCGTTTTCTTCTGCAGGAGCGGTAGTGTTAGTGTCAGATGTCTTATTATCAGCGCATCCTGACATCACTACTATTGACATAAGTAGCAAGCCGATAACTAAAAAACTCATTTTTTTCATTATAGTACCTCAAATATTCTTAGACTTTAACTCTCAATCTCAAGGGGTTGTATCTATAAGTCCTGAATTTTCAATATCAGTAATCCAATTCTGGGGGTTTGGAAGTTTACTGCAAATCCAGATCTAACATTTTACATAATATAAACAGTTAGATCCTTTGAGGTGAAACCTCCTCCAAAAATATTGAAAATTCAGCTAAATAGAAGACCGAGAGTTTTACTATAAAGTACGCTACATATTTCATATAGCATTTACTTTTCAAAAAGAAAATGCCACAAACAATAAAAAACCTTTTTATATTTGCCAATATTCACTTCTTTCTTTAATATTTTTCTGTTCAATTTATTTCTTGTTTAAAATATCTAGCGCGGATTTAACAATTATTTTTCTTATTTAATAAGCTGATCCCAAAACTCAAAATTACTTTTTTAGATCTCTTGTAAGCAACTAATTGAGCTCTGGATTTTGGACTCCAATCGTTGAATTTTACACACGACTGAATTCCAAACTTTACAACCTCTAAACATCAATATAACAATCTCTAAACATCAATATAAGTTGTATTACCAAAGTCTCTAACAATTAACACTTTAATTGACTTAATTACAAATTGATTACTAAGGGCAAGCAGTGTACTGGAAAAATCATGCTTTGGAGTTGTAATATCAGCAGCAATACCGAAAATTAAATCAAGTTTTGGGATGCGCTCAATATAATAAAAACTGGATAAGCTGAGGAAACAAGGAAATAGTAAAAACAAGGGATAAACTGAAAGAAAGACGAAAACGAGCTAGAAATAAATTCAAAATGAGGAAATTAAGAAAAAACACAGAAGAAATAGAAAAAAAGTATGAAACTACAGTTTAAACAATCTCTGCTATTTTTCTCTCAGAAGCTTTTAATGTTTCTCTTGCCCTTGCCTCGGTAAGCCCGGCTCCCATTGCAATTGTCAGGGCAATTTCATCGGTGATAAGGTCTTCAGGGGCATGTGTGTCGGTATTTACCAGAAGCGTTGCACCAATTTCAAGAGCAAGCCGGGCTACATGGCCGTTGGTCCGATTGTGCCCGTTCCTGGCTGTAATTTCAAGACAAACATTGTTCTCTTTAGCGGTCTCGACATCTTCCTCGGAGATCAGGCCCGGGTGGGCCAGGATGTCCACATATTCACAGGCAACAGATGCTGCATTTGTTCCGGGGGCGACTGGCTCGGAGGTGGTTTCCCCGTGCACGACCACAATTTCTGCACCTAGCTCTTTTGCTTTCTTTGCAAGAGGGGCAATTTTCCGTGGCGGCACATGCGTCAGTTCAACCCCGGCTAGGACGTGGATATCCCATTCACTTTCAAGGTATTTTGCTTTCTGTCCCGCTTCGATAAGCTGTTCGAGATTGGTGTAATCGGCATGGTCGGTAAGTGCAATAGCCTTATAGCCGTGAATAACCGCCCGTCTGACAAGTTCGCTGGGGATCAGTTCCCCGTCACTGAAAATCGTGTGAGTGTGAAGATCAATCAACCGGATCACCGTGTTTGAAAGTGCTTTTTAAAATCGGGGTAGACTTTTATTAATTTTACTAACTGCTTATTCAATTAACCAATATATTTAATAGTTAAGCTGTATATTTAACTACTTAAATATATAGGCTCTTGCCAAATACTATAGTTTGTATTAACTGATGTGTCTAATAAAATTATTCAGGCTTTTCGGTTTTTCCAAGCCTTTCTGCGACATCGGCAAAAGCGAAGTTGGGCTTGACATCCGTTATTTTGATCCTGACTTTTTCTCCGACCTCAACTTCCTTTACGAAGACAACAAAACCTTCAATAAGCACGGCGCCGTCCCCACTTGAGCCCAGCTTTTCGATATCAACAACGAATTTGTCTCCTTTGCGGAGCGGAGCTGTAAGGAATTTCTTTCCGATAACGTAGATTTCAGCACTCTGGGACCGCGAAGCTTTCGGAGAATAAGCCATTGTACGGACAAAGTTGTCTCTTACCTTCTGCATGTAATCGTTAAACATATCTCCCTGGAAAACCTTCACAACGAAATTCCCTTTGGGCTTGAGAATTTTTTTTGCACATTCCAGGGCTGAAGTTGCAAGCTCGATTGACCTTGCATGGTCATAAGACCAGTTTCCTGACAGGTTAGGGGCTGCGTCACAAAGTACCACATCAGCTCCTTTTGCCCCTACGGCCTTAATAATCTTCTGTATGGTTGATTCTGCGTTTATATTGCCCTGAATGGTCTCGACACCCTCTATAGGTACAATTCTCTGAAGATCCACACCAAGAACCTTACCTCCGGACAGTTCCTTTGCAACCTGGAGCCAACCGCCCGGGGCTGCACCCAGATCAACAACCGAGTCTCCCCGATTGATAATATGGTGTCTTTCGTTAATCTGCTTGAGCTTGAAGGAAGCCCTGGACCGGTACCCTTCCTCTTTTGCCTGGTGATAATAATAATCTCTTCTATCTCTTGCCATTGCTTACCTTTCCTGCACTGAAAGCTGATATAGATTGCGCAAAAGCTTTTTTGTCAGTAATTTACTGATTTTTGTCACGAATTCAATAATCCTTGCCAAGAGTAAGCGGATTTTTGCTAGTGATTTACTACTTAGACTGTTACTACTTAGACTGTTACTACTTAGACTGTTACTACTTAGACTGTTACTACTTAGACTGTTACTACTTAGACTGTTACTACTTAGACTGTTACTACTTAGACTGTTACTACTTAGACTGTTACTGCTCTAATTGTTATGAATTTCCTGATTTTTTTTCAGTGGTTCACCAATCTACTGTTACTAACCCATTAAGTTTTTTATATTTCAATAACCGCATCCATACTCTTACGCTCGTTATTGAACAAAATTATAGAACATATCAGCACGATAACAGCTACCCATACAGCTTTAACCCCAATAACTGATGTAAGCAACCCTCCTAAAATAGCTCCTGCTAGAAACGAAAGGTTAATTGTAGAGTATCGAACGGTTCTGCGAGCCGATTCCCCATCTTTTTTTGTGAAAGCAATATAAGCTTCCTGTGTAGCTGAACGTAAATTTCCCGTAACCATTGTTGTGCTATATGTAGAACCAACGAGTTTGCGAAATGAAGATATCTGAACTGAAGAGACAAATGAAACAGCAACCGTTACAATGATATTCGGGCTTGTATACGGTATAAAGCCTACGATAAAAAGGACTATAGTTTCAAGAATTAAAACCGCTCTTTCGAAATCCGTTATAAACAGGCGCATTGAAGGCTTTTTAATCATCTCGGCAACTACTACTCCGACCATAAATGCCAGAATAGGAACCGCATGAAGCACTACCTGCCCCCATTCTCCTGTTGCAGCTTCTATGCCCATAAGCACGACATTTCCGGTCTGGGCATTGGCGAAAACTCCGCCTCTTCCAACGAATGTGTAAGCATCAAGAAATCCCCCTACAATTGCAAGAAGTATGCCAAGTTCTACTGATTCTGAAGTTAATTTATTAAAAAATACTTTATTTTTATTTCTTATCATTTGTGTTCTTATCATTCATAATGCCATAAATCAGATTTAATGTAATAAGCTTTAATTGCAACAAGCCTGCTACCTTATTATATTTATATTTATTTATTATTCAGGAGAGAATCCAATAACATCGTTTGTGAGTTTCCTTTTATTTTTTCAAGATGTTTCCAACACTATTTCATCGATAAGATGAAAGAGTAATCTTTTCCTTACTTTTGATTTTTAATTCCTGCCTTAAAGCTTAATTCTGGTTGTAATCTCTAATAAATGATTCAAGGTTAGAGTACCCAAATTTTCATCTTGATACTTCTAACTTGAAAATGTTATTGAAAGACAATACTTCAAGTTGAGGCATATCCATTCGTCATCGGTTAAGATACGATCTGTTAGCTGTTAGAAACGTGTTACTATTATCATATGTTTTTCTGTAAACCTGTAAATCAAGATGCATAGATAATTGTAGTAGTCATGTTATGGTTAACTGATTCCTTAGCCGAAGACGCATGGAAGCATATCTCATTGAAACTTGAAGGTCATTGAAATAAGAATCAATAGAAGGTTTTAGCATGAAAGTACGAAACAAAACTGGCTTCCAATGCTCCTTTTGATTTTTCTGCTCCTTATCAAATTTAAGCCTTCTATGGCAATTCACTGATTAGTTTAGCGATGGTTTGAAAAATCAAAATTAGGACAACATTGCTATCCAAGGTAATGACGAGATCGATAGTCAAAAAAGGGTAAAATAGGGTACTTTCATTTCTTTGTGCCTGTTATTCGAAGAATATCATGTACGTTTAGTGCAAAAATATTACCAAAATTTACGTCCCCTCCTCAAATTCACCTATCCTGGGGGTTTCTGGAAAGAACTCTATGAAACATGCCTGGATTTCGCCCAGAAAACTTGTTTAAGTATTAATATAGACGAAATCTCCTGCAGGAGAAACAAATGTGCTCTGTGCAGTAAAAAAGGCAGGGTTTACCTGTTGAGCAATAGGAAACTCAATTGATATTCTGAATACGAGATTCAGATATGCAGTTTTGAATTTTGGGGCCAATCCAGTTATTAAAAGGTCTTCAAATCACTTAACTCCAATAATTTAACAGTTACAAAGTTCCTGCCTAACTTGGAAAACTAAGGAAATCAGAGAATTGATTAAAGAAAAGATGAACCTTTTGATATTAATAGACTGCTTTAGAATTATCAACTTTATACTGTTATCTTAACGGTAAAGAATACTGCTGGAAACAACACGAAAACAAAAAAGGCTCTTCGTTATTTTATATGGATATCCTCATAATGTCTTCATAAAAACCAACGCGGTCTCGATTGAAAATCATCTTATCCATAGAGAATGGCGAAGAGCCACAAAAATGAATTGAGCCTTTGCTAATTTCGGAATTAATGCTTTAATCTTAAATTAAATGAACTAAATCCCTTTTATTAAAAAATTGCTTTTCAGGCTGTCTCAAAACCATTTTGAATTCTACAATTGGGTAATACCCATTTCAATTTTTACTTCATTTTGTATGGCTGCCAGATAAATGAAAGCAGTGCCATTTTGAGTCATTTGTTGTAGTTTACGTAAACTTCTAATGTCTATAAGGTACCATAAAGCAATATTTTTCATAAAGCAATATTTTTCATAAAGCAATATTTTTAAAAGAAGTCCCGGATGATAAGCTGGACAACTTTCCTTAGAGTAAGTGGATTCTATGGCATTAATATCAACGATATCTACAATGTCGTTTAGTACTCTGGCAGTATGCTTTTCAGGGACAAAATCTTTCAGGTCTAATGGAAGTAAAAATTGCTGCTTTTGATTGTACTTTCTAAACATAGTGAAACACTGAAATTAAATTTTGTAATAATTATAAAGATTCTTAGGTTTTTAACCCAAATGTACGATCGGACATAGTTTTGAGACAGCCTGTCTTTAATACTTTTAAAAATTTTCAGAATTTTGCTTTATAATCTGAAATTAGTACTATTTTTTCACAGACTAAATTTAATGTTGATTTCCCGTGAGCTGTAACATTTTTTATTGCAATATATTTTGAAAAGATATTGTTCCTTTCCATAAACCAGATCAATTTTTTTTTAACCATCCTGAATTTAACCGAATTTCCCGTGGTAAAATTAAAGCTGATCGTTAGTTCATTCTCACAGCTTTGATGGTTTCCATCCCTCAGTTTCTAATACAGCTCTTTGATGGTTCCCATCCCTCAGTTTCTAATGCTTCCAGTACTGTATAAACTCTGCGATCTGTAGTTCCGCTTTGTTCTGCTATTTCATCTATGGTCGCTTTAGAGATCGCTCCGTCATTCCCTGCTTTACACTGGAGCAGTAATGAAGCTATTTCATTGAATGTCTTTTTAGCCCCTTTAAATTCTTTGACCTTGCTGTAGTCCCCTGTACCTGATAAATTCAGAAACTCCCTTGCAAATTGTTTTGACGTTTTACTAACATTCACTCCCTTCTCAGGTGTCCATTCTAAAAAATCCAATTTGCAAGCTTGCAACTCTGCAAAATATACTTCATCATTTTGATCTCCCATAAAGTTTGCCAACTCCTAAAATTACGATTTCTGTTTGATTCTATTTTTCTGATTCTATTTTTCTATTAGATTCGATTCTTCTACTTATTGGAGGTCGAAAGATAAAGCACTTTTTAGTTCAGAATTCTATCAAAAGTATGAGCCTATTCCAAAACCCACTTTTATTTCCAAATTCATGTGCGTTTCTGAGTTACGTGACTTATAAGTATTTCAGATAATTATTCCAGTATCAGGATTCAAAAACTAATTTCGAGTTTCTTGATAGGCTCAATAATTAATCATAAGCACATGCTCAAATGTTTTTTACTAAAGCTGGCGTTAATCTCACAGTTTTTTTCTATCTTACAGTTTTTTTTCGAATCTGAATCCTTAACAATCGATCATATTGCTTACATTAAAACCATTTTAGGCTTTTTCCTTTTTATTTGTCAAAACTACTATACTTTCCAAATAGCGTATTATGCACATGAATAAAATACTTTTAAATATAATATATACCCGGCAATTTTAACCATATAAACTATCTCATGAACCCCAATTCATGAACCCCAATTTTAAAAAATGAACAGGAGGCATTTAGATACAATACAGCATGGGCATTGACGCAGGAGGTACCTACACCGATTCGATCATCATTCGGGACTCAGATGGCAAAGTGATGGATTCGAACAAGGCGCTTACCACCTATCCTGACCTGCTCACAGGAATTAAAAATTCCATAGACGGGCTGGATGAAAAATATCTAAAAGAAGTAAAAATGGTTTCGGTTTCAACAACACTTGCCACAAACACAATTCTTGAAAAAAATGGCTATCCTGTAGGATTGATCCTCGTAGGAGATTATGAAATTCCGGAAAGAAAGGATATTGAGTTTTATACTATCGTAAAAGGAGGGCACGACCATCATGGAGCCGAACTGGTTTCTCTTGGTATGGAAGCCGTGGAAACTTTTGTCAGTAAGGTTAAGGATAAGGTTTCAGCCTTTGCAGTCTCTTCCTATTTCAGTATCCGAAACCCTGCTCATGAACTGGCAGTCAAAGCCCGCATCCAGGAGCTTACTGGGATGCCTGTGGTCTGCGGACATGAACTTTCACTTGACCTTGGAGCCTATGAGAGAGGTATTACAGCCTACCTGAATGCCCAGTTGATTCCCATTGCAAACCAGTTTATTCACTCAATCAGGGAAGAAATCTCCAGGCGGGGAATGGACTCAAGGCTGTTGATGCTCAAATGCGACGGTTCGGTCGTGGGAATTAACGAAGCCCTGGAAAAACCAATCGAGTCTATCTTTTCAGGTCCTGCAGCAAGCCTTGTAGGAGCGTCTCATCTTTCAGGGCTTGAGACCTGTGCAGTTATTGATGTAGGCGGGACAAGTACGGATGTTTCCATGCTCGAAAACGGTCTTCCTGAACTCTGTGAGGAGGGCGCTGTAGTCGGAGGCTGGCAAACAAAGGTTAAAGCTATCCGGATGGAGACCTCAGCAATGGGAGGGGATAGCCATGTCTGGATCAAGAACATGAAAATAAATATTGGTCCAAGGCGAGTTATCCCACTTTGCGTTGCAGCGGTTAAATACCCAGGTTTTCTTGAAGTCCTGAGAAAAGGGAGAATCCCTGGAGCTATGCACCTTGACGAAAATGTGCAACCTACCAGGTTTTTTGTAAGGACAGGCATTGAACCTTCAGACCTCGGAAAATTTGAAGCAGAACTCTTCGACAGGATAGGAGATTTTCCTGCATCGCTTAACGATATTTTCTGGGATACACGGAAAACGCTTTCTCCGGGTTTGCTTGATTCGCTCATAAGAAAACGCTTGATCCAGGCAATAGGTTTTACCCCAACTGATGCTCTTCATGTGCTCGGGGAATATACAGCCTGGGATCAAGAAGCCTCAAGAATAGGAGCAAAACTTCTGGAACGATATACCGAGACCGACCATATCGAGATCTGCAAACAGATAAAACAGGACGTTGCAAGGAATATGGCCTTAAACCTGGTATCTTTTATCCAGAAGGATGTGCCTTCCTCCGAAATAGAGAAAATCCTGCTTTCTGATAGGTTTACACAGTTCAGAATGAAAATCCCTGTGGTGCTGATAGGAGGCCCTGTAGTTGCATACACCAGAGAGTTGAAACAAATTCTCGATGCCGACATCATAATTCCGGAGCATGCTGAAGTAGGAAACGCGGTCGGAGCCGTTGTAGGCAAGGGCATAAAAAGAATTGAAATCCTGATCAAAAGCGCCTACTCGAAAGATAAGAAAAGGCTCGTTTTTCTATTTTCGCCTCAGGGCAGGGAAACCTTTGGAAGCTATCCAGATGCTCTGGAATACGCCGATGCTCTGGGAAGAAAACTCATCATGGAATACATGACCGAAGCTGGGCTCGACAAAGGGCAGATCCAGATCGATGTCAGTAGAAAAGATATATCTCTTAGTGAAGCAGGGGCAGTACCCTTAGAGACAAAGCTTGTTTTCGTTGGAGTTGGAATGCCAAAAGTTTGAGTTCCGGAAATCTCCCGGAATATTTATATTTACCCTCAATAGTGCAATAATGCAATAATTAATTCAGTGTTTGTTCTTGAACCCTTCACCTGTTCCAGAATAGCTGTTTGTTTCCAGAACAATATATGAAACAAACTTCTGATCCTGAAACAAAGTTGAACGAAACTGACCAAGCTGAATAGAACCGACCAAACAGAATGGGGCTTACTGTCCTGATTTTGCGGTCAGAACATCGGCAAGTAATTAAAAATGGCATAAAAGGAACAGCATTACAAATGGCAAGGAAAGAGTAATGTAAAAACGTTAGAAAGTAAAAGTGGAGATATAAAAATGGAATGTAGTTCAAAAATGGCATATGATCTGGGCATTGATGCAGGTGGAACTTATACTGATTCGGTTTTAATTAGAAAATCGGATGGAAAAGTTGTATGCTCAAACAAGGCCCTCACAACTTATCCTGACCCTATCAAAGGAATAGAAAAGTCAATTGACGGACTTGACACGGAAAAGCTAAAACTCGTGACTGTAGTTTCGGTTTCAACTACTCTTGCCACCAATACTATCCTTGAAGGAACAGGATATCCTGTTGGGCTCATCCTTATCGGAAATTATGATGTTCCTGAAGATTCGGGAATTGAAAACTGGATCATGGTAAAGGGAGGGCATGACAGTAATGGCGAGGAAGTCGCAGCCCTTGACATGCCAGCAGTAGAAAAATTCGTACTTGAAATAAAAGACAGAGTCTCGGCTTTTGCAGTTTCTTCTTACTTCAGTGTACGAAATCCAGAGCATGAGCTGCGTGTAAAAAACCTGATCCAGGAATTGACAGGGCTGCCTGTTGTCTGCGGGCATGAACTGGCCCAGTCGCTCGGGGCTTACGAAAGAGGAGTTACTGCCTACCTCAATGCCCAGCTCCTGCCTGTAGCAGAGGGCTTCTTAAAAACAATAGTAACTGAGATCGAAAGAAGAGGCCTCAACCCGAGAATTGCCATGCTCCGCTGCGACGGCTCTGTAGTAAGCATGCAGGAGGCTATGAAAAAACCCATAGAATCGGTCTTTTCAGGTCCCGCAGCAAGTCTCCTTGGAGCTTCCTATCTGTCCGGGCACGAGACCTGCACTGTAATTGACGTTGGAGGAACAAGCACGGACGTCTCCCTGGTCCATAAAGGACTGCCAGACCTCAGTGAGGCAGGAGCAGTTGTGGGCGGCTGGCAAACAAAAGTCAGAGCTCTGCGTATGGAGACTTCGGCTATGGGCGGAGACAGTCATATCTGGGTCCAGAGCGGCAATATACACATAGGCCCCAGGCGGGTTATCCCTCTCTGCAGGGCAGCAGTCCTGTACCCCGATTTTATGAGCACTCTGAAAAAGCGCTGGATTCCGGACCGTCTCAAGCTGGATGAACATATCCAGGCAACAAAGTTCTTTGTCCGGACAGAGCAGAAACCTGTCAACTTGAACCGGGAAGAAAAAGAGCTCCTTGCCCTTATACGGGACGAACCGCGTTCCCTCAAAGATGTCTACTGGGACAGAAATATCCTTCCTCCAAAGAGAGTAATGGATTCTCTAATTCAGAAGCGGCTTGTTCAGGTAATCGGTTTTACCCCAACAGATGCCCTGCATGTGCTTGGTGAATATACTGAGTGGAATGTTGAAGCTTCGGAAATTGGAGCTACTCTGCTTGCAAACTTCATAGGGATTGACAGGGATGAGTTCTGTCTAAATGTAAAGCGGCTTTTTGCCAGAAACATGGCCCGAGACCTCATTGCTTTTCTGATGGAAGGAGTGGACAGGACCGAAATTGAAAAAATGCTTGACGGCAATTTCTTCGCTCGTTTTAAAGTGGATATCCCTGTTGTCCTGCTTGGAGGGCCTGTAAGGGCTTATGTGGACGAACTGAAGAAGCTTATAGATGCCGAAGTCTTTGCTCCTGAACACTCAGAGGTTGGAAATGCCGTAGGAGCTCTTGCAGGAAAAGGGACAAAACGCATTGAGATTACAGTGCGCACGCTTTACAGTGAGTCCAAGTATGACCTTAAAACAAAAGGGGTCTTTGTGTACACACCTGTAGGAAGGAGGCATTTCATAATCCGGAGTGAAGCCCTGGAGTTTGCTGAGGCGTTTGGAAGAAAGCTGATTCTTGATTATATGGCCGAATCCGGACTTCTCCCTGACCAGGTTACAGTTAATGTACAAAAAAAGGATATAAAAGTCCATGCAGGTGAAATTCCGATAGAGACAAGATTTATCTTTGAAGGGGTTGCAAATTCTAATGTCTATGAAAAAGCTCTTTCTGGGCAGGAGAAAAAAGATGAGGGCTTTACAGAACTAACCAGTCAGGTTCATTCGCTGGATTGTAATTCCTGTGGAGAACTCTCTATCTCTGAAAATAATAAGTGAAAAGGATAAAGTTCATAACTCTGGTGTACGTTTCAGAAATGAAAGATAGGACTATCAGCCCAATAGTTCAGCTTTCTACATTTAAAAAATTATTATATAAATTTGAAAATTTTAGAATGCGTATCGGTTGCTCATACAATGGAAACCGCACAGCAAATGCATAAATCCCTTAAGGATAGGACTTACGCACTTAAGGAACAAAATTAATTACGGCAGAGCCTGTGGATAAAAGTCACATCTTAGACAGTCAACGATCTGATGCTGTTTTAATTTTTCAGTTCAACTGCGTAAGTCCTAAAGGAGTTAACATGATCCCAAGAAAAGCATTTTTGACGAAGGGTACCGGGGTACACAAAGACCGATTAGCATCCTTTGAACTTGCGCTAAGGGCTGCAAAAATTGAGAAATTCAATCTTGTAAGTGTTTCGAGTATTCTGCCCCCAAATTGCAAACTCGTACCCAGAGAAGAAGGACTTTTAGAGTTGAAACCTGGTGCCATTGTCCATTGTGTACTTGCAAGGAATGATACTAACGAGCCTCATCGTTTAATGGCTTCAGCCATAGGAACTGCGGTCCCTGTAAATGAAGAAAACTACGGGTATATCTCCGAGCATCATTCTTTTGGAGAAGAAGAAATTATTGCAGGAGAATATGCTGAAGACCTGGCGGCTACAATGCTTGCGACCACTCTTGGCATAGAGTTTGACGCGGAAATGGCCTGGCATGAGAGAGAGCAGGTCTACAAGGCAAGCGGGCATATCTTTGACACATTCCATATGTGCCAGACTGCAAACGGCGACAAGGACGGAAAATGGACCACGGTTGTAGCTGCAATGGTTTTTGTTACAAAATGAGCCACAAAATAAAATGAATTGAGGAAGGCAAATTAAAAACTTTAAGAAATTAGGTTTTTAGAAACTAGATTTTTAGAACTAGATTTTTAGGATCCTATTTTAATTGAATTGAGGGGAAGAAATTCTGGCTTCCCCAATCTCATAGAAATCCAGGGCTGGAATAGACTGCCCTCTATCTCCCGAAGTATTTTTTGAGTTTTTTGACCATTCGTCTATATTATATTGAGGCTTGAATTATCTCCTTTTTTTAGAGCCTATACGAAAAGTGGTTACCTACTGTAACTTTTGCAATATGCAAAACAGAAACGGATACTATGATATTATAGACCTATTGAGACTTTTTAACATGCATTACTGACTATTCGGATAAGATCTAAATTTAAAATATTTTGAAAAAACTTTGTGCAGATACAAGAATTCAATGTAAGAAATACAGCCCAATAATTTACTTTTGCAGCAAGTCCAGATAAAATTCGAGCTGAATATACATGATCTATGAATGGTTTAAATCGAATCTCCTCCATACAATTTCTGGTACTGCTGAAGCGCATAAAAGTCGGTCATCGAGGCTATGTAGTCACTCATTAGGCGCAGGAAGACTTTGTCTTTG
>Ga0268263_1001757_pt1 | contig 16948 bp, 9 predicted proteins | sample Biomet5_FD_190358 | JGI IMG/M metagenome (GOLD analysis project Ga0268263, IMG submission 190358) | Microbial communities from bioreactor (seeded with sewage sludge) at LBNL, California, USA - Biofuel metagenome 5 (SPAdes) (version 4) | ecosystem: Engineered > Bioreactor > Anaerobic >... | reverse complement strand
GCCTTTGTGAGTTTCTATCAAAGTGAGTTCAGCTTCAACCTCTTTTTTTACGAAGTCGGGAGTTTTGAACTGGTACTGTTTTGCTGTATCCTCAGGGAAAAGGGACATATAATCAAAATCGTAGTCGTCTTCTTTCTGTATCTGCTCAGGTTTCGGCTGGAGAAGACTCAAAGCAACTGAGAAGTAGGCTGCATTTCTTCGTGCAGCTTCCTTTTCGTCTCCGGAAGTGCTGTTATACTTCTCGATAGAGGCATTTAGCAGAGCAAAGTCTGTCTTCCAGAGAGTATCGTAAAATTCCCTTTCTTCTATCAGTCTAAGGGTTTCATCAAACTGAATGTGGTAAAGATGCAGCAGGGAATCCGTAGTAATAAAAACAGGAATCTCCACTTCCTGGAGGAAAGAATACATTGAACTTATATCTTCTTCTCCAGGGTTGTAAGGATCCTTTATCACAACAAAGCCATTGTTCTTCAGAAGCTTAAGATCAGACTCGTTCAGAGATATTTTACCGGAAAAATTTCCATAATTGGAGATTTCCTCTTTCTTAAGAGGTAAGTTATAAGAAGGCGCTTTTAACTCGATATCAACAGCTTCAAGTCTGTAGTTTCCCGCAAGAGACGAATTTCCGGCTTCAAAATTGGAAAGGTCTACTGCCTCGGTTCTCAGCCGACCAGTTGAAGAACTTTGGTTATTGTCTACATCCTCTGTAGTTACAGTCTTTTCTTGAACATCGTTATAAAGATTCGGTAAACTGTCGTTGTTCATTTCTTTGGTTGTTTCAGTGCCGTTCTTTCCGTTTAAACCGGAACTTTGATCCAGACATCCTCCTGTAAAAAGAGAGACTATAAGGATTAAAAAAACTAAACGAATTGCAATTAGCTTGGTTCCGTACTTCATTCTTTCATCTCTGTTACTTTGGCTCAATATCTAATTTAAGATTTCTCGCTCAGAGAGGTGGGGGTTCTGCCTTCTCAGTCTCATAGTCCAGATGTCCTGTTTTGCAACCTAAGACCTGTAGAGGGGTCAAAAATTTTTAGATATTAACTTTTTTATGTTTGTTGAATTAAATATTTCAAACTATCTGAAATTCTGTTAAATTAAATTCAGCTAAAAAATATACTAAATAAAATATGCTAAATAATATCTGAAAGGGATAAAACTAAAAAAATTATAAAACAGTACACTGAAATATATAAAAAATGGAAAATTAGAAAAGAGTACATTGAAAGAGATAAAAAAATGGAAAAATTAAAAAAATACTTGAGAGTAAAAATTAAGAAATGTATGTTGCAGCCCACTCCGGCCTTTTTGGTGGGTTTGCCTTCAGCATTTCTCTCCATTTTTCATCGGTAAGACGATCGGACATTGGCTGCTTGAATTCGTAATGGCTCATAACGGGCCCGGCTCCTAAGAGGATCCTGCCATCCGGAAGTTTATATGCAACTACCAGCATGTCAACATTCCCGACACCTTCTTCGAGCACTGTCTCTATGTTTCCGTCGGTATGAACATCAGCTACAACTGTGGTTTTTCTGGCTTTCTCGTCAACATCTTCTATGGTGCCCTCAAGCTGGTCTCCGAAATTTTTGATGAACTCGTAGTTTTCATCGGTCAGTTTTTCGTTTTCGAGTTCTTTTTCCGAGATCTCCTGAAGCTTTGAAAGGATATCTTCAAGATTCGTAAGTCTTGATTTTGAAACCGGATCAAGGACACCCATTTCATCCAGACCCTGATTTGTCATTTTTGTTAAGGCGAGCAGCCTAGCGTAGAAATCAGGAACAGGTTCCACATAACCCATGACCTTTTTTTCTTTAGGAGGAAAAGGCACTGCGGTTGTTTCTGCAGTATAACTCTGTTTGGCATAAAGAATGGTATCATGCCTGAGTTCGGTCCAGGAGGCCAGTGATGTACTCATTTCCTTATCCTTCCAGGCGTCGGTCTGCATAAAAGTCGGGTAGCCTGAACCGTAATCTTTTAAGAGAGGCTGGAGTGAATAAAGCCAGGACCAGTAGAGGTTCCTGTTCCAGTCGGCTGCGCTAAAGTTTGCGAATTCCGATTCCATCTTTCCATACTGAGTACTGTAGTTTTCGTAACTTGAATCGTTCAGTTCATCGAGCCAATAGACAGCCCTTTTTGAACCCAGGAGTTTCATCACATCAAGCCCCCGCGGGAATCCGCGGATAGCTTCCCCGTTTTCTGAAATTACGAGAGTAAAGGGTTTCTCATTTTCGTCATATTCTCCCGTATATTCTCCCGTATAAGCTCCGACCAGGTTTGAGAATAAATAAGAGTCCGGAATAAAACGCTGACCCATAAAGCGGAAACCTGTGGTGTTTTCGAGACATTCGTCGGCCTGCTCAGAAGTAAAAGGTGGCTCCAGAACACAGTTTCCTGTACCTCCATAAATTTTCGGCCCCGGATACTCTGCAAGCTTAGCTTTCAGTTCCTCAATTGTTGTTTCATTAAATTCCCTTTCTCCATTGCCAAATATCGAGTCCAGAGCTTCCATATACTCATAGGGTCCAAGGTCATCGGAAAAACCTACGTAAAAAGCTGTAACCTCATAGATCCGGTTCCAGTTCTTAAGAAGTTCGGGCTCACTCTGGAGCTGGGAAGCGATCAGGCTTGCCTGGATAGTCTGGATGCGGACATCCTTAGCAGGATCTTCGGATTTGATCAGTTTACTTTTCAGGAGCATGCTCATTCTCCCGTGCCACATAAAAGCCTTGAAATAGTTTTTCAGTTTCTCGGAACGTGTATAGTGGCCTCGTGGGAAATACTGGGAATAGTCTTCTTGATATTTGAAAATCGGAGAAAGTTCAAAACCCTGGTGAGCTTCGATCAGGGAAAGTTCGGCTTCAACATCTTTTTTTACGAATTCTGGAATTTCAAAATGATATTGTTTTTCTGCACCTGCAGGGAAAAGTGACTCTTCATTCATATCCTCATAAACATCTACTTCTTCCACATCTTCAGAAGTGTCTTCTTCTACTGCCTGTATCTGCGCGGGCTTCGGCTGAAGAAGGCTTAAAGCAACTGAGAAGTAGGCTGCATTTCTTTTTGCAGCTTCCTGTTCTTCCCCTGTGGTGCTGTTATACTTTTCGATAGAAGCATTTAGCAGAGCAAGGTCGGTCTTCCAGAGAGTATCGTAAAACTCCTCCTCTTCAATCTGGCGCAGGGTTTCATCAAACTGTATATGGTAAAAATGCAGCAGGGAATCCGTAGTAATGAAAATAGGGATCTCTTTATCTTTGAGAGTAGAATACATTGCAGTTATATCTTCTTTTGAGGAATCGTAAGGGTTTTCGATTACTACGAAACCATTGCTTTCCAGCATTTTAAGGGCTGAGTCATCCAGAGGAATTTTCTCGGAGAAATCTTCATAGTTTGAAATTTTTTTCTTTTGCAGGGGCAACTCATAAGAAGGCGCTTTTAACTCAACATCGAGAGCTTCAAGCGTGTAATTTCCTGCAATGGAAGAGGTTCCTGCCTCTGAACCTGAAATAGTTACTTCTTCGGTCTTAAGGCGACTCTCTTGAGAGATTCCGCTGGCATCTCCTTTTCCTTCTGTTCCGTTCTCCCTGCTTATCCCGGAACTCTGTCCCAGGCATCCTTCTGTAAGGAGGGAAGCTAAAACTATTAAAAGAACTAAGTTGATTACAAATATCTTTACTCGGTGCTTCATTGTTTCATCCTGGTCGCTTTGGATTCTGTATTGAACCGGAGCCTGTCTACCCGGAATAAGGGGTTTTTAGCAAGCCTTTTAAAAAAGGCTTGAGCGAAAAACATCTTTTTCTTTATCCGCCTTATTTCTCTGTTTTTGCCTCATTTCTCTGTTTTTGCCTCATTTCTCTATTTTATTTGCCTCATTTCTCTGTTTTTGCCTCATTTCTCTGTTTTATTTCTAAGTTTTTATTAATTCAGATAGTTTTAGTATCGATTCAGATTTCCTGTTTTTTGATTAAAGGATTATATAAGGGGTCAAAAGGTCAAAATTTTAAAATTAACTTTCTTATATAGTTATCAGCAAAATATTTAATATTAACAGAATCTGTTAATTAATTCATGAATGTGATTATAAAATTCTAAACCAGGCAAAAATAAAAGCCAGAAGAAAATTAAAGTTAAATCTTAAAAGAAGATAAGTAAGAGAATGCCAAAATAGTTAAAAAATGTTAAATTGTTGTAACAATTTCACTTTTACTTTCCTATGTACAATTAAATAATATTTAGTCTAATTTTTCCTCTTTTTCCTTTCCTTTCCTTTCCTTTTTCCCCTTTTCGATTTCCCATTACTCATTCGGACTTAGAGGGTCTATCCTGAAAAGCAGAATCATGAATAGTGCAGTTACAGTCCCTGTCCCCCATAAAAGTGGGTCTCTGGTAAAATTCAGGAGCATGCCCATTACCAGCAATAAAGTCCCAATAGTCAGTAAAATCTTAAATTTTCTCTCCAATTTTTCCCCCTCATTTCCCTTTTGAGTATTAAATTTTTAAGTATCGGTATCAGGCGCTGAAATACGTCCAATAATTATTCCTTGTAGATAATTGGTTTTCCTACATTATCTATTTTTTGACATGAATCCTCTGGTTAAAAGTCTACTAATAATTGAGGTTAATATAATTAGAAAAAAATGCTCATACAGAAAATAACACTACGGAAATATTTGTTTGATAAATGAAGTCATAGGAGCACTGTACCACAGAATAGAAAAAGAAATATTTAGTTTAAACTTTTTAAAATTTATACCAATATACTCAGCATCAAAATCCAGGCAATCTAATGGTTATCTGCTGGCTGGCAAGGGAAGATAGTCTCAACAAAAGATAACATATTAAAAATATTTTTCATTATATTAACATACTTCTACGTTGTTTTTTGCATGCTACCTGTGTTTATGGGGACTGTAACTAAATAAATATTTATATTAAGTGTAAACTAGTTGTATTAAAGTAAAGCGTAAATATTCAGACTAACGCAACTATTCAGACTCCACAAGTAAGTTGATTGATTTTGATACCAAAGATAAGTATGCTACCAATCAATAGAATCATAAAAACCAATTGTAGTCAACAATTAATGGAAACTGGTTCAGAAAAAATATGTCCATTAAACTTTATTAAAAAAGATTATTAAAGTTGTTTCTATAAGGCTGAATAATTGGATAAAAATGTAAAAAAGTTACAATAGATAAAACCACAAAAATTAGAGCAGTTTGTTTTGGAGAAGAGATTTTTACACTAACCATTTTTACACTAACCATTTTTACACTAACCATTTTTACACTAACCATTTTTACACTAACCATTTTTACACTTACTAACTTTTACACTTAATCACGTAAACGAGTGAAAAATATTTTATATTTATTATTTTATTAAAGGTTTATTTTAAATTCACTTAAAAATTTATTTTAAAGTTGGTACAACAAACATTTTTAAAATTAGTTAAAATCGGATTTCCAGTTTATATCTAAACTTTTTCAGAATTTTTACACTCGAACTAAGAACGCAGTAAAATGTGGATTCAAGCTGCAAGATAATTTATGGGTGATATAACTGTTAAGTAAAATATTAAACGTTTTTTAGTTGTTCTGTTTTTTAGTTGTTCTGCCTCATAACTTTTTGGGACTCTAAGCCTCTGGAAATTAACAAAATACTCCAGAACAATACTTTCTGCACTTCCCTTTTATAAATATTACAGAAAGCCCGGGAAGCGCAAGTTTTGCCAGGATCAGTTCCGAAAGTTTGGGATTCAAGATCGTCTTTTTGATTTCGTTCCCTGATTTGACCTCATTCTCAGCTTTATCCGTCAATTTTTCTGTTTTATCAGCCCGTTTATCAGTCTCATCTATCGCTTTCAAAGTTCCATCCACTGCTTCCTCTTCACTGGCATCGATATTGAAGACAGAAACATCAGGGGTTATTGCCTCAACTACTTTCCTGAGATCGGGAACAGCCTGCCCGCCGGTCATCGCTGCAACCTCATTCTGGAGTACAAGCACAAGCACATTACAGCCTGTAGTCGCGGCACTAAGGAGCCCGAGAATGCCCGAATGCGCCAGAGCGAAATCTCCGATAACGGCTATGCCCTTTTTCTCAAAGCCACATGCAACCGAGATTGCCGAGCCAAGCGCAAAACTAACATCAACTGCCGCAAGGGGCTCGGGTGCACTCCGGACTGAACAGCCCATATCGCCGGCAATCCGCACGTCAAGCGTGCTGAGAAAGTGGTAAAGGGGAAGGTACGCACAGTCGTTGCAGATTCCAACCCTGTTTTTCTTTTTGGCTTTGAGAGAAGTAGTATCTGCAGGTTTTACAATTTCTTCTTCGATATGCTCAAGGGCAAATTCAAGGTCTTCAGGTCTGATCTGCCCGTATGGAAGATGTCCTGTCTTTTTCCCATAAACCTTGCCAGTAACCCGGATCTGCTCCTCTATAAAAGGCTCGGACTCTTCGACAACGAGTATCTTCTGATTGCTATTCAGAAAAGCCTTTATCTTTTCAAGAGGAAGAGGGTTTACAAGGCCGAGGGCCAGGTGAGAAATTTCAGGGTGAGAAACCTCAGCATGAAACTCGTTCTGCTTTTTCAGTAATTCTTCCACGATTGAGGACATGAAACCTGAGGAAATGATCCCCAGATATCCATGCTCTGAACCTGATCCGTCTCCTGTATTTTTGGCTGTCCTTTCCCTTATCTCATTAAGGTCGGTGTTTTCAGCTTCCTCTTCCAGCAGAGGGTATGTTCTTGAGTGAAAAAGCCTGTGTTTTTCTACCATTCGGTTTTTCCAGATTGCACGGTCAAATTCAGGATGGGGAGAAGAAGACTTCCGAAGGCGGTTTATTTCTCCTTTAGCTTTTTCCAGGCTTGCAGTGACTCTCAGGAGAACAGGCGTCCTTGTCTCTTCCGAAAGCTCGTAAGCTCGTCTAAGTGCCCTGTATGCCATATCTGGCGAAGCCGGGTCAAACACTGCTATCTCTGCTATCCGGCCATACCAGCGAGAATCCTGTTCATTCTGAGAGCCCTTTGCACCGGGATCATCTCCTGCAATTATGACAAGGCCGGCCCCTATGGTGTGGGTGACCGATGTTATAAGAGGGTCAGAAAGCAGGTTCATACCCACGTGCTTTACAAGCACAAGCGCCCTTCTGCCAGAAACTGATGCTCCTAGAGTGTTTTCAAGGGCAACTTTCTCGTTTGTGAGCCATCTGGCACTATAATCCTGTATTTTGGAAGCATCTCGCATTATCTCGAAAGCTGCTGCCTCCCTGGAATCCAGGGTTTTTTCTTCTGAGGCATTTAAAAGCTCTTTTCCCGCGGGTATTCTCAAAAAAAGTTCCATAAGGGAGGTAACAGGATAGCCGGGGACACCTGTTATGAAGCTGACATCACTGTCAAGGGCTGCAAGGTAAAGGGCTTCAAACCCGGTATATTCTGGTGCTTCTTTTTTTTCTTTCAAATTGATCCCACACTGCGGAATTCAGAAGATGCCGAATTTAACGTTTCATAAAACCGGTTTGAAACTTGAGTTCCATCGAACTCAGTGTTCAAGCAATTTAAATCCGGTTTGAGGTTTCTATTTCGGCGTCCTTGCTTTTTATCCTGTTTTTAGATTTCTTAAACGTTGTTTTTAAGTTCCTCTATATCAAGAGGCTTGATCGCAGTACCTGGAATTATGGATTCATCAGGTCTTCCGAACCAGGGGAGAGAGGCAAGTGCACCTATTACTCCGTTGCCGTCAAGCAGGACTTCCACACCGTTTTCTCTGGCGCACTGCAAAGCTTCGGCTTTCAAGATCCTTTCAGTCCGACAGCGGTTGCTGTATTTATATAATCCTTTTGCATAGAAATCCGAAAGGACAACCAGTCCGGTTTGTGATGAAGCGGTGTATTTCTTAAGCGCTTTTTTAAAAGTATCTACCAGCCTTGATTTCGCTTTTTCATTCACACAGCCGAATTCAAGAACTGTAGACATGCAGTTCTGGGTTTTTTCCGGAACAGGGAAAAGCTGGACAAGAGAATGTGAAAGATAAACGGCTTCATGGCAGTCCAGTTTCTTTGCAATGTTGTGGGTCAGGGTCCAGGTGGCTCCTATGTCTTTTGAGTCCGTGTCGTCTATACCTATGAGAACACGGTTCCTGCGCGGAACTACAACCGTTCCCTTTGCGCATTTCTCGCCTCCTGATTCTGAGATCGTATAACGAAGAATTCCGTCTGCAAATGCCCTGCAACGGGTTGCGCCAACACCTCCGCCTCCTAGCCCGGCATAGGTGATCTCCACCTCATCCCCTTTCACGATCACTGATTCGATACCTGCGGCAGCGATGGAAGGTTTGAGTTCCAGGTTTGAGGTCCCGGTTTTCATGAAATAACGGATCATATTTCCAGTCGAACGGGCTTTCAGGACAAGGGGCGCTTTTGCATAATGGTAAAGGGACCAGCAGGCCCCACTATAACAATTGGAGTGCTCAATTATCTCTGCATACTCATTTGCTGCGTCACAGATAGCATAAATGCCTCTATAAGGCACAGTATAAGGATCATCCAGGATTACTTCCTCGATATCCCTGCTGTCCAGTGCACAGGCGTTTATATGTTTTGTAATTCAGAAAACCTCCTTTTTAAGGGAATAAGAAACTGGGAGGGAAATTTGTTTAATCGAAATGCTCATCTCTTAAGATTATATATAGATATCGTAATCTTAGTAAATTCGATGAGATGAAATTCGATATGTGAAGTTCGATAAGTGAAATTTGATATGTGAAATTAGATAGTGAAGTTCGATAAGTGAAATTTGATATGTGAAATTAGATAGTGAAGTTCGATATAAGTGAAATTCGATGGTGTGGGTTTGGTTGGACAATAAATCGTATGTAAACAATTTAATTTTGATATTCGATTATAGTTCCTGATAACAGATGTCCACAGGTTCTAATCTGATAAATCACTCGCGCTCGATACGAGCTAACCTTTATAAAATGACTATTTATCTTTTTATCGGTAGGTTTACTTGCTGCTTTTGTCCAGGGTATTTAAATGGGAACTTTAAAGGAGACCTTGAAACCTTATTTAACCCACTTGAGATGCTCAATTATGCTCAACTATTATGAATTTTTTTCAATATCCATGCCATATTTTGGCCAAGATTTTTCATATTATCAATGCCTTCTTGATCCTGTTCTACCTCTCCAATAGCATTCCCATAAGCCATATTCCAGTAGCTTGACCCTACCAGAAACATTTCTTTGCTATGCAGAAAATTGTTCAGGGTATCAAAGGCACTTATAGCACCGCCTCGGCGAGCAGCTACAACTGAAGCTCCTACTTTATGCTTGAAAAGCCCTCGATTTCCTGCAAGTACCATACTTGCCCTGTCAATTAAGGCCTTCATTTGAGAGGTCACACCAGCTGAATATACTGGCGATCCTAGAATAATTCCGTCTGAGGCAAGCATTTTTGCAAAACACTCATTAAAAAAATCATCCGTAATGACACACTGCTTATTTTTGTTTTTATGGCAAGCCCGACAAGCTTTGCATCCTTCTATGCTTTTTCCAGATAGTTGAATAAGTTCGGTTTCAATGCCTTCTTTTGTTAATTCCTCAAATACGGTTTGAATCAGGATTGCAGTATTGCCGTCTTTTCGTGAGCTTCCGTTAATACCTATAACTTTCATAGTCTTCAACTACTTTTTTCAACTACTTTTTCGCATTTCTCAATCTGTTATTTTATTCTTGTTTCAATTACAGAAGTGACCAGAAAGTGACTATATTGAGACCTTTTATATTGAACGCTTCTATATTGAAATTTTTTGTATTGAGATTTTTTGTATTGAGATTTTTTGTATTGAGATTTTTTGTATTGAGATTTTTTGTATTGAGATTTTTTGTATTGAGATTTTTTGTATTGAGAGTTTTTGTATTGAGAGTTTCCGCACTGAGAGTTCATCGAATTCTCTACATTAAACTCTTCTATATTGAGAGTCTCTACATTCAGAGTTTATATCTTTAAGTTACTTTATCTTACAAAGCCTTCATCTTTGAGGCTCACGTATCTGCCTTCCCCGATAATAATATGGTCAAGCACATCAATTCCAAGGAGTTTTCCTCCTTCTATCATTTTCTCAGTGACCATTATGTCTTCTCGGCTAGGGCTTGGGTCTCCTGATGGATGATTATGGACCATGATTACCGATGCTGACGATTCCATAAGGGCGGACTTGAAAACCTCACGCGGATGAACAATACTAGCATTCAAGCTGCCGATGGATATGACTTCTTCTTTCAGGATTTGATTTTTTGTATCAAGGCAAAGTGTTATAAATTTTTCTTTTTTTTGTTCGCGCATCTTAGGGTACATAAAGGTATATACATCCTTTGGGGAGCAGATTTTTCTTTTTGGTTCTTCCACAAAGGTCTCAAGACGGCGGGCAAGTTCGAAAACCGCAGCTATCTGGGCAGCTTTTGCTTTTCCTACCCCATGAACCTGCATAAGCCTTGAAACATTTGCAAGACTGAGCTGCTTGATGCTGTATTCTGAGAATATTCGGCTGGATAGGCTGACAACATTCTCTTTATTTGATCCTGTCCTCAGGACAACTCCAAGCAGTTCTGCGTTCGAAAGCGATTCCGGCCCGTTTCGAATAAGCCTCTCTCTTGGGCGTTCCTCTTCAGGGATATCCTGAATTCTAACCTTGTTTATTTCCATAATCAACCCCCTCTTTCCCATTGACGGAAAATTTCTGTATAAATCCAAAATTTAAGTTAATCAAACAAGTTAGTCGAACAAGTTAGTCAAACAAGTTAGTCAAACAGTTAGTCAAACAGTTAGTCAAACAGTTAGTCAAATATTAGTCAAACTCTTAATAGATAATATCAAAGTTTCAATATTTGAATCTTCACAAAACGCTCTATAAAATTAAAAAAAGAATAAAATGCCGGCCTTTACTTATACAGGAAAGTGCATAATGCTCTTTGATGAAAGTCATTTCAGTTGTCGGGTATAAAAAATCGGGTAAGACATCCGTAGTTTCAGCCCTTGTCCGGAATCTTTCCGGGTTCGGAACTGTGGGCACAATAAAACACATGGGTGAGCAGAGTCTCAATCCAGCAGAGACCGATACAGGCAGGCATTTTGATGCCGGGGCTGACACGGTAATAGGAATAACAGGCACAGAAGCAACAGGTACTGAACTCGTCAGTTTTTCCAGAGACCAGAACCTTGAGGATGCGCTTGACCTGCTTTGCGACCAGGGGCTTGATTTTGCTGTGGTAGAGGGATTCAAGGAAAGCAATCTTCCGAAAATTGCAATTGGAGACCTTCAGGGTGTTTCCAACATAGTTTTCAGGCTGCCGGCAGAAATCGATATGCACGAAGAACTTACAGCCTCGCTTGTAGGAATAGCCCTTGCACAGCCTGACCGGTACACCCTGGAAGCCCTTATAAAGAAAATCAGGAAAAATCCTTCTATCCGAAAAGCAGGCGCAATCGGCACATTTACCGGCATTGTCCGCGAACTGGCCGGAAACGAGAGAACTTCAAAGCTTGAATTCGAGAAATACGAACCGGAAGCTTCAAAAGTCCTTGACCAGGTCCGGGAAGAACTCAAACAAAAAGAAGGCATCCTTGAAGTCCTGATCCACCATAAAACAGGCGTTATCAAAGCCGGAGAAGACATAGTATACATTGTTGTCGCAGCCGCCCACAGGGGAGAGCTTTTTTCCGCCCTCAGCGAAGCTATAGACCGTATAAAAGCCGAAGCTCCTATCTGGAAGAAGGAATTCACGGAAAAAGAGGAATTCTGGGTCCACGACAGAGAACATCACGAAAATTAAAAAACAGATCCAAGCAGAAAGGAAAATAGAAGTTATAAAGAAACCCGGAAATGATCAAATGGGCGGAAAAACAGATTTTAAAGAAACAGATACAGGGAAAACAGAAGTAATTAGAGCTGAAATTAAAAAAGCTGAGCCCGAAAAAGAACAAACAAAATTCAGAAGTGCCATCGTGCTGGCAGGCGGCAAGGGCAGGCGGATGGGTAAGGTCGAAAAAGCCCTTCTCGAATTTGAAGGAAAAACAATTCTTGAGCACCTGCTGGAAAGCCTTTTTCGGGTTGTAGATGAAGTTATTATCTCGTTCCGGGATAAAAAGCAGGAAGAAAAGTTCAGACCTGTGCTTGAAAAATTCCCTGCCCGTGAAATCCGTTTCTGTTTTGATACTCTGGAAGACGCCGGTCCCCTTGAAGGCATCCGGGCGGGGCTGCTTGAATCCAGAGCAGAATACTCTTTTGTCTGTGCGGGGGATATGCCTTTTGTAGATTCCAGGGTTGTAGACCTTCTTTTTGAGAAGGCGATTGGATATGATGCCGCCCTTCCAAAACGGGAAGATGGAAAATTTGAGCCTTTACATGCGGTTTATTCGAAGAAAATGATTTCTGAAATTGAAAAGGTCTTTAAGAATGGAAGGCGATCCGTGCTTACGCCGGTTTTTGAAATGGAAGACGTTGTTTTTGTTGAGGTTTCGGAAATAAAAGAATTTGATCCTGAACTTATGACCTTTGCTAACATAAATACGGTTGACGATATACAACATTTTATAGAGCTTTCGAGCAAAAAAGAAAAATCATAACAAACTCGATTACACGTTCGGGATAATTTTTGAAATGCTAAATTCACAAAACATCGCTTTCTGTTTTTTACCCCACATTTTTCGGCTATTCTACACTATCGATTAAAATCGAAAGTTATTTAGATGACAATCACTTTTATTTTTTGAATCAGTTTTCATTTTATGTAATACAGTTTTCAATAATTGTGGTTTCAAAGACTTATTGAACTTTTGATTGTTTTTCTTTAGGCAGGGACTTCAGATGGAACTAAATGAAATCAAAGATCTGATTATAAAAGCTAAAGAAAGTAACGCGACTACATTAGACCTTTCGTCTAAAGGACTGACTTCGCTGCCATCGGAAATCACAGAACTGAAAAATCTTACTACACTTGACATATCAGGAAATCGATTGAGTTCGCTGCCACCAGAAATCACAGAACTGAAAAATCTTACTACACTTGACATATCAGGAAATCGATTGAGTTCGCTGCCACCAGAAATCACACAACTCAAAAATCTTACGACACTTGACATATCTTATAATCAATTGACTTCGCTGCCGCCAGAAATTTTAAAATTAGATATGAACATTAAGTGGGAGTATCAACCTTTTGAGAACGGAATATTCTTAGAAGGAAATCCTCTTGAAAATCCTCCAGTAGAGATTGTAAAACAGGGCAGAGAGGCAGTTATTAATTATTTCAAGTCTCTAGAAAACGAGAAGGAGCTATTAAACGAAGTAAAGGTTTTATTAGTCGGAGACGGCGGTGCAGGTAAAACTTCGCTGGTGAAGAAAATTTTTGGGGAAAAGGTTGATGGTAATGAACCACAAACCCAGGGGATCAATATCAGAAAGTTGGTAGTTGAAAACGGAGATCGAGAAATCAAGGCTAATTTCTGGGATTTTGGCGGGCAGGAGATTATGCACGCTACACATCAGTTTTTTTTGTCGAAAAGGAGTCTTTACATTCTGGTGCTGGATGGAAGAAAAGATGAGAAGCCTGAATACTGGCTCAAACTCATTGAAAATTTCGGAGGAGATTCTCCAATCCTTGTTGTGATTAATAAGATAGATGAAAATCATGCTTTTGAACTGAACAGGAAATTCCTTACGGAAAAGTATCCTTCCATCAAAAGTTTTTACCGTTTGTCCTGTAAGTCAAATGAAGGAATTGAAGAATTTATAAAATCTCTGAAAGAAGAACTGAAGAAAGTAAAAAATCTCGAAATAAAATGGCCTAAAAGCTGGTTCAATGTAAAGAACAGACTTGAAAAAATATGTCCAAGCTGTCTTTCAAATATTGAAAATAAAAATTCTTGTGAGTACTTCAATTTCATCGAGTATAAAGAATATAAGAAAATATGTGAAGATGAAGGAGTCAAGAGCGAATCAGAACAGGGCACTCTTGTTGATTTCCTTCACGACTTAGGTGTGATACTTCATTTTAGAGATATACCTCTTTTGAACACACATGTTCTTGAACCTGAATGGGTAACTAATGCTGTATACAAAATTGTCAATTCTAAAGAAATTGCAGATTCCAGAGGAGTACTGAAGCTTGATATACTTAATGAAATTTTAAAGCAGAACAAAAAAGGAGATTTCTATTATCCCCCAGACCAATACGGCTTTATAATCAATTTGATGAAAAAGTTTGAGCTGTCTTATGATATGGATGATCATACTATACTCCTTCCTAGCTTATTGGAAATTCAGGAGCCCAACTTTGAGTTTGAGTATGAAGGAGCTTTGAGGTTTATAATTGACTATGATTTTCTACCTCCTTCAGTAATGCCGCGTTTCATCGTGAAAATGAATGGAGATATAAAGGATGATTTACGCTGGCGTACAGGTGTTGTTCTGGAATATGAAGACTTAAACTCTTCTGCTGTAGTTAGAGCTGACAATGAAGCGAAGAAAATAAGTATTTACGTTAAAGGCGAGCAGAAAAGAGATTATTTTGCCGTAATACGCCAAAAATTCCGGGAAATAAATAATAGCTTTGAAAAGCTAAGTGCTACAGAAAAAATTCCCCTTCCTGATAAGCCTGAAGTAAGTGTCAGTTATAAGCATTTAATCAAGCTAGAAAGGAGAGGAACCGAATTTTACATGCCTGATGGCTCTGATTATGAGTACAAGGTAAGTGACCTTCTCGGAACAGTTGTAAATAGAAGTAGTGAGAGGGCTTTATTGGAAGAAATATTGCAAATAACTGAAATGAATAAGAGCAATGAGAAGGAGATTTTGGAGATACTTAGGATTCTCCAAGAAACTGCAACTGATTCTGATACTGACGAAACTTTAGTAGAAAAATTAAATAATGTTATCTCAATTAATCCCAGTATACCTATAATTGGAGCAAGTCTAAATGTCAATGAGATAGTTAAACAATATATAAAGTGGAAAAGGAAGTGATTGTAAGCAAGTATGCTTTTTAACAGATTTGCTTTTTACTTTCCTGCATCCTCTATCTCAAACCTTACATTCCTTTTCTTAAGTTCTTTTATAATCTCTTCCATAAACACCCCAGGCCCTGGCGCATGTTTATGGTGGAATTCTCTTACCTTACCAGGCTCTCCGCCGACACTGGTAATTTCCACGCCGCAGAAGGGGTTTTTTGGGACGGTGAGGATTTTAGAATATGTGTAATAAAATTGGTGTTGCAATAGTTGGTATATTTTTATGCTATGGTTTTCGACTATTTTTTGCACTGTCGATTAAAATCGAAAGTTATTTAGATGACAATCACTTCTATTTTTTGAATCAGTTTTCATTTTATGTAATACAATTTTCAATAATTGTGGTTTCAAAGACTTATTGAACTTTTGATTGTTTTTCTTTAGGCAGGGACTTCAGATGGAACTAAATGAAATCAAAGATCTGATTTTAAAAGCTAAAGAAAGTAACGCGACTACACTAGATCTATCGTTTGAAGGACTGACTTCGCTGCCTCCAGAAATCGCAGAACTCAAAAATCTTACTGAACTTGACATATCTTCTAATCAATTGAGTTCGCTGCCGCCAGAAATCAAAGAACTCAAAAATCTTACAACACTTATCATATCTGGTAATCAATTGAGTTCGCTGCCGCCAGAAATCTCAGAACTCAAAAATCTTACTATACTTGACATATCTGGTAATCAATTGATTTCGCTGCCACCAGAAATCACAGAACTCAAAAATCTTACTCAACTTAACATACGTTCTAATCAATTGAGTTCACTGCCGCCAGAAATCAAAGAACTCAAAAATCTTACTCAACTTAACATACGTTCTAATCAATTGAGTTCACTGCCGCCAGAAATCTCAGAACTGAAAAATCTTACTCAACTTAACATATCTGATAATCAATTGACTTCGCTGCCTCCTGAAATCGCAGAACTCAAAAATCTTACTATACTTGACATATCTGGTAATCAATTGACTCCGCTGCCGTCGGAAATCACAGAACTCAAAAATCTTACAACACTTAACATATCTGATAATCAATTGATTTCGCTGCCTCCTGAAATCGCAGAACTGAAAAATCTTACGATACTTTACATATATTGGAATCAATTGACTTCGCTGCCTCCTGAAATCTCGGAACTGAAAAATCTTACAGAACTCTTTCTAAATCAAAATAAACTTGAACTCATTCCTGATGAAATAGGTAAGTTGAAAAATCTTAAAGGACTATCTCTCTCTGGAAATAAATTCAATTCCTTGCCATTAGGAATCTTAGAGTTGAATAATCTTGAGACATTCTCAATTGTTGATAATGGATTTACATTCCTGCCTTCAGAAATCTTAGAGTTGAAAAATCTTACAAAACTTTTCGTATCTAATAATCTATTGACTTCTCTGCCTCCGGAAATCACAGAACTGAAAAATCTTACTATACTTGACATATCTCGTAATGAATTGACTTCATTGCCTCCGGAAATCACAGAACTAAAAAATCTTATTACACTTATCCTCTCTGATAATCAATTGACTTCTCTGCCGCCGGAAATTTTAGAATTAGATCTGGATATTAAGTGGGACCGAATAGGAACAGAAGGAATATTCTTAGAAGGAAATCCTCTTGAAAATCCTCCAATAGAGATTGTAAAACAGGGTCGTGAGGCAGTTATCAATTATTTCAAGTCACTGGAAGGTGAAAAGAAACCGTTAAATGAAGTTAAAGTTTTGCTTGTAGGAGATGGAGAGGCAGGAAAAACCTCACTGTTGAAGAGGCTCTTAGGCGAAGGTTTTGATGGAAATGAGCATCAGACTCAAGGGATTAATATCAAAAAGTGGGGATTTAAAGACAAAAATAAGGAAATAAAAGTTAATTTTTGGGATTTTGGTGGACAG
>Ga0268263_1001754_pt1 | contig 16970 bp, 11 predicted proteins | sample Biomet5_FD_190358 | JGI IMG/M metagenome (GOLD analysis project Ga0268263, IMG submission 190358) | Microbial communities from bioreactor (seeded with sewage sludge) at LBNL, California, USA - Biofuel metagenome 5 (SPAdes) (version 4) | ecosystem: Engineered > Bioreactor > Anaerobic >... | reverse complement strand
TTTCAAGCGCGAATCCGAGAAAGCTATGCGTAATATCGGGTACTCCATTGACTGGAGACGTAAGTTTACGACGACTGACCCGACATATAAAAAGTTCATTGAGTGGCAGTATATCCGGCTTGGAGAAAAGGGCCTGATAGTAAAAGGCTCCCATCCGGTAAAATGGTGCCCGAACGATAATAACCCTGTAGAGGATCATGATATCCTGTATGGGGAAGAAGCTACTATTGTTGAATATACGCTGATCAAGTTCCGGTATAAAGACCTGGTCCTGCCCTGTGCAACCCTCAGGCCGGAAACAACGTATGGAGTAACTAACCTGTGGGTCAACCCTGATGTAACTTATGTAAAAGCAAAGGTCACACTGGACGGAAACGAGGAGTTCTGGGTTGTCAGCAAAGAAGCTTTCAGAAAACTGACTTTTACAGACCGGACAGTTGAGTATATTGAAGACGTGCCTGCAAAATCCATAATAGGAATAAAACTCACAAACCCGGTTACAGATGACGAAGTAATTTCTCTTCCTGCATCCTTTGTCAGGCCTGAAAACGGAAGCGGAATAGTAATGAGCGTGCCTGCCCATGCACCTTTTGACTACCTGGCCCTTCGCGACCTTTATGATGTTGACCTTAGTGAGTACGGGATAACCGAAGACCTCAGGAAAATCAAACTGATTTCCCTTATCAAAGTGCCTGAATTCGGAGAATTCCCTGCAAAGGAAATCGTTGAAAGCATGGGAATTACAAGCCAGAAAGACCCGAAAGCCGAGGAAGCTACAAAGATCATATACAGAAGGGAATTCCATGGGGGAGTTCTTAAGGAGATAACAGGAAAATACGAAGGACAGGCTGTCTCCAAAATCAAGGACATCCTTACAAAGGACTTAATCAGCTCAAATGACGGGGAGACCTTTTACGAATTCAGTGAACCTGTTGTCTGCCGCTGCGGCACTCCCTGTGTAGTAAATATGGTCAAAGGCCAGTGGTTCCTTAATTATTCAAATCCCGAATGGAAAGCAAAGGTATATAAGTGCCTCGACCAGATGCGAATTATTCCCGAAGAGTACAGGGTCGAGTTTGAAAACAAGATTGACTGGCTTAAGGATAAAGCCTGCGCCCGCAGGAAAGGGCTTGGAACTCACCTTCCCTTTGATAAGGAATGGCTGATTGAATCTCTTGGAGATTCGACAATTTACATGAGTTATTATATCATTGTCAGGTTTATCGAAAGTGGAGAACTGAAGATAGAAAACCTTACTCTGTCATTCTTCGACTACGTCCTGCTTGGAAAGGGCGATCTGGCAGCAGCCAGTGCGGATACTGGCCTCAGTCCTGAGCTTCTTGAAGAGATCCGCAGGCATTTCAACTACTGGTATCCGGTTGACCTGCGCTCATCAGGCAAAGACCTTGTCCCGAACCACCTGCTCTTTTTCCTATTCCACCACGTAGCCCTCTTTGAAGAGGAAAAGTGGCCTAAAGCTCTTGCAGTAAACGGCTTTGTCTCCCTTGAGGGGCAGAAAATGAGCAAGTCCAAAGGCCCGATCCTGACAATGGAAAGTGCAGTCAGCACTTACGGAGCGGACATAACAAGAATGTATATCCTTTCCACAGCCGAACAGACGCAGGATGCAGATTGGCAGAGGACAGGAATCGAGTCTGCCAGAAGGCAGGTGGACAGGTTCTATTCTTTTGCAAAGGGTGTTATAGAGAGCGGAAAACGTGCAGATCTGAGCACCGAGCTAAAGCAGATCGACCGCTGGATACTCTCGAGGATACAGAACTATATCCGGGATACAAATGCAGCCCTTTACTCTATCCAGACAAGGGAAGCAATCCAGAACTCTTTCTTCCTGCTGCAAAACGATGTCAAGTGGTACCAAAGAAGGGGAGGAGAGACCCTGCTCTACTATGTGCTGGATAACTGGGTCAGGCTTATGTCTCCTTTTACTCCGCATCTCTGTGAGGAAATCTGGGAAGCAATGGGACATAAGGACCCGGTTTCCCTTGCCCAATACCCGCTCTATAACGAAGACCTGATAGATGATGGTGCGGAGCTTGCCGAAGAAATGATAAAGGGAACCCTGGAAGACGTTGAGGAGATTATAAGGGTAACAAAGATGACCCCGCAGAAGGTTCACCTCTATACGGCCCCTGCCTGGAAAGCCGAAGCGATCAGGTGCGCCTGCGAGATGCAGCTTGAATGCTCGCTTGAAGTAGGAACTCTTATTAAAAAGCTAATGTCAAACCCTGACTTCAAACGTTTCGGCAAGGAGATCCCGAAGTTCGTACAGAAAATCGTTCCAGAGTTCAAAAGCGGAGGCTCAGACAGGTATGAAATCCTTACAGGCCCTGATATTGATGAACAGGCCCTCCTGAAAGAGTCAATTTCGTTCCTGGAAAAAGAGATTGGCTGCCCTGTTGAAGTCCACAGTGCCGACTCTCCTGCCTTTGACCCTGAAAAGAAGTCAAGGTTTGCCGAACCCCTGAGGCCTGCAATTTACATTGAAGGAAAGAAGAAAGAGTAAAAGTCGATAAATAGGAGAATTTGATCAAACTGCTTTATCTAAAACCAAAAAACCTTTACAACCATAAAAGATGCGAAAAGCACTGAGAAAATGTGCACCGCATCTACTTTCCTTTTTTCTTTTTTTCAGTAGTTTTTTGCACGTTTATCTTTGTGCTCTTTAGTGTCATACCAGGAGACTCTGGGGTTATATTTCTTTTGAAAAAAGATATGCCCTCTTTGTGAAGCCGATATTTTCATAGAATTTATGTGCATCTTCACGGTGAAATGCCGAATCGAGTTCGATTAGTTTGCATCCTTTTTTCTTTGCGGCAGCAATAGCAGTGTCTAATAACTCAGTGCCAAGATTCATGCGTCTAAATGATTTGTCGATTATCAATTCATTTATATGTCCTATTAGATCTTCCTGCCAGAGACTCTCTCTAACTATCAAAGAACAGAACCCGACTACCTTATCATTAACTTTAGCACATAAATAGATACCATCCTTAGATTCAATGCCATTGGAAATGATTTTCATTAATGCATCGCAGTCCAATGTTTTGTCGGGCCAAAGCTGCTTAAGAAGCTCGATAATCTCATCAAAATCACTTAATACAACTTCATAGATCTCAGCAATCATCTATCCATCCTCCGATTTTGCGACCACAAAAACTTTTGTTTTACGATAACCTTACATAAATCCATAAGAGTATAAAAAGGCAGTTTGGAGATGCTCCATTATCGGTGTTCTATGGATTTTAGTATCAGAGCTCATTCCAAAACTTAAAATTGCTTCTCTGAATTTCAAATTTCGGTTCCGTTGCAAAAAATCTGGCTTTTTTATAAAATCACTGAGAACTTTCACAATTAGGAAAGTTAAATCATTCTTGTCACCTAGAAAAATAGTGCATAAAGATACAATTATAGCCTCAAAGTACGAGAAAAAATTTTGCAACACAATCCATTATGATATCGAATAGCGAACATGCCAACAATTAATTGTTTTTTCTTAATATAACAACTACAACCAACATTACTGCAAGCACCCACATCGGTCTTAGAAAAGGAGCATTTTTTGACTTTGGAGTAGAATTTAGATTTCCTTCTTGCTTGCCCAGTGTTACTTCATTCTTTGCTGTTACTGAATAGTTTGTTATATTCTCAGTCTGATTAATTACACTCAACAATTCTGCCAAAGTAGTAGTAGTATTATCCAACAGTACTGTTGCTTTTCCATCATCAGTTAATGTGAACTTACCTTTGTAAAAATCTGTAACCGAGAAAGAAGGTTCGGAACTCACGTCGTTGGAGAAATCATCTTTGTATAAAAAGAGCAAAACCTTTTCACCAACTTTAAAGTTAGCTTCTAAATCATCGGTGCGTGAAATATTTTCAACTGTTCCACCAATTGTTCTTACAAGGATCTCTTTCGAAGTTAATGGATTTTTAAGGTATTTTTCAACGTTTATAATATTATCAGTATAGATGAAGCTTGTAGTTGTATCATTTGGTTGTTTTCCATCGATAGTGTTCCATTTGGATTGTATTCTTTTAACAGTTCCTATAACAATCGTATCGGAGTTATTACATAAATCTTTGTATGTATAATTTATAACGCATGGATGGGAAGATACTACTTCTGGTATATCAGTATTGTTTGAAAATCCATTGTTTTCCTGAGAGGAATTGTTTGCAAGTTTTACAAAATGGTTTGATGGACTAGATAATGCTATAGATGAATTAGTCAAGAATGCCAGTAGAGAAAGAGAAACAATTAAAAAAAATACATAATATGAACGATTTTCCATAATTGTACCTCTAGTTTCGAACTCAAATTCAGTCTGATATTGTGTTTTACCTTAAAATCTGTTTAATGAAGTATATTATAAATGTTTCTAATAAAGGTTCTGTTTTATATAAACTATTTTGAAGAGAAATTAGGATTCTTCATTGTCTCGTGTGGATATCTTCATAATATTCTCATAAAATCCAGCGCGGTCTTGAATTGAAAATAGTATTATCCATAGAGAATGACGAAGAGCCGAAATTAGAGCATAAACTCACAGTAACTCTGAACGTAAGAAATGGGTATACTGATAAAATTGGATTTATTGATAGAATTCATTGCCATCTTCGTGAGATATATCCATATACTGATTTTATAATGAATGTAGAAGAAACTGATAATAGTTATTATCAGGGTATTAATTTCAAGATTATTGTTGAAGGCATAGAACTTGTAGATGGTGGCTTCGTTGACTGGACACAGAAGTTACTTGGCAATAAAAAAGAACGCTTACTAATCAGTGGAACAGGAATTGACTTACAGCTTATTACTGGAATGCTGAATAAGGTAATTTGATAGTTTGGTAACTGAGACCTGTAATGCACTTTCCGCAGTAAAATTTACAGATTTTGTATTTATTAAAAATCATGCGGGTACTTTTAATAAAATTTCTACCATTTGTGATGGTTTCCGTCATTAACCCACCTAAAAGAAAAAAATTAAAGGTTTTTTGGGTCATTATAACATTATCTGCCCTATACTGGATCATTCTTGCAAGTCCGCCGCATAAACAGGCAGGAGGTAATTATTGAAGGGAGGTAATTATTGAAGGTTGAGTGAAATGGTTCCTATGGACAGGAAAATTTTCATTGAGTCAGGAAGCATGTCTCATAACTTTTTTTCTTGAGAAACAAGTGAATTCCTGTTAATTTATCAGCCAGGCTGAAAGGATAGGTCTATGCCCGAATCCGGACTTTCAACATATTCTAATCTTTTTATTTTCTCGTTTTGCCAGATCAATAAAGCAATCATAGAGATCATTAATCCGGAGATTATAAACATAAAGGCAATCCCCCTATTTTCTCCGGTTCCGGCAATAAGACCTGCCGTTTCAGCCAGTAGACCATCCACCTCTAAAAGGGGATTGAAAATTTTATCTGCTAAGAAACCTGCAACTGCAAAAGCCATTATGGAGCCAAGATAAGTAATCATGGAAATGAGAGACCATACACGCCCCTGTTTTTGGTTGTCAATATTTTTTCTAATTAAGACCTCAATAGAGGTGTTAATAAAAGGCAAAGTGGCAAAAAACATGAATCCTGCTAGAGTAACAAATATTATATTCTTTGAAAGTCCTAGATTTGCAAAGAATATACCTGATAGAAACAAAGAGATAGATAATGTTTTTACATACCTGTTCTTGCTGCCAAATACTCCAATAAACAGGCTTCCGATTAGTATGCCTGAAGCGCATATTGATTGAGAAATCCCCACTGTTTTTACTGTTGTTAAGCCCAGCAGCAGCGGAATAAAAAGAGACTGAAGCAATCCTACAAAAAACAGTGTGATCATGGTAACAATAACCAGATTAACTATGCCTCTATTTTTAGAGAACTCTTTCATTCCCTCTTTAAGGTCTGCTATGACTTTTTGTTCATGTTTGTCTATTTTTACCTTGCCTGAAATATTTCGTATCCAGAGGACAATAGAACTGGAAATTAAGAAAGTGACGGTATCGATTAGAAATATAAATTTAATATCAAGTATTGTTAACAAAATTCCGGCTAAAAAAGGAGAAATTAAATATTGAGCAGAACTTGCTAGCTGCACCAGCCCACTTGCTCTGGCATATTGAGCTTCAGGTAAGAGGTCAGTAATTAAAGCTTTATAGGCTGGTTCCTGAAAAGCCGAAAAAACAGAACTCGTTGCAATTCCAAGGTAAATTTGCCAGAGTTGAATGTTTCCTTTTAGCATCATAAAAAATATGAAAAGAAGCCCAAGGGTTGCTCCTAAGTCTCCTAAGATCATCATTAAACGTCTGTCGTAACGGTCTGCCAGTATCCCCCCATAGGGCTTTAGCAGAAAGGGCGGTAAAAAGACACACATTAGTATAAAAACATAGCTAGAAGCAGTATTTGTTTGCTGATATACGTATACCCCTAAGGAGAAAACAGTAAGCCCAGTGCCTATTACTGAGATAAATTGTCCAAACCAGATAAAAAGGAATCTGGAATAAAGATTTTTTTGTTCAACCGTCATTTTTTCGGATTCGTCTGTCATTTAGTGAGCCTCAGGAGCAGGATTTTGAGTCTCATGAGCGAGATTTTGGGTCTCAGGAACAGGACTTACTTTTGAAAAAAACATCTCTTTGTCTAATACAATAATAATAGCGACAACTACAGTAATAACCAGAGTCTCAATGCACTTGGTCGTCTGAGTCACATTCAGTGCCTCCTGGCAGATATTTACAATAAAGTGAAAGAGAATCGCCGCAGGAATACTTTTCCCATTTTTAATGCATATCCAGCTGACTAATACTCCCATAGGAATAATGCCGACAAAAAAGTTCACCGCATACCATATGTTTTCATGATAAATTTCATACTGATAGAAGTGGTTGACAAATATCAGAGGAAAGTGCCAGAGCGACCATAATATACTGAAAATTATTGATGCCATGAAGTAGGTGTACCGGCTCTGCAGGCTGTCAAATGCATACCCTCTCCACCCAAGCTCTTCAAAACATGCCGCAAGCATAAGAAAAACTAATGTAGGTACAGACCCTGTCGAAAAAGAGAAACCATTAGCAAGTTGAAACTGCGAAACTGATCCTCCAAACGGAAGCGAAATGAAGATAGATACGATAACAGCTATAGGCATTATCAAGAAAAATAGCGGAAGCATTCCTGGCTTTATTAGCCTGAGGTTGATAAGCCTGTTAATAAAACCCTGTTTTAAATCCGAATTTTTTGACGTAAAAATCATAAAAAACGAGATTAGAAAAGGCACTATCAATCCAAGAAACATAAATAACATATAAAGTCCATTTTTTTCATCCTGAAAACTTAGATATGCTCCTGCAAACCAGAGAGCATAAGTTACGATAAAAGTCGCAGCAAAATAGACCCAGGGTTTGTATCTGTAGTCAGGGACCATCTATCTGTTCCTCCAAATTTTAAAATTCACAGCATAGTTTTTATTTTTCAACTCAACGCAGTCTTTACAGCCAAAAGTAACAAATTCTTCTTAATTTTGAGATCTTCGACAAAAAATATAGTAAATTCTGTTAATTTATTGCATTGTTCATAATATATACATTTTTTTATCTGGTGAGTATATTGTTTTCTGAAACGTGAGGATGAAATGTAAAAAAGCAGTCTCTGGTTGGACATAATGAAAGAAACCTTTGGTTGGACAAAACCTTTGGTTGGACACAATGAAAAAAAATCTCTGGTTGGATATTATGAAAAAATCTCTGGTTGGACATGATGTTATCTGAGAGATAGTTTACCTTATATTCGGCAGGTCGACATTTCATTTTTGCTCACTTTTGATGATGGCGATTTTGAAATGATGATCCCTTATTGTGTGCAGTTGTGAGGTTTACATATGATCCAAACATAATTTCTCATACTAAACTTTAATGAAAAAATGGTTCAGTGTTTATATGTGTCGTGGAAGTTAAGACCCACGTTAACCAGCTTTAAATTTAATGTATATTTGTCAAATATTCAAAAACAATATCAAGAAAAATATTCAAATTCCTTATGTCGACCTGCCGAATCTAGGGTTTACACAGGGAAGTGAAAATTAGCAAATCAGCGAAATTAAAAACTTTAGCTGTTAATGAGATAAATTAATAACTAAGACTCTAATAACTAAAACTCCGCAAAAATTGAAAAATAAGATTCAACCAATTAGGATGAACCAGTTTCCATTAAGATGAGTAAGTAATACGGTTACAGAAATTATTATCGAAAGAAACTTAAATAATCTTTAGATCTTCAGAATAAAGCTCAATTCTCCGATTCTCAAAAACGGGAATCATTTTACGAACTTCATTTTTCCTGGACAGGTCGAGGTCATGCACTATTACGCACTCTTTATTGCCAGCATCAGCTTTTACCTCACCCCAGGCATCGATTATCATAGAGTTACCGAAATAACTGCAGTCAGGAGCAGAACCTATCCGGTTGCAGGCAATATGTGGGATCTGGTTTTCAATCGCCCTTGCCTTTGCAAGAATATTCCAGTGTTCAGACCTTGGATTGGGGAATGCAGCTATGGTCACAAGCAGGTCAGAACCGGCAAGGGAAAGTTTTCTTGCAACCTCGGGAAAACGGAGTTCATAGCAGATCTCAAAACCGATTTTCAGGTTTTGCTTTTTAAGAGAAATGGGCTCTATAGAGTCGCCTTTTGAGAAATAATTGTTTTCGGTTTTGAAGGGGTGGGTTTTCCGGTAACTACCTGCAAGGGTTCCTGACTCAAAACAAAAGCCGAGATTGTAGTAAAATGGGGAATTACTGGAATCCGAAATAGTAGAATTTTCAGAATCCGCAGGTGTTCCACTGTCAGAAGTCTCTTCCGAAGCGACTTTTTCAATTACTGAGCCCATGATAATACAGTCATTGGCCTCGGAAAAACAGGCCAGGTTTTCAAGGAGAGGAGAAGGCAAGGTCTCTGCTGCATGGTCAAAATACTCGTAGCAAAAACCTGTTGAGAAGACCTCGGGTAAAACAATAAGTTCGGCTCCTTTTCTTACAGCTTTAAGAGACATATGCAGAGCTTTTTCAAGGTTTTCCTGTTTTCTGCAATGAAGCACGTCCATCTGTATACAGGCAACTTTCATGTCATAAACACCAGCTAACCGTTAGCAAACGGCTTGAATCCTTTGAAGTAAAATTTCAAGTAAATAATATGAATTTGAAGAGACGAATTGAAAAAAGTGAATTTCAATTCATTGGTCATCAGTTAGGAATCTTATTCTTTCCTTACTTTTTGAATCAATACTTTTATTTCAGTTGAATGCCCTGCAACTTGCTGCGGGGATGGAAAACTTTCCCAATAACCTTTGTGAAGTAATCAATTTATATTTTAGCTATATTTATATTGTGAATGGAACTCAGACACGCAATCATTGTATATAAAATAAGATACTGCATGCTTTTTTGTATAAAGTATCGTAAAAAGTTTCTTTCGATAAATAATTTGTAAATTTTTTGAAAAACGTATGCTTTGAAATTAGTGAAAGATATTGAACACTTAATAAGAAAGCCATTTGCAGAAAAAACAGAAAAAAATTGTGCTGGAAGAAAAACAAGTCACTTTTGACTTAATCATTATTACAAGGTTTGCATCCAGTTCTAAATTAATACAACAATCTGTGTCTTAATCTGCCTTTTTTGGTTCAGCTACAAAATCATAAAGGAACGCTGCGACCAGTGCTCCCGCCATGGGACCTATGATATAAATCGGGAACTGAGCCCATAGGTTAGCTCCACCCAGCAAGGATTCAGCAAGATAAGGGCCGAAAGTGCGAGCTGGGTTTAGAGAAGAACCTGTAATGTTGCCTACAACAATCACATTCGCCGCTACCACAAGCCCTATTGCAAGTCCCGCAAATCCAGGGGTAGCCCTTCGATCCACGGCTGTACCCATAATGGTAAGCATAAGGAAAAAGGTACACACAGCTTCGCAGAAGATTGCCTGCCCATAACCGACCCCGTAGAACATGGACGTGGCCCCTAGACCTGTATCAACAGCCCTCATCCCCAGGATCGCTACAAGAGAAAAGGACGCAAGGCTTGCACCTATAAGCTGGGCGATAATATACGCAGGGAGTTCTTTTGTGGGAAAGCGGCCTGTGGCCCAGAGAGCAAGACTTACCGCAGGGTTTATGTGAGTACCTGAAATGTGTCCGAAGGCATAGACCATGGCGATGATTGCAATTGCAAAAGAAATTCCTATGGCAAACCAGGCAGCGATGTCAATCCCTATATTAAACTGGTTTCCGGGAAAAGCCTCCCAGCCCTCCATAAGAAGCACGGTAGTTACCACCGAACCCGTACCCAGGAACACCAGGACATAAGTCCCTACTAATTCCGCAAGCGCACGCTTCATGAGGTTTGGTACTGTCATATCAAACTCCTCACTAATAAGTTTGAGACAAAGAGAACTGTAAGAAAGGGCTGTACTATATTCATTTACTTAAAGAATTACATTTGAAATTGAGACTATTTATTTCCTGATCCGAAGCATTGTGTTTCTAGTTCGTTATGAGAACCCAGGTGTAAATAGTTGCATTCAAAACTATAGAAAGGGTCTGCGAGAAAGACTTTTCCTCAGCTACCCTTTTCCCAGCTACCCTTCACATTCTCTTTGTCGTTATCCGTTACACTGCCTCTGACCAGTTGCAGTAGTTGCACTTATAGTCAAAGTAGTTCGCCGAACAGAACTTGCAGACCCTTGCCGGAGAATGTGCCTGCTGCTTGTGCAGTGCGATGATATTTGTCATAAGCGTTGCAGTCACAGGCTCACTTGTCAGGAGGCAGGGGAAATCAGCCAGGCGCATGAGAGCCGAGAAACGGACAGTAATTGCACAGGACGGATAGGTGTAACGCTGAGGGTTTTGCAGGACCTCGTTCCTTTCAATGGGGCTCAGGTCGATAGGTACACCCTGTACAATGCACCCAGCCCCCCTTGGAATATGGTCAATGATTCGTTCACCCTTTTCAATCATGTCAATGAAATCCACGTTATGCAGCTCAGCTGCCGCCCCGCGTCTCGGGTTGGTCAGCACAAGGTTGTGGAAGCGTTTGACCAGCAGGTCAAGCACCATCATGGTGGTAAACCCGTCCATCCAGAGGATTTTGGTGACTGCAGCAGCTGTTGCGTCCGTACCGATGGTCAAAGGTGAGTATTCATCCCTGAACTTGCCTTTTGCCCGGTTCATGGTACTTTCAAGGACGTCTGTGACAGCATTGATAACTGCCAGCACGACATCGTCTTTTGTCATATTATACATGGACTGTGAGATATGGTGAGCTACGTCACCTACGCCATAAGCAGGTACTGTCACAATGTTCCCGTAGAAAACATCGGCATTCATGGCATCCTTTACGGTTTTTCGTATCCTTTGCTTATATGTCTCCATATACTTCCTGGTGTCAAAGGATGTATGCCCTGCTTCTTCCATGAGTTTTACCTGAGCATCCACCGGGGACTCATAGACCATCTTGAGCATGTCAATTTCTTCTTTTATGGCTTCCGAAGGAGTTTTTCCGTCTTCGACCGCTATCTGGAACTTCGCCCCAATACCATAGGACGTGTTCATACCCCAGGACTTTGAAGACAGGATCGTCCTCTTGTGCTCCACAGGGATGTCCATCTTCTGGAGGATCCTGTTTACGGCATTACTCGTGCTTCCTGGCACAAAGGCAAAGTCTACTACACATGTCGGACCGTAAAAACCTCCGTACCGGCGTATTGACTCTTTTCCTATCAGGGCTTCGGATTTTCCTATTTCCTCCACGAATTTCATGACCGATTCATGGAAAGCCGGGTCCTCCTCATAGAGGATCTCGAGGATCGGAGGAGTCTGGTAATGCTCTACAAAAGGATCATCTTCAGGCCTGACCGTGTCCGTAAGGCTCGTAAGAGTTTCATAGTGGGTGTTTACAGAATTGATGTGCAGGTCGAAGACCTCCTTACACTGCTCTCCGACCGGCTTCATTTTGTTTACTGCGTCTACGTAGGGTTTTGCATCCTTTACCTTGAACTCAGTGCCCCGCTTTTTATTAATCACTCCCACAACGGCTTTTTGGGCACCTACAGCCTCGTCTGCCATCTTATTATACATTTTCTGAACATCAACTTTAAGCTCCGCTGTCATATTTACTCCCCAAAATCACTTTAAAGCTGCCAGGACATCTTGAGGGACCCCAATACCCTTAAAAATCCAGAGATTCAGACCTTAAAAGCCTGATTACTTAAATCAAATGGCCAGATTCAACAGAAATAAATCCCCCATAATAAAAACCAGGGATATCCAATCCAGATAATTTCTGATATTAATCTTCTGGATTCTGCAGCTATTTATTATCCCCACTTTTATACTACGATTCTTTTTTATTCTATAAATAGTTTGATTTAAAGAGTAAAGCCCGATTTAAAGATTCAGAAATAATTTAAAAGTCTCAATTTGAGAACTATTGTTAAGTGTTAGAATTGAAATATTCAGAGATTGGCTTTTGGAAAAAAAGGAACAGAAAAATCACCAAGAGTATGAAAATGTAGTGGGAACTGTCTGAAAATTAAATAATACTTGCACCTTGATTGTTCGTTAATGTTGAAACGATTTTTGCCATCTCGGATAGATGAATTCCTGTATGCACCAACGAAGCAAGCTTTTTAATTTTCTCCATATCGTATCCGGTAGAACAGGAGCAGTAACCCATTACAGAAGAAACCATCCTATCCCTGCATAAATATACAGAAGACTGAATATAATGCTTAACCGATGCTGCATGAATTTAAATTTAAACAACTAAAGATCTTCAGGGGAGCAGAGTAGTTTGTTTACTCTTTGCTACCAGACCATCAAGGTCAAGCCTGCGTTTTATCAACCCTGCAAGGACTTCATTCGCAAGTCTGACTACTTCTTCCTTATTTCCCCGTATTTCGTATGCAGGATCATCGGGAGGGATCTCAATTTTCGTAATATCGGCTCTGGCTTTTTTCAAATGTGCATCCTGAGCTTCACAGACTATGCCGGGTTTTTCCAGGTACTGCTCAAGATGTTTTTGAGTAATTCCTATAAGCTTCAATTCCCTGCGGAAACAGGGCCTTTCGAACAGTTTGGAGACTACACATACTCCCACAGGAATTCTGAAATCCAGATTGATTTTAAGAAGCTGGGACCTGAGAATAGAATAAATTTCTTCCGGATCGGAAAGTTCAGGAGACCTGGACTCTTTGCCTTTTTCGGATGAAGGTTCAGTGGTTTTTTCAGGCAGGGCATAAATCTTCGAAGGGGGAACTTCGGTTTCTTCCAGAATTTCAAGGTCTCTGAGCGCCCTGAGATAGCCTGTAAGAACCAGGCGGTGCTCATCTATACCTATGGCTTTCAGTTCTCTGGAAAGCCCGCTGATTGAGAGCTGCTTGCCTTCAAGTAGTTCCAGGAGTTTAAGGTTAAGTTTTTCTTCCATCTGTACCGACATCATGTTTTATTGTTGTTAATTAATTCTTCGGGACTCCAGCCGGAAAAAACATTGTTTTTCAGAGCAGCCGGGAAAACGAGCCCGTGTTTTTCCGAATCTTTGAAAAGACCTGACCTTTCCTATATGTGAGAGGAGTAAGCAAGAAAATTGCAAGGAGTAATACACGATGTAACTATTCTGCATAATATAAAGCTTATGAGAGAGCCTGAAGGGAGAAATAAAGAAAATACAGAAAGAGATTGGCAAATTTGTATAAAAAGATATTTTAAACTCTCAAAAGAAAATTTAAGAAAATTTAATTTGAGAAAATATATAGAAAAATGACACAATCCCATAATCTAATGATTTCTCTTATTTTTGCTTCCTTAATCCTAAAAGTTTCTTTGTTAACTATTTAAAAAAGATGAAATAATCTTGAAAAACAGACTCCTTAGCATTTTTGCCAAATTTGTTTATTCATTCTGAGTTTGACAGTTTGATTTTTATGTTGAAAGATTGTTTTCATATCCTTTATAATAAGTCATATTGTTTCAACAAATTTTTGCCCATATTACGATTCAATTTGACAAATGATTCTCTGTCTCTTGATGGCTATTTTTATGATTTTTGATCAAATTTTTGGTATAGAATTTGACAGATAGCATGAATCTCAGATAGAATATAGATGCTATCCAAAAAGTCAGGCACCAAAAGTGCAAAAATAAGACAAAAATCTCTACTAATTTACTTTATAGTGATTGTGATGCTGGGAAATCAGAGGCAATCGGAGAAACAGTTTTGAGTTATAGAATAAGCTCAATTATAAAATTATAAATCTGTGTAATGATGTTAAACTTATTTTATCACTAGATTCAGGAACTGAGTCACTATGAACTTAAAACCAATAATTGTAATTACCTTTATTATTTCGGCTGTTTTACTGGCTGCAAGAATATCTCCAGCAATGAACTCTGAGCAATATAGAGAAGGAAAGTATATCCATATTGACAATATAGTAATGGAGTTTAGTGGAACAAATGCAACAATTGATGTTGAATATCATCTATCTCCATTTGCCAACGCATATATATCCCTTTTTGGCAGTAAAAATCTAGAGCCAAAAATGAAGGAAATATTTTTCAAATTTCCAGAAATGCAAATAGAGGATATAGAACTTAACAGTGCCACAATCCAGCTGACAAACGTTTCGCGGAAATATGGTCGTGATTATATGCATGACTCTCGAAAATTAGGGATGCATTCCGACGTGCTCACTATTATTTTTCCGTATAATCAAGGCATTCGGAGAGTACAAAATACAGATTCAACATTGAGCGTTTTTTATCCAGATAGCCCGAAATATTCTGAGATTCATAATAACATCACTAAATTAACTCAATAATCCGAAAAAGCTTCTGATACTACAAAAGAAGAATCTCCGCACTTCGCAGGCTGCCTGACAATTACTTTTAGTAATAAACAAATTCCTTTTCATGCGCCTTCGGTTAAGTGAGGAATCATGACAAATTGCGTAACTTTTCAACATTTATAAAATAGTTTAATAGGTTCGAAGCTGGAACAGAACATCGATTCCACGTAAATAGACCAAACCTTAAAGCATGATTTGGGTGCAAAATCGATAGCTTTCAGGCAAGAAAATTCCTTAACCGATGACCAACGGAATATTATTATAAAAGCATATACAGAAGATGGAATTTTATACTTAACCGATGGACACATGAAGACTCAACTAAATAGCAGATATGATCTAAAGGAATAAGATCTCGGATATCTGGAAGTAAAGTCCAAACTTGATTCTTTAAATATTTAATGAAAGCCATAAACCAAAAAATTAGTAGAGTATTATATAATAATTAGTTTATTCAAAGCAGAGACCTCAAGTACTAAGGTAATTCGGACAGCTTCCTTAAAGCAGGTATTCGAATGAAGGTCGTGGGTTTGAATCATTGAAAACCGAAAGCGTAAGAATCTCTCAATATATTCATTAAATACGTGAGATGTACTCGCTTTTTCGGAATTGATCAATAACTCAGGGACACGACCCGAATGAAATAAAATAATTAATATAATTTTTATATTCACAATTAACTAAATAAATAAGAATTGAGCTTTTTTTCGCAGAACTGAAGGGCAATGCTTAAAAATAATAATTGCCATCTGAATTAGGCTTAAATTGATTATTTCACAAGGCTGCAAAGATGATTACGAAATTAATTCCCAGAAAAGTATTTTTTACAAGTGGAGTTGGTACACATCCCGAAAATCTTGAATCATTTGAAGTTGCATTAAGGGATGCAGGTATTGAGAAATTTAATCTTGTAACTGTAAGTTCTATCCTGCCCCCTAACTGTGAGATTGTATCCAAAGAGGAAGGGCTCGCAGAGTTAAGTCCCGGAGAGATTGTATTTTGCGTAATGTCCAGGATTTCTTCCAATGAGCCAAGAAGGACGCTCAGTACATCGGTTGGCTGTGCACTCCCGCAAAGCATAAACAGGCACGGTTATATATCAGAGTATCATGCCTATGGAGAAACCGCTCAGGACGTTGGGGAACATTCAGAGAAACTTGCAAGAAGCATGTACAGCACCTGGACAAATGAATCCCCTCTCAGGACTCTCAGTTTTCCCAGGTCATCTTCTGTAGATGAACGTGGAGACTGGATGACCGTGATATCCGCAGCAGTCTTTACTATCTGAACATTTAACAGTATGCCCTTAATAATTTCTGCGATTGTTTACGAACTCCACTCTGAAAAAAATATACTCATCATGCTGTCAATTTCACATTCTTTGATCCAATTCAAACCCGGTAAATTAGTTTTCCTGAAGAAGACTCATCTCTAGTGATATCATCAGGGGAAGAGTCCGCATATATTGATATTTAATAAAATAATATAATTATATAGCGTTATTTGCATTTCTTACCGCCTGTCGCCAAATGCCTTCAGGTATTAGAAATCACATGCAAAACTATCATTATCTGTTTATTAGGAGAACGATATGCATCTTAATGTATTCACAGATAACCCAACCGTTCCGATAGATGTAAAGGACAGATCTGTAAGCGAATTGATGGAAGGAATGCTTAAGACAGGCTTCCAGGGAAGAAAGCTGGCCGAATCTGTCCAGGCATGGCACAACATGCTAAAAGAAAAGAATATGACCGTGCTTATGGGCCTGTCCGGAGCTATGGTCCCTGCTGGCATGCGCAGGGTTATTTCCTATATGATCCGGGAGAGGATGATAGACTGCCTTGTAAGCACAGGAGCAAACCTGTTCCATGATTCGCACGAGGCACTCGGCAAGAAACACTATGTGGGTTCACATCTGGTTGATGATGAAAACCTCTTTGAGCACGGCGTTGACAGGATCTACGACGTTTTTGCAGTTGAAGAGGAGTTCAGAACCGCAGATAACCTGATTGCGGATTTTGCAGAAGAAATTGGGGAAATTTCCTGTTCC
>Ga0268263_1001752_pt1 | contig 16977 bp, 16 predicted proteins | sample Biomet5_FD_190358 | JGI IMG/M metagenome (GOLD analysis project Ga0268263, IMG submission 190358) | Microbial communities from bioreactor (seeded with sewage sludge) at LBNL, California, USA - Biofuel metagenome 5 (SPAdes) (version 4) | ecosystem: Engineered > Bioreactor > Anaerobic >... | reverse complement strand
TGATTCCGGTTGCCGACGATATTCGGTCTTTGACACTTTTTATCATCGGTTTGCTTCTCGTGCTGCTTGCAATGAGCACTTACCGTTCCCCCGCAGTTGCGCTGATGCCGGATGTAACGCCCAAACCTCTGCGCTCAAAGGGGAATGCAATTATTAATCTGATGGGCGCGGTCGGTGGAATGCTCACCCTTGTGCTGATTTCCGTGATGGTGCCCAAAACAGGCAAACCCAACTATTTGCCGCTGTTTGCAGTTGTCGCGGTGATCATGGTACTTTCGGTTGTTGTACTTGTTTGGAAGGTTAAGGAACGGACCATTGCTGATGAGGTTGCCGCACAAGAGCCGGAAGAGGAACCTGCGTTTGATGCGGGTGGAAAACCTGCTCCGATGGATAAAGCAGTCAAACGCAGTCTGCTATTCATTTTATTTTCTGTTGCACTTTGGTTCATGGGTTACAACGCCGTTACGACCGCGTTTTCAAAATATGCTCAGGTCTATTGGGGACTCAAGGGAGGCGAATTTGCTTACTGTCTGCTCATCGCCACCGGCGCCGCAATTCTTTCTTACATACCGGTTGGTAACATTGCAACGAAAGTCGGCAGAAAAAAGACGATTTTGTTTGGTGTTGCGATTCTTGCACTTTGTTTTCTGCTGGGTTCGTTCATTAAAACCTTTTCACCGCTTGTCAATGTGCTGTTCGTCTTCGTGGGCGTCGCATGGGCGGCAATCAACGTGAATTCCTACCCCATGGTGGTGGAGATGAGCCGCGGCAGCGAGGTGGGGAAATTCACAGGATTTTATTACAGCTTTTCGATGGCTGCACAAATTATTACCCCGATTTTATCGGGCGCGCTGCTCGAGCATGTTGGTTATGGTACGCTGTTCCCTTACGCGACGATTTTCGTTGCGCTTTCGTTTGTCACGATGCTTTTTGTGAAGCATGGCGATTCCAAACCGGTTCAGCCAAAAAGCAAGCTCGAAGCTTTTGATGTTGAGGACTGATAGAAATGTGGGCTATTCTTATTATTATTGCTTTACTGTGGTTAGTAAGCGGGCTGAAAGCTTCGCTGCTGAGTATTATTGCCGCTGTTGTGCTTATTGTTATCTTACTGCTGATGTTATGGATGCGTGCATTGGCGCCCCGTATGCGCAATCAGCCGGACCTCACTCCGCTGCAAAACCGCTTTTACGCGCACCGCGGGTATTACACGGAGGATCAGTCGATTCCGGAAAATTCACTGCCCGGTTTTCAACGTGCGGTTGAGAACGGCTTTGGCATCGAATTGGATGTTCACTTAACCAAGGACGGCCGTCTTGCTGTTCTGCATGATGAAAATTTAAAGCGCATGTGCGGGGCAGACGTAAATTTGTCCGAACTAAGCTGTGATGAGTTAAAAGAATATCGCTTAAAAGATACACAGGAGCGTATCCCGCTTTTTTCAGACGTGCTGAAAGTGGTAGACGGAAAAATCCCGATGGTTATTGAGGTAAAGCCCTACGGCGGAAATATCCGCACGCTTTGTGAAAGGCTTTGCAAAGAGCTTGAGGGCTATACCGGCGTTTATTGCGTAGAATCGTTTGACCCGCGTGCAGTTTACTGGTTTAAAAAGCACCGGCCGGCGCTTGTGCGTGGTCAGTTGACAATGAGTATGCATCGGTACGAGAATATTGCTCCTCCGCTTACTTTTGCCCTGAGCAACTGCCTAACGAACTTTATCACCCGGCCGGACTTTATTGCCTACTGTGTGGAAGACCGGAAAAATTTTAGCTTTCGCTTGTGTAAAAAACTGTACGCAGTGCAGGAAGCTTCATGGACAGTTCGTACCCCTGCCGATGCGGAGGAGGTACTAAAAACAGGCGGCCTCATAATTTTTGAATATTTTGACCCCAGAATACAACAAAAACAATAAGCGAAAAGGCGTTTGAACCATCAACATACGATGGATTCAAACGCCTTTTGTTTTGCACATTGTCTTTCAATGGAATGTTTATTTTGCAAGCCGTATTTTGTCGGTTGTAATGTCCGCTAACGTAGCGCATCCGGTCATCTTCATGGCTTCCTGTAATTCGGCTGTAATTTTACGGGCGTACAGTGCCACGCCCTCGGCACCGCCGCCGCAGGCAGCCACAACATAGGGTCTGCCGATTAACACAGCGTCCGCGCCGAGCGCAATGGATTTGAATACATCCGAACCGGTTCGGATGCCGCCGTCGACAAAAACTTTAACGGTGTTGCCGACCGCCGCTTTAATTTCAGGAAGAACCTCAAGTGTCGCGGGGGTGTTGTCAAGGACACGGCCGCCGTGATTGGATACGACGATTCCGTAGGCTCCGCTTGCTGCGGCCTTCTTTGCGCCTTCTACTGTCATAATTCCTTTTATAATAAATGGGACGGAAGCGTAAGCCGCTATTTCGCTCAACTCGGCAGCGCTCTTTGCATTGACCGGTTTGCCGGCCGCGGCTAAAAGCGGAAGACCTGCGGAGTCAATGTCCATTGCAATCGCCATGGCACTGGCTTCAACCGCTAAATCCATTTTATGAAAGATATCTTCCTTCGCCCATGGCTTTATGGTCGGTACAGCGACCCCACCGGCAGCCTTAACCGCCTTTAAAGGGTCTAAAAAGAAATTATCCCCTGCTCCGTCACCCGTAAACGCTGCGCACCCGGCCTCAATGCAGCCCGGCACCAACATTTCCGCATAAGTTTGTTCATTCAGATAACCGTTGTAATTGTTGCTTAATCCGCTGATCGGGGCGGCAAAAACAGGAGCGGAGAATTTCCTGCCGAAAAGTTCGACGGAAGTATCCTGCCCTCTGTTTTCATAAATTACATCCATGTTTATTTTAATTTTGGAAAGATAGTCGTAGTTTATGATGAATGCGTTTCCGGTGCCTTTTCCGCCGACTCCGGGAATTTCACCGCGGCACACAATGCCGTTGCATTCTCTGCATACCCTGCATTTTGGGGCCATGTTTTTTCTGGCAGTTTCCAAAACATCCTGATAGGTCATCTGTTTATCCTCCATTTCAATATTTACATGGTCATAGCCGTACATTTTCTTATGTAATTATATCACTGCAAATATGCCGCGTCAAACGCTTACTTTGTCTATATTCCTATTGTGATATCACTGATTTTGTTATATACTAAAATATAGTTACCGACCAAATATGACCGCAATCGACAACTGCGGTTTTTCTTAGAAAGGAACATAAACATATGAAAAACGCAAAACCTATAAGCTTAGAAATGCGAAACAAATTTGAACAAAGTTACCAATCGAGCAAGCTGCTAAAGGCAATGACAAACGCACTTGCCAAAAATTCCGTGGATACCATTGCTTTCGTGCCATCCAGTGCGAAAAATACCCAATTTAAATTTTCGATCGATATTCCCACAATGGAGGTTACCAACCAAAAGAAAAGCGGACGCTGCTGGATCTTCTCCGGTTTAAACGTGCTGCGTGAAATGATCGGCAAAAAGTACAATATTGAAAAATTTGAGTTTTCTCAAAATTACATAGCCTTCTGGGATAAGTTTGAAAAAATAAACTATTTTTTGGAGTCTGTGATCGATTTGGCAGACCAGCCGGTTGACGACAGAACGCTTACCTATGTGCTGATGACAGGCATACAGGACGGCGGCCAATGGGATATGCTCGTCAGTCTGATCGAAAAATACGGTCTTGTTCCTAAGGACGCGATGGAGGAAACCTATCAGAGCAGCAATACCAGTGCAATGAACGGCCTGATTGACACAAAATTGAAGCAGTATGCATCTGTTTTGCAGCGCCAGTTTGCTGCCGGCAAGAGCCGTGAAGAACTTGACGCCGAAAAACAAAAAATGCTCAACGAGATGTACAGTCTGCTTTGTGCCTGCTTCGGCGTACCGCCAACAGTTTTTGACTTTGAGTATGTTGACAGGGAAAAGAATTATGTCAACAAGAAGAATTTAACCCCGAATCAATTTTATAAAGAATATTTAGGCGATATTCTTGATGATTATGTGAGCATTACCAATGCACCGACCAAGGATAAGCCGTTTAACCGTACTTATACGGTCGATTACCTTGGAAATGTACTCGGCGGCAGCGACATTGAGTACCTGAATTTGGAACTTTCCACCTTCAAAAAACTGATTCTGGCACAGCTTACCGACCGTCAGGTCGTTTGGTTCGGCAGCGACGTGGGCAAGTTTGGCGACCGTGACGCCGGTGTTTGGGACGACAAGGCTTACGATTATGAAGCTGCTTTTGACATGAGCTTTGATTTAACGAAAGAAGAAGGCCTCGATTACCGCCAGAGCGCGATGAACCACGCGATGGTCATTACCGGCGTGAACCTTGACGAGGACGGCAACCCTACCAAGTGGAAAATTGAAAACAGCTGGAGCGACGAAAAGGGCAGCAAGGGTTATTTTGTAATGAGCGACAGCTGGTTTGACAAATATGTATATCAGGCGGTTGTGAACAAAAAATACTTGGATAAAGCTCTGCTTGAACTGTTCAAACTCGAACCAATCCACCTTAGCCCGTGGGATCCGATGGGTTCACTTGCTGACTGATAGGGAGTTATTTTATGGATTACGAAATTAAGCCCGGCCTTTACCGCCATTTTAAGGGAAACCAGTACCGCGTTCTCTTTGTCGCGTCGCACTCCGAAACGCTTGAGCAGATGGTTGTGTACCAGGCGCTTTACGGCGAACACGGCATGTGGGTGCGCCCCGCTTCCATGTGGAGTGAAATGGTGCAAAATCCAACAGGCGATGAGGGCGATCTCTGCAGGAGGTTTGAGTATATTGGGGAGTGAAACAATGAAAGAGATTGCAATCACAAAACCGAAGGGTACTCTTATCATGAAAACCTGCACCGAAGCTGATTTAGACAAAATGATGGCATTACAGGAAACTGTTTGCAGCTCGATACAAAATCAGGATATTTTTATGCCGTCTGACCGTGAGGATAACGCAGCTTATTTAGAAGCGCCGAATTTTGTTATCGGCTGTTTTGACGGTGAAACGCTGGTTGCGTATTCTTCTTTTGTTTTGCCGGGGGAAGACGCTTGTAATTATGGCTGGGACTTGGGCTGGCCTCTCGAAAAAATACTCTCCTGTGCCAAATTGGATACCGTAGTCGTTCACCCGTCTTACCGCGGAAATCATCTTCAGCAGCAGCTGATTGCGTTTGCGCTGGAGTTTGCACGGGAGAATAACGACCGGGATCACGGCATAAAATATATTCTTACCACGGTGTCTCCCAGTAATGAACATAGTCTGCACAATGTGCAGGAGATGGGCTTTGAGGTATTGATGCAAAAGCGAAAGTACGGCGGCAAAGAACGTTTTATCCTGTGCCGAACTCTTTATTAACAAAATATCGAAATACAAGAATAATGGCCGGCAATATATTGCCGGCCATTGGCTTGCAGACAAATATTGTCTTTTTCTGCTGGAAATTATATAATGATTTCAATTAAAGACTTATGAGGTAAAAATAAATGATGCAGAGCAGCTTTCAATACACAGATTATCCATCGCTTTTGGAACATATCCGTTCGCTTGCGGACGAGCCTTACCGGAAGATGCAAAATAAGATTGTTCCCGGTGTGGAAAATATTCTCGGCGTGCGTGTGCCAAAACTGCGCGCGCTTGCAAAGCAGCTTGCCAAAGGCGACTGGAGGAATTATCTTTCCATTGCACAGGACACTTTTTATGAGGAAACGATGCTGCGCGGTTTTGTAATCGGGTACGCCAAAATGGAGCAGGGCGAGGTTTTTCAGCGGATTTCGGATTTTGTGCCGAAAATCAACAACTGGGCGGTGTGTGATACTTGTTGCTCCTCCTTTAAAACGGCCGCAAAAGACAAAGAAAAACTGCTTGCGTTTTTGCTGCCATACCTGAAAAGCGACAAAGAGTTTGAACTGCGGTTTGCCGCGGTAATGATAATGGATTTTATGATTACCGATGAATATATCGATGATGTTTTAAGAATATACGACGGAATCCATCATGACGGTTACTATGTCAAAATGGCGGTAGCTTGGGCCTTGTCCGTCTGCTTCGTGAAATATCCCGGCAAAACCATGAAATTTCTCCGGGACAATAATCTTGATGACTGGACGTACAACAAGGTGCTCCAGAAAATCGTGGAATCCTACCGCGTGGACGACAACACAAAGACGGTCATTCGCGCAATGAAACGCAGGGTGAAATAGATGGAATATCAACTCGTTCATTCAAAGCGCAAGACAATTGCCATTTGCGTCAATCGAGACGGCAGTGTTACAGTACGCGCCCCGATGCGGGCAGCGCAAAGTATGATAGACCGTTTCGTACGCGAAAAACAAGAATGGATTACGGAAAAATCCACTCAGATGGCGGCAAACGCAGCAGTGCGTAAGAATTTTGATGTTACCGCAGGTTCTACACTTTCCTTGCTTGGCCAAGATTACCCGGTTGTGCAGGGGGAGAGCGTTACTTTTACCGGCAGCCGCTTTACGATTCCAAATGAAGATTTTGAAACATTGAAGCCCAAATTAATTGCTTTGTATAAAATATTGGCACAACAAATTATTCCGGAGCGAACGGCACATTTTTCAAAGCAGACCGCGCTGTCCCCCAATAATGTCCGCATTGGTTCGGCAAATACTTACTGGGGCTGCTGTTCGGGGAAAAACAACCTCAATTTTAGCTACAAGCTTATCATGGCGGAGCCTGAGGTCATTGATTATGTAATTGTCCACGAGCTTTCTCATACGGTGGAACATAATCACTCCGCACGGTTTTGGAAATTGGTTCAAGGAATTCTGCCTGATTACAAAGAACGGCGTGCGAAACTAAGGCTGCTTGAAAAAAAATTACAAAAACAGGGTTGGAGTTAGCAATTGCTAATTCCAATTTAAGTATATATATGCTATAATTAGGTAAATTAATAATATTATTAAGAATAGAGGATTGACTTATGGTTTCACAAAAATCATTGCAAAAATACGCGGAACTTGCCGTGCGTACCGGGGTACATGTGCAGAAGGGACAGCTTCTTGTTATTTCGTCCTCTGTTGACTGCGCGTATTTCACCAGATTGTGCGTGGCAGAGGCTTATAAGGCCGGAGCGGGAGAGGTACTGGTCAAATGGGACGACGAGTTGACCACAAAGCTGATCTATCAGAACGAAAGCACCGAAACGCTTGCCGACATTGCCCCATGGCGGATAGAGCAGCAGAAGAACTGTATTGATAAAAAGTGTTGTTTTTTATATATTGAATCCGCCACTCCTGGCTTGCTTGCAGATGTTGACGGAAAAAAATTGCAGACCGTCCGAATGGCAAAAGAAACCGCTTTTGAACAATTTGAATATTATACGATGGCCAATATCGGCCAGTGGTCCATTGTTGCCATTCCAACCGTTGCTTGGGCGAAAAAAGCGTTTCCGGATTTGAGCGACGAAAAGGCGCTTGACGCGCTGTGGGATGCCGTGCTTATGAGCGTGCGAATTTCGGATGACAACGACCCCGTTGCCGAATGGGAGCAGCATAATAACAGTCTGACCCATTACTGTGAACTCTTAAACAACTATAATTTTAAATCCCTGCATTTTACAAATGCAATGGGTACCGATCTGACAGTCGGACTGATCAAGGATCATGTTTGGTTGGGCGGCAACGAATCAGCAAAGAACGGCGCGGTTTTTAATCCCAATATGCCGACCGAGGAAGTATTTACCATGCCTTCAAAATTTGGCGTGAATGGCCGCGTATACGCTACAAAGCCTTTGAGCTATCAGGGAAAACTGATTGAAGGCTTCTACCTTGATTTTAAGGATGGCAAGGTCGTGAATTTCAGCGCGGAAAAAGAGCAGGACACCCTTGAAAATTTGATTGGATTTGATGAGGGCAGCAGCTACCTCGGCGAAGTTGCGTTAATTTCCTATGACTCGCCAATTTCAAAATCCGGGGTTCTGTTCCTGAATACACTGTTTGATGAAAACGCTTCCTGTCATCTGGCACTGGGCGCGTCCTACCCTGATAACGTAAAAAACGGCACGGAACTTAAGCGAGAAGTGCTGAACGAGCTCGGTTCCAACTATTCCAAGATACACTGCGATTTCATGTTCGGCAGTGCGGACATGCACATTACGGGCACAACGCAGGACGGAAACGAAATAGAAGTATTTAAAGACGGTAATTTTTGGGGTGCTTTTACTCACTCCTAAAGAATATAAAACAGATTTTACACTTAGAAAGAGGGTAATATGATGGTCAATATTAGAAAATGTGCAATGATAGGTTGCGGCTTTGTGGGAGCAAGCGCTGCGTTCAGTTTGGTCGAAAGCGGATTGTTTTCCGAGCTTGTACTAATAGACGCGAATCACGATAAGGCCGAAGGGGAAGCCATGGACTTAAGCCATGGTATGCCCTTTGCAAGGCCGATGGATATTTACGCCGGCAGCTACGATGATTTAAAAGACTGCGGTCTGATTATTGTTACAGCGGGAGCAAACCAAAAGCCAAACGAAACGCGTATGGATTTGGTCAATAAAAATGTAGGCATTTTTAAAAGTATTATTCCCGAAATTAAAAAGAGGGAATGCGAGGGTATTTTACTGATTGTATCTAATCCGGTGGATATTTTAACCTATGTGGCATTAAAACTTTCCGGTTTTCCTGCAAACAGAGTGATTGGTTCCGGTACAGTGCTGGACACGGCAAGGTTAAAGTATCTTTTAGGCGAACATCTTGATGTTGACAGCCGAAGTGTACATGCCTTTATTATCGGTGAGCACGGCGACAGCGAGCTTGCCGTGTGGAGCAGCGCGAATGTGTCCGGCATCCCGTTGGATCACTTCTGCGAGCTCTGCGGCCACTACAACCATATGGAGACCATGCAGCGGTTGTACGAAGGCGTGCGCGACAGTGCTTATGAGATTATTCAGAAAAAGGGAGCAACCTACTACGGCATTGCAATGGCGGTGCGCCGTATTGCCGAGTGCATCGTCCGCAACGAGCGATCAATTTTGCCGGTTTCCAGCTTAATTGAAGGCCATTACGGGCTCGATGGAATTTGTATGGGCGTTCCAACCATTGTCGGCAGCTCCGGCGTTCAAAAAGTCTTGGATATTCCGCTGAATGAGGAAGAACAGCAAAAATTAACGGCTTCAGCCGATGCGCTCAAAGATGTACTTGATACAATTGAACTTTAATTTTTAAAGCAAAACTGGCGCCGCATTTTAGCGGCGCCAGTTTTGCTTTACAGTTGATCGGTCTTTCCACTCAGCACGTTGTTTCTGATTATATATAACCACGTGGTGAGCTTAAATCTTACAGTCTTATAGGAAGCTTAGAAATGGAACATCAGGCTGGTATTATGCATCGTCAGCGTCAAGGCCATGAATGTAAGTATTGTAGCATTGATCATACCGGCGGACCACGCATTTCCTGTTCTCTTGTATATGTATCTTCCGCTGATTGCTATAAAAATCATAGGAGCAAACAGGTTATAGGCCATTATTCCCGGTTGGCTTGAACTGTTCCAGAGAAGCCCTGTGGAGAACAAGGTACTGTAGTTGATATAAGTCAGGAGCATAATAGGGAGAGCATTTGCCACTGCACAGATCAGGACCGTTGCCCACTCCGGCAGATCCTTGAATCGGGTATCCGCATTCAATATGGCATTCGGAACAAGGAAGACAATCCAGAAAGGCAGATATTTAAAGATCATATCCGGCAGCCACTGCATTCTGGGCAATCCTACCGTATATACGGCAATACCAAAATTCATATGAAATACATTATATGCAATGTAGCAGGGGATGTACATCAGTACAATGACGGTAGCAACGAAAGCAATTGTTTTCAAGAAATGAAGTCCGCCGTCAAGTTTTCCCGGAGTAAACGGATTAAAGACAGGCTCTTTGTCGTTAAGGTGGCACAGTTTTCTGAGCGCGTAATTCACTGCGATCATAAAGATGCAAAACAGTCCGCTGCAGAATGTCCACCAAGCAACACCATTTGCGGTTCCCATCGGAAATGACATGTTGTCAAAAAGTGCAGTCCCTTTATCATAGTACTTGAAATAAGTAAAATAGGGGAACAGCAGTAGTGGTATAAACGTTACAACTAAAGGAATCCATTCTTTCCAGCTCTTAATGGAAGGAAGGTCTTTTTGCGCCGTAACTTCCCTCTTCAGGTCGGCAAACACTGGGGTTTTCAGAAGAACGCTTACAAGCGGGAGCGCCAAAGCGAAGAACCCGAGCAGACCAAGCAGCTGAAAGAAGGTTCCGATCGGCCATGTTTGACTTGTCGCAGGGATATAGGGAGCCCCGTTCGGTGTCCCAAAGGCCGAGTAGAAGAAGTTAATTGCCAATGCGGCGGCATCTGTTGAAAAAGTACCCATCGGATGTGTATAAGACGGATTCCAGAATGCAACAGCCGATTTTACGCCCAGTGCTTTTCCTTCAGCCGGTGATTCAATTGCCCCAGTCGATGAGAACCATTTTCCTTCCGGAATTGAGGTTGAATCGTATGAGGAATCTTCCAATTTCATTAAACTAAGTGCTGTTTTCGAAGTCAGAAATTTATATGTTCCGAAAAATGACGTGTCAACTTCATCAAATTTACCGGCAGCTACGCCCCAAATAAGATCGGTAGTGTCCTGCTTTTTCATGCTGACCGCAGCCATTGTACCTGAAGAACAGAACCATGCGGAAATGTGGTTGGCTGAATTCGGTGCATTAATCGCCTTGATGGTGTTATAACATGTGCTTTCACCACCGCTGTGTCCGGTCATGCCTATTTTTGTGTTATCAACGCAATCCAGGCTCATAGCATACTCGGTAGCAGCAAGAGTTCCTTGCGTGCCCTTCGTGTATTTGTCTATTTCAGGATCTGTCCGGCCTTCCGATGACATATCGACCGAAATGACGACGAAACCGCGTTTGGATAGTTCCGTGTAGTTTTCAAACTGCATCTCTTTGGAATTGTTGTTTCCATGTACACAAATGACGCAGGGAACCGGGTTTGCTTTCGTGGCATTTTTAGGAATAAATGTCATGAAGCAGATTTGCGAGTTTTGAGTGCTGAAGTCATGTTGAAACTGGATGTCTACCTTTTTCCCATTCCCTTTCGTGTTGTCTGCTATCATTGTAGCCAGATCATTCAATGACCCCGTATAGGTGGAAACACCCACGCTTCCGCCGTTGCTCTGAACAAGAGATGTACCTACCATACTGATTAACAACACAAGCAATACTAACAGTAGAGCAATTGTAGACTTACTGATTTTTTTGGCATTCATCAATTATCCTCACTCTTTCTAGTCTTTTTTTCTAACATGTTACAAAGCGGAAATCGCGTAAACCAAAATCTTGTTTCTCCTCCCCCTTTTTTTCAATGACCGACTGATCGATTGAAAACCATTGCGGGTTTCCACGTCCGTGAGCTACCAGCCCTACCCTCGAAAATTTCATTTAGTAAGTCGGCTCGTCTTTTTTTGAAAATGTCATCCATCGGTGTAAACAAGAACTTGTACGTACAGATATGTCAATTTGAGATAAGTGTATAGAATAATTTCACAAAATCGTAACATTTTTCTTTTAATTGTCCGTACAAGTTGTATTATAAAACAACTTACGACATAAATCAATATTTTTTTTTAAAATATATATGTATTATGTACAGGAATTTCGTTCGATGTGGTATTGCCTTAAGTGAAATCTTAAAAGTTCAGCAGTGCAACGGAATTACGTATCACCAGTTCCGACGGAAAAACAGCGTTGACCTGCGGTTTACTATTAGCTAACGTTCGATGAAACTTTATGTAACGCACTGTGTTCATTCTTGCTATTTCGGTAATACCTTGCCTTGGAAGCACTCACCTGTTAATATAGGAAGTTAGCAGAAGAGCCACAAAATCACCTCGGAAAGGTGCTCAACGAAAAAAATCAGTACAGTCCCTGACTTTTTCAACCAGTAAAGCGTTATATATAAATGAACAGATTAAAAGGAAGTGCAGCAGTGGAAGATGAAAACCTGATTCAGCGCATCAAGGTCGGTGATGCCGATGCAATGAATCAGCTGATTCAAAAATATTATGGCACGGTCTATGCCTATTGTTACCGCAAACTGGGAAACCGTGATGACGCTCAGGATATTACACAGGAAACGTTCCTGCATTTCTGCCGTAATTTTGACAGTTATGCACAGAAGGGAAAAGTAAAAAATTACTTATATACGATTGCCCACAACCTTTACGTAAGTATGCTGCGAAAAAACATCCCAGCCCATTTGGAAGAAACAGAAAAAGGTGCGTCCAGTGATCATGTGGATCAATTTGAGGTAGCTGATTCCATAAAGACAGCCTTGACCGAATTGCCTGACGAACAAAGAGATGTTATTCTTCTGCGGTTCTATCATGATTTAAAGCTCAAAGATATTGCACAGATTACAGGTTCGGGATTATCTGTCACGAAATACAGACTGAGTCAAGGAGTAAAGGCTATCAAGAAACTTTTGAAGGAGGATTGGTTATGAGTAGGAATGATCTAAAAACACGCGAATACTTGCAACAGTATCAGGTTCCGCCCTATGACCCGAAAAAAAAGCAGCAGACGATTCGCCTTGCACAGCAGGCATATCGAGATCGCCTGTTGTCCAAAAGGATCGGGTTTTGGGAGTTTATACGGATGCAGATGCACTTTATTGGACGTTGGGTTTGGTTTGCACAATCCGTGCTCGTGTTGGGATTCCTTATTCTCCTCACAGTGTATCATTTCGGGCAAACCGATTTGCAGCACATTTTGTTGCTTTTTTCAACCATTTCGCCAATGATCGCTTTTATTGGCTTCCCGGAACTTATGAAAAGCTACACCCATGGTATGGAAGAAATAGAGTCCTGCACCCGCTTTTCCATGCGAAAACTGATGGGAGCCAGAATGTTGATTCTCGGGCTTGCCGATCTTTTCTGTCTCACAGTAATTTTGGCGATATCATCCGCACACGACAGTACACTTATCGTGAAATTTCTGTTTTATCTGTTCGTGCCGTTCAACTTGACTTGCTGTGGGTGCCTTACGGTGTTGAGCCATGTGAAAAGCAGGCAGGGCGGATATTATTGCGGGGTTATTTGCGTTTTGTGTATGACTGCTTTTGGCAGACTGTCCTTTGTTGAAAAATATTATAAAGCGACGGCCACAGGGATTTGGGCAGCCATGTTTGTACTGACACTCGTCTATCTTGTCATAGAAATTGCACGGACTTTTCAAAATTTCAATCGTTTTTGCGCAAGGGAAGAAACAATTTCAGTAACTTGGTAATAAATTTGTGGAGGAAGAAAAATGGAATTAACATTCAGTAATCTGACAAAAAGGTACAAGGACAAAACGGCGGTCAATTCACTTTCCGTTACGATGACACCTGGAATATATGGACTGCTTGGCGCAAACGGCGCGGGTAAAACCACATTGATGCGCATGACCTGTGGTATTTTGAATCCTACCTCCGGAAAGGTTTTACTGGACGGAAAAGATGCGCTTAGCATGGGGGAAAGCTATCGGGATCTGTTGGGATATCTTCCACAGCATTTCGGATATTATCCCGTTTTTACCGCGATGGATTATTTATTATATGTTGCTGCATTAAAGGGGCTGAGCGCGGGCGCGGCGAAAGTCCGTGCAAATGAGCTTCTGGAATTGGTATCCCTTCAAAGCGTATCGAAGAAAAAAATAAAGACGTTTTCAGGCGGCATGAAGCGGCGACTGGGCATTGCGCAAGCCCTTCTGAACGATCCCAAAATTCTGGTGCTCGATGAGCCAACAGCCGGGCTCGACCCAAAAGAGCGCGTCCGATTCCGAAACCTGATTTCTGAGATCTCGAAAGATAAGATTGTAATCCTTTCCACCCATATCGTGTCCGATGTGGAATACATTGCGGACAAAATTCTCGTCATGAAGGACGGGTGTCTGATCCATCAAGGCAAGCCTGACGAAATTACTGCGACGATCAACGGTTATGTCTGGGAGTGCCGGGTTGATTCAGGACAAGCAGAAATGCTGAATAGTGAGTATACAATTTCTAATCTGAAACACGAAGGCAATGAGGACATGCTCCGTATTGTTTCCGAGTATAAGCCGACTAAAAACGCGGTACAGGTGGAACCGACATTGGAAGATCTGTATCTGTATTATTTTTCTGAAGAATGCTCAAATGAGGAAAATGATAAAAACCAGCTACGCGGTTAAGCAGCTCTGAAAGAAATGAATAAGGAGATAGAATAACAATGCATATTTTTATTTTGGAACTTAAGCGTTTGACCAAAACGCGCATTACGTGGATTTCAATAGGACTTGCGGTTGTATTATCTGTAGTTATGGCATTTTCGGCAATTTCAAACGAGGAATATGATTACACGGGTAAAAACGGGAATATGGAAAGCATCACCGGAGTGTCCGCAATTGCCGCCAACAAAAAGCAAATGGCCCCATATGAAGGAAAAGTTACAGTCAGTGAGTTGCAATCGGATTTGAAGATATTTCATAAGCTGGTCAATAAATATGGAGAAAATATTCCATCCGATATATATTTAAAGGAAATCACTCCAAGATTTCAGCGCTTAAGCCTGATTGCTTCCTGGTATTCAAGTAGTCAGAGTACTTTTACCGCTTTGGAAAAAGTTCAACCGGATGATATCCAAAATTTCTATATTCAGAGGAATCAAAAACTTCAAAGTACGGTGGAATCAAAATATCCTCATAACTCTGCCGTAAAAAATGTAGTAATGTCGCTGAACAGCAAGGTTAAGACGCCGTTTACATACTTTTATGGATTGCCGAACAACAGCTTTTTTATCCTCGATTTTCTGATCTTTCTTTTGCTGCTGATCTGCGTTGTAATCAATACGCCTGTTTTTTCAGCGGAATACCAAACCGGGTCGGATGATATTCTCCGCAGCACCCGCAACGGAAGGGCAAAGCTGGCAGTCAGTAAACTTCTTGCCGCTCTGCTGATCGATTTGGTTCTGTTCGCCGTCAGCCTTGCTATTTTCATTCTGGTGGTGGATAAAACGTTTGGCTGGGAGCGGCTTCTTAGTTCCGCGCAGATGAATAATATCTTTTTATTCCTGCCGATAACAGACGGTCAGGAGCAGGCGCTTTTGATTCTGGCAGGCTTTTTTACCCTTTTTGCCACCGCATGCTTTTCGATGTTCCTATCGGCCAAATGCCGGAGTTCCACAACCACGCTGATTCTTGCTGTTGCGTTTTGCCTGTTTCCGGAAATTCTGTATCTGATCACACAGGGAACCGGAAACTTTACAGGACTATTGGGCTGCATTCTTCCATCCGGTGGCCTCGGCATCAACAATAATCTTTTTTACCAATTGGGGAAGATGCTGTTTGTTCAAGTCGGCCCGTTCAGCATTTGGTCACCATATCTTATCATGGGTGCTGCCATTGTGGAAATCCCTCTATTCTTTATTCTTTCAGTACGGACCTATTGCAAACATCAAGTAGCCTGAACATCTAAAAATATAACGGTGTATTCCGCCAAATCAATCTTTCAGTTTGGCGGGATATTCCCAGATTAATGTAGCTCATAGGACTTAAAAGGAGTAGCCTTACGCAAGTGTGCAGCAGAATAAAATAGCAGTTTCTGCCAAACAAAGAAACATGGACTTCGTGGGATTGATTTATTGCCTTGTTTTTAAATAAGAATCCTCCAAGCTTATGGGTTTGGAGGATTTTTTATGCCCAGCCAAATTCTCTTAGAACCTCACGGGCCGCTTCAAAGCGGTTAGGCATGACCGGCGGACATCAAAAATTATCAGTTACCGCTTGCCCTTTGGGATACTCTCCAAGCACAGCTTAATGTGACTATCTAAATTTCATTGCAACTATTAAGACAAAAGCAAAGCCGCACGATTACAGCAATCATGCGGCTTTGCTCTATTTTAGCTAATGCTGATAATTGTGATACGACGAACACTCTTAACGACCAACTGTTCGCGATGGTATACCTTTCGTAATCGAGAGTATCAATCGTAAACACAGATGTTTAACCCATGACAAGCCGCAATCTGTCATCTTACAGATTATACTCATTTTATTCGGCAGATAAAATCTGTAAATACCGTTCAACAATCCAATCGGCATTTTTAGAAATAGGCTTTGTTCCATCTGCACGTAAAACAGGACAAGTTAATTCTTTAACCCATTGTTCGTGCTGTACCATACACATCTGCGGAGATATGTCCTGATCATATACTTTCGCACAAGCCAAATAATCCTTATTCACATTGTTGCTTTCATACATATCACCGCCTGGCAAGACCCTGTCGCCCCAACGAGTAATGGAACGTATTCGGATACGCTCTGCACGGACTTCAGCAGGTGCGGTCATAAATACTGCCATATCAAACAACGGCTCAAATGTTTTACGAATGCTCCACATAGAACCTGACATAACAAAATGTGGATGACCTGCTATTGCTTGCAAAATACTTTGTGTTCGCTCTTCTCTTGAGCGAAATACAGTATAGGGAATGTGTGTATCCCAACGCCAATGATAATCATCCAAATCAAGATGAGGAAAGTTTAGTCTTTTGGCGATTTCTTTACCAAGCGTAGTATCACCCACGCCCATTGCGCCAAATACAATTATGCCTCTGCACATTTCGTATCACCTTCCCAGCAATATAATATTATAAAATGCAAAGAACCTCAGCTTCAATATCTTGCATCAAAGCTGAGGTTCTTATTATGGCGGAGAAGAAGGGATTTGAACCCTTGCGCCAGTTACCCGACCTACTCCCTTAGCAGGGGAGCCCCTTCACCACTTGGGTACTTCTCCATGTTAGTGAAAATTAAAAAAATATTTAAAATTTAAGCGAAAGAAAAAATGGCGGAGAGGAAGAGATTCGAACTCTTGGTCCCTTGCGGGATCACTAGTTTTCAAGACTAGCTCCTTAAACCACTCGGACACCTCTCCATTA
>Ga0268263_1001747_pt1 | contig 17009 bp, 15 predicted proteins | sample Biomet5_FD_190358 | JGI IMG/M metagenome (GOLD analysis project Ga0268263, IMG submission 190358) | Microbial communities from bioreactor (seeded with sewage sludge) at LBNL, California, USA - Biofuel metagenome 5 (SPAdes) (version 4) | ecosystem: Engineered > Bioreactor > Anaerobic >... | reverse complement strand
CTGACGATCTTTTCAAACACCAGCTTGCTATGGTATTATCCTCTTAACGTGGTTTTCGGGTTTCATTTTGTTGCACTTGTTTTTTCAATCCGCTGGAAAGAATCATCTGTGGAAAAGTACGAACAGACTCTTGATATTCCCGCACATTTGCGCTATGCTCCCTTCGTATGCGGCCTGACGGCTCAGGATAAGGAGAGAAACCCTTGCAACATAAACCGAAGTTCGGCTGGCTTTATATGCTGATTGTGCTGTGTGTGCTTTTCAGCGGCGTTATGGCCTGGACACTGATTGACAAACTGGCCCAACAGAACCGAAGTGCGCAGGCTTATGATGATATAAGCCGCGAGGCAGTGGTAACCGGCGAGACGGAGTTTTTAACGCAAACGCCCGCCCTGACCGAACAACCGCTGCCAAATGAAGAAGAATCCGTGGATCAGAACGATACGCTGTTTTATATCAGTCATGATGTAGCCTCTAAATCGGAAACGGAGGATTCGGTTGATCCTTCGCCCACGGCTTCGCCGATGGTTGAAACGACGGTTGAAGCGACGGTACAAAATTCGCCTGTCGAGGCGATTCAGAACATGCGTACATACGCCACAACGGAGGGCACGCCGGATACGGCGACCCCGGCCCGGATGAACGCAGAAACGGCGGATCGGGCGGCTGACACGGTGCCCGACGCTACGCCATTGGCAGTTGCCATAACGGGTGCGTCAACGATTTCGATAATGACCAGTGCAACAGAGTCTTCTTCGCCTTTTGTTACGCCTGCGGATACTGCGGCTTCCACGGATCCCGGTACGGCTGCGCCTGCGGGCGAAGGATGGACGCTGCTTACTCCGACGCCTGACGTGCCCGCGGGAGAGGAACCGAAGACTGCGGAGGAGACGGTATCCGGCGGATTATTTTTTGTTCAGCCAACGGCAACGGCAGCCCGATCCGGACAAGAACCAGCCGTTACGGCAACGACTCCGACCCAGGAGAACATGACGCCTGAAGCCTCCGACAAGGTAAGCGAGTCTTCGGCGGTTCCTTCAAACGCAACGGTGGCAGCCCTTACACCTACACCGATTGCGACCCATGCGCCTACGCCTTCCCCAACAGCGGAAGCCGCAACGCCCACCCCGGAGAATCTGGCGCATAACCGGGTTGTGGTTACAGATAATGTGCGGTTCTCCGTGGACTTTCCGTATCTGCAAAGCATCAATGCGGATGTGAAAGCATGGATCATGCAGGAAGGAACGCCGATCAACTATCCGGTGGTTCAGGGGAAGGATAATGAGTATTACCTGAATCATCTTTTTAACCGTTCCGTGAATAAAGACGGCGCGATCTTTCTGGACAGCGGAAACGCCGATACGTTTTCCGACGCGAATCTTTACGTTTACGGACACCATACCAAGACGGATTCCATGTTTTCCACGCTGGCTGAATACCGGGAGCAGGCCTATTATGAGGCGCACCCGCAACTGACATTGCTTACGCCGTACAGCGACTATCAGATTGATTTGTTCGCCGCCGCGGTTTTCCAGGCGGATGATGAAACCTCCTGGAGACTGAAGCAGTTTTCCCGCAAGGTTGAGTTTGACGCTTACATCAGTCAGCTGGAAAGCGCGTCGCTTTTTACGCCCCATGCGGACGCCGCTCCGGAATGGGGCGATCAGTTGCTGGTTCTGGTAACCTGTACCAATAACCAGCATGGGGAACGCTATGTGGTGTATGGCCGGATGCGGCAGCTGATGTATACCTCGTCCGAAAACGTATCCGTTACAAAAGTTGCCATGGATGAACGGCCGACGCTGACCGCGTGGGAGAAGGTGCCGGGACGCGGTAAGATGCTGGTGTACGCGCAGAATGATCCGCTCTGGGCGAACATGCGTTACGAAAACCGCACCTCCAACACGCGCAGGATGTTTGGCTCCGGCGGCTGTGGGCCTACCTCGGTCGCGATGGCGGTGGTGAATCTGGTGCCCCGCGAACGGCTGGCGGATATCTTTGGCTATGCAAAAAGCCCTGTGGGTTTTGTTTTCAGCGAAAACTCCGTGAATCAGTATTCCGAAAACAAGCTGCAGTATCAGGTACAGTCTCCGGACGAATACCTGCGATACTTTCCGTTGGTTATGGCCAACTTTGCGACGGGCAATAACCTGTGGGGGGAGGTATCGCGCGGTACCACTGCCGGAACCAGCCTGAAATTTGTAAAGCGGGTCGCGTTTTTGTATAAACTGAGTCTGACAACGACCGGAATCGAGAGCGAAGCGCTGGATGCGGTACGCCGGGGAGCGTTGGCGGTGGCCAGCCTGGGCAGTTTCAACCCGTTTACCGGCGGAGGGCATTACATTGTTCTGGCCAGCGTGGACGACCAGTTTGCGTATTTTCTGGACCCATACCGGCAAACGAATTACGACCGGTTTGATAAGAAACATATTCTGTCCAGCATTGCTCCGGGCGTGGTACGCGTGAAGCTGGAGGATGTGAAACAATTGCATATCGGCACCAGTTATCTGTTGACGCCTACGGACAAGACCGCATCGAACGACCTGCCTTCCGTAAGCCGGTAAATAAAATCTCGGTCGTGAAAAACATACAACAGGCTGCAAACAGCCGGGCATTGGCCCCGACGGCGGATGGGATACTTCCCGATCCGCCGCCGGGGTTTTCGCTTGCCGGAAAATACGGTGAAAATACCGGGCGGGCGAGGGGCGCCCTTTCCCGAACGGGATGCCTGTGGTAGAATAAACCAGTCCCGGAACACCGGTAGCATGCGAAACGGGGATAACGCCACGGGAGGTAGAAAAGATGCTTGCGCAGGAAGTGCTCGGTTTTTTTGAGGAGAATGATGTAAAGTTTATCCGCCTCGCCTTTCTGGACCTGTTTGGAAGGCTGAAAAACGTAGCGATCCAGCCGGACCTGCTGGCGCAGGCGTTTGAAACGGGCGTGCCGTTTGATGCGACCGCGATCGACGGCTTTACCAGCGGCACGGAAGGCGACCTGCTGATCCGGCCGGACCCGAATACCCTGTGTATTTTGCCCTGGCGGCCTCAGGCGAGCCGTGTTTGCCGCTTGCTGTGCGATGTACTCACAGCGGACGGCAAGCCCTATGCAGCCGATCCTCGCGCAATTCTGCGCCAGGCGACGGAGGAGGCGGAGCGGAAGGGGCTTACGGTTCGTATCGGTTCGGAATGTGAGTTTTACTTTTTTGAAGCGGATGAGCAGGGCAACATCACAACCCGCCCGCAGGATCAGGCGGGGTATCTGGATGTTTCTCCGCTGGACCGCGGGGAGGATGTGCGCCGGGAAATCAGCCTGACCCTTGCCAGCATGAATATTCAGCCGGAAAGCAGCCACCATGAACGCGGCCCCGGCCAGAATGAGATTGATTTTCACCGTGCCGACCCGATGACCAGCGCCGACCATCAGGTGGCCTTTCATAACGCGGTACGCACAATTGCGGCCCACTACGGGCTGCGTGCTTCTTTCATGCCCAAACCGCTTACGGACGAGGTGGGGAATGCCTTCCACATCAACCTGTCGTTTTATCGGGACCGCAACAACCTGTTCCGCATGGAAAACGGCGCGCTGACTGCCGAAGCCGCGTCCGCGATGGCGGGGGTGCTGAACCGCCTGCCGGACATGACGCTTTTCCTGAACCCGATCCCCAACAGCTACGATCGCCTGACGGACGAGGATTCGCCCAACAGGGTGTGCTGGTCGACCGCGCGCGGACGCAGCGCGGTGAAACTGCCCCTGCCGCAAAACCGCTTTGCACGTATGCAGGTAGCCAGCCCGGACCCCACCTGTAACCCCTACCTTGCCTACGCGCTGGTGATCCGCGCGGCGTTGGAAGGGATAGAAAACCGCGAGGAACTACCCCCATCAGCCGGGCGTGACTGGCAGAATACCCCGATGCTGCCGGAGAGCCTGACCGAAGCGATTGACGCAGCCAGAAACAGCCAGTTCATTGCCCGAAGCCTGCCCACAGAGGTTACGGAGGCGTTCCTGCGCGGCGGTGAAAGGTTGCTGGAACTGGATCGGCAGGACAAGAACAAGCTGTTCCAGACCCAGTTTGAACGTTTTTAACGCAACGCCGGCTGAAAGGGGACATTCGATGGCCGAAGGAAAAGCCTTGCTTGTCGCCTCCCAGGGGGCGGATAAGCTGAAGCAGTGGCTTGCGGGTGTGCAAACCGGCGAGATCGTCGCGGTACAGGGCGCGGCGGAGGCGCGACGAAGCACGGCAGGGGATGTGTTTGCGCTGGCGCTGATTAACGCGCCGCTGATGGACGAAACAGGGCTGGAGCTGGCGGTGGACCTGGCGAAAAGCACGACTGCGGCGGTTGTACTGCTGGTAAAAACGGAACTGGCGCCGATGATCAGCGATACGGCAACGGAATCGGGTGTGCTGCTGGTTACGAAACCGGTGATTCCGCAGCTGTTTGAACAGACGGTTCGCGTTGGGCTGGCCTGCCGCAACCGGATGCTTTTATATAAAAGCGAAAACGAACGCCTGCAGAAGAAATATGAGGAACTGAAAATCATCGACCGGGCGAAATGCCTGCTGATTGAGCACATGCGCATCACCGAAGAAGAGGCGCACCGGGTGCTGGAGAAAGAAGCCATGGATACCCGACTGACGCGTGTACGGGTTGCGAAACTGGTGCTGGAACGCTTTGAGTTGTAACGGCTTTACGGCATGACAGACGGTTTGTGATTCGTCGGGATCGCTGAAGCGGTCTGCTCTTTTAGTGGGCCTGAAAAGCGGGAGCTTCCCGTTTCATTCAGGCTTATCGACGTGCCGAAAGAGAAATACCGATATTTCAGAAGAAAATCCTCGGGAACCCCTTGACAACCGAACCGCGTTTGTGTAATATATCACTCGTCGCCTGTATGGGCTTGAAGCAAACGGGGTGTAGCGCAGTCCGGTAGCGCACGTGCTTTGGGAGCATGGGGCCGGGGGTTCAAATCCCTTCACCCCGACCAAGTATCGTCCATCCTGTACCGAGGCGTGGCTCCGTGGTCAAGTGGTTAAGACACCGCCCTTTCACGGCGGCTACAGGGGTTCGAATCCCCTCGGAGTCACCACTTTCCCCGCCCGGTAGATGGGCCTTTAGCTCAGTTGGTTAGAGCGGCCGGCTCATAACCGGTTGGTCCGGGGTTCAAGTCCCTGAAGGCCCACCAGCAATGTGGCCAAGTAGTTCAGTTGGTTAGAATGCCAGCCTGTCACGCTGGAGGTCGAGGGTTCGAGCCCCTTCTTGGTCGCCATTTTCTCTTCCAACCTGCAGTTGGGCATCCTGCCGGTGTAGCTCAATTGGCAGAGCAGCTGATTTGTAATCAGCAGGTTGCGGGTTCAAGTCCCTTCGCCGGCTCCACTTCCCTTTTAACGTTTGTCGCCTACATGGATGGGTTCCCGAGTGGCCAAAGGGAGCAGACTGTAAATCTGCCGTCTCAGACTTCGATGGTTCGAATCCATCCCCATCCACCACGTGTTCCACCTTCTGCGGGAATGGCGGAATTGGCAGACGCGCAAGATTCAGGTTCTTGTGAGGGTTAACTTCATGCAGGTTCAAGTCCTGTTTCCCGCACCAAACACAGAAGCGGCCAGCAATGGCCGCTTCTGTGTTTGTTATTTGCTTGTCGGGGGGAAAACAGGGCAAGATGCTGCTGCAGGCAATCGGGATGGCCGGTTCGCGTTTTACTCCTGCCGGCAGTTGCCCGGCGCGACGGTTTAAGCCTACTTTGCCTGCGGGAACGGTGCCATTGACGATTGGACAGACAGGCCGGTCAATCGGGTGATGCGCACATTAGGGTTGAGCGGCAATGGGCATACAACGATGTTCACGGGACAAACGGCTTGCATTCTGTGTGCGCTCACGGAAAAATGATAGCTGGTTTGTTGTGCGCTCACTGGCATTACAGAGGCAGGTGATCCGGTGTTTGTTCACGAATGAACAGCGACAGGCAACCTGCGAATGACAACGTATATACGGTGGCAGGGATTCTTGCGGCAGGGATCATTCGAAGGAACAGGGCCGGGCTTAAACACGTCGAGTACGCAACAGCGGCAGGGAGGGACGGTAACTTCTCCCCGCCGCCTGAGTGAAAGAGCAGGAGTTGAGATCGAAATAGTCCGTTTCCGAACGCCGAAGGAATCAGGAAAACGATAAATGAATCCCTTTCACGCCTGCTTTGATAGAGCGCCGCATTTCCGGGCTTGAATAGCCATGAAAAGCGCCGCTATTCCTTCGGTTTTTCTCACACTATTCTGCGGCGCCCCGCTTTGGCAGCCACGAAGTGATTCGTCATCGTTTGCCGGGAGCGCCGACAGGGTCAACCTTATCGGTGTGGAGGGCTTGTTAGTCGGCGTTCTTCCATTCCGTTAAAAACCGTATCCCATCCGAAAAACCTTTGCGGTAATAATAACGGGTTTCCTCGCCTGTTTGCAGGCTCAGTGCGTCTTCCACATCCCGAATGAGGGGCAGTTGATTATCCTCCAGGCAATTTTCAAGCATGGTTAAGGAATGGTCGACTTGCCGGATCGCCTCGGATACCGCTTTTGGGGTGTCTGTGCCGTGTGTATCCATTCTGTCCGCAAGAAATTTCTCCATAGCTTCCCTGAAGTTCTGATCCATTATTGATCCCACCTTTTCTATATGGTGGGTATAAAATACAGTTTTCGGCTCCGAAAGGCCAGAAAATCTTTGCGGTTGTCCTTGCGGCAGGATCACGGCGGGCTTAAAAATCAGTTTCCTCATCGTGCACTGTCTCAGAGAGTAACTCGATGTAGGCCGCAACAACGCCCGGATCAAACTGCGTTCCGGAGCATCGTTGCAATTCCTCTATTGCTTCTTTCTTTGTGCGGGCAGCCCGATAACTCCTGCCGGTCACCATCACATCGTAAGCGTCAACCACTGCGATGATGCGGCTTGCGATGGGAATTTCCTCTCCCTTTAACCTGTTGGGATATCCATCGCCGTCCCAGCGTTCATGATGGGAGAAAATATAGGCGGATACTCTGTTTAGCTCCGGTACCGTCTGGGTGATGCGACGACCGATTTCCGGGTGCTGCTGAATAATCTGCCGCTCCTCGGGGGTTAAGGGACCGGGCTTGTTGAGGATACTGTCCGGAATTCCAACCTTTCCGATGTCATGGAGCATCGATAAAAGCAGTAGGTCGTCCAACATTTCATCGGAAAGGCTCAGCTTATGGGCAATCCATCGGCAATGATCGGCCATGCGCTCCGAATGCTCCTGCGTTTCCGTATTCTTTTCGTGGAGTATGGTGAGGAGCAGCCGGACGATGTTGCTCCGGTGGCTCTGATCCTCCAGCAGCTTTTTCTGGTGAATCCATCTTTCGGCTTCCAGCAGGTAATCCTCCGCCGTCAGCAGTTGAGGGCCACTGGTTACACTGCCGAATGTGACGAGGTTGCAGGAATTTCCGTACAGTTGATTCAGGCTGTTCTGCAGACGCGTTATAATACGCTGCATGTCTTCCTGGGACACATAGGGCATTACCAGCATGAATTCGTCATCGGTCCATCGGGCAACGACGTCCTCCGATCGGCAGTTTTGGCTAATCGTTTTCGCAATCTTCACAAGAATATCATCGCCAACCGAATAGCCCAAGGTTTCGTTAATGGACTGCAGGCCGTTTACATCTCCCAAGGCCACGGACAGCGGGGTTACGCTCAGATCAATGTACATACGCAGTGCTTCCACCCCGAAACTGCGGTCATAAAGCCCGGTAAGAGGGTCACGGAACGAAGCGTCACAAGGCTCGGTAAAGTTTGCCGCATTCTGGATGATTTCAATGGACTTGGGTTCGTTCGTTCCTGTGTTCTCGCCGTACAGGCTCGCCTCCGAAATCGGTTCGGGTTGGGACACGGTAGGCTTGCGATCGGAAGACTTCCGCTTTAAAATAATGGTGGAGATTACATGGTGCGGTATGGAACGCCTGTAATATCTGCGGTTGAACTGTACCTGAATATCCTCTAAAACGCAGAACAGCAGGGTTCCACTGATAAAAAAGAACGACGTTTTATATGCGTGTCCCCAAAGGCGTATGCTTGCTTCGCCGGTTTTCGTATCACTCAGGTAGGCCTGGTTCCCCAATGCCATCAGTTGTGCAAAAACCTGCGCGTTTTGCAGACCGAAAACCGCCGAAGCGTTTTTTCCGATCGCTTCCGTTTCCTGAATCTCTGTGATGCTGGCAAACGAATGGTTCATGCCTGTGAAAACAAAGTCGACGATGGCCCCGCCCGGGTCGATCACAGCTTCAAGGCAGGCGCAGCTCATCGGAAAACGCGCGATGAAAGAATGAATGAAGTTCAGGTCCTTTGCGTGTACGTCGCAGAGTCTATTCTCTTTCATAGTTCACATCTCAATGGCGAGGTAACTTCCGCCATTCTGTCCTTGGGGAGCGCCCCCGCTTATCAGTAGGTTCAGGTTACTATGGGATACCGGCGTTATCCCGATGCCGAGCTGATGCTGCCATATCAATAACAGGCTAACGACAGGGGATGCGACGGGTTTTCGCATATACCGACGTCGCCTCAACTTCTGCAAGAGCGTTGCGGCCCCTTTGATAAACGCTCCACATTGCAGTGAATGCGGCTCATTTTTAGGCGCCGTATGGGAATGAAAGCTCGGCACTGACGAAGGGAATGCCTGTAAAGCCTGATTTGGCAAAGACGCGTACGCTTTGGTCGATTACTGGGCGGCAACAGGTCAGGAGTATTCATGTACTTATTTTAAGTACATTGTGTACATAATAACATGGGATGTACTTAAAATCAACTTAGGACCCCCATTATGGTATCTGTTTTACTCGATAGATTACGACGCCAGATTGGAGAGTAGACATGGAAAAAGAGAAGCATCTTGGGATTCGGATTAACGAAGAGTTGCATTTTAAGCTGCATTATGTGTCCCAATACGACGGTCGTTCGATCAACGGGGAAATCCTGTATCTGCTCAGGCAATACATCCTGGAGTATGAAAAGATACACGGCGAAATCTGCCCGAATGGAAAACACGCAGAGATTCAGGAGTAGTCACGGGGACGCCGCAATGAGATTGCAAATCGGGCGGAGACATTGGATACCGTTGCGGGCTTCACAGTTGAAGGGTTATCGTTTCATCGATTGCAGATAACTTCCCGGATTTTATCCTTCTTTCCTATGACACAGCAGAAAGTCTAAGCAGGCAGACCGGGCTGAGCGCGCATTCGGAGAAAAATCAACCCTCCGTCCGGTTTAAACCATTGCGGAGGGAAGCGAGAATTATTCTCGCTTCTTCTGATGGAAAAGGGAATGGATGATTCCGCAGATATTCGAAGGGCCGGAAGAAATTCCTCCGGCCCTTTGTGTGCCCGTTTTTCGCCGCGATACGCGCGTGGCGCGCCCCACGGCGCGGGGGAGAAGCGGTTGGTTACTGATTGGCGTCGTTATACATCGCGATTGCATCGTTGATGGCGGAAGCGGATTCGCTGACCACCTGTTCCGGCGTCATGGTGCCGCCCAGCAGGTTCTCCCAGTTGGACTCGATGATGCCGCGGGCTTCGGTGAATACGCCCAGCAGCGCCCCGTGAGCTTCCACCGGGGAGGCGTGCAGCTGGTCGATCGCGGTCTTAAAGAGCGGGTTCTTTTCCAGATGGGTTTTCATCTCGTCCAGATCGTACGCCTTCACTGTTACGGGGAAGTAGCCGGTCTGCTCGTGCCAGTATACCTGTACTTCCGGGGATACGGCGTACTGGATAAACTTCCAGGCGGCGTCTTTGGTGGCGTCGTCGCCCTTGTTCATCATCCATAGCGAACCGCCGCCGATGGACACGCCGCCGTTTACGCCGTCCACCAGGTTCAGCAGGGGCGCGGTGCCCAGCTGGAAGGCGCCGTTTACGGCCTTCAGGATGCTGGTGAGGCTGGCGGTGGAACCGAAGATGAAGCCGATCTTACCCGCTGCGAAGGCGTTGACGGTGGCGGTATCATCGCGGCCGAAGTTGGCGTTGAGGCCTTTCTGGTTCATATCGTTGATCCAGTTGAAGAAGGCAAGTCCCGCGCCGTCGCTGTCGAAAGCCACGGAGGTCGCGGCAGCGGAACGCCCGTTGTCGTTATCGGCGAAGGCCAGTCCCTGCTTGGAGCAATACTGCTCGAAGAACCAGGAGTACACGCGGAAGCTCATGCCGGTTACGTCGCCTTTGGTAAGCGCTTCACAGGCGGTAGTAAGCTCCGCCATGGTCTTGGGCGGATTGGCCGGGTCCAGTCCGGCGGCGGTGAGCAGATCGGCGTTAAAATACATCAGCGGGGTGGAGGAGTTGAAGGGCATGGAGTACAGCTTGCCGTCCACGGTATAGTAACCGGCGATGTTGGGCTCCAGCTGGGTCGCGTCAAAACCGTTGCGATCCATCACATCCTGCATGGTTACGGCGTAGCCGCTGTCGATCATCCGGCGGGTGCCGATGTCATACAGCTGCATAATTTCCGGGCCCTGACCGGAGGATGCGGCGCTTTTAAGCTTGGTGATCGCGTCGTCGTAAGAACCCTGATACTGCTCCACCACTTCGATGTCCGGGTTGGCGGCGTTAAAATCGGATACGATCTTGGTGATGGCCTCGCCGCCCGCGCCGCCCATGGAATGCCAGAAGGTAACGGTGGTTTTTTCGGCCAGCGCGCCGCTGAACGCGGTGGCAGCCAGTGCCGCGGAGAGTACCAGAGACAGAACTTTTTTCATGAAACTCCCTCTTTCTTTGCGTCTGTTCCTTTTTCTTTACCGCGCCCAGTGTAGCGGGAGGATGTAAAATCCACGGTTTGGGTTTGTTTATGAAACGTAAAATGTTCGCGGGGCATACGATTTTACCTCCGCTTCATCTTTTAGCACGCGTTTCCTTACATGGACGGGCTAAAATCAGCAAGAATTGAAAGAAAGCGGGGGAGAAAACGAGTGCGAGACCCTGTGGTTCGCGCGGCGGAGCTGGCGCCGGTCGGTGCGAGAAGGCGAAGAATGGCGCCATATCTGTTTTTACTGCCGGTAATGGTCTTTTTGATTGCCTTCTATTATTATCCGTTTGTAAAAACCATCGTCACCAGTTTTACGGTGACCGATGCGGCGGGCCAGTTTAAGAAGGTAGTCGGATTTCGGAACTTTCTGATGATTTTCAAACGGAAGGATTTCCTGCCGATCCTTGGCAACACCCTGCGCTTTGTGCCGATGATCGCCCTGCCGACACTGCTGCTGGGCCTTTTACTGGCGTTGTTTGCCAACAAACGCGCGCCGGGCGTGTCCAGGCTTACGGAAACGATGTTTTCCATGCCGATGGCGATTGCCTCCGCTTCGGCGGCGCTGGTGTGGTCGCTGATTTACAACCCGGTTGTGGGGGTGGCAAACTACCTGCTCGGTTTGCAGATCAACTGGCTGACCGACGACCGCTTTGCCATGCTGTCGGTGGCGATTGTAACCGTGTGGCTGCAAACCGGTTCCAACTTTATCTTTCTGCTTACGGCGCTGCGCGGCGTGCCGCAGGACCTGATGGAAAGCGCTATGATCGACGGCGCGGGCGGGCTGCGGAAATTCTTCCATATTACGTTACCGATGATTTCGCCCACGCTGTTTTTTGTGATTTTTCTGGACATTATGGGCAGTTTTCAGGCGTTCGGGCAGATTCGCATCCTCACGCAGGGCGGCCCGGGCATTGCCACACGCGTGCTGGTGTACGATATTTATCTGGAAGCGTTTATGAACTATCGCTTTGGCACGGCCTGCGCCGAATCGCTGATTCTTTTCGCGATGATGCTGATGGTTACGCTGATCCAGTTCCGCTTTGAGAACAGGGGGGTGCACTATGCGTGACCGTGCGCCCGTATGGAAAAGCATAATCGGCGTTCTGCTGGGGCTTGTGATCGTGTTTCCGGTGCTGTATGCTTTTTCCATCAGCCTGATGCCGGAATCGTTTATCGCCGCGTATCCGCCTAAAATTCTCCCGAGCGCGCCAACGCTGGAAAATTACGCAAAGGCCCTGAAAACCGCGCCGATGCTTCGGTTTGTGCTAAACAGCGCCATTGTTGCCGTGAGCATTATGGGGGTGCAGGTGCTTACCTCGTCGCTGGCGGCCTATGCGTTCGTCAACTTTGAATTTCGAGGGAAAGGGCTTCTGTTTGGGGCGGTTCTGGCAACCATGATGATCCCCGGCGAAGCGATCCTGATCTCCAACTACCTGACCGTTGCTTCGGCGCGGCTGCTGGACAGCTACTGGGGGCTGATCCTGCCCTACGGCGCTTCGGCGATGGGGGTGTTCCTGATGCGCCAGCAGTTTTTAACTGTGCCCAGGGAGTTTCGGGAGGCGGCCACCATGGACGGCTGTACGGACTGGCGGTTTTTCTGGCGGATCCTGATGCCGGTCTCCATGCCCGCGATCAGCGCGCTGGCGGTGTACTGCTTTATCAATACCTGGAACCAGTATATGTGGCCGCTGCTGATTACCAGCTCCGTTACCATGCGAACGGTGCAGATCGGCATCAGCATGCTTTCCTTCTCCGACGGAATGGCCTATGGGGTGATTATGGCCGGATTTATGCTGATATTGCTTCCTTCGCTGGTGATTTTCATTCTGGGGCAGCAAAAGATGGTCAGCGGCCTGATGGCTGGTTCCGTGAAAGGGTGATCGCGACGGGCGGGGCGTGACATGCGGGGAAAGACATGCTATGCTTGCCGGGACAGTAAGCATGGATGAGGAGGCCTCGCGATGCAGACGACGAAGCCCACGCGGGAGCAGATCGAAGGCTGGAAAGCCACATTCGCGGCGTATCGCCCCCGGTTACGCCCCAACCGCAAAACGGCGGAGGCGCTGATCGCAACCCTGCGCGCCCGTTACCCGGTTGTAGAAATGGACGACGAGCTCTGGAAGCAGGTCGTGATTCAAAACGTTACGATGAACCCGTTTTCGGCGGAGAAACTGCCCGCAGGGCAGGCGCCTGAAGCGGTTGTATTCCGTATCCGGAACGAGGGCGCAGGCGAGGTGTTATACGAACGCCAGAGTGGGCCGTTCCGGGACATGCCGATTACCGTTGGGATTGAACGGGTTACGGGCGAGTTCCATGTGGAGGGCAGCGCGGACCTGTGGGACGAGCTTTTCGCCTTTCGCGGGCTGGACGCGGCAGATCTGGAAAACTTTTATCTGGTCGCGGAATACGTGGGTTGCCTCGAAAAGGCCGGGACGCTGGAAGCAACGCTGGCGGCCATGCGGGGATAACCCATTGAAAAAGGTTGTGCCGTGAAGCGATTTATCATCGCAACCCGAAGTCGGGAATTGAACAGAACGTAAACAGTACGGAAAAGGAGCGGGAACGCGCGTTGGCGCATATTCCCGCTCCTGACTGGTTGACTCGTTGTGATCTTGTATTGGTTTACCCTGCCGCGTCGCCAGCTCGGTAACCCTATCGTTGCCGGTGCATTTGCTGCCGCAAGGTCAGGTAACATCCAACTCGCTTACTTCTTTGCGGTATTCGCGCTGCGGCTCGTCTGCAGAGTGCAGCGGGTTCCAGACCTGCGCGAAGAACGGGTCCACCTTCGCGCGGGCGGCGTAATTCCAGCTTTCCCGCTCGCATTGCGGGCACCAGTGGCCCCCCTCCAGCACCAGCCGGGGGCTGGCCGTGAAATCGTGGCCGAACGCGCAGCGGAAAGCAAGCTTGCCGGTCCAATCGCCGGTGACCATATCGTCGCTTACGCATTCGCCGCCGCGGAAACGTGCGGCCTTTTGCATATCCGCAAGCGCCAGCGCGCTGTCGGGTTTGGTTTCGTCGTACCCGTGATCAATCGGCACCACCTGATCCCAGTCTGTAAAACGAGAAAAATGATCAATGTCCTGCGCAAGCGCACCGCAATTCTTCCGGCTGCCCCAGCAGGCTTCAATCTGCGGTTCCAGGCGATCCTCCACCATGCGCAGGGTGCCGTGCTCGCGCCGGGCGACGCTGGCCAGCGCCCGGCGCAGCAGAGCCGCGGCGACCCCGCGAACGCCGGGCAGGCGGTTAGCGGCTCGCGCCAGCCCCACGAGAGGGCCGAGGGTCTTTACATACTCATCGTACAGGTAGTTCATGCTGTCATGACGAAAATGGAGAAGCTCCTCCAGATGGTCCGAATCCAGATAGTACTGCCCGTGGAAGTTGCGGGTTGCAAACCAGCGGGGGTCCAGCACGGCGTTCAGGTCGGTAAAGCCCAGCTTTCCAAACAGGGTCTGGAACAGGGTAAGCGTATCCGTACGGCAGGTTTCGCCGCCGCCGATGTTGTACACATGCCCCCAGAAGGATTGCGGCAGCGTACCGTCGGCCTGGTACAGGCACAGATGATTCAGCAGCATACCGGAATCCCGGTCGGATACGTACTCCAGCACATTGTTAAGGCCGTTGTGGAACATAATGGGATCATATATCTTCGTCATGGCAGGGCCGATGATACCCGTCTGCCGGAGACTGACCCAGTTGCGAAGTCCCGATTCGATCAGCAGCCGCTCGGCAGCCACTTTCGATACGGCGTAGTAATCGAAGATGGCGGGCTTGATGGGGTCGCCGACGCGTCCCCAATGGATCGGCGGCGTCCGGTCGCCTGTCTCCGCGACGGTGCCAATGGATACGAAACGGAGGGTATACGCCTTTCCGGTTTCCTGCGTCGCGCGGATCAGGTTGCGCATGCTGCCATAATTGACCCGCATGGCGGCCTGCGGATGGTAATCTGCTACAGGGGATACCAGCGCAGCGACGTGCAGGATGATGTCCGCGTCTTTCACGCAGGGCAGCACATCCTCGTACCGGGTCAGGTCGCCGTAGCGAAGGGTAACGCCCGGCAGTTTCGCAAACGGGTCCAGCCGGGCGTGGCTCTGCGCATCGTTGAGCGCCAGTAAAACAAGTTCCAGACAGTCCGGGTGTTTTACCAGTTCCGTCAGGGCGGCATACCCCATCCCGCCGGACGCGCCCGTAAGGAATACCCGAAGTTTTTTCATCATTACTCCGCCTTCATATCCAGCGCAGCAGTCTGGTGATCCAGTATGTCGAGGCACAACCGGATGGAATCCCCGATGGCGCGATCAATATCATCCGGCGTTACACCCAGCGGATCACAGCCAAGCGACTTGTCGATGAACAGCTCGGCGCTTTGCAACGCGGGCAGTTTCGCCAGGTTCAGCCCGCTTTCAATCCCGGCGGCTTCCCGCTTTTTACGGACATTGCTGGTATACAGCCTGAAAACCCATGTAGGGATGGTGATGATGCGCCTGTTGGCATATCCCATGTAGCGGTGCATGATGGCGAGCATCTCTTTCCAGGTGAGGTTGTAATACCCGATGGGGTAGCGCCGGCCACCGCGGTTTTTTTCCACCGCGCCCGCTACCGCCTGCCCAACCTGACGTACCGTAACCATTGCGGTGCCGCCGCGTGGATAGAACGTAGCCCCTTTCATCGCCCGGATGCTTTCTACCAGGAACAACCATACGGGTTTACGGCCCGGCTGTGTGCCAAAAATATAGGGCAGCTGCAGCACGGCCACGTCAAAATCCGGCCCGGCGTATTGCAGCGCCGCGTCCTCCTGCGCCCTGCGGCTGCGAATGTAAGGGTGCCATTTGGAAAGTTCCATCTTCGGGCGTGCCTGCTCAAAATAAGCGAAGTATGAACCCAGGATGACCGTGTGTTTTACGCCGGCCCTTTTTACCAGCGGCAGCAGCCGGTTCATCGGGTCGATATTATATTTCTGGTACAGTGCATAAATTGGGGGTCCGCCCTCCACGCGCTCGTCCACACCAGCCGCGAAAACCATTGCGTCGCATCCGGTAAACAGGGCGGTCAGCGCTTCGTCGGTCATCTCTAAATAATTCCCATAGGTGATCTGCATGGCGGGGGGAAGAGACGCGCCCTGCGGAAGGGGAGGCAGCGCGACCGCTGTCACTTCGTGCCCGCGCGCGATCAGCTCCCGGGCGGCTTCGCTGCCCAGCAGACCGGTTCCGCCAATAATCGCTATTTTCATACGTGATTCAAATCCTTTCTGGTTTTCCAACGGAAAACTTGACGGGAGACCCCATCAGGATTATAATATCGACAGCATGTTGATTTTACAACCGTCAGTTGGACTTGCGATGATGTGATATAGACATTTTCAGAAAAAGTGACGGATCGACGACATCGCGCCTGTAAACATTTAGTGAACGGAGGAAATCATATGAATAAGGAAAACCAGCGGGTCAAGCTGACGCGGCAGCTGCTGCAGAACAGCCTGATCGAGCTGATGCAGGAAAAGCCGATTGCTAAAACCACAATTAAAGAAATTTGCGAAAACGCGGACATCAACCGTTCCACTTTTTACCTTTACTATGCCGACCAGTACGCGCTTTTAAACGAGATTGAGGCCGATGTGATGGCACATATGAAGGAGCATATGGAGAAAATCGGCGCCGATCCCGGCACCATCCAGTATCTGAGGGATTTGCTGACCTATGTGAAGGAACATACCGGTCTTTTTAGGACACTGTTGAATCCGCAGGGCAGCCCTTCCTTTCAGAACGTTTTCGTGGAAGCGACAATGCAATACCTGCAGGGGCGTATCATTCTAAGCAGCGCGCCTAACGTGACGGAATACACCTACAATTTTCTGGTGATGGGGTGCATCAGCGTGATCGTGAAATGGCTGGAAGCCGGGTGCGATGTGCCGTGTCAGGAAATGGCCGAACTGATTTTTCACCTGTCCAACCGCGCGGCGTCGCCGTACGTGACCGTACCGGATACGAAGCCTGCGCCGTGAGATGGCGGGAAGCAGGGAATACAGCGTTTTCTTGACAGCTCTTCCCAACTTTGTTATGATTGTAAAAAATAGGGGAGGGTCCAGACAATGAAAAAAGTGATCAGCTGCCTGCTTCTGGTTTGCCTTCTGTTTACGACTTCGGCCGCCTTCGCCACCCCCGATCAACCCTTCAAGGACGACGTTTATTACGGTGACAAATTCGACGAATACGGCGCGGTGCCAAGCATGCTCAATTTTGG
>Ga0268263_1001746_pt1 | contig 17010 bp, 13 predicted proteins | sample Biomet5_FD_190358 | JGI IMG/M metagenome (GOLD analysis project Ga0268263, IMG submission 190358) | Microbial communities from bioreactor (seeded with sewage sludge) at LBNL, California, USA - Biofuel metagenome 5 (SPAdes) (version 4) | ecosystem: Engineered > Bioreactor > Anaerobic >... | reverse complement strand
TCTTCCTGCTGGCCATATACACCTCTGGCTGCGGACGGTAGTCCTTCAGCTCCTCATGGTCAGTATACTTCTTTATCCATTCCTGCAGCTGGGTCTTCGATCGCAAGCCATGCTGATTGGCGATCCTTTCAAGCGACCCTTTGCCATCCAGGTATTCCTGTACGGCCTGTCTCTTCAGCTCCTTTGTGAATGTCTGGTTGTGATCGGTAGGAAGGAGCGCCTGCGGGCCACAAGCCTCAAACTTCTGCGCCCATGTCCGAACTACCGCACATCCTCTCCTGCCCATTTTCAGATCGCTCGCTATCTGCGCCGCGCTCCTCTTTCCGCTTTTATAATCCTCACAAGCCTTGATCCTGTCTTCGTAGGAATACCTTGAATCCCTCGACATGAAAATCCCACCTCCATAGATTTGGGTATTTCCCTTGTCTACTTCAGTGGGATCATATCAGGGGCCGGACTTCTTTTCTCGTTCAAGCCGCAGGATGGTTCCCTCCAGGGCCGTCGTCCAGCCGCTGCCGGGCCACCAGCCTGGAGAAGAAGCCATCGGCGGCCAGCAGCTGATCATAGGTGCCATCCTCGATGATGCGCCCTCTGTCCAAGACGATGATGCGGTCGCAGTCCCTGATGGTCGACAGCCGATGGGCGATGACCACACGCGTGCACCGGAGACGCCCCAGCGCCTCGGAGACCTGCTTCTGGGCAATGTTGTCCAAGGCGCTGGTGGCCTCGTCGAACATCAGAATGCGCGGCTGGCCGGCGATGGCCCGGGCGATCATCAGCCGCTGGCGCTGGCCGCCGGAGATGCCGCCGCTGCCTTCGGAGATCAGCGTGTTCATTCCCATGGGCATGGCACGGATGTCGTCGGCGATGCCGGCCGTCTCGGCAGCCTGCCAGGCGCCGTTTAGGTCGAGCTGCGGGGCGGTGATGGTGATGTTGGAGAAGATGTCTCCGGAGAAGAGCTTGCCGTCCTGCATGACCGCTCCGATGCGCCGGCGCAGCGACCGGAGGTCCAGGGTGGACATGTCGCGTCCATCATAATATATGGCCCCGCGCTGCGGCGTCTCGAAGCCCAGCAGCAGCCGCATGAGGGTGGTCTTGCCACAGCCGGTCGCGCCGACGATGGCCACGTACTGGCCGGGCCTTATCTTCAGCGACAGGTTGTCCAGGATCAGGGGCTGGGTGTCGGTGTAACGGAAGGACACGTTGTTAACCTCGATGCCGCCCGTCAGCTGGGTGACCACCTTTTTGGCAGGCGACACCTCCGGGACGGTGTCCAGGATGGGCCTGACCATCTCCAGTATCGGCTTGATCTGGGCGAAGGTCGATACCATGCCGACGATGGCGGTGAAGGAGCCCATGACCAGGCCGAAGGAGGAGTTGAAGGCAAAGTAGTCGGCCAGCGCGACGCCGGTGGTGATGGTGAAGTAATAGATAACGATGGTTCCGACCAGCGCGATGCCGGTGGTGACCGCCGGGGCAAGCTTGAGGATCATCGGGGCGGTATAGGCATGAGAGGCGGCCGTGGTGTAGGCCCCCGCCCATTGGGCAAAAGCCCGTTTCTCGGCCCCGGCCAGCTTGATCTTCTGGATGCCGGAGACCAAGGCGTAGCTCAAGCCGCTCTCCTTGGCCGCGGAGGCCATGATCTTCCTGGTCTCACCCACGTTCACCAGGGCCGTGATGACGGAGAAGACGACCGTGAAGGCGATGACCGCCAGCCCGGGCACCACAAGTCCGGGTCCGTACTGGACCATCTGGCTGATGTAGACCAGCGAGAACAGCGAGCTCAGGCCGGTGGTCAGAAGCGAAGTGGCGATGTTGGAGCACAGCTGGTTTATGTAGCTTAGCCGGGCGGCGGTCTCGCCAGCCGGGCAGCCCCTGAAGAAATCGGCCGGCAGGGCCAGCACGCGCATCATGGCGCTGGCCTGGACCGCCATGTCCAGCCGGCCCGTGATGCGGGCCATGATCATGGCGCGGGTTACGCCGATCAGCAGGGATGAGATGCCGACGCACATCATCAGGCCGAAGACGGCCGCGACCAGCTGCATGCTGCCGCTGGTGATGACGGTGCCATAGATTATGCGGCTGATCCTGGGTGTGAACAGACCCAGCAGCGTGGCCGCCAGGGTCGCGGATCCGATCATGACGTAGTCGGAGACGTCCATGCTGCCGGCGATGTAGCGCAGAAGGTCGGGGATGCCGATCCGTTTCATCGGCAGCGGCTTGTAGAAGCAGATGGCCTGCCGATCGATCAGCGGGGCCGTGGCACGGTTGACGTTAACGTGCCGTCCGGTGGCGATGTCACGGTACTGGTAACCGAAGCCCTTGGGAAGCAGGGCGATGGGCGTGCCGTCGGCCTTCAGGACACCCAGCATGGCGCCGGTGGCCTGGCGGTACCAGTCCCCCTCCAAGGCAACGGTCCGGCGCATGATGCCGCTGGGACGCATCAGGTATTCAAGCTGGCCGTCGACGTCGCTGACGTTGTCGGGCAGCGGCTGGGGCTTGACGTGGTAGTACTTGAGGACCTCCTCGATGGCGTCCTTGGCTTTGATGCGGCTGTCGGAGAGGGCTTGGGAAAGGCGCTGGCCCATGACGACGCCGGCCATGCCGGCCATGGCCTCGGAGAAGACCTCGTCGTCGGCCTGGATGCGCTGTTTTATCTGCTGATCGAACCAACCCATGATGTCACCTCCTCACTCGCTTTCAACAAGCGCGGTATAGGTACCGCCCTTGGCATACAGCTGGTCATGCGTGCCGCGCTCGACGACCTGGCCGTGGTCGAGCACGATGATCTCGTCGCAGTCGCGGATCGTCGACAGCCGGTGCGCGATGACGATGGAGGTGATGCTGCGATCCTTGATGGCCTTGACGACGTCATGTTCCGTCTGGGCATCCAAGGCGCTGGTGGCCTCATCCATGATGATGATGGTGGGGTCCTGGGCCAGCACGCGGGCGATCTCCAGCCGCTGACGCTCGCCGCCGGACATGTCACGGCCGTCTTCGCTAAGCCGCCCCTGGTAGCCGCCGTCCCTCAGCATGATGGTCTCGTGGATCTGGGCATCCCTGGCGGCCATGATCATCTCATAGTCCTCGATGGAGCTATCCCACATCTTGATGTTGTTGGCGATGGTATCCTCGAACAGGATGATGTCCTGGTCGACCACGGCCAATGAGCCAGTGAAGACGGACCGGTTGATCTGCGCCAGCGGCTTGCCGTCGAAGAGGATCTCCCCGCTCCATGGCTTGTACAGGCCGGAGATCAGCTTGGACAGCGTGGACTTGCCGCAGCCGGACGGGCCGACCAGGGCCACCCGCTGTCCCGGGCGCAGGGTCATGGAGAAGTCTTTGATCAATGGTTCGGCCAGCCGGGAATAGCCGAAGGTGACGTTACGCAGCTCAATCTGTCCGGTCAGCTTGTCGAAGGTGGCGTCTTTATCCTCGCCGTCGGCCGGATACTCCACGTCGACGGGATATTCCATGACGTCGTCGATGCGCTCCATGTCGGTCCGCATCTCCTGCAGGGTCTGGCTGGCGCCGATGAACTGGTTGGCTGGGGCCATCAGCGCGGACAGGAAACCGGAGAAGGCGGAGATCATGCCGACGGTCCATTTGCCGGTCATGCAGAAGTAGACGCTGCCCATCAGCACCAGGGTGCTGGTCGTCAGCGACACCAGGCTGGGGATGATGCCCAGGTAGGAGTTCAGCTTGGTATACCTGATGGTGCCGGCATTGGCCGCGGCCTGATAGCCAGACCATTTCGCGAAGAAGCCGTTCTCGGCGCCGGACGCCTTGATGGATTCGATCATCTCGATGCCGGCCACCGTGGTGCCATACAGACGGCCCTGGTCCCGGGCGGCGACACGCGCGATGTCGACCCTCCGGGCGGAGATGTAGCGGGCCAGGGACGTGTTGATGACGATGCCGACGATGCCGACCAGGGTCATCACCCAACTGTACCTGATCATGACCGCCAGGTAGAAGACCAGCATGCAGGCCTGTATGCCCAAGGGGGCGAAGGTCGAGATGAGGTCGGAAGCGATGACGGCGTTGCGCTGTTTGCGCGCGATGATGTCGCCTGCCACCCGCTGGCTGAAGAACTCCAGCGGCATGCGCAGCACATGCCACATGTACTCGCAGTTGCCGACGATGGCGATCTTGCCGTTGACCTTCATGGTGTAGGCCGCCTGGATGTAGGAGACGATGAATTGGATTACCGCCAGCCCGCTCAGCCCGGCGATGAAAGGATAGAACCACGAAGGGTTGCGCCCGGTCAGCAGTCGATCGGCGAACACGTTGGAAAAGCCGGGGATAATGATGCCGATCAGGGAGGTGATGATCGTGGTGATGACCACCAGGGCGAAGGCACTGCCGGTCCCGGTCAGCTTACGGCGGGCGAAGGACATCATGCTCTTGGGATGGCCGGAAGGCACGAAGGATGCCGTCGGGGCCATCATCAGGCAGATCCCGGTGAAAGAACGGTCGAACGTCTCCATCGAAACCGAGTATGTGCCCTTGGCCGGGTCGTTGAGCACGGCCTTGCCGCCTTTGAAACCGTCGAGCACGACGAAATGATTGAAGTCCCAGTGGATGATGCACGGGTAGCCACCCTGATGCATCAGGGTGGATGGTTCAAAACGATACCCGTTGGCCTCCAGGCCATAGCCGCGGGCGGCCTTGAGGATGTTGCGGGCGTTGGAGCCGTCACGGGAGACGCCGCAGTCGACGCGCACCTTCTCCAGCGGCACCCATCTGCCGTAATAGGCCAGGACCATGGCCAGACAGGCGGCCCCGCATTCCAAGGTCTCCATCTGGATGACGACGGGCACCTTGGCGACGCCGGCGGTCAGCGGCGCGGTATGTTGCTTTCTGCTCATGCTGAAAGCCTCAGTGCAGGATGAAGTAGATGGGGCTGACACCATCGATGCGGCCGAAGACCGCCCAGATCAGCACGCCGATCAGCAGGGCCATGATGGCGCCCAGCACCACCCAGACGCTGGGGGTGACGCAGTGGATGTAGTCGTTGAGCTGCTCCGGGGACTCGACACGTTCGAGACTGCTTTTGCGGAAAATGCCGTTGTTCATATGATACTTCCTTTCATGATGATGAAACAGTCAGGCCGCAGAGGACGTCTCGCGAGGCCGCCGCGCTTCATGACCTGCGGTCGGCCATCGTTTCTATGATGGATCCTCCTGATTGTTTTTTTACAGCCGTCGCCTTCCAAGACGGGGAAGGCCTGATGGGTTTATTCCATTGTAACATCACATGAATCGGTGGGGCTGATTAAAATACGTCCTGCTGCACTGATGGGAAATAAAAAGGCGGCGCGAGCCGTCTCAATGGTCGGCGAAGCTGGCATCCTGGGCCATCACGTCGTCCCAGAAGGCCCAGAACTCGGCAGTGGTGACCGTGCCGCCGCGGGCCATGATCTCATAATCCTCGCCGCGCCAATGATAGCGGATCGCGGTGGGCTTGTATCCGCGGTCGAGGTAGAACGACTGCCGGCGCCTGCGGATGTCGTCGGTCGGCTTCTCGATGTCGACGATGATGCGTCGGCCGGGCTTCAGGTCATGGACGATGTCCAAAGCCATGGTTCCGTAGCCGCGGCCCCGCAGCGGGCGGGGGATGGCTAAATACAGCAGATGGGTGATGTCCCGGTCGTCAATGGTGCAAGCCAGCCCGCAGAACAGGCGGTCGTCATAGAAGGCCAGCGCGTCGGTGAGCCGGCTGTGGCCGTGCAGGAAGGTCGACAGCGGGCCGCGCTCGTTGGCCGGGAAGGCGCTCTCATACAGAGCCGTTATCCGCTTGAGGTCGTGATGGCCCTGATCGAAGTATTCGTAGCGCATATGTCCCCCCTCATGATGCAAGGACCATTGTACAACAGGTCCTGAAACGAAAAAAGCCCCCGCCGGGGGCTTGCATGACTGATGTCAGAGGTCGAGGAAATCGCGGTCGATGATCGTCTTTATCCAGTCGGCCTTGTCAGGGTTGAGGGAGGCGAAGGACTCCCAATCCTTCTTGGCCTGCTTCTGCATCTGGACGACCTGACGATGGGCCTGCACGGTCCGCCACCACAGCATGACCGTGCCGACGCCGGCGGCGATCAGGATGAGGCCGACGAACAGCGAGATGGCGCTCACGGCGACGGTGGGATTGAACAGCGAGACGATGCCCAGGATCATGCAGACCAGGCCGAAGACGAGCCCGATCCACCAGTATTTGTCGAACAGCACCCGCAGGTCGAAGGCGGTGGCGATGGCTGAGATGCCTTCACCGATAGCCCAGACGGCCACGAAGTAAGGCAGCACGGAGGCCAAGGCCGATGAGCCCTGATAGGACAGGACCATGATGCCGAAGATGATGTTGCACAGCGAACTTGTCAGCAGCCATCCGGACTGGAACATGAACGCATGGACATAGAAGTATTCGACCAGCCCGGCCAAACCGGCGATCAGGACCATGATGCCGATGATCACGACCAGCGACACCAGCGTCGTGGCCGGGTTGAACAGGCAGTAGATCCCGCAGGTCGCCAGCAGCAGGCCCGACAGGAACAGCAGCAATCTTTCAAGAGTTCTCATGACTGACACCTTCCTTGTTGATGCGCCATTCATCGGCGCTGAGCATAATCTAGGGCAATCAGCCGGACAAGTAACTAGACAAGGGCCGGGCCGTGTATGGAAATATGACAGATTCTATATTTTGTAGGATGGAAGGCCAGGACCGGCCTATGACATGCTAATGAGATAAATGGGTCATGAACGTTCAAAAAAAGTTCATTTATTTCCTTGACAAAGCGCTTACATCGATGATATCCTGATTTTAGCGTAAACGTTTGCAGTTCCATGGCGGCCGGGAAGACGATTATCCATTCCCTGGCTTTGGCTATCAATGAAAGAGGGTAAATGGGGTAATGGGCCTAAAAAGGGATAAGAATGGCATGAAACGGCTTAAGAACCGGATCATCGACATCGTCACCAATCCGTATAACATCATCGTGCTGATTGCCATCATCATGCTGACCTACCTCATCGTCCTGCCGCTTGTCGACATGCTGGCCAAGACCTTCGAGCTGGCCCAGCGCGACCTGCGGGCCGTTCCTGGCGGAGTGGCAGGCGAGTTCACCTTTTATTATTGGAAGAGGCTGCTGGCCAGCGACCTATCGATGAACATGCTTGTCAAGCCGCTGCTCAATTCGCTGATGATCGGCTTCTTCGTCTCTGTGGGGGCCATTCTGGTCGGCTCGGTGCTGGCCTGGCTTATGGTCCGGACGGACCTGCCATGCAAGAAGTTCTTCTCCTTGGCCGTCATCATCCCATACATGATCCCTTCCTGGTGCAAATCACAGGCATGGATCTCGATGTTCAAGACGGCCCGCATCGGCGGTGCGCCAGGGTTTCTGGCGGCCTTAGGCATCACGGTGCCCGACTGGCTGGCCTATGGACCGATTGCCATCATCATCGTGCTTTCGCTTCATTATTATGCCTACGCCTATCTGCTGGTGTCTGCCGCCCTGGGCTCCATCAATTCCGAGCTGGAGGAGATGGGAGAGATCCAAGGCGCTTCCAAACGGCTCATCCTGCGGCGCATCACGCTGCCACTGGTCACGCCGGCCATGCTGTCGGCCGTCATCCTGACCTTCTCCAAGGCCATCGGCACTTTCGCGGTGGTCAACACCTTGGGCAGCAAGGTCAATTTCTACACGCTGTCGAGCCAGCTTTATCAGAACAGCAAGTCTCAGAACACGCAGACGGCCTTCGCCATGGCCATCCTGATGATCGCCATCGCCTCGCTGTCGGTCTTCGTCAACCAGAAGATCATCGGCTCGCGCAAGTCGTACGCCACCATCGGCGGCAAGGGCGGACGTTCCACCCTGATCGGTCTGGGCGCGTTCCGGCCCATCGCGGCCATCCTGCTGTTCGTCTTCTTCGCCGTCGGCATCTTCATGCCGATCGCGATCCTCGTGGTCGACAGCTTCATGCTGAAGGAAGGTACGTACACCTTAGCCAACTTCACCACTTATTATTGGACCGGCTCCGGCAACATCAGCATCATGGAGGGCGTACCGGGGATATTCAAGAATCCACGCTTCATCGATGCCGTCGGCACCTCGCTGGCGCTGACCTTCCTGACGGCGACGATAGGAACGGTGTTCGGTCAGATGATCGGCTATATATGCGCCAAAGGCCGCGGCAGATTCCACGGGCGGCTGGTCGAACAGCTTGTGTTCATACCGTACCTGATCCCGTCGGTGGCTTTCGGCGGCATCTATCTGAGCATGTTCTCCCAGCCCAACGGCATCATCCCGTCGCTGTATGGCACGTTCACACTGCTGGTCCTGACATCGGTGGTCAAGCATCTGCCTTTCGCCTCACGGGCCGGCACGTCCAACATGCTGCAGATCAGCGGCGAGCTGGAGGAGGCGGCGACCATCGAAGGCGCCGGGTTCTTCAGGCGCTTCATAAAGATCGTGTTCCCGTTGGCCAAAGGCGGGTTCCTGTCCGGCTTCATGCTCATCTTCGTATCGATCATGAAGGAGCTCGACCTCATCATCCTGCTGGTGACACCCAAGACGACGACGCTTCCGTATCTGGCCTTCGAGTATGCCAACGGCAACTTCCCCCAGGCCTCCAACTGCGTCGCGATAGTGATGTTCACGATCATCTTCATCGTCTATGCCCTGGCCAATGCCTTCGGTGACGCCGACCTGGCCAAGAGCATGGGCGGTTAGGCCAGGGAATAGCACGGGAAGCGAAAGGAGAAGAACAATGAGCAAGATCGAATTACAGCATGTCGATAAATACTATGGCAAGAACCATGTCCTGAAGGACTTGAACCTGACCATCAACGATGGGGAGTTCATGACGCTTTTAGGCCCCTCGGGCTGCGGCAAGACCACCACGCTGCGTGTCATCTCCGGTCTTGAGAAGCCGCAGAACGGGGTCATCCTGATGGATGGCGAGACGATCGTAAACGCCTCCGAGTCCCAGTTCGCGGCACCGTCCAAGCGTCACCTCAACCTCGTGTTCCAATCCTACGCCCTGTGGCCTCACATGACGGTATCCGATAACATCTCCTTCGGCCTCAAGATCAAGAAGGTCCCGGCCGACGAGATCAAGCGCAAGGTGGCCAGCTCCTTGGAGCGCATGCAGATTTCGGAGTTCGCCAAACGATATCCCTCGGAGCTGTCGGGCGGCCAGCAGCAGCGCGTCGCCATCGCCCGAGCCATCGTCTCGGAGCCCAAGCTGCTGCTGTTGGATGAACCTCTGAGCAACCTCGATGCCAAGCTGCGCGTCGATATGCGCACGGTGCTGAAGCGCCTGCACCATGATCTGGGTACAACCATAATCTACGTCACCCACGACCAGGTCGAGGCGCTGACGATGTCGACGCGCATCGCGCTGTATCGCGCCGGACAGCTGGTCCAGGTCGATAAGCCGCTGTCGCTGTATGACAACCCCGTCAACCTGTACGCCGCCAACTTCATCGGCAATCCCAGCATCAACTTCGTGCCGGCCAAGGCGGTCATCTCCGGGCGGGGCCTGGAGGCCGACTGCGTGTTGGGCCATTTCTCCTTCCCGGCCGGAGACATGGTGGCCGAGGAAGTCCGCGAGGCGTCCGCCGATGTCGTGCTGGGCATCCGTCCGGAGCAGATCTTCATATCACGGGAGAAGGAGCCGGGGATGGTGGATGCCAGGATATACGCCAGCATGCCGGCCGGCTCGGAGACGCTGATCACCGTCACCGTCGGCGACCTGCAGCTGACGGTCAAGGAGCTGGGATCGACCCACTACCATACCGACGCCCCCGTCTACCTGTCGTTCAAGCCCAAGAAGATCAACGTCTTCGACAAGAAGAGCGAGAAGCTCATAAAATACTGCATCTGAACTAGGCAATAGCGGTACAACCGCTGCAATAAATCAAGGAGGAAGCGAGAATGAGAAGTTTTAGGAAGCTGCTGGCCATCCTGCTGGCGGCCACCATGCTCATCGGCATGACGGCCTGCGGCGGTGGCAGCGACAAGCCGACGGAGGAGCTCACCGAATGGGAGAAGTCCTCCAACATCTACGCCACCGACGAGACGGATGCCCAGCTGTATGAGCTGGCCAAGAAGGAGGGCGGGGAGATCATCCTTTACTCCATCTCCTCACGCAGCCCCAAGGTCGCCGAGGCGTTCGTGAAGAAGTACCCCGACCTGAAGTGCACGGCTTTAGACATCTCCACCAACGAGCTGCTGGAGAAGGTCACCCGTGAGCACGAGGCCGGCCAGTACGTCGCCGACGTCGTCCACATCAAGGACATGGACGGTTCCATGTACAAGGAGTATGTGGCCAACAAGATCTTCTACAATTTCAAGCCGGCCGATATCTTCGCGCACATCGATCCCAAGTACACCGCGACGGCCACGCCGCTGTACATCGAGCTGACGCAGTTGTTCTATAACACCGAAGCCAATCCCAACGGCTCGCCGGTCACCAACATCTGGGAGCTGACGGATGCCAAGTGGAGCGGCAAGATCATGATGCAGAACCCGCTGGACAACATCTCCTGGGGCGCCTGGATCACCGGTTTCACCACCGGCGAGACGCCGGACCTGCTGACCAAGGCTTATAAGGAGCTTTATGGCAAGGATCTCACCCTGTCCGAGGGCTGCTCCAATGCCGGCTTCGAGTTCCTGAAGCGCCTGCATGACAACAAGGTCGTCTATGCCGCCTCATCCGACGAGATCGCCGAGGCCGTCGGCACGGCCGGGCAGACCAATCCCCCGATCGGCTTCACGGCTTCCTCGAAGATCCGCAAGGCCGCGGAGAACAATTGGAAGCTCGCCCCGGTCAATCTGTATCCGACCAATGGCATCCCGGCCATCAACACGCTGTATGTCGTGCAGGGCTGCACGCATCCCGCCGGTGCCAAGCTGCTGATCCGCTTCATGATGGGCGGCATCGATGGCGACACCACTGGTTATGACCCGTTCAACACCCTGGGCGGCTGGCCGGTCCGCGACGACATCCCGGCGGCAAAAGGCTCGATGCCGTTTGCCGACCTCAAGCTGTCGGAGTTCAAGCCGGATGACATCTACGTCAACTACAACACGGTCCGTGACTTCTGGACCAAGCTCGGCTAAGATTAGTTAAGAGATGATTGCCAGGGCGGCGGATATCCTTCCGCCGCCCTTGGTCCCTGGGAGGCACGCCATGAACATGTTCATCGACAAGAAGACCAGAAGACGCAAGAGCCCGCTGGCCCTATATGGCTTCATGCTGGGTCTTGTCTTCGCGGCGGTCTTCCTCGGCACGTACTGGCTGCTGATCGAGCCGCTGGCCCCGCTGACGATCGCGGGCCATGCCATGCTGACGACGGTCATCCATGCCGTGGTCATGGCGTTGGCCGGTACGGCCATCTGCCTGCTGGGCTTCCTGCTGCCGGACAAGCGGCTGGTGCCGGCCGGATTCATCGGCCTGGCCGTGCTGCTATTGATGGTGGCGGCGGCCGCCATGCTGCTGGAAGGTCAGGCACGCATCACGATGCTGTATTTCGCCATGATGTTCGGCCTGGCGCCGGTGATCGTCGGCAATGCCGCGGCCTGGACGCTGTACCTCAGGTTCTGGCACCACGGACCGCAGGTTGATTTCGACGATCTGCCGGGGGCCAAGGCGGCCCTGCATCCCGCTGCCGCGACCGGCCGGCCGGAGGCCATGAGCGCCGAGGCGGCGATGTTCGGCCCGGAGGGAGACGATGTCAAGGATCCCACGGCGGCCAACGACTATCAGAAGGAAGCCATGATGTTCTACGGCGATGAAGACGTCCAGGCTGGCCAAGGGCATGATGAATGACCGATCATCCTCATAGGACGTCTATGTCATCGCGAACAGGACCCCGAAAGGGTCTTTTTTTATCCTGGAAATATTGCCCGATGACATATATACGGCGAGATGTTTTTTTCGTGAAGATTGTTCTTGCAATCGTATTTTGGTTGGCGTAAAGTAGGAGTATGTTTTTTTCAAGGAGGTGAGGGGCGTGCAACTGCTTGAGGAACGCATCAAAGCCACCGGCAAAGTCTGCGCCGGCGATGTCCTTAAGGTCAACGGTTTCCTCAACCACCAGATCGACGTGCCCTTTGTCTGCCTGCTTGGCAAGGAATTCCATCGTCTCTACAAAGATTGCGACGTCAACAAGATACTGACCATCGAAGCCTCCGGCATCGGTGTCGCCTGTCTGACCGCGCAATTTTTTAATTGTCCAGTCCTGTTCGCCAAGAAAGCCGTCACCAGCAACATGGGGGCGGGGGTCTACACCGCACCCGTCCATTCATACACCCACGGCATCGATGGCACGGTCTACGTCGAGAAGCAGTTCCTCACGGACACCGACCGGGTTCTTATCATCGATGATTTCCTGGCCACCGGCAGCGCGCTGCTGTCGCTGATCGAGCTCTGCCATCAGGCGCATGCCACGGTGGTCGGATGCGGCTCGGTCATCGAGAAGGCCTACCAGACCGGCGGTCGGGCTATCCGCGACCGGGGCATCAGGGTCGAGAGCCTGGCCCGCATCCAGGCGATGAGCGTCGAAAACGGAATCACATTCTGCCAATAGGATGAGACTCCGTTTTTAGTTGAGGCTGTTCAATAAAAGCCACTGGCTTTATTGATATAGAAGGGGAAGAAATGGAGGTAAATATGAAAAAATTTCTTACCTTAATGCTTGTCGTGTTTATGGCTCTGGGTCTGCTGGCCGGCTGCGGCAGCACCGAGCCGAAGTCGACCGCCAAGGTCGGCGTCATCCTGGTCGGTGATGAGAACGAGGGCTACACCGCGGCCCACATCGACGGCATCAAAGCCGCCGCCAAGTCCCTGGGGATCGCCGACAGCGATATCCTCTGGAAGTATTCCATCGGCGAGACGCAGGCTTGCAAGGATGCGGCCGTCGATCTTGTCGACAGCGGCTGCACGCTGGTCATCGCCAACAGCTATGGCCATCAGACCTTCATGCAGGACGCTGCCACTTCATATCCGAACGTCACCTTCGTCTCGATGACGGGCGACACCGCCGCCACCAGCGGCCTGGCCAATTTCAAGAACGCCTTCAACGATACCTATGAGTCACGTTACGTCTCCGGCGTCGTCGGCGGCATGAAGCTCAAGGAGCTCATCGACAACGGCACCCTGACCAAGGCGAAGATGCCGGATGCCTTCGTCGGCGATGACATCAAGGTCGGCTATGTCGGGGCTTATCCGTATGCCGAAGTCGTCTCCGGCTACACCGGCTTCTTCCTGGGCGTCAAGTCCATCGTCTCCAACATCCATATGTATGTCGAGTACACCAATTCGTGGTTTGACATCACCAAGGAAGGCGAGACTGCCAATTCGCTGATGGCCAAGGGCTGCGTGCTCATCAGCCAGCATGCCGACTCCACCGGCGCTCCGGCGGCTGTCGAGGCGGCCTTCAAGGCCGGCACCGTCTGCTACAGCGTCGGCTATAACGTCTCCATGCTCGAGGTCGCCCCGGATGTCGCCCTGACCTCCGCCTCCAACAACTGGTCCGTCTATTACACCTACGCCCTGAAGCTGTGGCAGGCCGGCAAGGCCATGGACATCGCCACCGACTGGGCCGAGGGCTATGAGACCGGCGCCGTCAACATCACCGAGCTGGGCACCGCCTGCGCGGCCGGCACCGCCGATAAGGTCGCCGCTGTCGAGGCGGCCATCAAGGATGGTTCGCTGAAGGTCTTCGATGTCACCAAGTTCACCGTCGGCGGCAAGACGCTGACTGAGACCGATGGCGTCGATCTGAACTTCGATGGGACCAACGACTGCTTCCCGATCAAGAACGGCGCCTTCAACGAGTCCGACGTCGCCGATGGTTTCCGCAGTGCCCCGTACTTCTCGCTGCGCATCGACGGCATCGAGGAATCCGGCGCCAAATAACAGGCATAAAGGTAAGAACATATAGCATCGAACAAGGGAAGCTGCGAAGTCAGCAGCTTCCCTTATAAGTATCTATGGGGGGAGGATGACGATATGACGGAAAACGTCGCGATTCGGCTGCAGGACATCACCAAGTCCTTTGGACCGGTGCTGGCCAACGACGGGGTGACGCTGGACATCCGCTATGGTGAGATTCTGTCGATATTGGGGGAGAACGGCTCCGGCAAGACGACCCTGATGAACATGCTGGCGGGGATCTACTTCCCCGACCGCGGGCAGATCTACGTCGACGGCCGGCCGGTGACCATCGCCTCGCCGCATGACGCCTATGCCTTGGGCATCGGCATGATCCACCAGCACTTCAAGCTGATCGACGTCTTTTCGGCAGCCGAGAACATCATCCTGGGCCTGCCGGGTGGCGAACGCTACGACCTGGCCCAGGTGACCAGACAGGTCAAAGACATCTGCACCCGGTACGGTTTCGACATCGACCCGGGTCAGAAGGTCTATGACATGTCGGTCGCCCAGAAACAGACCCTGGAGATCGTCAAGATCCTTTATCGCGGGGCCAACATCCTCATCCTGGACGAGCCGACCGCGGTGCTGACCCCGCAGGAGACGGCCAGGCTGTTCGCCGTGCTGCGCAACATGCGTGCCGATGGCAAGGCCATCATCCTGATCACCCACAAGCTCAACGAGGTGCTCGAGCTGTCCGACCGTGTCGCCGTGCTGCGCAAGGGCCGCTACATCCAGACCATCCCGACGGCCAGCGCCACCGAGCAGTCGCTGACCGAGATGATGGTCGGCCAGAAGGTGACCCTCGACATCGAGCGTCCCAAGCCGAAGGACCCCGTCAAGCGTTTGGAGGTCAGCCGCTTGACCGTCTACAACGAGGACGGCATCAAGGCTCTGGACGACGTATCCTTCACCGCCTACAGCGGCGAGATCCTGGGTATCGCGGGCATCTCCGGCTGCGGCCAGAAGGAGCTGCTCGAGGCCATCGCCGGCCTGCAGGTCGTCCAACCGGGTGCCTCGATAACCTTCGACAGCCCCGATGGCTCCAGCAAGCAGCTGGTAGGCGCCACACCGCGCCAGATCAGCAGCTATGGCGTCCACCTTTCCTTCGTGCCGGAGGATCGGCTGGGCATGGGGCTGGTCGGCTCGATGGGCATGACCGGCAACATGATGCTCAAGGATTATGATCAGGGGCGCTCGCCCTTCCTCAACCGCAAGAAGCCCCGCGCCCTGGCCAAGGCCATCCGTGACGAGTTGGATGTCATGACCCCGTCGCTGGACACCCCGGTGCGCAAGCTTTCCGGCGGCAACGTCCAGAAGGTGCTGGTCGGCCGGGAGATAGCCTCGGCGCCCTCCGTCCTGATGACGGCCTATGCGGTGCGCGGGCTGGATATCAACAAGTCATACACGATTTACCATCTGCTCAACCAGCAGAAGGAGAAAGGCGTCGCCGTCATCTACGTCGGAGAGGACCTGGATGTGCTGCTGGCGCTGAGCGACAAGATACTGGTGCTGTGCAACGGACGCGTCAACGGCCTGCTTGACGCCCGCAAGACGACCAAGGAGAAGGTCGGCCTGCTGATGACCAACCTGAAGACCGAAGGACAGGAGGCAGCCTGATGAGCGAACAAGTCATTGCCAAGGACGTCACGGCCCGTCAGCCGCTGGTCCGGCTGGTCAAGCGCGACGACATGGTCTGGTGGAAGGCCTGGCTGGTCCGTCTGGCCTGCGTGGCCGCCGGCCTGCTTGTCAGCGCGCTGTTCATCAACGGCATCACCCATCTGGATCCCCTGGCGGTCTACGCCTCGATGATCCGTGGGGCCTTCGGATCGTCCAACCGCATCTGGGTCACGCTTAAGGACATGTCGCTGCTGCTGTGCATCGGCGTCGGCCTGGCACCGGCGTTCAAGATGCGTTTCTGGAACTGTGGCGCCGAGGGCCAGGTGCTGATCGGCGGGCTGGTCACGGCCGCGCTGATGATCAACTTCGGCGACCGTATGCCGACCGGCGTGCTGCTGGCGGTCATGGCCGCGGCCAGCATCGCGGCCGGGGCCGTCTGGGGCCTGATCCCTGCCTTCTTCAAGTCGAAGTGGCGGACCAACGAGACGCTGTTCACCCTGATGATGAACTACGTCGCCCTGCAGCTGGTCGAGTTTTACGTCGACATCTGGGACAAGAAGCAGTCGCACTCGGTGGGCGTCATCAACGCCGCGACCCGCGGCGGCTGGATGACATACCTCTTCGGCCAGCAGTATCTGCTCAACATCATCATCGTCGCGATCGTCACCGTCGGCATGTACATGTACCTGAAATACGCCAAGCATGGCTATGAGATCACCGTGGTCGGCGAGAGCGAGAACACGGCGCGCTACGCCGGCATCAACGTCTCCAAGGTCGTCATGCGGACCATGCTGGTGTCGGGCGCGATCTGCGGCCTGGCCGGTTTCCTGGAAGTGGCCGGCGTCAGCCACACCATCTCCTCGCTGACCGCCGGGGGCCGCGGCTTCACGGCCATCATCGTCGCCTGGCTGGCCAAGTTCAACACCCTGACCATGGTGCTGATCACCTTCCTGCTGGTGTTCCTGGATCGCGGGGCGACGCAGATCGCCTCAGACTTCAACCTCAACAAGTACGCCTCCGACATCATCACCGGCATCATCCTGTTCTTCGTGCTGGCCAGCGAGTTCTTCATCAACTACCGGCTGGTCTGGCGCCATCGTTCGACGGAGGGCAAATAACATGACCATGACATCACTGATCGCCTGGCTCAACGCCGCGGTCACCTTCGGGACCATCATCATGTTCGGCTCGGTAGGCGAGATCATGACGGAGAAGAGCGGCAACCTTAACCTCGGGGTGCCGGGGATCATGTACCTGGGAGGCATCGGCGCGTTGGCCGGGGCTTTCTTCTATGAGACTTCCGCCGCCAACCCCATCCCGGCCGTCAGCGCTTTGATCGCCGTGGCCTGCGCCGTGGCGGCCGCCAGCTTCGGGGGGCTCATCTACAGTTTCCTGACGGTCACCCTGCGGGCCAATCAGAATGTCACGGGCCTGACCCTGACGATCTTCGGCTCG
>Ga0268263_1001743_pt1 | contig 17014 bp, 16 predicted proteins | sample Biomet5_FD_190358 | JGI IMG/M metagenome (GOLD analysis project Ga0268263, IMG submission 190358) | Microbial communities from bioreactor (seeded with sewage sludge) at LBNL, California, USA - Biofuel metagenome 5 (SPAdes) (version 4) | ecosystem: Engineered > Bioreactor > Anaerobic >... | reverse complement strand
CGCTGGCCAGCGCTGGAGCTTTCGAGGCCTATGACTCGCCCAACAACGACACCCTCGACTCACGCTTCAACGATCCCAACCATTTCTGGCAGGGATGGTACATGGGTGTTCTGAGCATCATCGTCAACACCGATCGTTTCGACAAGGAGTTGGCGCCGCAAGGAGTGTCATATCCCACCACGTGGGACGACCTGCTGGACTCGCACTATAAGAACCTGTTCATCTGGGCCAATCCGACGACCGCCGGCGGTGCCTACATCGCCACGGCATGCCAAATATTCCGTCTGGGCGAAGACAAGGCCTGGGAATACCTGAAGAAACTTGACACCAACGTCCATCATTATTACAAAGGCGCTGGTGATGTCATCAGCCCCGTGGCCACCGGCGAGTTCGTAATCTCCATAGCCTGGGCGCACGACAGTTTCAAGACGCAGCAGCAGGGCTATCCACTGAAGCTTATCATACCGCAGCAGACCGCCTATGAGATTGGTGGCGCGGCCATTATCAAGGGCGGCCCCAACACCGACAACGCCAAGACCTTCATGGATTGGCTGCTGACCAAGGAAGCCCAGGAGCTCAGTGTCAAGACCTCATACCGCTACCCGGTTCGTTCCGATGTCGCGGCTCCGGCCGGTCTGCCGGCGCTGACTGATGTCAACCTAGTCGACTACGACCGGGCCAAGGCCGCTTCGATGAAGGAAGCTGTCATCGCCAAGTTCGATGCCGACATCATTTCCAAGCGCGGCTGATCTTCCTTAATCCGTAAATGAAAAGATGCCTGCCTGCGTTGCGGGCAGGCATCTTGCTATCTTATGATTAGGTAACAAGCCGCAAAGGAGGTGGCCCGTCAATGGCAACCGATAGCTCGCTGCGGGAGTCGTTCAAGGAGATGAAGCGCCTGAGGAACGAACCGCTGCTGATGGCCGCGATCATCGCGATAATCATTTTCGTCGGCCTATTCGTCGTATATCCCGTCGTCAAGGTGGTACTTTTCCCCGCCGCCTCCGATTATGCCCAGTTGTTCACGCGAACACGGTGGCTCAGCGCCATCAAGAATAGCATGCTGATGACTTTGCTGTCGACCACGTCCTGTACGGCCATTGCCTTCCTGTTCGCCTATGTGATCAATCGGCTGGACGTGCCGTGTAAGGGGCTGTTCCGTTTCATAGCCCTGCTGCCCATCGTCTCGCCGCCTTTCATCGTCTCACTCAGCTACATCCTGCTGTTCGGCGTCCAAGGCATCATCACCAAGCAGCTACTGGGCCTGCAGACCGACATCTACGGCTGGTTCGGGCTGTGGATCGTCCAGACGATAACATTCTTCCCCTACGCCTATTCCGTCATCCGGGGCGTCATGAACGGCATCTCGGCCAACCTCGAATATGCCGCCTACAACATGGGGGCCAGCCGTTTCCAGGTCTTCAAGGACGTCTTCTGGCCGCTGTGCCGGCCGGGTGTGGCCGGTGGGGCCCTGGTGGCCGCCATCAGCGTGCTGACCGACTTCGGCAACCCGATGATGATCGGCGGTGACCTGGCCCTGCTGCCGACCGAGGCCTACATGCAGATATCTGGCTGGTACGACATGAAGACCGCCAGCGTGCTGGCGGTGGCCCTGCTCATCCCGGCCGTCATCCTGTTCCTCGTTAAGAACTTCTGGGTCGGCAAGCGCAGCTACGTCACCATCACTGGCAAGGAGATATCGCTACAGCCATATCCCGTAGCATCCTGGGTCAAGTGGCTGCTGTTCGGCCTGACGATGTTCATATCGCTGTTCGTAATCCTGGTCTACGGTACGCTATTCTACGGTGCTTTCACCAAGGCCTGGGGCTATGACTGGTCGCTGACACTGAAGAACCTCGAATATGTTTTTCTCAAAGGTCAGCAGATTGTCAACTCCATCGTCTATGGCCTGGCCGCCTCATTCGGTGCCGCACTGCTGGCAATGATCCTGGCTTACATCGTCCAAAAAAAACAAGTCGGCATCAACAAGCTGCTTGACTTCATGGCCATCCTGCCCGGCGCTATCCCGGGGATGTTCCTGGGCATCGGATTTGTCATGGCGTTCAACACCGCACCGCTGAAACTCACTGGGACGCCGGCCATCATGATATTGGCCTTGATGTTCTGGAACCTGCCCACCTGTTACAGCTCGGCCACCGCCGGTCTGCAACAGATCGGCTCATCGGTCGAGGATGCTGCCCTAAACCTGGGAGCCAACAGTTTCCGGTCATTCAAAGACATTATCATCCCACTGCTGAAGGCGCCTTTCCTTTCCGGCTTCGTGCTGTCCTTCCTGCGCTCGGTGACGTGCCTAAGCGTCGTCATCTTCCTATACGCCCCGGCCACCACCGTCGGCACCATCTCCATCATGGTCCTGGTGCAAAGCGGACAGTGGGGACAGGCTGCGGCCTTCACGATTGTCCTGATTGTAATCGCTTTTTCGGTGCTGCGCATGGCACAGTGGCTTCTGCATAAGCAGGGCATCCAGCTGGATCTATAAAGGGGTTTAAAACATGGAGTACTATATTGAGTTCAAGAACATCGTCAAGCGTTTCGACAATTTCGTGGCCCTGGACCATGTCTCCCTGCAGATCCCCAAGGGCAAGTTCGTCACCCTGCTGGGCCCATCCGGCTGCGGCAAGACAACCCTGATGCGCCAGTTGGCCGGCTTCTCCGAGCCGGAAGAAGGTGACATCTTTGTCGATGGCAAGCGCATGAACGGCCTACCGCCGTTCAAACGCAATACCCCGCTGGTCTTCCAGGAATATGCCCTGTTCCCCCATATGACTGTCTATGAAAATATCTCCTATGGACTGAAGCTGGCCAAGGTGCCGGATGCTCAAATCAAAAGCCGTGTCGACGATATGCTCTCGATGTTCAACCTCAAAGGCTTGGAAGATCGTTATCCCAAGCAGATGTCCGGTGGCCAGCAGCAGCGGGTTGCCTTCGCCCGCGCCCTCATAATGGGCAAGGACATCCTTTTGCTCGATGAGCCATTGAGCAACCTGGACGCCAAGCTGCGTGTCGAAGTACGCACCGAGTTGCGGCAGATACAGCAGAAATACGGCATCACTACAATCTACGTGACCCACGACCAGGACGAGGCGATGTCGATGTCCGACATTATAGCCGTCATGCGTCAAGGGCGTATCGAGCAGATCGGTTCCCCATGGGAGATCTATTTCAGGCCTGCCAATCGCTTCGTGGCCGATTTCATCGGTACGGTGAACTTCGTGCCGGCCGTTGTGGAACACGTCATGACAGGCCGGCTGACAATCAATGCGCTGGGCGAGACTTTCACCATCGCCACCGACGTGCAGGCTGTCGCCGGCCAGCATGTCTCGCTGGTCATCCGCCCCGAATGCCTGAAGATTGGAAGCCAGGCGCAGGGAACCCTCAGAGGCGTCATCACACAATACAGCTTCCTGGGTCGGATGATCCGCTACTGGGTCACCGTCGATGGCCAGCAGTTGATCGTCGATGACGACAACGTGCAGACCACCGGCCCACGCAGCGGCGAGATAGAAATGACGCTCGACACAGGTCGGATCCACCTGCTGAAGGATGGTGATGGCAATGCTGCAGGTTGACTTCATAAACGTCGGCTATGGCGATGCCATCCTAATACACGACTTCGAAGCTGATTTCAACATGTTAATCGACACCGGTGACATCACGACGGGGACCCCCTACGAGGGCTCCAAGCGCATATCAGCCGCGGACTTCATGAAGGAAAGGAATCTCCACAGTCTGGATCTCCTGGTGTTGACGCACCTCCATCGCGACCATAGCGGCGGCCTAACCGATCTTTTGGATGACGTCACCGTCAAAGAATTCTGGACGAACTACCTGCCCGCAGCTAATTATTGGGGCACCAGTCATGCCATCAGCGCCGGCAGCGACCAGGGAGCCACGCACCTCCAAGATTCCATGAACATCTATCTGGCCGCGTTGCAGCGGCTCGCGGGACAAGGTACCGCCATTGAGCAGATCACCGCTCCCCACAGGGAATGCCAGTTGACGGATAAGCTGCACGCCGCCGTCTATCTAGAGAAGGAAGAACTGTTTAAAAGACAGGCTGCCATATGGCAGGATGTCCTTGACGATCATCCCGACATCCAGGCTCTTGACGAGCTGGACCGTTTCATCAACAACACCAGCATCCGAATGCGCCTTTCCTACGGCGGCAAGAGCATCGAGTTGCCTGGCGACGTCTACGCCGCCTGCTGGCAGAAACACTCGCCAGCGGCATGCGACATCGTCAAGCTGCCTCATCATGGCCATTTCGATTCACTGACGCCACAGCTGTTGGCTATGCTGCAGCCCAAGGATGTCGTCATCTCGGTGTCCAACGACCGGACCGATGACTGTCCGGCACGGCAGACGATGAGCATAGTAACAAACTATGGCAGCAAGCTATTCATCACCGATGCCGTAAGTACTAGCGACGACACGCCTTCGTACCACAACGCCATTACTTTCAATATTGATGGATAATAGGCCAAAAGTGATCAATTTGAATAACCCGATGTCTTCTTCTTTGTCATCGTGATGTCAATTTGGAAAAAACTCTTTATACAGCCTCAGATGTTTTATTTGCTAAAAAGGATGGTCTCATATCGACCATCCTTTCATCTGCTTATTTCTGTTCTGAATATCCGTCCATGTCATTCAACAATTCGACGATCTTCGGGGTCCAGTCATCCTTGTTTGCCTTTGCCTCTAAGAAGGTCTTGATAAGATCCGGGGCGAGCCATTCTCCGACGATTTTCTCACCGATGCACATCACCTGCACGTCATCGTGTTCGACGGCCTGATGAGCACAATGGACATCATGTATCATCGAGGCCCTGATGCCTGGAATCTTGTTACAGGCGATGGAGGCGCCGACGCCTGTACCGCAGAACATGATGCCTCTGTAGGCTTTACCTTCCAGGATAGGCGTACATAGTTTCTTGGCGATCAGCGGGAAATAGACAGGTTTATCAGCACTGTCGCATCCGCAGTCGACGACCGAATAGCCCCAGCTACTGATAACTGGAATCATCTTCTTCTTCAGGTCGAATCCAGCATGGTCACTGGCCACGTAGATGACTTTGTTTTTCATTTTCTCCTCATTTCTTTACGGCTTTGCCGAGATAGGCTTCGCGGATGACGGGATTGTCAAGGAGCTGCTTGGACGCGCCGGCGGCTTTGATGGTGCCACGCTCCAGGACATAGGCCCGGTTGGAGACTTTCAAAGCGAGCATCGCGTTCTGCTCGACCATCAGGATAGGTACCCCGGTCTTGTTGATCTCCATAATCTTATCGAACAATTCCTCGATGATGATGGGCGCCAAGCCCATGCTCGGTTCATCGAGCATCAGCAGCTTGGGCCGCCCCATCAAGGCACGGCCGATGGCCAGCATCTGCTGTTCACCGCCGCTCATGCTCCAAGCCAGTTGTTTTTGGCGTTCCTTGAGCCGAGGGAACATCTGATATACTTTATCAAGATCTTCGCTGTTGTCCCCAGCCTGGAAACGGATGCCGCTGCGGGCCACGGTGCCGACCAATAGATTCTGTTCGACCGTCAGACCGGGGAAGACATGCCGCCCCTCCGGCACCTGGATGATGCCCATCCTAGCGATGGCGGCGGCTTTACGCTTCGTAATGTCCTGCCCGTCGAACTCAATGATGCCCGTCTTGGTGATACAGCCTGAGATGCTGTTGAGCAGCGTCGTCTTGCCAGCACCGTTGGCGCCGATCAGCGCCACCATCTCATCATCACCGACCTGAAGACTTATGCCATGAAGGGCTTCGATGTTGCCATAGCAAGCGACAAGGTTCTCAATCTTAAGCATTCTTGGCACCTCCCAGATAAGCGTGGATGACCTCTTCGTCATTTTGAATCTCCGCCGGAGTGCCGAAGGCGATCTGCTGGCCAAAGTTGAGGACTGTGATATCATCGCAGATGCTCATGACAAGTTCCATCGAATGCTCGATAAGCAGCACACCTATGCCCTTGGACACTGCATACTTTATCAAGGCTGCCACATACTGACCTTCGCGGTTGTTGAGGCCCGCTGCTGGCTCGTCCAACAGCATGATGCGCGGTTGACTCAGCAGCACACGGACCACCTCGAGCAACTTTTGCTGGCCATATGACAGCTTGTCGATAGGGTCATCCATCTTGATGTTCTCCAAACCTGCGCACTCAAGGAGCTCCGACAGTTCCCCATCGATATCCTCCTTGGCCGCGCCATGCCGGCGGTTATACATGTCGGCCCCCATGATGATGTTGGTACTGATGTCACACCTTCCCAACAGATGCGGATGCTGGAAGGTGCGGCCCATGCCAAGCATCGCCCGCTTATGGGTCGGCAGACCGTTCATCGGCTGTCCCAAAAAAGTAATCGTTCCTTGGGTGGGCTGATAGATGCCTGTGATGAGGTTGATCAATGTCGTCTTGCCAGCACCATTAGGGCCGATGAGACCCAGCACCTCCCCGGAATGTAGTTTGAAACTGACATGGTCGTTAGCGATGACGCCGCCGAAGTTCTTACATACACCGTCAAGAACGAGCAGCGTCTTTGGAGATTCGTTTTTTATCGATCCACTCATGTAACGATTTCCAACCTCCTAACAGGCCTTCCGGCTGCACGATCATCAGGATGATTACTCCCAAACCGTATATCAGTTGCATATAGTTCTGCAGGGAACGGAAGCACTCGGATAGTACCGTAATGATGATTGTACCGGCGATGGCCCCTACCGGTGAGACTGTGCCTCCGATCATTATCATGACCAGGTATATCGTCGACTGGGCGTATGTGAAGCTTTGATAACTGAGATATCCTGACAGCGAAGCGTATAACGCACCCGCCGCACCGCACAGCGCCCCGGAAATGCCGAATGCTATGCTCTTGGTCAGGAGACTATTGATGCCCATGCTGTTGGCGCACATCTCATTGTCACGGATAGCCATGAACGAACGACCCAGTGGCGAGGAGAACAGCACCTCGACCAGAATTGTGGCAGCAATGCCGATGGTCATGATGATGTAAAACTTTGACACCTCACTGTCGGCTACCAGGCCGAATAAGTTGAATGTCGGTATGTTTTTAAGTCCTGTCGCCCCACCTGTCACCGGTTCCCAGTTCATGAATACACCATTTAGTATTGTCATCAATCCGATGGATGCGAAGGTGAAATAATACATCCTCAGCCTGAAGAAGGCGAACCCTAGTCCGAAGGCCAGCAAGGCCGTACCCACGATGGCGATCACGAAGGCTGCCACGCTGCCCATGGCGGTATGGATGAGGACATTTCCCGCCATGTAGGCACCAACGCCCCATAAACCGGCCTGGGCAAACGAATTCTGCCCGCACAGCCCAAGTAGGACATAGACACTTAGGACGCACAGATAATTTATGATGGCCATGCTTAGCACATGGGTCATGTAACTCGTCGTCATCAATGGTAGTACGGCCAGTACAGCTAGTCCGACCGCAGCGGAGACCCAAACCCACAAGTTCTTTTTCCGCATGTCAGGCCTTTTCCCCAATCTTCTCGCCAAAGAGTCCATTGGGCTTGAACATCAAGAAGGCGATGAGGACCACGTAGATGATGACCAGCTGATATGTCGATGATATATAAAAACCTCCGAACTGCTCGACCAGGCCGACAATCAGCCCGCCGACGAAGGCTCCCTGGATGCTGCCAAAACCACCAATGACGATGGCCGCGAAGGCCTTAGCCCCGGATGTGGCACCCATAGTATTGGTCAAAAAGAAGATTGGTGCAATAAGACCACCGCAGATCCCGGTGATCATGGCGCTGAGTGCGAAAGTCATGCCAATAGACACGATAACGGATATGCCCGACAGCGAGGCCATGTACTGGTCCTGGGCGGTCGCCTGCATGATGTTGCCAATGAAGGTCTTTTCAAGCAGGAAGTAGACGAGCAGCATCAGCACCAAGGCTATGGCGATGATAACCAAGAATTGCCAACGGATGGAAGCCGTACCAATCTGCACCGATCCATCGACGATGCGATCGAGGTTCAGCGGCAGCGCACCCCAGATGAGCCTGGCGCCTTCCTTCAGGACGATGGACGCCCCCATGGCGCTGACGACGATGGCCTTGGCCTGGGCGCTGCGCAGCGGCCAGTACGATGAACGCATGAAGAGCACGCCGACCACCCCCATGCACAGCGACGCCAGGACGATCGATAGGACGATGTTGATACCCAATTGGCTGAACGTATAGGCAAAATAGCCGCCCAGCATCAAGAACTCACCTTGCGCGAAGTTCATGATCCCGACCGCCCTGAAGATCAACACCATGCCCATGGCAATCAGCCCATATATGATACCCATCGCCACCCCGGAGACAATCAATTGAATTATCATTTTCATACCTCTTATAACAGAGCTGCCGGCACCTCAGCACCGGCAGCCCTGAAGACTTAATTAGTCAGCTGAAGAAAGCTCCTTGACGATCGTCGGGGTCAGGTTCTTGATCTGAACGATCAAACCGCCCTTGCCGCAGTTGCCGCGCTTGCTGCAATCGTAGCTGGTGATGGCACCTTGGAAGTCGGTGATCTTGAGCATCGCATCGCGTACGGCGGTACGATCGGTCGAGTTGGCCTGCTTGATGGCTTCGCAGATCACATAGACATGGTCGCGGATCTGAGCAGCCGCCTTGGCACAATCCTGGTTGTAGGTATCGTGATACTTCTTGGAGAAAGCCGCGCCGAGCTCGTTGGGCGTGTTCGGGACCCAAGCCGTGACGCTGTAAACACCTTCGATCGACTTGCCGGCCATGCCGACAGTGACGGTGTCGCCGAAGCCGTTGGAGCCGAAGACGGGTTGAGTCATGCCCATGTCACGCAGCTGCTGGATGATGATGGCATCCTCAGTCTGCAGACCGGCGATGACGATGGCTTCGGAACCGGCCTTCTGCGCCTGGGTCAGCTGAGCCGTGAAGTCCTTGGTACCAGTGGTGAAAGAGATATCGGCGTCGACGGTACCACCGGCTGCGGTGATGCCTTCAGAGAACAGACGGCCCTGATCGGCCGAGGCAGTCTCAGTATCATGGATGACGGTGAAGGTCTTGACGCCAATCTCGGTGACGGCGAAGTTCATAAGCGCTCCGCACAAGGTGGAATCGGTAGCACGAAGCTGGAACAGCCACTGGCCCTTCTCGCAAACGGCCTGCAGCTTAGGGCTTGAGCCCTGGGTCGTGGTCAGAATGGCCGACTTCTCGGCCGAGTCGGAGATGGCGATGTCATCATTGGAGTTGTCCGGCCCGATGATGGCGACGATGTCATCGTCAGCCGCGACCTTCAGATAAGCCGTGGTGGCACCGACATCCGTACCCTGTGAATCCTCGGTGACAATCTCGATGTTCTTGCCAAGGACGCCGCCATTGCCATTGATCTCGTCCTGGACGATCTTCGCGGCATTGGTCGCATAGGTGCCTTCCGAGGCCCGATCGCCGGTCAGAGGCACGACCATGCCAATCTTGATGGTCTTGGCAGAAGATCCACTCCCGCCGCAGCCAAACAATGAGACGACTAACACAGCTGATAACAGAATCGCAAATAGCTTTTTCATAATTTCCTCCCTTTTGCTATTGCTATCAACGCCATTTTTTGTGTAAACGTTTACCATTGCTCATGCGAAGAATAGATGCCTTCCCATGCAATAGTTCTTTATTTAAGCGCATTTTTAGCGTTTAATGGTGGATGCAGCTTCCGCATATCACTATTTTTTCAAGCGTCAATGCGTGTATACGTTTACACAAACATAGTATAATCAAACCGCTTACATGTCAATATGATTGTCATCGATTCCAAGCTATTGAATTGACTGACGGCTTTTTAGCCACTATGCTACGTTTATCTATTTGAGCGCTTAAAATGTGCCTTAATTCCAGGTCTTTCTGTCTCTGTTTATTATAAATAATGATGATTTTTATGCTTTTAAAAAAGGTGAAATTATATATAAATCTATCCACAGTCCTTTTTTTACTATATAATTGAGAAAACGTTTTATTTAAAAAGGTGAGAACTGTGTCAAACATTACCATAAAGGATGTCGCCAAAGCGGCCAATGTATCCATCGCCACCGTATCGCGTGTCCTCAACAAAAACAAGAAAGTAAATCCTGAAATAAGCCGCAAGGTAAATGCCGCAATTGACGAACTGGGCTATTTTCCTAATAATGCGGCCCGAACGCTAAAAGGGGATAATACCAAGACGATTGCCTTCATCGCCTCTGACATTTCCAACTTCTTCTTCACAACCATGGCACGATCCATCGAAGATGTCCTGAATAACAACGGTTATAACCTGATTGTCTGCTCGACTGACGACAGTCAGGAGCGTGAACTGGGATACCTGCAGTTGCTACGGGTCAAACATGTCGATGGCATCATCATCAACATGACTGCCAGAAATACAAAATACATCGCCAGCCTGAGTCAGGATATGCCCATCGCCCTGTTCGGCCGTTCCATCACCGACGCCGCTTTTCATGGCGACTTCGTTGATAATGACAATGAAGACGGCATTTACCGCCTTACCAACCTGCTCATCGATGATGGGCACCGGCGTATCGGAATGATCAATGGTCAGAGCTACGTCAGTTCGGCGCAAGAACGCTTACGCGGTTATCGCAAAGCGCTTTCCCAACACGGCATTGGCTTATCGGATGACTATCTATACACCGGGCACTTCAACAGCCCTGCCACAGCCGAGGCTGGCGCTGCAAAGCTATTGTCCCTTCCTGAACCTCCCACGGCAATCATCGCCTCAAACAACATCCTATCGATAGGCGTCATGTCATACTGCCGGAAGAACAACATTGCCATCCCTGACGACATCTCCCTCTGCAGTTTCGGATCACTTGAGGAATACGGGCTGCTATATGTACAGCCCACTTTCGCAGATCAGACCCCAGCCCTCATGGGCGCCAAATTGGCAGAGATGATCATCCAACGTATCAATGCCAAGAACAAGTTAAGCAACCGTGAGGTCCGTTTCATTCCGCCTATTTCAATCGGGAACAGCGTCAAGTCGATACCAGAATAACTCATCCCATGAATGCGTATGATTGTTCACTTTAAACGACTAGAAGGCCCACAATTTTTAATGTCCGCCTGTCTATAATGTGACATCGTCAGGCAACATCCCATCCTAAGCCATTATCATGTTTGTTCCGCCTCGTCGATGCATGCCGCGTCTTGCCCCCATAGGCAGGAGTTTTAAGAGATCCGAATCAATTAAACGTTCCATCATTCAGGTCTGGAAATGAAAAATCATGCAAACGCAGGGCTTCATTGACGCTGGTGATGACACGCGGATTTGTCTCAGGAGCCTCGGGCTCCGGCCCTGTTTTAGGCTTTGAATCATCAGCAAATCATCAAACGGCTTGCCAAGCTGCCGGAGAATGTTCTTGTCCATGAAAACTACTTCGGCGTGTACAGATATCAGATGTTCGCGTATTAATACGGTTATTCGCTGTAATTAGTGTAGATTAATCGCTAATTATCGCTGCTATATTTGATAGCAGGTGCTATACTATGCTTGTATCATTATATGGGGGTGCTTGCATGTACCGTGTTGCCATCGAAAAACTATATAAATGGAAGGAAAGCAAACGCCGCAAGCCGCTGATCATCGAGGGTGCGCGTCAGGTCGGCAAGACCTGGCTGATGAAGGAATTCGGCAGCAAGGCATATGCGAATACTGTCTATATCAATTTTGACTCCAACTCAAGAATGGCGGAGTTGTTCGCGTCAGACCTGAACACCGACCGCCTGATTATGGGGCTGGAGCTTTATACCGGTCGCAAGATCGAAGCAGACAATACGCTGCTCATTTTCGACGAGGTGCAGGAGGTGCCGAGAGCCCTCTCCTCCCTCAAATACTTCTATGAAAACGCACCGCAGTATCATATCATCTGCGCCGGTTCGCTGCTGGGCATCGCCCTGCACGGCGGCACCTCTTTCCCGGTGGGTAAGGTGGATTTTCTCAAGCTCTTTCCTCTGTCCTTCAAGGAGTTCTTGATGGCGACGGGAAGCGAGCGCTTCGCGAAGCTGTTGGATGAGCAGGATTACGAGATGATCACCTCCTTCAAGCAGACCTATATCGACGCGCTGAAGCACTACTATTTCGTCGGCGGTATGCCGGAGGCAGTGCAGAGCTTTGCGGAGAACAAGGATTTCAATGAGGTGCGCGATATTCAAAAGCGCATCCTCGCCGCCTATGAACAGGACTTTTCCAAGCACGCGCCGTATGAGATCGTGCCGAAGATCCGCATGATCTGGAACAGCATCCCTTCCCAGCTTGCCAAAGAAAACAAGAAATTCATATACGGTCTTGTCCGTGAAGGCGGGCGGGCGAAGGAATACGAGACCGCCATCATGTGGCTCACCGACTGTGGACTTGTCCACAAGGTCAGCCGTGTCAACGCGGCGGGCCTTCCGCTGAAAGCCTATGAGGACTTGAGGTCATTCAAGCTGTTCATCGTGGATGTGGGACTTCTCGGCTGCATGACCGGCCTGCACCAGCGTACGCTTCTGGACGGTAACGACCTTTTCGCCGAATTCAAGGGTGCGCTCACTGAGCAGTATGTCTGCCAGCAGCTCAAGACCATTGAGGATCTGGGCGTTTACTATTACACCAATGACCGTGGCTCCTGTGAGATTGATTTCATCATCGACACCAGCGAACAGATCATCCCTGTGGAAGTCAAGGCGGAGGTCAACCTCAAGGCCAAAAGCCTGCGGGCATATAGGGAGAAGTTCGAGCCGGACATTTCCGTCCGCACATCTATGGCGGATTACAAGAAAGAGGATTGGCTCGTGAATCTGCCGCTGTATGCGGTGGAAGAGATTAAGAACAGTAATAGGTGAAACCTGAGAATAAACGGGGATGGGCAACAATGGCAAACAGTAGAAAGCGTTTTGCTTGGTCGAGTCGAAGGTATTATGCCCTATTTGCTCCACTCCTATAACTTATATAACAGACGTAAAAAGATAGCGAAAAAAATGATTACTGATGAGGAACTTAAGGAAAAAATGCTAGAGAATCCAGATAAATTTTATGCAGAACTCATGCCATACATTGTTTTATACAAGACATCCATTAAAAGTATGATTAAGAGCGGATGCGCCTGAGGACATTAAAAAGGATATAAAGAGCTGAGTACGAAGCAGCTAAGTTGTTTCCAAAAGAAAGATATAATTCCTCAATAGTACAGCGTACAGTATTACTTGTTAGTGATTATCTGTTTGTTGCCCTTGGAATGACTCTTGCAACGTTCTGAACTATTACTCTGTTTATGGTCTTTCTGGATATTCTGCATACATAACATACTGATCATATATTTGTTCAAGTCTAATGCCTGTCTTATTGACGGTATCATAATTATCCATGCCATAGGTAGCAATGATCGCATTGTATTCTACCTGGAAATCTGTAAATATAGCCTGGCTTGAAAAACATAAACATATATCATAATCACCGACCTCTTTGATCGCAGAAACATATTTGTTTATGTCTATCTTCGCATAAAAACGCGCTATGAAATTGAAATCATCTTTTGGCATTTGTACTGTAATCATTTGATAGTCATCCCCTCTCATTATATGGATTAACCTGTATTAGGTTGCCTGTAATCATATTAAGCGTAACCATACAAGTATCGTCAGTATACATCATTACTGTGGAACGTGAGTTGTTGAGTTTTGTTTTCCTGATAAAAGACATTTTGCAACGTCTTCTATTTCGACTCCACTTCTTGGTTTGCGCGTGTGCGGATCTTCCGTCGTTCCAAACACACGTTCAATGAAATGCTTAGATTGTGATAGAACGGTTCTTTTATCAACTGTTTCGATGCCAACCAACTCGTTCTGTATCCTTTCTTTGTATTCTTCATATTGGGGGAATGATGTAGCAGCGGAGATAATTTTTGTTGATCTAGACATTTTATAATCTTTTAATAGATTCCACCTATCTCCTCCGCATGTCGAAAAGAACTGGATGAAATCCTGGCTGCATCCGACGATAAGCATATCTTCTCCGACTATCACGGCAAACTGTTCAGCACGTCAAAACTTGAAGAACGCATCCGTATGATTGCCAATAGCTTGGTCTATCGTTCCAATCATATGACCTGTGGCATCAGTTTGCTACCGTTTTATATATATCGGCGTCGTAGATCTGCAGACGGTCATGGAGCTGATGGGGCACGCCGCCGCTGACATGTCTCTATACTATGCTTGCTCAAACAGCAGGCCGAAGTCCGAGGCCATCACAAAAATCAGCCGAGATCGAGTCAGTTTGGTAGAAAGATATTAAAAAGCCCCTAAATGAGGGCTTTTTGCTTACATGGTGCCGACACGCGGAATCGAACCGTGGACCTACGCATTACGAGTGCGTCGCTCTACCATCTGAGCTATGTCGGCAGGCTCCTTGGTAAATATACCATACCTGACGACATTTTGCACTAACACTTGCTCAATTTAGGTTCAAGAATTCTTGATGATGATGTTCTCGATGTGCTCCGACACCGCCTCGCAGTCGTCGTAGCAGTCCTCCATGCGGTCATAGATGTCGCTCCATGCCACGACCGCGGCCATGTTATCGCTGTGGTTGACCGTGTACAGCTCGTGCATCGCCTTGAGGTAGTAGCTGTCCCCGGCCTGCTCCAACTCGTTGATCTCGCTGATCAGCTGCATCATGACCTCGGGATGCTTGAACTCGTGGAAGTGGTCCATCAGCGTCTTGGTCTTGGTGACGATCTTGAGCATGCCGTCCATGATCTGGTTGGCGTCGTCACGGCAGTCGCGCACGTTGTACATGTACAGGTGCAGCGGCAGGTCGTCGATGGCGTCGGCGATGTCGTCGCACTGCTCGGCCAGCTGGATCAGGTCGTCACGGTCGATGGGCGGCAGAAACTCCCGCATCAGCTGCGCCAGCATCCGGTGTTTGAGATCGTCGGCGCGATGCTCCAGCATGTGCACCTCGTGGATCAGCGCCTCCAGCTTGTCGGCATCGAAGTTGGCGATCGACATCTGCACGATCTCGGCCTGCTGCTCGCACAGGTCCAGCACCTGGGCGAAATACCCGAAGTAGTCCAACTCGTCCTTCTTCTTCCCTACCAGCATCGTTCGTACCCTCCCTGGTTCAGAACACCAGCATGAACAGCTTGACCATCAGAAACGACATCAGACCGCAGCCCGGGAAGGTCAGCACCCAGGTCAGCACCATGTCCTTGACCGTCGACCAGTTGACGTGCTTCATGCTGCGGGCGGCCCCGACACCCATGATGGACGTCGTCTTGGTGTGGGTCGTCGACACGGGCAGACCGGTGAAGGTCGACAGCGCCAGGCATACCGTGGCGGCCATGTCCGAGGCGAAGCCCTGGTAGTCTTCCAGCTTGACCATGCCCAGGCCGACCTCCTTGATGATGTTCATCCCGCCTACCGAGGTGCCCAGGCCCATGACGCCGGCGCACAGGATCATCAGCCACAGCGGCACCGTGACGGCCACCGCCTGACTCTGACCCCGGGCCAGAAACATGCCCAGCAAGAACACGCCCATGAATTTCTGACCATCCTGCGCCCCGTGCATGAAGGCGGCCCCGGCCCCGGCGAAGATCTGGGCGTAACGGAAGAAAGGCCGGGTGGCCCCGCGGTCCATCCCACGGCACAGCCACTCGATAAGCTTGGCGAACAGCCAGCCCAGGGCGAACCCCAGGAACGTCGACAGCAGCAGGCCGTAGATGACCTTGATCCATGCCGCCCCGTTGATGCCGGCCAGCGAACCGTGCATCGCGATCGCCGCCCCCGACAGCCCGGCGATCAGGGCGTGGCTCTCCGAGGTCGGGATGCCGAACTTGGAGGCCAGCACCGCCCAGGTGACGATCGCCACCAGCGAGGCGCACAGCGCGATCAGCGCCTCGGAGGCGTTGCCCGAGAAGTCGACCATGTTGTAGATGGTCTCGGCGACCTGCTGGTTGATCGCGGTCATGACCAGCAGCCCGGCGAAATTGCATACCGCCGCCATCAGGATGGCCGGACGCGGGCGGATGGCCCGGGTCGTGATGCACGTCGCGATGGCGTTGGGTGCGTCGGTCCACCCGTTGACGAAGATGACCGCCAGGGTGAGCACGACGGTGATTATCAATGAAGGATACTGGACCATCATCCGAATGAACTGCTGCAGTGTGATGCTTTCCATGTTTCCCCCTTGCCTTCGCACCCATTCTACCATACCGAAACCGCCATAAAACCTGTATGCGCTTCCATCATAAAACCGGCCTGCGGGCCGGTTTCTGATCACCGTTTCTTGTCTTCCGCCCGACGCCGCGGCATCGGGGATATTGCTGCGTCCTTGCCGGCGTGCGTCTGCTTGGCCTGATACATCAGGCTGTCGATACGCTTCTGGAAGGCCGACATGGAAATAAGGCATCCCGGCTGATAGATGGCGCCGCCCATGCTGAAGGACAGCTTGTAGGGGCCGCCCGCGCGCCTGTTGAACTCACCCGACATCGTGTCGATGCGATCCATGATCTTGTGCAGCGTCGCTTCGTCGTCGATGTCGATGATGATGCAGAATTCATCGCCCCCGTAGCGGGCCACGAAGGTATCGGCCCGCAGGCAGCCCTTCAGCAGCCCGGCCACACTGATGAGCGCCGCGTCACCGATGTTGTGGCCCAACGTGTCATTGATGCTCTTGAAGTTGTCCACATCCAGCAGGATCGCCCCGAAAGGCTTTCCCTCGCCGGCCGCCTCGATCTTCTGCTGCATGCAGATGTCAAGCTTGCGGCGGTTGTACAGCCCCGTCAGGTAGTCGATGTCGATGCTGCGGTTCTGCATGTAGTGGAACAGGACCATCAGGGAGTAGACCGTGCAGTTGAGACCCAGGGCCACGCCATAGACCATCATCTGCGTCACGATGGCGGCCGTCGGGAACAGCGGGAAGATGATGAGCGCCCAGATGTGGCGCTGCTCGAACTTGTGG
>Ga0268263_1001740_pt1 | contig 17071 bp, 16 predicted proteins | sample Biomet5_FD_190358 | JGI IMG/M metagenome (GOLD analysis project Ga0268263, IMG submission 190358) | Microbial communities from bioreactor (seeded with sewage sludge) at LBNL, California, USA - Biofuel metagenome 5 (SPAdes) (version 4) | ecosystem: Engineered > Bioreactor > Anaerobic >... | reverse complement strand
CGCGAGAGAGATTCTGTCTTTTTGTACACAGGGTGTAACAGAGCTGGGTAAGCTGGCGGAAGTATACGTTAGCGAATCGTTCCGCCGGATTCGCCCGCGCCGGTTCAACGCGCGCGCGGCCTTCCGTATGCGCGGCGGGCGGCTGGTATTTACTCTGCTGGAGGAGAGCGAGCCGATAAACGAACTGCTGCCGGTTTTACAGGCGGTGAAGGAACGGCAACAGTATGTGCGGCTCAAAACAGGCGAGTTTTTAGACCTGCGCGATATGGCGGCGCTCGCGCCTGTAGCGCAGGAACTGCTGGATGCGGCGGGGCTGGACGATCCCCATGCCGAGCCGGACGCACGGGAGCTGAGTTTTGGCGCGTACCGGGCCGCTTATATGCTGAGTATGCTGCGCATGGCCGGGGGCGAAGTGGAAGCGACCGAAGAAGTGGAGCACGCCTCCCGGGCGCTGACCGAACGCGCCGAGGAAGCGGAGGACTTTATTCCCGCACGGCTTCTGCGCAAACTGGCGCCCTATCAAAAACGGGGCACCGGGTGGATTTTATCGCTGTATGAAGCGCGAATGGGCGGTATCCTGGCCGACGAAATGGGTCTGGGGAAAACGGTGCAGGTGATTGCCGCGCTGTCCGCGGCGAAAAAGAAGAACGGCGCGATGAAAAACATCGTGGTGACCCCTACATCCCTGGTTTACCATTGGCTGGCGGAATTCAAGCGGTTTGACGACGGGCTGACCGTGCGGCTGATCACCGGCGTACGGGAAGAACGTGTGCGGCAGATTGAGGAAGTGCTTAAAGACCCGGGCGTGGACGTGGTGCTGACCAGCTACCCGTTGCTGCGCCGGGACATCGCCCTGCTCCGGGATACGCCGTTCCGGTTCGCGATTCTGGACGAGGCGCAGTTCGTGAAAAACTCCCAGTCCATTGGCGCGGCCGCCGCGAAGGAACTGAACGCGCAGGTACGGATTGCGCTGACCGGAACCCCCATGGAAAATCACACCGGAGAGCTGTGGAGCATTTTCGATTTCGTGCTGCCCGGTTATCTGGGTACGCAGGCGGCTTTCCTGCGCCGGTATGGCGGCAGCGAGCGCGCGGAGGAATTGCGGGAACGTATTCGCCCCTTCCTGATGCGAAGACTGAAAAAAGAAGTGCTGGCCGATCTGCCCGCCAAGCGGGAACAAAGCCTGTATGCCGCCATGACCCCGGAGCAGGAGCTGGTGTATAACCAGCTGCTGCAAACCCTGCGCCAGCACGTCGGGGAAGCGCTGGCCAGCGGGTCGCTCCCGCGCGCGCGGATGCAGGTGCTGAGTGTGTTGCTTAAACTCCGGCAGGTATGCTGTCACCCCAAGCTGTTCCTGCCGGATTACGAGGGAACCAGCGGTAAGCTGGAACTGCTGGTACAAACGGTGCAACAGGCTGTGGCGGGCCAGCGCCGGATGCTGGTATTTTCCCAGTTCGTGGGGATGCTGCAGATTATCCGGAAGCGTCTGTCGCGGGAAGGGGTAAAAACCCTGTATCTGGACGGCTCCACCAAGCCGGAACTTCGACAGGAACTATGCGACCGCTTTAACGGCGGCGAAGGGCAGGTTTTCCTTATCAGCCTGAAGGCGGGCGGAACCGGCCTGAACCTGACGGGGGCGGATCTGGTGATCCACTACGACCCGTGGTGGAACCCCGCCGTGGAGGATCAGGCGACTGACCGCGCCCACCGGATCGGACAGACCCGGGACGTGGACGTACTGCGCCTGATTGCGCAGGGCACCATAGAGGAAAAGGTGACCGACCTGAGCAAGCGCAAGCGCGCCGTATTTGACCGCGTGGTACTGGCAGGCGAAGCCGCGCTGGACAGCCTGACCGAAGAGGATATCCGCAACCTGTTTTTCTGAGCGGGCAGTGGCCCGGGGAGACATGCCCATGTGCGGACGCTATTATATCGACACCGAGGAAGAAAACATCAAGACCCGCGCGATTCTGGCCGAGCTGGAAAAGCGGAGGCTGCCCATGGGCGATCAGGTAAAAGGCGGAGAGATCGCGCCGTCACAGATCGCCCCGGTGATCCTGCGGGAGCCGGAAACGGGCGTAACCGTACGACCGATGCGATGGGGTTTTCCGCGCGGCAAAGGCCTGGTGATCAACAGCCGCAGTGAAAGGGCTGACAGCGTACCGATGTTCGGCGAAGCGGCGGGAAGCCGCCGTTGCCTGATCCCTGCCAGCTGGTTTTTTGAATGGAAGCACACGAACGGACGAAGAACCGGGGAAAAGTTCGCTTTTTTGTTGGCGGAAGCGCAGCGAAGCGAGCTGATGTACATGGCGGGGCTGTACGGACAATTTGACGGCGGGTTTGCCGCGGGCGGGATGGACTGCTTCGCAATCCTGACCCGGGCGGCGGATGAGCAGATGCTCCCCTACCACGATCGGATGCCTGTGATTCTGCGCCCCGAAGCTTTGAAAAAAGCCTGGCTGAACCCCGTAATTTCCTACGGGGAGTTATATGAAAACTTTGCAACGCCCCCCGCCTTACAGGTGGTCTTATGCCAGACGGAAGCTCCGAAAGCATAAATATTACCGGCACGCCTCCGATACACTCAACATGTGAAATTTGACAGATGAATCTCAAACCCCCGGGAAAGAGCGGAACGTTCTTTGCCCGGGGGTTTAACTGATATTTCTGGTTTGACTCTGACAAAATGCTAGCAATGCAGAGGAGATGAAATCGGCAAGACGAAGACATACAAAATGGTTACAATACTGAACGTTAAATCTAAGATAGATGTAACAATAATTCGTAAAAAGACAGCTGGTTCTTTAATGTAGCGCTCCATGCACTTTTCCTGTTTTTTGCAATTTTTCTATAGAATTTATGCGAACTTAATGGACATTTTGGGGGGCGGCATGCTATAATGGGTTGTATTTTGAAAGGAATCATGAAATGAAAGGAGACGGACGTTTTAAAACAAATCCTGCGGAACGTATGCTATTCCTTCATATTTATATCCATATCGGAAAACTGGTAAATAGTTACATGAATGGCATATATCTCTTTCTGAGGGGTTCGTGATGAAATACCAACGCATAAGCAGATGCTGAGAGTTCAGTGGTGCCGACGGCGCATGGGATAAATAAGGCTGTTGGTCCGATCCGAAGAGATCGGGGGGCGAAGCTTTGCCCCAGGGAAGCTGTTGCAAAACAGGGATGCCCATCCGCAGGCTTTATCCATGTGCGCGTCGGCTTTTTCTTTGTCTGCCACAACATATTAAAACAATTTGTGATAACGGGTTATAAAAGTCCTGTCTAATTCTGTCTGTCCTGATTCTCAGGATGGAATTGTAAAAAAGCAGAACATAAGTGATAGAGGAGTTAAAATGGCGTCTGAACGTTTATTAAACGTACCCCAAAAATCATATGCGTACGGGTGCGTATTCTGCCAGAGTGGAAAGGAAAGTATCATCGCCAATTGCATCCGGACCCGCTGCAGTCAGATAGGTGCGACCGCTGTGTATCAGACAAAACGGAGAACACTGCGGGGGATTACGACGCTGCACAATGAGGTGATTCTGCGGGGGTATGTCCTTTTGCAGGTGCCGGAAGGACTAGCAATGCTGGAAACCTTACCCAGAGAAGAGATTATTTCCGTTCTGACCTACACCGATGGAGACTGGCGACTTTATGGCGACGATGAAGCCTACGCGAAATGGATTTTCCAGAATCAGGGGTTGATCGGTCTGTCCAGAGCCTATCGTGTGGGGGACAGAATCCAGATTGCCGACGGACCGCTGAAGGATCTGGAAGGGCATATTACAAGGATTGACAGGCGAAATAAAAGCGGCCAGGTAAGCATCACGTTTGGCGGTAAAACGATCAAAATCTGGCTGGGCTTCAACTATATAGAGGATCGGGAAACAAAAGGGAACGCGTTTGCGGCGGGAGAAACCCTGTAGACGCTTAAGATTGAGAGATACAGAAAACCGAAGAGGTTTCTTTTTTTTACCGTTTTTCAGATGATGAACAGTACGCCTGGGTTAGGCATTGATTCGGGAGGATGGAAATGAACACGACGGGATCAAATGAGGTGGGAGCACAGAATGAGAACCGTGCGACTAGCTCGGGTGCGGCAACCGGTTTGCAGCCGCAGGAGACAGAGATAGACCTGATTGAGCTTGCACAGCAGTTTGCCAGGCACATCAAGCTGATCCTCCTGTTGACGGTGCTCGGGGCGTTGCTCTCCGCCGCATACACATTCTGGATGGTAACGCCAATCTATGAATCGACAGCGAAGATGTATATCCTCAATTCCAGCGGGTCCATTGTAAATTTGTCGGATCTGCAGATTGGCTCCTATTTGGCCAACGATTATATGGAGTTTTTCAAAACCCGGGAAGTTCATCAGACAGTGGCAAGCAACCTGGGTCTGCATTACAGTGTGGGCCAGATGCAGAGTATGCTGACCGTTGAAAACCCAAAAGATACGCGGATGCTTTATATCACCGTGAAGTCGCCTGACCCCAAGGAGGCGGCCGCGATGGCCAACGAGTATGCGGCTGTTGCGATTAAATATATCGCGAGCACCATGGCGACGGAAGAACCCAACATGATGTCCACCGCAATTGAAGCAAAAGCCCCCTCCTCCCCGAGCAAAACGAAAAATATCGCGATTGGGCTGGTCCTGGGTCTTCTCCTCGCGCTGGGATGGATCACGGTGCGCTTTCTGTTGGACGACAAAGTGAAAACGGTTGACGATATCCGGAAGTATACGGCGCTGTCCGTACTTGCGGTCGTCCCCGCATATCAGGCGGCTAATGGCAAGGAAGTAAAAAAGCAGAAAAGGGGTGAGAAAGCGTGAAGACGGTATCTTTTGGCAACTTTCCCAAGCTGGATTATTCGGCCAGGGAAGCGGTGAACACGCTTTGCACCAACCTGACTTTTACGGGTGATAAATACCGAAGCATCATGGTCACCAGTGTGACAGCCGAAGAAGGGAAATCGTTCCTGTCAATCCAGATGATGCGCACGCTGGCCGAGCTGGGCAAGTATGTTGTCCTTCTGGACGCGGACCTGAGACGTTCCACGATTGATACGGACTATCAGGCCCGGTATACCGGCGGAGAAAAACTGGGGCTGGCCCATTACCTGGCAGGTAAGTGCGAAATCGAGGATATTCTGTACCAGACGGATATTGATGGAGCCTATTTCGTGCCCATCGGCATTGCGGTATCCAATTCGCTGGCGCTGCTGAATTCGCCGAGGTTTCAAACCCTGATACGGCAGCTCTCCTCGCAGGCGGACTATGTGCTTGTGGACGCGCCGCCGATCGGCGTGATCGTGGACGCGTCGGAAATTGCCAAGTCCTGCGACGGAGCGATGCTGGCGGTGGGCTACAACATGGTTCGCCGGAGGGATCTGGAGGAGGCGAGGCAGCAAATCGAATTGTCCGGCTGTACGGCGCTGGGCGCCGCACTCAATAACGTTCCGCAGGACGCGTTTGAGAACCGAAAATACGCCGGGCGCTCCTACTATAGCCATTACGGACGCTACGGCCAGTACTGACCGCTCTTTCCCTGCCGGGTCGGATCGGTATAAAGGAAACAATCATGCTCAGCTTGATAGACATGCACCAACATCTCTTATTTGGAATGGACGACGGACCGGAGAACGAGACGGAAATGGAACAGATGCTTGCGGGGACGGAGCGTGCAGGCGTAACGACGATCATTGCCACCCCGCACATTGCGCCGGGTATCGTTCCTTTTTCCATAGCCCTTCTGGAACAGCGTGTTGTGCAGGCGAACCGTGCCTGCGAACGGCTTGGGTTGAACCTGCGGGTACTGCCGGGATCGGAGATGCTTTATACCTTTCAAACAGGGCGATATCTGGCAGAGAAACGGGTGCCGACGCTGGCGGGCACAAATCGGGTGTTGGTGGAATTTGATCCCCAGGTACAGTTTTTTGAAATACTTGACGCGATCTCAGCCATCCTTTGCAACGGTTATGTTCCGGTTCTGGCCCATGTGGAACGATATGGAAGACCGAAAAAAAGTCCTTCTGGTAGACGACGTCCTCAAACCCTGCTCCCGCCATGTGCTGAAGAATCTGGAGGCGACCTATGACCTGCTTACGGTGCCCACCATGCAGGCAGGGGCGGAAGCCATCCGCGAACATCGGGAAGAACTGTCCGCGATTCTCCTTTGTATGGAACAATACAAAATAGAATCCGGCGAAATCATCGCGGCGCTGAACACGATGAAAATTACGGATATTCCCATCATTGCGATTGTTATGAATTCCGGCAAGGATGATAACATCGGATGGTCCGCCATCGGTCTGTGGAACTTCATCCCGGCCAGTGACTGCGCGCGTATGGTTCAAACGTTGCTAAGCAGTAATATTGATTATTATTCCTGGCGCTTTTCGGATTGCTATCACCCGTTGGATTTAACAGATCACCTGACGGGCCTGTTCAACCGGATCGGGTTTTTCACCCGGACGCGAGAAGTGCTGAACGCCTCGATTGATACGGAGAAATGGAGCATCCTCTTCTTTAATATCAGGGGGTTTAAGGCCATCAACGACTTTTTTGGCGCGGACGGTGGCGACCGGGTGCTGAAGAACGTCGGTGGGATGCTGGATCGCTCCTTCCTCAAACCGGCTGTGCTGGCCAGGATGGAAATGGACCATTTTGCTATGCTGGTGAACAGCGAAGCCCTTGATCTGGCAAAGTTGACCACCCTGTGCGCCGGACATTTCGAAAATGAGGAGCGGGCCCTTAATTTCTTCTGCAACTGCGGAATATTCGAAGTGAAAGACCGTACGGAGAATGTAACTTCAATGTACGACAAAGCCAGGCTGGCCAAGAATTATATCTACAATGACTACTCCAAACCTTACGCGACATATTGCGATACGATGCGCAGGGAACTGATGCAAAAAGAGAACCTGACCAGCGAGCTGGAAAACGCGATCTTGAGCGAGCAGATTCTACTGTATTACCAGCCGATTATAGATACCCAGACGGGAAGCGTGGAATCGGCGGAGGTGCTGGTGCGTTGGAAACACCCGAAAGACGGGTTGCTGGGACCGGATCAGTTCATACCGGTTTTTGAAGAGAACGGGCACATCTCCAAACTGGACGGTTACATTACCAAAAAAGTCATCTCTTTTCTGGACAAACGCCTCAGGGCTGGGAAAAGTACCGTTCCGGTTTCGGTGAACCTTTCGCGCCGGGATTTTACCCATCAGGATATTCGCGCGATCATCGAGCGCAATATCGCATCTCTGCCATTTCCTTCTCAATTCATCCGGGTGGAACTGACGGAGACGGCCTTTACCCATACCGACAGGGAAATGGCCGGACTGGTTGATTATCTGCGTAGTTTTGGCATTCAGATTCTGGTTGACGATTTTGGAATCGGGTATTCCACGTTTGCGCTGGTGCAGGATTTTAATTTTGATTTTCTCAAACTGGGAATCGATTTTATCCAGTTCATCAATGTGAAACCCAAAACCAACCAGATTATCCGAACGTTGATCGGGATGGCGCACGAGCTTGGCGTGAAGGTGGTGGCGGAGGGTGTGGAGACGAAGGAGCAGGCGGATTTTCTGCGGCAGGAGAACTGCGACCTGATCCAGGGTTATTTTTACTACAAACCTATGCCGGAAGAAGACTTTACCGCGCTGCTGGACACCGTACCGTAAACACCGGTTCGGAGATGCTGGCGGAGAACATACGGGCAGAGGGCAGGAAAACGAGGAGAAGGAAGCGAATTGATTCGGAGACAGGCCTGCGGAAATATTCGGAGAACAGCGCGGCATAGGATGACTTATGGATTCCCATGTTGATGCTCTGCCATGTAATGGAGAATTTGCATGCGTAAACAACGTCGGTTCCTGATCCTGGTACTGACGGCTCTGATCCTGCTTGTGGAATTGGTGTGGATCGGCCTTTCGCTGTATCGTTCGCCGGAACGGTATCTGAACGCGGAGGACGCGTCGGAAATGATCCTGGCGCAGCAAATGCAGCAGGAAGGCAGCTTGCTTTCGTCCAACTGGTATTACTCTACGGAGTTGCGCGTGCTGAGTCCCAACCTGCTGTGGGCGCTTCTGTTTAATTTATCGGGCGACTGGGCTTTTATTCGAGCATTGGGCACGGTGTGCATGGCGTGCCTGATGCTGACCAGCTATTTTGTACTGGTGCGTCGCGCCAGGCTGGGGGTAACCGGTTTTGCCCTGTCCCCGTTGCTGCTGGCGCCCTTTTCGCCGGTGTTCTTTCCCTATGCCGTTCTGTTGCCGTATTATTCGGTGCCGGTGATCATTGGGTTCCTCACGGTTGCCTGTTGCGTGCAGTCGGAAAAGAGCGGGTGGCCGTTCCGGCTGCTGGTCTGCGTGCTGAACCTGTTTTTCGGTATGGGTGGGGTTCGCGGGTTGTTGACGCTTCATCTGCCGATGCTTTTCGTTCTTGCCGGTAATTTCCTCAAGAGGGAAAACAGCCTGCGGGCACTCAAAAAGCGGGAATACGGGCTGGCGCTTCTGCCGGTTGTGTCGTTTCTTTTGGGCTTTGTAATCCATCAGCTGGTATTGGCGCCGCGGTATCATCTGTTGGGAATGTCACAGGTGGTTACCGCGCTGCCCACCGCACAGCAACTGACAACCCGTCTGCTGGATATCGTCGCTTATTTTGGTTTCTACCCGTCCAACACCGTCGCTTCACCGGAGGGGCTTTCTTCGGGCTGTGCGCTTGCGCTCACGTTGCTGGTTGCGATGGGCGCGATCTTTGTGATCCGTCGCAGGGACGGTAATCCGGCGGGGCGGTGGATCACGGAGTACCTGTTGGCGGCAGTCGCGGTCAGCCTGCTCAGTTTTCTGTTTCTCAGCATGTACGCGCCGCGCTACTATATTCCGTCGCTGGCATTCTGCGTGCCGGTGCTGGCTGTCGCCTTTCGCGGGCTTGGGGCGGATTCCCGCCTGCGCCAGCGGGCGTTTATCGTTGCGGTTGTCGGTTGCTTCTGCGTCACTACGGTAACCGGCGGCTGGTATCAGGCACACCGCGCGGAAAACCTGGAGATGAAGAAGGTGGCCACACTTTTGCAGGCACAGGGGTACGACCTCGGGTATGCCAGCCAGTGGAACGGAAACGTGCTTACGGAACTGACCAACGGCGAGGTGCGGTGCGTGCCGGTAACGAACTTTGATACGCTGGAAAAACAGCAATGGCTGACGGATACGGGCGACCCTACGCAGAAGTACAAAGGCAGAGTTTACCTGATCCTTACACCCGCGGAGGCGGCGGGGGAAGGCGCCGCGCTTGCGGCAAAGGCGCAGGCGAACGGCAAGCTGCTGTATCAGACCGAAGCTTATCTGGCGTATGGATTTGACTCCGTTGAAAGCCTGAAAAAACTTCTTCCCGCACAAAGCGAATAGACGGGGGAAATCCCGGTCGGAACGCGACGGGGTTGATTGCCTGAAAGGTTTGGAGTATGATGAAAACGTATGGGGGAAACGCTGGCCCCAATAGAAATGGAGTGTGATACCGATATGAAGCGAAGTGGGAAGGAACGGTTCGTCGCTTATGAAAAGCTGACGAGAAAGAAACGCCGTGAGTTGGACGTTGCGCGTCGCGGAACGTGGGGAACCGTTAACCCGGTCACCCGACGGCCCGAACCGTCAACCGCCTATCAGAGGCAAAAAGAGAAACGCCGTTGGAGGGCTGAGCCCGATTCCAGCGGCGTTTTTGTTTTGTTCCGGTTGTTACGGGGATTCCAGAACGGTTTTCGGGTTTCCCGTATCTGAATACGAGAAACCTTGTAAACGGATGCGCGGCGGCGTTATCGCGGGGCTCGCAGGGCAACGTTTCCGTATCGTGGCGCGGGATACGATGCCACTTCGCAGGCCATCAGGTTTCCCGCGCGCATTCCGGCTGGCGAAGAATTTTATACAGAAGTCTGTACAGAACGCCTGCTTCTTCATGGGCCAGCGGCAGGCAACCCGCCAGACGCGCCGGAATGTCCCGCGCTTTTTCTTTCAGCTTTGCGCCGTCGTCGGTCAGGGTTACGTTTACGATGCGTTCGTCTGCCGCGGAACGCTCGCGTTTGATAAAGCCCTTGCCCTCCAGCCGCTTAATCAGAGGAGTCAGGGTGCCGGAATCCAGAAAGAGCGCCGAACCGAGTTCTTTTTCACTTACGGACAGGCGATCCCACAGAACCATCATGGTGATGTACTGCGTATAGGTCAGGTCCAGCGCATCCAGCAGGGGTTTATAACGGCCAACAACGTCTTTGGCTGCCGCGTAGAGGGGAAAGCAGAGCTGGTTTTCCAGCTTCAGCATGTCGTCGCTGTTCATGGGGGTTCATCCTTTCCGCTTGCGGAATGATAGGGTAGAGTGCAGTCGCCGGATCGGGGCGCCGGCAGACAGGCGATACTGGCGGCAGATCAAACCAGCGTGTCTTCCAGCCGCGATGCCGCCGTGCCGTGTACCATGACCGGTGCGCGACTGCCCGCCGCATACCGTGGGGGTTACAGCAGCTTTTCGATATCTGCGGCAATGTCTTTTGGCTCTACCGTAGGTTCGTAACGCTTGACCACGTTTCCTCCCCGGTCGATCAGGAATTTGGTAAAATTCCATTTGATCTGGTTGTCGGAATAATCGCCCTTATAGCGTGCGCGCAACATCATTTCCAGCGTTTTCGCCTTGATCCCCCTGCCAAGTCCTTCAAAACCCTTTTGCGAGGTGAGATAGCGATAAAGCGGGATCGCGTTTTCGTCGCGAACATCCACTTTTTGGGAGAGTGGGAACGTTACGCCGAACCGAAGTTTGCAAAACTCCGAGATCGCTTGATCGTCGCCCGGCTCCTGATCCATAAACTGGTTGCAGGGAAAGCCGACGACCGTAAAGCCCTTCTCCTGGTACTGCCGGTACAGGGCTTCCAGCCCCTCATATTGCGGGGTGAAGCCACACTTGCTGGCGGTGTTGACGATGAGGAGAACTTTCCCCCGGTAATCGGACAGGGGAACCGGTTTATTTTCGATGGATGTATAGCTGAAATCATAGACAGACATATTCACTGCCTCCTTGCTGTTTTGCACAATTTAATTGCGCAAAACAGATTATAACGAAAAACCACCGCCGTGTCAAGCGGCGGTGAAAATATACGCCTTCTTTTCTGCGCGCGCCGCCTTCGGAGAGGCGAACAGAAGGCAACGAGGATTCTTGACACAAGCGCGGAAGCCACCCGAAAGGGTTTCTGTCCTGCATAAGGATACGGGATACCGCTGGCAGAAACTCCTTCCGTACGCGCCCTGTGAAGAATATGGCGAAGGAAAGGCATCTCCCTTTCGCTCCGTCAGGCTTTTTCTTCGATTTCGTCCACGGTAAAGTAAGTTTTTCCTTCGCCGCACATCCAGCAGTTACCGCACTGCGCGGTAAAACGGAACACGCAGTAATCCGGGTCGGTAACGCCCAGAGGATAATACTTTTCGTCGCCGGGATTCCATAGCAGCTCCCGATGGGGAGCGTCGGTCAGCACCTCCATGGTGCCACGCAGCATCACGCCGTTAATCTGCTCCGGCTGGCAGAAGTACAGCGCCGCTTTCGGGTTTTGCAGGTACTGTTGCGCCCGGTGCGAAGAGGTGTTGGTGGAGAGATAATAGATACTGTAGCCTTCCCGCTTACCGGTTGCGAACATGGCCTTAACGGCGGGATAACCCTCCTTGTCCACCGACGCGACCCAGACGGTGGAAGCTTCCCGAATCATTTCCCGGATTTTGGCTTTGGTGGATTCGATCATCTGAACAGGTCCTTTCACAGGTTATTTTCAATTGCTGTAAGGTTTTGCAACACCTCGCGCAGCATGTTTTCAAAAGCGGTCACTTCCGGCTCGGTAAAACCCCTGTAAAACAGCTCGTTCATTCGGGCCGATACGTTGTCGTATGCGGCGGAAAGCGCCCGGGCTTTGTCTGTGAGTACAATGTTCTGTTGTCGCCGGTCGATACGATCCCGGGAACGGTTCACCAACCCTTGCGCTTCCATCCGATCCAGCATGCCGGTGAGCGTTGTTTTTGCCAGACCGGTACGGTGACTTAACTCCACAATCGGCAGGCAATCTTCCTGCCATAATACGAACAGGATGCGGCCCTGCGCACCGTTAAAATCATCCAGCCCAGCCTGCTGCAACAGTTGCCCGAATACACGCCCCTGTACCTGCTTGATTTGCGAAATCAGGAACCCTCCGTTGGTCGTAATGAGGACCACCTCCTGCTATATAGGATAATACTATATAGAATTAAAAGCAAGTATAAATTTTACATATTTGCAGAACCTGTTTTAAGCATGCTGAGGAATGGCTGATATCATATGGGTTTGCGTTCAGATGCGTACGCCAGAGCGCCATTCGGCCACCATGGTATCGGATGTGTTTTTACGGGCTTCTCAAGGAGGCATCTCATTTTCCCGAGGGAGGCAGCGACAGATCACAAACAGTGAAAAAACAGTGGGAATATGGCTAAATCCAACAGGGCATCTTGTGTTGGATGTCCCCCTGTGCTACAATGCAAGCTGTTCGCTTTTCGGGCGGGGCGATTTTGTCCCAGAGCCGGAAACCCTTATCAAATGGGAATGGGAGCGTTTGCCATGCTGTCGTATAATTATTTGCTGGATATCGCGTTGATCCTTTTATGCACCAAATTACTGGGCCTTTTTACCCGTAAAATGCACATGCCTCAGGTAGTGGGCGCGCTGCTGGCGGGTATTGTGCTGGGCCCGGCGGCGCTGAACATCCTTCACGAAACCAACTTCATCAAACAGGTAGCCGAACTGGGCGTCATCATTCTGATGTTTAACGCCGGACTGGAAACGAACATCACCGAGTTGCGCAAGGCCGGCAAAGCGTCTTTCGTCATCGCGCTGATCGGCGTGCTGGTGCCTCTGGTAGGCGGTTTTATCATTGCGTTCTTCTTTAACCGGGGCGATCTGGTGCAGGGGAACACCAGCGTTTTCCTGCAAAACATGTTTATCGGTGTGATCCTGACCGCCACGTCCGTAAGCATCACGGTGGAAACGCTGAAGGAACTGGGCAAACTGGATACCCGGGCTGGCAGTGCCATCCTGGGTGCGGCGCTGATTGACGACGTGATGGGGATTATCGCGCTTACGATTATCACAAGTTTTGCGGACCCGACCGTGAACCTGTGGACGGTGCTGCTGAAGATTGCGCTTTTCTTCGTGTTTGTTGCAGTGGCAGGCTACATTTTCTACAAACTGTTCACGCTGGCCATCAACCGTAACAGCAACGACCTGCGCCGGTACGTGATCGTGTCGTTTGTGTTCTGCCTGCTCATGTCTTTCTGCGCGGAATATTTCTTCGATGTGGCGGACATCACCGGCGCGTATTTCGCGGGATTGATCATCTGCAACACGAAGAAGTCCAAGTACATCGCCTCGCGTTTTGAAACGCTATCTTATATATTACTGTCGCCGATTTTCTTCGCAAGTATCGGTCTGTCCGTCACCCTGCCGTCCATGAGCGCCAATATCATCTGGTTCTCGGTGTTGCTGCTGCTGATCGCGATCATTTCCAAGATCATCGGTTGCGGCTTTGGCGCCAGAATCTGCCGCTACAGCAAAGAGGAAAGCCTGCAGATCGGCGTTGGGATGATTTCCCGCGGCGAGGTTGCGCTGATTGTGGCCAACAAAGGAATGGCGCTGGGCCTGATGAGCAGCGTATTCTTCGGCCCGGTGATTATCGTTGTGATCGCGACAACCATCATTACCCCGATTTTGCTGAAGATCGTATTCAACAGAGAAAAGCAGATTGCGGAACCTATGATCGAAAGCCCGCTGGTTGCGGAGTTCAACGAGGCGGAGAAGCTGGAAATGATGGAGCAGAAGATCAGCGAAGCCGCCGACGGCATTGTGTGCACTCCCAGCCAGGAGAAAAAGAAAATCTGAGTTTGTTTCCAAACGATTGTGTTGTAGTCATTTCAGCATTGTTCCCTCATCTTTATGGCTTCTTCTCCGGAGATTTCGGGGAGGAAGCCTTTTGTTTGACAAGGTTTCCTCCTGCGTTTATACTGAACAGACAACCGAATCAGGCACGCGGATGCGCCCAAAGCGCCGGCGGAAACGCCGAGGGAATCGCGGATGAAAATTCCGAGCTATCCCAGTAACCGTGAAGCGGACGAAAGAGCGGAATGCCACTGTCGAAAGACGGGAAGGCGCTTGAGTAGGATGAAGCCAAGCCGGGAGACCTGTTCGCGCGCAATCCTCTGGGATTGGGCAAATCGCATGGGCTGAAAAGCCCGTGTTTATTGGGCTGTCCCCGGAGGGGGCGGCCCTTTGCCTTGCCTGTACGGTTGATAAGAAAGGGGAGAACGAACATGAGGAAAATCCTATCGATCCTGGTCGTGCTCATGCTGCTGTCCATCCTGCCTGCCGGCTGCGGACTGGCGGAAGGAAACGGGGTTGCGGTAAACGACATGACCGGGCGCAGCGTTACGTTGGACGTGCCCGCGACGCGCGTGGTGGCGCTGACCGCGGCGGACTGCGAAATTTTATACGCGCTGGGCGCGGGAGATACGCTGGTGGGCCGTGGGGAATACTGCGACTATCCCGAAGAGGTGCAGAGCGTACCGGCGGTGCAATCCGGAACCGAAACCAACCTTGAACAGATTATCGCGCTGAAACCGCAGGTGCTGTTGATGAACACCATGGCCCAGACCGAGGATCAGGTGAATCAGCTGGAGGCTGCGGGCATCCGCGTGGTGGTCAGCGAGGCGACGAATATCGAAGGGGTGTATACCGCCATTTCGATGATCGGAGCACTGACCGGCAAGACCGACGAAGCAAACGCACTGAACGACAGCATGAGAACCAGCTTTGCCGATCTGGCGGCGAAAGCCTCCGGCAATGGAAAAAGTGTTTACTTTGAAGTGTCTCCCCTGCAATACGGCCTGTGGACGGCGGGTAAAGGCACCTTTATGGACGAGGTGGCCACGATGCTGGGGCTGACCAATTGTTTCGCCGATGTGGACGGCTGGGCGCAGATCTCCGAGGAGCAGGTATTGCAGCGCAACCCCGACTATATTGTGACGATTACCATGTATACCGGCGAAGGTCCCACCCCGGTGGATGAGATATTGGCCCGTGATGGATGGAAAGACGTAACCGCCGTAAAGAACGGCGATGTGCTTGACCTGCCCAATAACGAGCTGACCCGTCCCGGCCCCCGGCTGGCGGACGGCGCTAAAATGCTGAACGATTTTGTGATGGAATCCGAAGCGAAGGACAACGCGGCCTGACGCGTGCGGTCGCTAAAGCTCGACGGTCGCTAAAGCTCCCTTTGGGAGGGGGACTTGCGGTCCCCCTCCCAACCGCCCCCTCTGGGCAGGAAGGGTGGAATGTTAATATTGTTGGAAATGCGTTTTCCGAATTATATAATATAAATTGGCATCGACTCAGTTTCTTTAATTGAATTATGTAGTTTAACCGACGATTGAGGAGAAGCGTGTGAAACGGAAACGGGAAGGATACAGACCGCTGGAGATGGCGGCGATGGGCGCGGCGACGCTGGCCACGATGCTGCTTTGCGTTTGCGTGGGCAGCGTTGGGCTGCCGCTTAAGCAGACCGCGACCGTGATTTGGAACGCGATCTGGAGGTTGCCCATGCCGGAAGGAATTTCTTCTTCGATAATCCTGTCCGTGCGGCTGCCGCGGGTGCTGTGCGTGGCGCTTTCCGGCGCGGCGCTGTCCCTGTGCGGCGCGGCCATGCAGGGACTGTTGCGCAATCCCCTCGCGGATGGGTCCACGCTGGGTGTTTCTACCGGTGCGTCGCTTGGCGCGGTGATCGCTATCGCCTTTGGAATTTCTTTTCCGGGGCTGCCGTTTGCGGGAACCATGCTGATGGCCATGCTGTTCGGCTTTCTGTCGCTGGCGGTCATCCTGTCGCTGGCGTACCGGCTGGACGGTTCCCTTTCTACCAACACGATTATTCTGGTGGGCGTCATCTGGTCGATGTTTATCTCCAGCATCATCAGCCTGATCGTCACCTTCCGCAGCGACAAGGTGAAAAGCATCACCTTCTGGAACATGGGAAGCCTGCAGGGCAGCGACTACGTGAACGCGCTGACGCTGCTTGGCGCGCTGATCCTGTTTGGCGGGGTGATCCTCTCGCTGACCCGGGAGCTGAACGCTTTCGCCGTGGGGGAGGACAATGCCCGCGGCGTGGGCGTGAATGTTCGCCGGGTGAAGCTTACGCTGCTCATCTGTGTATCGGCGCTGGTGGGGGTGTGCGTGTCCATTGGCGGCAGCATCGGGTTTGTGGGGCTGGTAACCCCGCACATGGCGCGGCTGATCGTCGGCCCCAACCACAAACGACTATTGCCCGCATCGTTGTTTGGCGGCGCGATTTTTCTGATGCTGGCCGATCTGATTGCGCGCGTGCTGCTGAACCCGATCGAGTTGCCCATCGGTGTGGTTACTTCCTTGATCGGCGCGGTAGCGTTTATCGTGATTTTTTACCGCACCCGGAAGGAGGATGCCCATGCTTGAGGTGCGCGACCTGACCGTGCGGTACGGCGCGCTTTGCGTGGTGGACAGCGTGAGTTTTTCCGTACAGCCCGGTGAATGGCTGATGATTGCCGGACCGAACGGCGCGGGTAAATCCACGGTGCTCAACGCCGTCGCGCAGGCGGCGCCCTATACCGGGCAGGTGCTGTTGAACGGGCGGGACGCGCGGCACATCCGGCCCCGCGAACGCGCCAAAATGCTGGGTATCCTCGGCCAGAGCCACGCGGTGGGCTATGCCTTTACCGTGGAGGAGATTGTCCGGCTGGGGCGTTATGCCTATTCCGGGCCGTTCTCCGGCGGCGACGGAGCGGAGGAACGGGCGGTAGACGAAGCGCTTGCCCTAACCGGGATGGGACCCTTTCGCACCCACTCCGTGCTCACGCTTTCCGGCGGCGAACTGCAGCGCGCGTTTCTGGCCCAGCTGTTTGCCCAGAACCCCAGCCTGCTTTTACTGGATGAGCCGACCAACCACCTGGACCTGATGTACCAGAAGCAGGTGTTTGAGCTGATCCGGAAGTGGCTT
>Ga0268263_1001738_pt1 | contig 17109 bp, 17 predicted proteins | sample Biomet5_FD_190358 | JGI IMG/M metagenome (GOLD analysis project Ga0268263, IMG submission 190358) | Microbial communities from bioreactor (seeded with sewage sludge) at LBNL, California, USA - Biofuel metagenome 5 (SPAdes) (version 4) | ecosystem: Engineered > Bioreactor > Anaerobic >... | reverse complement strand
AGGGAGCCGACGCTACAAACCCCGGAGATATGAATAAGTCCGTCTACGACCCGCAGAGCAAAGAGCAGGACATCTTTGCCTACGCGGACGCGAAAATGCCAAAGACGGGCGGCACGTTTACCGGAGCCGTTTCCGGCGTGTCACCCACAAGCGGGAGTACAGTCGGATTCCGCAATATCTATTTCGGCTCCGGCGCGCCTGCCTCCGGGCTGGGCGCAAACGGGGATATCTATATCAATATCGGATAAGGAGGAGTTTACCATGATTCGAGCTGGAAATTACACCATCAGCGACAACGGATTTACCGTAGATACGGTGAACGTCGGCGGGAATACCAGGCAGGCGCTCGTCGTCGAACTTCCGGGAGGCATCACAAACACGGCGCTGGCCGCTTTCTGCGCGGGGCCTATTGAGGTTCTGGACGAGGAGGGAAACGTCCTCCAGACCTATGCCGGACCGTTCAATGTTCTTTCTCACGGCCTGAAATTCGCAAGAGCCAGCACGGACGGCGATGTTGCCGCTCTGACGGCGCGCGTGAATGACCTGGAGGCAGAGCTTCTAACAGTCAAGAGCGCCAAGGAAAGCGCCGTTGAGGAGCTTGCAAGCCTATCTCAGCAGCTATCCGAGATGAAGTCTACCATGGCGACGACAGATACAACCGCCGATGCTGGTAGCGTGTAAAGATGCGGCAGACGTCTCCTGCACCATCGCAAATCTTTTAAGCGAGTTGGAGCTGCCATGCGGACGCTGCAACGGAGCGGGAGTGGTTCTTACGGGGACCTCTCCTACCGGATGTACCGTGACTGTGCGGATGATGGCCGACAACGTGCTTGAGGTAGAGGGCGGAGACGAGCTGCTGCAAGCGATACGGGAAAGAAGGTGCCCGCATGGCGGATAAAACCGACAAGACTGCTGACTTCGTACTGGGGAATAAGGCTGCGGACCTGTGGCTCTATACCGCAGACGCTTGCGCGAGCGATAAGGCCATCCCAAAGAAGTACAGATACACCACCGGCACATCACTGATGAACGACGCCGATTCCATCTGTGAGCTTATCGAGGGGGCTAACCTGCTGGACCTGCGGGAGGAACCGCAGGAACGGCTTGCCTTACAGAAGCAGGCGCTCAATCGCTGCGTGAAACTGGAGCGGAAAATCATCCGGATGCTGGAAAGCAGCCAATATCCAGGCGTCAACGAGCGGAAATCCGCCGCGTGGACCAAGCACGTTCTGACCGTTCGCTATATGTGCGCCGCCTGGCACAGCAAAGACAAGGAACGGGCGGCACGCATGGGATTAGATGCAAGGCGGCGATAGCTGCCTTTCGTTAGGGTATGGCCTGTTCCGCCGTCAACTGGGGCCTGCGCTCCCCGAACTCGAATGCCAACAACGCGTACAACGTCAACACCGACGGCACGCTGAACAACAACAACGTGTACAACGCTAACTTTGCGGCCCGCCCCGCTCTGATGGAATACCGAGTACAAGTAACCGAAAGGTGAAAGCAGAGGACCATCATCAAAGGAGGCCATATCCTGTCGTCTGCGTGCGCGCACGTAGGGGACGAACACATGACATCGACGCTGACAGGCTCGACACCTGGGAAAGCCCAAGATACCTCTTTTGAGGGAGATACTGACCGCTATCAGCGATGCCCATTCCTGCGCGCCACCATCCAAACAAAGTGAGGATGTGTGACATGGATTTTGAGGAACTATGCTCCTTTGAGACACTGTACGCCGCCTATCGGCGGGCGCGGCGCTCAAAGAGGGGCAAGCAGAGCACCGCAGCCTTTGAGTTTAGCGCAATCGAGGAGCTGCTGATACTCTCCAAATCTCTTTTGCAAGGGAAATACCATCCGGACGCGCTGGACGCGTTCTATATCCACGAGCCAAAGAAGCGGCTCATACAGGCCCCGTCGTTCCGGGATAAGGTGGTCCAGCACGCGATGACCGATTTCATCGTCTATGACGAATTGAGCCGGAGCTTTACGCTGAACACCTTTGCTGCCCAATACGGTAAAGGAACGCACTACGGCCTGGAGCTTTTGAGCAAGCACATGAGGACCTATTTCCTTCGGAGAAAGGCGGCGGACGAGGCAGCACGCAAAGCTGCCGGTCTCCCCTACCGACCGATGGAGGAATGGGATTATGCGGATGGGGCTGTGATAAAAGGCGACATCCGGCATTTCTTCCAGAGCATTGACCATGACCAACTGAAAACGGCTCTGGCGGCTCGCTTCCCTGACCGGAAACTGCAAGCGCTGATGTGGCAGTATATCGACGCGGTGGACGGGCTTGCTCTTGGACACCAGACCAGTCACATCTATGCCGTGTTCTATGTCTCCTCCGTCATGCACTTCATAGGCGAAAAGCTGCACTTGCCTCTGGCTGGGATGTATATGGACGACTGGTACGTCATCTGCCCGGACATGGCAACGGCACGCAAGGCCCTGGGGCTGATACAGGACGAGTTTACAAAGCTGGGCCTTGAGCTGAACGATAAGACCAACATTTTTCCCCTGCGAAACGGAATCGACTTCTGCGGGTTTCACACCTATCTGACGCAAAGCGGAAAGGTAGTGCGAAAACTGCGTTACTCCTCCATAAAGCGCATGAAGCGCCGCATACGAAAGTGGGAGGAGCAGTATGCAGCGGGTGAAATCACGCGGGAGAAAATCATGGAGAGCTTCGCGTCCTGGGAGGCACACGCCAAACACGGCGACACGGGGCAGCTCCGGAAAGAAATGCGGACCAGGCTGTTGACTGCCCTGGACCGCGCGGAAAAGCGACCGGGGGCGCGGGGCCTACAAGCTCCAGCTCCCGGCCAGACCGAAAGGAGAACAAATCACTATGGGACAGTTACTTTCCAATCTGGCCGCAGGCAGTCTCGTGAAGCTGAACGAGAACACCAAGGCGGTTAAATTCATTAAGCTGGGCAACGACCACTACGGAACCGGAACGGGCGTAACCCTTGTCCGAAAGGACACCTTCCACATGACACAGTGGGATACCAGCTATGACAGCAGCTACAACAACGTCTATATCGGATGCTACCTGGATAATTTCTGCGACTGTATGTGGCCGCTGAAACTGGACGACGGAATCAAGGACTGCGTTGTTCCGGTTCCTATTATCGTAGCGGAGGGCAATACCGTGGCGACCCTTCACACGCTGTATCGCAAGGCTTTCGCACTCTCCTGTACGGAAGTGGGCCTCTCCGGATGGCAGACAGAGGGCACGGCATTCAGCTATTTTGCCGACAACACAAAGCGCATTGCCTATCTGGACGAGACGGCGACCGCCGTCGGCTGGGGCCTGCGCTCCCCGAACTCGAATGCCAGCAACGCGTACTACGTCCGCGCCGACGGCACGCTGAGCAACAACTACGTGTGCGACGCTTTCTTTGCGGCCCGCCCCGCTTTTAATCTTAAATCTTCTATCGTTGTATCGTCCACCACAGACGCGGACGGATGCTACACGGTGGAGAGCCTGCCAAGCTCCGGCGGCGGGACCTACGTCAAGAGCGGAGGCGTCTGGGTAAAGGCGTCGTAAAAGTCCGGTCCGGGCGGCGGAAAGCCGCCGCCCGGCTACTATTTTGAGAGGAGGCTGCAAGATGCCGAGTATCAACGAGGTTATCGAGCGCGTCAGCCGGGCGAGGCCGGATGCGCTGGACGATGACACAAAGGCCGCCTGGTTGATTGAACTGGACGGGAAGCTCTATCGCGACGTCATCGCACGGCACGAGCTGGCGGACGGTGAGGAAGCCCCGGAACCGCCCGCGAGTTACCCGGAGGACGGCGACAAGCCCCTGCTGGCGCAGGCCCCGCACGACAAGCTGTACGACCTGTACCTGATGGCACAATTCGACTTCTATAACCGCGAGGATGCCAACTATAACAACTCCGTTCTGTCCTTCAATACGGCACTGGACGAGTACAAGAAGGATTACCACAGGACCCACGTCCCAAAGGGAGTGGGCGGATACCAGAACGTTTTTTAAGAGAGGAGGGAGAATATGAAGCTTCCCTATTTTACCGCGACCACCCAAAAGACAAAGAAGCAAATCATTGCTTTTGGGGGCGTGAACTACGGGCAGAAAACCAGCGACGGAGAGCTTTTGGAGAGCTTCGGTCTCTCCTCCACAAAGTACCCTTGCTTGAGCCAGAGGGACGGAAGAAAGACCGCCGGGACCTATACCGCCCCGAACGGCCTCTATGCGCGCGGAAAGCTTTGCGTGGTAGACGGGACCGACTTCATCTACGGAGGAAAGACCGTGGGACAGGTGACATCCGGGGAAAAACACATCGCCACCATCAATACCAAAATCGTGATTTTCCCGGATAAGGTCTACTACGACACGGCGACGGACGAATTTGGAAGCCTGGAGGCGGAATATCCTGGCTACGCCGGTGACATCAACTTCACCGCAAATACCATTACCGCCCCGGCGAGCAGCTACATCGACCGCGCCTACGAGAGCGCCGGGACGCTGACCGCGATTGCGTCGGACACGGCCTTTACGGCTTACACCGGCGCGAGCGTCAACAAGAGCACCGGCGCACTGACGCTGACCGGAAGCTCCTCTAAGACGCCGGACGCGTTGGCCGCTGGAGACATCATCCAGTACGATTGCGACGTCACCAAGGAATACATGGTTGTCCAGAGCAGCGCGCTCCAGAGCGACGGGACCTACCATATCGGCTACATCCTTCACGAGGCCGTCCTGCACGAGTACCCGAACTTTGAGAACCTGTTTGCCGCCGGAGACGCAATCGAAATTTCCGGATGCACCACCTGCGACGCGAACAACGGCAGCCATATCATCCGCAGCATCTCCGGCAGAACGCTGACCTTTTAAAGAAACCGCAGCGCTTTACAACCGCGTGGCACGCGCTGTCGGCGTGAAAATCGAACTGGCTGACAGCGTGCGCGGCGGAACCGCCAACGGGGAATTCCTACCCGGCAAAAACACCATCCGACTTGCCATGGACGCGGACAATGCGCTGGACGTTGTCGCGGCGCATGAAGTCACCCACCGTCTCCAGCAGCTCGCTCCGGATGCGTACCGGAAGTACCGCGACTATGTGATGAACTATCGCACGGGGCAGAACCAGGGCGGCAGCGCCTCCATTGTGGAGGCGTACCGCTCCAGCGCTGCGGACGCTGGCGTAAATCTGACCACCGAGGAGGCCATGGATGAAATCGCGGCGGACTTCACGCAGGAACTTATCGAAAACAAAGACCTGTTTGGAGAGTTGGCAAAGAAGGACCGGAGCATTGCCGGGAAGCTGCTGGATGCCATCAAGGAATTTATCTCCAAGGTGAAATCCGTGTTTCGTGGAAATGCTGCCGCCCAGGACCAAGCTGCCCGTTCGGAGTATGGCGTGGACATGAAAACCCTGGAGGAGGCTGCGCGGCTCTGGACCGAGGCATACAACGCGGCGGAGACGCAAGCCAAAACGGCTACCTCTGGCAGCGTTGTCGGAACCGAGGGCGGATATGCAGAGGTTGGCGGGAAGTTTTCTCTCAAGGGCGTGGTAGAGGATAACGGAGACCTCCTTGCCCTGCACAATCTTACAGAGCAAAACCTTCGGGATGCGCTTAAGCTGGGCGGCCTGCCTATGCCGTCTATTGCCATTGTGCAGGCGCGCGCCGGTCACGCAAAGTACGGACCCATCTCCCTTGTTTTTTCCAAGGACACTATCGACCCGCGCACGAGAACCACGAATAAGGTTTACGGCGGAGACGCCTATACACCAACGGCACCCAGAGTTGACCGCGTTCTGGACCGCGATGTGGTCCGCCGCGTTTCCAAGAACATCTACGACTTGGCGCAGAAAACGGCTGATGGCCTGTTTTCTGGTGAGGCGTCCGCCGTTCTCAACTTCGATGACAGCTACACCAGCAAGACGGCGGACGACATCCTTGACGACCTGACCCGGAACAACGGCGTGAAGGCCGCCTATTTGGCGGACCAGGGAAAGACGCTGGAGCCGGTGATGAAAGAAAAGGCAAACCGGTATGACACCTTCGGGAACGAGGCCCTGCAATCACTTGAGAAAAGCGTCGGGGAGCAGGAGCTTTCCGCCATGGCTGTGCGCGTTGAGACCGGAGAGGGCTTGACTGACGCGGACGTGGATGCAGTGCGCTCCGCCATTCGCGGAGCGCTTGAGCAACGCCCTGGGGGTTTTTCCTCTACACCGGAACAGAGGAAACGGAGAATTGAGCTTCGACTGGGTAAGTTGACGGCGGCGCGGATGGAGGAATTTGTACGCAACGCACAGTGGCTTCACGAGGACGGGATGCCCTCTGCGGAGCAGGAAGTTGACCGCTATGCCACAATGGACGCGCTGCGGGAGGCCGCCCCGGATGACGCTGTGCGGGACTGGGTGCGCCCACAGCTTGACGGGCTGCTTGGCGAGCCTGGAATCTACAATGGAAAAGACCCGTTTACTCCGTCCGGAAATCGGAAGGGATTCTCTGCCCTGCATAATGCGTACACTCTGGAGAACATCGTTAAAGCTATGACCTCTCAGCAGTCCGAGCGCGGCGAGGCGGTCTGGGGCGTAAGCGCAAAATCCCTCCAGGCCACAGCGACGCCGAGCTACAAGAGTGTCAAGGAAATCAAGGCGGATAGCGGCAGGCTTGGGGCCATAGAGGGTGAAGAATACGAGGCGCGCGTCAAAGTCGTGGACCAGAAAATCAGCGACATCATTTCCAAGGTGAAGGATGCCAACAAGGCTCATTCGGACAATCCGTATACGGAAAGCGATATTATCGGGAGCGTTCTGCTTGACGCGGCAAAGGGCCGCAAGACGGTGGACGCTATCATGTGGGCGTTCTCCGCAGAGGGATATGCCATCAGCTCCCAGACCGCGCAGGACATCCAAACCGTTTTCAAGGCGGCGGCGGAGCTGCCGACGGAGTATTTCGAGGCCAAGCCGAGGCGGGCTGTCGGCTTCGACGAGGTTCTGGCCGCCGTGGTCCCTGACGACACGAGCAAGGAACTGCGGAGCGCTCTGTCTGCTGCGGACGTGAACACGCTGGAGTACAAGTCCGGAGACGACACTGACCGGCTTGCAAAGGTCAATTCCGTGGAGGGCGCGCGGTTCTCCCTTAAGACCGACAGCGAGGGCCGAAAGCTGACGCCGGAGCAAGAGGAATATTTTCAGGGCAGCAAGGTTTTGGACGACCAGGGCCGCCTGCTGGTACTCTACCACGGGACGACCGCCGATTTTAATAAATTTGCGGTTGGCGACGTTGGGTATCACTTGGGCACAAAAGAACAAGCAGAAAGACGGATACACAAAAGCGGAAAGCTGATGAGCCTTTATGCCAACATTCAGAATCCACTTGAAATTGAAGCAGACTATGGGGACTGGGGCGGAAACCATCTCGCCAATATGTTTTTAGATAACGATTATTTTGAAGACCCTCAAGTAAGTGAGCGGCTTGAAGAAATATTGTTAATAGACAGGGCGGCAAAAGGCAAGTCGGCGTCTCAGCGAAAAGACATTGCGATGCGTGAGTTGCTTCAAAGTATGGGGTATGACGGCATACGCTACGACAACCAATTTGAGGGGAACGGCTATTCGTATATCGCTTTCTCCCCAGAGCAGATTAAGGCAGTAGATAACAAAACTCCCACCAGCGACCCGGATATCCGCTACTCTCTTAAGCCTGTCCCACCCGTTCAGCCGACAAGCGATGACTGGAAGCCTGGGGCTTCCTTCGATGAAGTCAAGGCTGCACATCCCACCCTGTTTGCGCTGGATGCAGACGAGGCGGACACCAGAAATCCCACGCAGATTACCGGGACGGTGAAAAGCTACCGCAAACTTTACGAAGCTCTCCAGGCGGAGGGCTTCGACGGCACCATTCTGGACGCGTCCTCCGGCCTTGGGTACGGCACGCGGGCCGGGCGTGAGGAATACGGCTTTAACGTGGACGACATTGAGCCGTTCCCTGACGCGAAATATAGCCCTATGTTCATGGACTATTCTGCGCTTGACAAGACCTACGACGTCATCATCAATAATGCCGTTCTGAACGTCATGCCGCAAGACCTTCGGGATGCACTCGTTGTGAAGATGGGGCAGCTCCTCAACCCCGGTGGAAGGGCTTACATCAACGTGCGCGGAACCGACGTTAAGAACGCCAGCAGCAAGGTTGCCATCAATGATGACCTGATGGAGTATTTCATCTCCAACACTGGGAGCTACCAAAAGGGCTTTACCTCCAGAGAGCTTGTGGCGTACCTGAAAGACGCGCTGGGAGACGGGTTCAGGGTAAACCCCACAAACAAATTCGGCGGCGTCAGCGCCATTGTCACAAAAGACGGAAGAAACTCCCTCAAGGGCGCCGGCAACATTCAGCGGGAAATGGCCGCGCTCTCCGAGGAAAACGACCTTCTGCGGGACCGCGTGGATTACTGGAAGGGGCAGACCAAAAGGACCCAGCGCGTTACCACGGACAAAAAGGCCGTCACGCAGGCGGCACGCGACCTTATCCGCTCCTATGGCGCAGACCTGGAAACATCAGAAATCGCCGGGGACCTGCAAAGCCTGTATGACTACATTTCCAGCGGATACGACGGCAAAGACGAGCTGACCTATGCGGATGCACGCCGCCGCGCGGAGAAGATTGCCCGCACGCTGGTAGACAACGCCGTGGCCGTTGACGACGACCAGTACCGGCAATACAGCGACCTGCGCTCCTACCTTCGCAGCACAAAGCTGACGCTTTCCGAGACCGACAGCAGCAATATCGCAGACTATAACGACTTCCGCAAGCGCAATTTCGGACGCCTGAACCTGGGCGGCGGAAGAACCAACGTAGACCAGGTGTACCAGGAAATGTCCGCCCTGTGGCCCGAATTTTTCGATGAACAGCGGGAAAGCCACCCTGCGGACCAGCTCCTCCATATTGCCGATGTCCTGGACAGTATCTACGACGTAACGGAATACAATCCGTTCTCCCGCTTCATGGACCAGGCCACCACCGGCGCGGCAAATGAAATCATGGAGAAATTCTTCGAGCTTCCGCAGACGAGGGAGACCTTCGCTGACCGGCAGGCCCGGAAGCTGGACGAGGCCAAGGCAAAAGGCAGGCAACAGGTCCAGCAGGTGCGGGAGCAAAAGGATGCCCGCATGGAGGAGCTTCGGAAGCAGAACCAGCAGCGCGTTCAAAACGCCATCGAAAAAGAGCGCGTCCGCCGAGAAGAACAGATTGACAAGCTTAAGACACGCTACCGCGAAAAAGACGCGGCAGGCCGTGAGCGCCGGAGCGCGCGGGAACTGCGGGCCAAAATAGCGCGGCACGCAAATGCCCTTTCTCAGAAGCTCCTACGTCCCAGCGACAAGCAACACATTCCGGAAAAACTGCGGCAGGCGACCGCTGCTGTTCTGGACGCAATTAACCGGGAGAGCGCCTTTACCGTGGACCCGGATACCGGAAAACGCGTGAAGGACAGCTCTGGAACGCCGACCAAGAGGACCGAGGCATTCCGAAAGCTGCGCCTGGCTTATGCCGACATCACAAAAGACGGCGGTGACTACACCCTTATCATCGACCCCGACCTGATGGACAATCTGAACGAGCTGGAGGCCATGCGGGATACGCCGCTGGCAGAGATGGGGACGCAGCAGCTCTCTACCGTCTGGGCGACGCTCAAGGCCGTGGAGGCGAGCATCCGCACAGCAAACACAATGCTGGGGACTTCCCGCTTTGAAACAATTTCGCAGTTTGCAAACGGAATCAAGAATGACAATATCCTGCGGGCGGACCGTGGGAACTTCAAAGGGATTCTGGGGAAGATGGACAAGCTTGCGAACCTGGATATGCTAACCCCGCAGGCGTATTTCCACAGGATGGGAAACACTGGGGAGGAGCTTTTCCGGATGCTCCGGACCGCCCAAGACCGCCACATCTCCATCATGCGCGACGCCCAGCAGGCTACTGAGAAAATCGTGGGCAAGGCGGACATCAACAAACTGGAGCGGGAGACGCACACGTTTGACATCGGCGGAGAAAAGCTGACCATGAGCACCGCGCAAATCATGTCTCTGTACGAACTGATGAAGCGCGAACAGGCACAGGAGCATATTCTTGTTGGCGGCATTCGCCCGGACGCTATCAACACCCGCCGGAGCCTGCGGGAAAACCGCCGCTCCGCCCCGGTCCATATCGGAATCGACGGCTTTGCCACCATCACCGCCGTTTTGACAGACGAGCAAATCAAGATGGCCGACGGCCTGCAAAAGTATATGGGCGGCGCGCTGGCGGAGCTGGGCAACGAGGCCAGCATGGAGGTCTACGGCTACCGCAAATTCAACGAGCGGGACTACTTCCCCATTCAGGTTGACAAGAACCAGACCAAAAAGGACATCGCAAAGGAGGCCCAGGCCGCTACCATTGCCGGACGCGGCTTCACAAAGAGCGTGGCCCCAAAGGCCAACAACGCCGTCATGGTTAATAGCATCTTCGATGTATATTCCTCCCACGTCAACGACATGGCGACCTACGCCGCGTGGCTTCCCACCATGGAGAACGTGCGCCGCATTCGGGACTTTACCTTCCGGGACGGAGAGGGTGCCCGCGTGGGCGATGTAAAAACCATCATAGAGCGCGTGTTCGGCAAAAATGGCAATGCCTATCTCAACAGACTGGTAGACGACATCAACCAGGGCATCCGGCCAAACGGGACCGGCAACCTCACCGACGGAATCGTGGGAAACTACAAGGCCGCCGCCGTCGCCGCCAACATCCGCGTTATTCTCCAGCAGCCAACAGCCATTCTCCGCGCACTCGACACACTGGACGCGAAATACCTTCTGCAAGGCACGGTAAAGCGCGGCGACTGGGAAAAGGTAATGAAGTACGCTCCGATTGCGCGATGGAAAGACTGGGGATACTTCGACATCAACACGGGCCGACAGATGAAGGATGTGCTGCTCAACTCCGATACCATGCTGGAGCGCGTCCGGCAGGCTGGCATGGCAATGGCCGGAAAGGCGGATAGCTTTGCGTGGGCGCGCCTCTGGAATGCCGTTGAAGCGGAAACCAAGGACACCAGGCCGGGCCTCAAGCCGGGGACTGACGAATTCTACAAGGCCGTTGCCGCCCGGTTCTCCGAAATCGTGGACCGTACGCAAGTGGTGGACGGACTGCTCCAGCGGTCTCAAATCATGCGCTCCCCGGATGCTCTTACTAAGATGTCCACGTCCTTCATGGCAGAACCGACAAAGACCTACAATATGTTTGCGAACGCAGTTTACGACGTGAGACACGCAGACAGCAAGGAGGCGCGCAGCCGTGCCAAAAAGGCCCTTGCAAGGACCACCGCCGCGCTCGTTACCTCCTTCACGGTTAACGCCTTGGCACAAGCCATCGTCGATGCTATGCGTGACGACGACAAGGAAAAGGACTACTGGGAAAAGCTGCTCCAGGCGTATACCGGATTCTCCGGAGACGAGGAAACCTTCCTGGACTATTGGAACAGCTTTTGGACCGGGAATCTTGAGGCGAATTTCAATCCGCTCTCCTACTTGCCTTACCTCAAGGACCTGCTTTCCATTGCCCAGGGCTATGATGTCACACGGATGGACATGGAGGCCGTCGAAAAGGTATGGACGGCAGCTTCCAATATGAAAAAGGCTTTGACAGGCGAGGGAAAATACACACTGCCGGGCGCAACCGCAAATCTGATGGCGGAGGCTGCGCGGATGCTGGGCCTGCCCGTTGCAAACCTAAAGCGGGATGTCCAAGCGGTGGCCACTACGGCGGCCATTGAGACCGACAACTACCTCATGCAATACCGAATCGACAGCGCGTTGCTGAACATGGGTTATTCCGGGAACAGTGGAAACTTCATGGACATTCTCTACAACGCCAGCATCAACGACCCGGAAGCGTACGAAATCATCTATGCCGATATGGTGAAGCACGGCGTCGAGGAAGATAAAATCCGCACGGCTATGGAAAGCCGGATGAAGCGGGACCAGGGCGCTGAAAGCGTCAAGGACCTTGAAACGCGGTATCTCACGCCTACGCAGGAGAAGTCTTACTCCGAATTGCAAGGGAAAATCTCCGGAACGACGGTCTGGACTTCCGCAAGCGCGGAACAGCGGGAGGCTCTGGAGGGAGACCTTTACGACATCACCGTTGGGAACGCCGCCGGAGAAAAGCTTCAGGAGAAAATTGACAGCGGCTCCGCCTATGGCATCAGTGATACCGACTACCTGCTTTATCGGCTTGCTCAGGATGTCGTCAGCGAGGACGGCAACAGCAATACCAGCCAGGAGGAGGCGGAGGCTGCAATCGAAATGCTCTCCGGCCTGTCCTCCGAGGCAAAGGCTTACCTCTGGCAATCCACGAACAAGGGATGGAAAGAGAGCAGCAACCCGTTCAAATAAACGAAAGGGCCGGGCTAAATTGCCCGGCCCTCTTTTCCTCATTTGAAGATTGCTGTAAATATCCAGTAGTAAATAAATGCGTATATGACCAGTGAAATTAGAACAGCCCTGCTCTTTGCGTGTAATGTAAAGCTGAACGGAGCCAAAGACCGCTCTTCATCCGTTAATGTCAAAATGTTATTTATGAGAAGCATAACCGGAAGAAAAAGTATCCAGGCAATTATAAGCAACACATCTTTTAATTTCATTGCAGCCGACCTCCCTATATAGTGCCAAAATTTTCTGCATCCCTGGCGCAATCCATCCGGCTCTTTGCTATGCTCGGAAGGAAAGGCGGGTGATAAAGCTATGGAGTGGAACATCATCATCGGAATTATTTGCACCGTTCTGGGTGCCGTCATCGGTGTTTTGAGCTTTTCCAGAAATAAAAGCAAGGACGAGGCCGAGGAGGGCAAGCAGAACGGGACTATGCTCACGGAGCTTGGCTACATAAAGGCCAACACCGACGAAATCAAAGCGGAGCAGAAGGAGCAACGCAAAACCAACACCGAGTTTGTTGCCCGTCTTACTGCCGTGGAGGCATCTGCAAAGCAAGCACACCACCGTATTGACGGGCTGGAGGGGCGGAAATGATGAAGTCATTGACCAGAATCCTGTTCGTTACCACGCAGATAGCCGCTCTTGGATGGGTGTCCGTTTCGTATCTCATTGCCCTTTACGCTACTGTGCGTCTTGGACAGCCCTACCCCGTTGTGGACCTGTCGGAGCAGGCTATCATCACCATTCTTGGCGTCAATGCTCTCAAGGTCCTGGAGAACATTTTCGAGCACAACGACAGCAAGGTATTCGGGACCAGCGATAAACCGGAAAAGAAACAAAAACAAGACTGTTAGGAGGCAGTAGAATGAACATCACACCTATTATCAATGCCGTAATTGCCCTTCTGGCCGCGCTCATCACCGTGTTTTTGGTCCCCTGGATTAAGAACAAGGTTGGCGCGCAGAACACGGACCAGCTCCTCGCGTGGGTAGACATCGGCGTGGCGGCGGCTGAACAACTTTACAATAGCACAGACGCGCAAAAAAAGAAACAGTACGTTCTTGATTTTCTTAAGGCCAAAGGCTACACGGTGAACACGGAGGACGTTGACAACGCTGTGGAAGCCGCCGTCCTGCGCCTGCATACCAGTCTTTACGGAGCGGAGCGTACTTCTGGAAACAGTCAGGAGGCTACCACAAATGACGGAACAGCAAATTAGGCAGCTCGTCGTTGACACGGCGCGCGGATGGCTCGGCTGCAAGGAAAGCGACGGAAGCCACCGCCAAATCATCGACCTTTACAATTCACATAAGCCTCTGGCGCGTGGGTACGCGGTCAAATACAGTGACGCCTGGTGCGCGACCTTCGTTTCTGCCGTCGCCATTAAAGCGGGGCTAACGGACATCATGCTGACGGAGTGCGGATGCGAACCCATGATAAGCCTCTACAAAAAGCACTCCGCCAGCAAATGGGAGGAAAACGAGGCCGTCATCCCCGAAGTCGGAGACGTTATCTTCTACGACTGGGAGGACAGCGGCTCCGGCAACGACACCGGAGCGGCGGACCACGTTGGTATCGTGGCTGCCGTCAGCGGGTCCACAATCACCGTCATTGAGGGCAACTACTCGAATTCCGTAAAGGAACGCAAGCTCTCCATGAATGGGAAGTATATTCGCGGATATGGCAAGCCTGCCTATTCGACAAAAGCAACCGGAAAGGATGATTTTGATATGGACATTAAGGAAGCGCGCGCACAGCTAACCTCCTGCGCCGACACAGGAGACAGCGCGTCTGACTGGGCCAAAGAGGCCACGGACTACTGCAAGCGGAAGGGCATCTTTGCTGGAGACGGAAACGGTAATTTTGGATGGCAGCAGCCCATCACCCGCGAGGCCGTCGCGCAGATTATCTACAACGCTTTCGAGGCTGCCGGTATGCTGAACAAGCTTCCTGACGCCTAACGGAAGAATTAAGCGGAGGACGGGTACTTTCCCGCCCTCCGCTTTTCTATGCCCTCCGTGGGCCTTGCAAGGCGGGATAAATGCTACTCTCGTTTAACCTCAAGTTTAACCTCAAAACTCTGTTTTAACCTCAAAATTAACCTCAATATTTCGTTTCAAACAGTATCGTTGCGAAACAAAACAGAACATAGTAAAAGCCCTGCAACCGTTGAGATTGCAGGGCTTTTGGCTGAAATCAGCGCTTGCTGAACTGCGGTGCACGCCTCGCGGCTTTGAGGCCGTACTTTTTGCGTTCCTTCATGCGGGGATCGCGGGTGAGGAAGCCGGCCTTTTTGAGAATGGGGCGGTAATCCTCGGAGACCAGCAGGAGCGCGCGGGCGATGCCGTGACGCAGTGCGCCTGCCTGACCGGACACGCCGCCGCCGAGAACGGTGGCGACGACATCCATCTTGGCCACATTGTCCGTTGCCTCCAGCGGCTGGCGGACAGCCATCTTCAACGTGTCCAGGCCAAAATACTCGTCGATGTCGCGGCCGTTGATGGTGATGGAGCCGGTGCCGTTGGGAAACAGATGGACCCGGGCAACAGAGGACTTTCTGCGGCCGGTGCCATACAGATAGGGCTTCTTAGACTGATACATGCTCTTGCTCCTCCTTATTCAACGTCCAGGGCCACAGGCTTTTGCGCCTGCTGCTCGTAGTTTGCGTCGGCATAGATATGCAGGCGCTTGAGGGAATCCTTGGTGACGGTGTTCCGGGGCATCATACCGCGGACCGCTACGCGCATGGCGACCTCAGGCTTTTCCTGCATCAGAATCCGGTACGGGGTCTCTTTCAGACCGCCGATCCAGCCGGAGTGGGTGCGGTACATCTTCTGCTCGCCCTTCCTGCCGGTCAGCACCGCTTTGCCGACGTTGATGATGACGACGTTGTCGCCGCAGTCGGCGTGAGGAGTATAAGTGGTTTTCCCTTTGCCGCGCAGCAGATCGGCGGCACGGACCGCCGTCTTGCCCAGCGGCTTGCCCGCTGCGTCCAGGATGTACCACTTGCGTTCAATGTTGGCGCTGTTTGCCATAAAAGTGGACATGGTGTTTCCTCCGTATATCAATAATCTTCAGCTTGCTTTACAAACAAAAGGCTCCGGCGTAAAATGGGAGCAAGATCATTTATATCACAGCCTCTGCGGCCTGTCAACAATATTTTCGATCTGTGTGCGTTTAACTCGATAAATCTTGATTTTTCTACGATTATCTCTTAGAATCTAAAAGTGGAATTTATTTTTGACAGCGGCCGCGCGCAGCCGCGGATGCGGGCCGCCCCAAACATCCGCTGAAAGGGTGCTCCGCCGAAGAAATTATGTATTCATAATATCCATCGGAGCAGGAGAAGCAGGATAAATCCCGGAACGCCCAGCACGCCGATGACCAGCGCGTTCCAGACGTTCACACCCAGGCCGATGCCGGTAAACGCCGTCGTGAGGTTCAGGATCCACAGGGCCAGAAAGCCCAGCAGCGTATTTGCCAGCAGCTTTAGCGCCAGCCGCAGCGGCGTCCGGAAAACCCGCAGCAGGGCGACCGCCAGAAAGGCGATCAGCAGCCCCGCCGCAATTTTTTCACTTAAATCCATGTGACGTCCTCCCTCAGTTCCGCGGCGGCGGATGGACTGCGTTCCTTGATGGAGCGGATCAGGTAGTTGCAGCGCGCCTTGACCGCGCTGATCTGATAGACGCAGGATTCCACCAGCTCGGGATCCAGCGCCTGGTTGAACAGGCGATATGCCTGCTGAAGATCCGCCTGCGCGGCGGACAGCTCGGCTTTGAGCGATTCCAACTCGGGGTCGGGCGCGTTTTTGCGGGCAAAGAGCAGTGTTTTCATGGAATTCCCCCCGTCTCTATTTTTACGGGAAGTATTTCCATTTATGCCTTTTTTTATGACGGGCCGGGAGAAAATAGCGGACAAATTTGCGGAGAGGGGAGCGGTTCGGTGGAGCACGAGGACTATATGCGCCAGGCGCTGGGACTGGCGGAGGAGGCTGCGGCGGCCGGGGAGGTTCCCGTGGGCTGCGTGATTGTCCGCGGCGGAGAAATCGTGGGCAGGGGCCGAAACCGCCGGGAGGAGCGCCGGTTCACTGCCGCTCACGCAGAGATGGAGGCCATCGCCTGCGCCAACGCGGCGCTGGGCTCCTGGCGGCTCTCTGACTGCACCCTTTACGTGACGATGGAGCCGTGTCCCATGTGCGCCGGGGCCATTCTCAACGCCCGTATCCCGCGGGTGTATTATGGCGTCCGGGACGACGCTTTTGGCGCCTGCGGCGGCGTGATGAATCTCTTTCTGGAACCTTTTCCCTCCCCGCCCGCTTTGGTGGGCGGCATCCTGGAGAAGGAATGCCGGGAGATTTTGAGCCGGTTCTTTCAAACGCTCCGCCCGCAAAAACAGGCGGAGATTCAGAAATCCGGGTCTTGAAAAATGGAGCCCTTCCGCTGCCGGTATACCGCGGCCGCGGGGGAGGCGCATAACAGGAAAGCGGGGAGCAGCTGCTCCCCGCTTTCCTGTTGTTCCGCTTTTCAGTTTTGAGAGGCAGCCCGCGCCTTTTTCGGCGGAAAATTCCGGATTTTCCCTATGCCGCCGGACGAAAGACGGGAAGCTGCCGGAACCGATCCGAAGCCGTGGACGGCCGGGTCCGCCGGCGGGCCGCCG
>Ga0268263_1001737_pt1 | contig 17161 bp, 14 predicted proteins | sample Biomet5_FD_190358 | JGI IMG/M metagenome (GOLD analysis project Ga0268263, IMG submission 190358) | Microbial communities from bioreactor (seeded with sewage sludge) at LBNL, California, USA - Biofuel metagenome 5 (SPAdes) (version 4) | ecosystem: Engineered > Bioreactor > Anaerobic >... | reverse complement strand
CCGTTCCCGCGGGGGGGAGCGACCGGCACGGCGGGCAGCTTCTTCTTTTGCTGCCTTATTTCAATCCACGCTCCCCGTGGGGGGAGCGACGACCGCGTTTATTTCCAGCTGCTTGCACACGATATATTTCAACCCACGCTCCCCGTGGGGGGAGCGACGGGGGGTCTGAACTTTGCCGGGGAAAAAGTGATATTTCAATCCACGCTCCCCGTGGGGGGAGCGACTTCAAGCGTGATCCTTTCTCCACACTTTTTACAAAATTTCAATCCACGCTCCCCGTGGGGGGAGCGGCGGGCCGGTACTGGGCGATCATCCGCGCCTGCTCCATTTCAATCCACGCTCCCCGTGGGGGGAGCGACTTTTCTATGGTCATATTATACACCCGGGTATATATATTTCAATCCACGCTCCCCGTGGGGGGAGCGACTTCTTCCGCATACAGCAGCTTGTCGAGCAGCGCGTCATTTCAATCCACGCTCCCCGTGGGGGGAGCGACCGGCGCGATAGAGCGGGGCGGCTCTGCCGGGCACAATTTCAATCCACGCTCCCCGTGGGGGGAGCGACCAGCGTACCAAGCAAGATCTCCCAGCACTGCCACAAATTTCAATCCACGCTCCCCGTGGGGGGAGCGACCTACAAGGGGTGAGTGCATGACAGGGGAGCAGGCTATTTCAATCCACGCTCCCCGTGGGGGGAGCGACGGAGGCAGGCAGCGCAGTCAATACACAATTATACAATTTCAATCCACGCTCCCCGTGGGGGGAGCGACCTGCGAGATGACGGTCGTCGCCGTGATGGTCTTGGCATTTCAATCCACGCTCCCCGTGGGGGGAGCGACCACACTCAAAGACTATACCAATAATACAATACAATTTCAATCCACGCTCCCCGTGGGGGGAGCGACTCGTGCCGCCGCCGGAGCCGGTCTTTCCGGAGCCGATTTCAATCCACGCTCCCCGTGGGGGGAGCGACTTCGCGGCCGTCCATCCGGCCGCGCTCCTCGGCATTTCAATCCACGCTCCCCGTGGGGGGAGCGACGAGCGGGAGCGCCGCGTCGTCGACTTTTCGGATGATTTCAATCCACGCTCCCCGTGGGGGGAGCGACGATTTCGACATGCAATTCTCGGCGGCATTTGACATTTCAATCCACGCTCCCCGTGGGGGGAGCGACTTGTAAAATCCATCATCGGCTGCATATCATCACCCCCATTTCAATCCACGCTCCCCGTGGGGGGAGCGACCGTCCATCGCATACATGGGCGTGAGCCAGACCACATTTCAATCCACGCTCCCCGTGGGGGGAGCGACTACCGGGTCGAAGTAGTGCCACCACTGCCATCAGATTTCAATCCACGCTCCCCGTGGGGGGAGCGACCCGTCAAACATGCGCAGCATCGCCGCGCGGAACGCTGATTTCAATCCACGCTCCCCGTGGGGGGAGCGACCGAGCGCATCGGCACCGGCCCACGACCCAAAAATGATTTCAATCCACGCTCCCCGTGGGGGGAGCGACCGAGGGTGTGGTGCTTCCCGGCGTGCAGCCGGAGATTTCAATCCACGCTCCCCGTGGGGGGAGCGACCTCCTCCGCATGATCGGGCAAGGCACCTGAAATTATTTCAATCCACGCTCCCCGTGGGGGGAGCGACAATACTACAAACCAAATCTGTATCGCATCCAGGCGATTTCAATCCACGCTCCCCGTGGGGGGAGCGACCCGGTGTCATGCGCGGCAACGATTTTCCCGCGCAATTTCAATCCACGCTCCCCGTGGGGGGAGCGACTTTGGGGTGATACGTAAGTTATGATTGTTTGGTTATTTCAATCCACGCTCCCCGTGGGGGGAGCGACGGTAATCACAGTGCCGACCCAACCGATCGCAGACGTATTTCAATCCACGCTCCCCGTGGGGGGAGCGACCGCGTCCTCTCGCAAGGTTTTGGCGATCAGATCCCATTTCAATCCACGCTCCCCGTGGGGGGAGCGACAGCGATGCGCGGCGATGAGCGCGACGTCCTCCATATTTCAATCCACGCTCCCCGTGGGGGGAGCGACTCAGGGTGTGATTTTACCCAGCCTATGCAATCTATTTCAATCCACGCTCCCCGTGGGGGGAGCGACACTACTTTTCCTACATCCATTACGGCACCGGTGCCGATTTCAATCCACGCTCCCCGTGGGGGGAGCGACGTTTCTGGGCCTACGTTCAGCACCGGTGCGACAAATTTCAATCCACGCTCCCCGTGGGGGGAGCGACGATGTCGGTGCATCTGGCGATCTGCTCCATTGGAATTTCAATCCACGCTCCCCGTGGGGGGAGCGACTGAGCTGCTCTCCCTCACCGTTCCAACCGTTCACATTTCAATCCACGCTCCCCGTGGGGGGAGCGACTGACAATGTCTCAAAAAGCCGCATTGATTTGGAAATTTCAATCCACGCTCCCCGTGGGGGGAGCGACCCTCTGCGATTTCTACTAATGTCACATCTACGGTATTTCAATCCACGCTCCCCGTGGGGGGAGCGACGCAGCCCCCGCGCTCATGGGCATTTTACCCTTGATATTTCAATCCACGCTCCCCGTGGGGGGAGCGACGGCTTTACGCCCCCACCTTAATGATGATTTCAACATTTCAATCCACGCTCCCCGTGGGGGGAGCGACCATACGTTTTGCCAGTTGCCGCTCCTTGTTCCATTATTTCAATCCACGCTCCCCGTGGGGGGAGCGACCGGTCAGACTGATCTTTATGACATTGCAAGCTCATTTCAATCCACGCTCCCCGTGGGGGGAGCGACGAGCCGTTCGGTGCGCTCCCAGAGACCAATAGGGATTTCAATCCACGCTCCCCGTGGGGGGAGCGACGGTAACAATGGGCTGACAGCACAGAGTTTTAACGATTTCAATCCACGCTCCCCGTGGGGGGAGCGACTGCTTTGCGGCGTGGTTATGTATCCCGTAAAATTATTTCAATCCACGCTCCCCGTGGGGGGAGCGACGATTATGACACACAGTAGTAAACAATTTATGGCTTATTTCAATCCACGCTCCCCGTGGGGGGAGCGACCTGAACATCACTCTTTCGCCTGAGCTGCTCGAAAATTTCAATCCACGCTCCCCGTGGGGGGAGCGACCGGGCCAGACAATCAGCCGCCCGGAGACGACGGCATTTCAATCCACGCTCCCCGTGGGGGGAGCGACAGGCGGTCGAGCGGGCCATCGCGGCAACACGCCGAATTTCAATCCACGCTCCCCGTGGGGGGAGCGACGATCTGGACGAGTACCGCACGCCCTACGCCCGGATTTCAATCCACGCTCCCCGTGGGGGGAGCGACTACCAGATCACGTGGTGCCCGCCGCCCTGAAGATATTTCAATCCACGCTCCCCGTGGGGGGAGCGACATGGACATTTTTTTTTGCCCGAAAAGTGTCCTAAAGATTTCAATCCACGCTCCCCGTGGGGGGAGCGACAGCTTTGCCCCAGAAAGGTATCAACGATATTCCAATTTCAATCCACGCTCCCCGTGGGGGGAGCGACACTTTTCTACGGATTTTCCGTTCTGGAGCGACGGATTTCAATCCACGCTCCCCGTGGGGGGAGCGACCTCGATCACCGGCTCCGACAGATTTTCGACGTCATTTCAATCCACGCTCCCCGTGGGGGGAGCGACGTACTTCGGCATCGGTTTCCTCCTTCTTGACATATTTCAATCCACGCTCCCCGTGGGGGGAGCGACTTAATGGCGCGCAGGTGACCAACCTGTACGTCAGCGATTTCAATCCACGCTCCCCGTGGGGGGAGCGACCGGCCTGATTGCGCTCAGTCTGAGCCAGTATTTATTTCAATCCACGCTCCCCGTGGGGGGAGCGACCCTGGCGATGATGCTGGCTCAGTTCGTGCAGATATTTCAATCCACGCTCCCCATGGGGGGAGCGACTAGCGACTAATTCCTATCTCGCACAGGTTGAGCATTTCAATCCACGCTCCCCGTGGGGGGAGCGACCATCCGGAGCCGTTATTACCGGAGATTATGCAACATTTCAATCCACGCTCCCCGTGGGGGGAGCGACTCAAAACCTGGACGGGCATCCCGCAAGGCAGACAATTTCAATCCACGCTCCCCGTGGGGGGAGCGACTGCGGAGGACGTCAAGCCCGAAGAACCCAAAACACCATTTCAATCCACGCTCCCCGTGGGGGGAGCGACGTTATTCTCCGGCAAATTGTCGGTGGGTTAGCATATTTCAATCCACGCTCCCCGTGGGGGGAGCGACGCGTATCGATTCGGAACATTTAGGGAGAGCAGCACCATTTCAATCCACGCTCCCCGTGGGGGGAGCGACCAAAGCGCGGGAGGAGATCGCGGAGAGCATCGAGATTTCAATCCACGCTCCCCGTGGGGGGAGCGACACCTGCACGGAGAGGCGCTGCTGCGGTTCAACCCATTTCAATCCACGCTCCCCGTGGGGGGAGCGACTCACGCCCGCCTCGCGCTGCGCGGGGACGGCCACATTTCAATCCACGCTCCCCGTGGGGGGAGCGACCCGCTCGACTCGCTTGCACTCGATGTGGTACCCAGATTTCAATCCACGCTCCCCGTGGGGGGAGCGACTCGGCGGCGGCACGCTGACAGATCTTGCGGTGGAATTTCAATCCACGCTCCCCGTGGGGGGAGCGACCCGCACCGTCGCGGAGTCGGTCGCCGCCTTGCGGCGATTTCAATCCACGCTCCCCGTGGGGGGAGCGACCGCCAAGTATGACCCACTGACCTACGCGGTAAAGAATTTCAATCCACGCTCCCCGTGGGGGGAGCGACGCAAAACAAGTCAACAGATACTTCAATACAACAAAATTTCAATCCACGCTCCCCGTGGGGGGAGCGACCTGCGCGTTCGCGGTGACGGTTCCGGCATCCACGCCATTTCAATCCACGCTCCCCGTGGGGGGAGCGACCCGGCGACCAGCAGCTTGTCGACGTTGGCCGTCAAATTTCAATCCACGCTCCCCGTGGGGGGAGCGACCAGCTCCGGCAGCGTAGCCCAGGCTTCCAGGATCAATTTCAATCCACGCTCCCCGTGGGGGGAGCGACTAGCTATTGACATTATAGCGATAATGCTATATAATATTTCAATCCACGCTCCCCGTGGGGGGAGCGACGCGGTCAGCTTCTCTTTTCAGATTCAGCATCTTTATTTCAATCCACGCTCCCCGTGGGGGGAGCGACGTTCCGCAAAAATATGGCTATACATGGCAGGATATATTTCAATCCACGCTCCCCGTGGGGGGAGCGACTAGTTGTGCATATTTTGAGGGTTCCTCGTCTCAAACATTTCAATCCACGCTCCCCGTGGGGGGAGCGACAGCAAAATCGCACAGAACAGCCCTCTCTCATACGGCGATTTTGCATAAATTCACCCTTTTCGGGCCGACTTTTCCCTGCCGCACGCACAGGCGCGGCGAATTCCGGCGCCGGCAAAGGCTTTTTTCGCGGTGCGAAGCGCCCGGAAAATCCCTGCGCGCTTGGCCTTCGCGCTCAGACGATCAGCGTGCCCTCCGCATCATAGCCGGGCTTCGCGCCGAAATGCTCGACGCGGGCGGCGCCGCGGTCGCCGAGGTTATAAAAGCGCAGCGAATCCTGTGCCGGATCGATCAGCTTCAGCAGCTTGCTCTGCACCAATTTATACTGCGCGGCATCGAGGCTGCACTCGAACACCGAGTTCTGCACCCGCTGGCCGCAGTTGACGCATTGCTTTGCCACCTGCCGCAGCCGCCGCCGCCCGGCGGCCGTTTCGGTATTGACGTCATAGGTGATCAGGACAAGCACGGCACTCCCTCCCGCGTCACTTCCAGATGAAGGGCGGATACCCGTCCAGGTCGCCGCGCAGGCAGCGCGCCAGCAGCAGCGCCTGCAGATAGGGCACCAGCCCCCACGGGATCTTCTCGCCCAGAAACGGATGCGTGATCGGCTCGCGCTTCTTTTCCTGATAGGCGGCGAGCAGCGCCCGGCGGCCGGCGTCGGTCATCGCCGTCGCGCCGCTCTCGCTCCGCTCGAAATGCTCCGGACGGATCAGCCGGGTATTGATGCAGGTCAGCGCAAACCGGTCGGCAAAGCAGGGGCGCAGCTCCTCCATCAGATCCAGCCCCAGCGAGGCGCGCCCGGGCCGGTCGCCGTGGAGAAAGCCGACATAGGGATCGAGCCCGACCGCCTCCAGCGCGGCCGCGCAGTCGGCGGCCAGCACGGCATAAACGAACGACAGCAGGGCGTTCATGTTGTCGAGCGGCGGACGGCGGGAGCGCGTACGGAAGAAAAAATCCTCCTTGCTTTGCAGAATCAGTTCGTCGAACACGCCAAAATAGCGGCTCGCAGCTTCGCCCTCGATCCCGCGCAGAACGTCCGGTGCCTCGGCTTCCGCGGCCAGGCGGGCCGCGCCGGCGAGCGCCGCGCTCGCCGCCTTGAGGGCGGGCAGATCGACGCGCAGACCGTGGTCGCGTGTGGCGCGCTCCAGCACCCAGCGCGCATTGAGCAGCTTGCCGGCGATCATGCTCCGGGCGAGGCGGCAGCTCCCGGATGGGTCCTCCGAAAGGGCATACTGCGCCTTGCGCAGCAGCACGTTGCCGCGCGTCTCGCCGCTGACGCGCGCTAAAAAGCGTCCGTTCGGCGTCAGAAAGCACAGGGCAACGCCGCGCTGCGCGCACGCGCCCATCAGCGCCGGGCTGGCGCCGCGGTAGCTGAAGCAGAGAATGCCCTCCAGCGTGTGGAGCGGGAAGCGCGCAGACGCCTCCTCGCCGCGCAGCACAACGACATTCTCGCCCTCGAGGGCCAGGTAACTGTCCTCGGTCAGCACGAACAGCGTGTTGAGCAGATGTCTCATGGCGCCTCCGTTTCCAGCGCCGCGCGGAGATAGGCCCGGGCGGACAGGCTGCCGCACAGCTTCGGCAGGCACAGCCCGCTGAGCGAACAGGCGCGGCAGTGCGGGCCGGGCTTGACCTTCGGCGTCCAGCCGCGTTTCCGGCAGTCGTGCATCCCGGCCAGGGCGGCGCGCACCTCGTCCCGCAGGCTCTCTGTCAGCGCAATCCGCTCGCGGCGGCGGGTCTCGCCGTAAAAGAGCGCGCCCTCCGGCACGGCGCAGCAGAGCATCTCCTCCAGACACATTGCCTGACAGCAGAGCTGGAGGCGGTCGGCGTCGTTCTCCTTGGCATGGCCGCGCTTGTATTCGACGGGAAAAGGCCGCCAGCGCCCCGCGCGCCCCGCCAGCGGGACGCCGCCCTCGTCGGCGAGAAACTCGACCGCATCGCAGCTTCCGGAGACGCCAAGGCCCGGGGACTGCACCCGCAGCCCCCGAACCGTCAGCATATCGCCGCGTTTTTCGGACAAGCTCTCGTCATGGACGCGCGCGTGAAGGAGGTCTCCCTCGACCGTCCGCAGGTTTTCGGCCCACTGCTGCTCGAGGTGGATCAGCGCCCACTGCCGCCGGCAGAACACATAGTGCTGAATGCCGGAGATCTGAAGATACTCGTCCTCAGAATAGCTCATCCACCTGAACCCGCAGGCCCTCGAGCGGCGCTACGCGGATCTCGAAATCAGCAAAGCTCTGGGGATGCGCGGTTTTCGGCTCAATGGCCAGACTCCGATGGACCCGCGCGGAGGAATACTGGCCGGTCTTGCAGTTGTGAAGCCACCAATAGACACGGCAGACTTCCATGCTTCCCTCCGGTCTGGCCGAGGATGCATCGTTGTCAAACAGCGTTCGCAGCGCGGCATGGATCTTCTCCGCATCCTCCGCAGAAAAACCGGTCTTTTCCGCGAGCTGGCAGTTGATGCTCCCACAGAAACTGTAAAGTCCAAAGGGAATACGGTGTTTCGAGCCCATCGTGTCCGAGGACTTCTTATCGCCCGGCTCACTGTTGACGCTCTTGGTGATCTGGATGCTCTCCGTCTCAACCGAACCGCAGCTCAGCGCCGGCAGGAGCGACACCGGCCCTCTGATCCCGACGGAGACGCCGCTCTCGCCCTCGCTCTTCCCCGCCTTAAAGGCGAACACCTGACCGAACGAGCGGACGTCGATCCATTCCCGGCAGGCCGCGGCGGCAAACTTGGCCTTGTCCTTCCCGGCGGCCTTCAGATCGGCATTGGCAGAGGCGCGCTCGCTGAGGCTTCCGCAGCCGTCATCGCTGCGCTCGTCCATCTGCACGAAGAGTTTCTCGCCCATGTCCTGGAGCCGGTTGCGAATCTTGCGCTTGATGCAGACATCGGAGATCTCTCCGAGGCCGTCATAGGTCTCGCGGGGGCGGTTGCCGTTGAGCGGATCGCCATTGGGATTCGCGTTCGTGACCGTAAAAATCACCGCAAAATCGATCTTGTTTTCCAAAGCAGCCATCTTTATTCTCCTTCCTTTTTGCCGGCGTAAAACTCGTTCATCTTACTGGCGAAGCCGAGCAGATACGTCTCATCCAACGGGTCATCCCGCATTTTCAGACGGCCGTCTTTCTCATGCTCGCCGAGCTCGTCGATCAACTTGTAAAGCTCCTGCATCTTGCCCTTGTAATAACCCGCCAGATTGCCGTCGCGGCTGTAAAGGCGGCGGAGATACGGCGACAGCTTCTGATCGAGTATGCCGAGCGTCGTCTGCGGCCGGCGGCTGTAATAGGGCTTGAGCCGCATCGCATTCGTCAGGCGGGCGTTTTTGTCCTCCTCCAACAGATAGTTCTCGATATAGTGATAATAAGCCAGCACGCCGCCGAACAGATAGCTGCGGCCGTGGTTGTTTTCGTCCCACGCCATAGATTCGTTCTCCCCTCTGTCAAAATGATATTTCCGGATCAGCGCGCAGGCGATGCAGAGCGTCCGCAAATACTCGCCCGCATCGAGCGCCGCCGGGTTGGACGCGCGCCGCACGGCGCCCAGCATGAAGTGCTTCGGAAGCGGTGCGCTTTCGAGAATACAGGACATCAGCTGCCGAACCGCGGCTTTTTTGAACTTGTCCGCGACATTCTGTCCATAAACGGCGAGGATGATGTCCTCCGGCGCCGGCGCGCCGACAAATGTGCTCCCCTTGGGCGCGTTCTCCGCCCGCTTCAGATAGAGCAGCGGCCAGGCGCAGTTCGCATGCCAGCTCCGGACACGGCGCAGCAGCTCCGAGCCGGAGAGCTCCTCATAGCAGACGATGGAGAGCCGGCCGGTGGTCGCGGAATCGAGGCCCATGACGACGACGTTCGCCCGGTCGTCGAGCGCGCGTCCATAGCCTGCCAGCAGCCGGTCGAGCTTTTGGGCATACAGCGTGTCGACGTCGGGATCGGCCGCGCTCTCATAGAGCGCTCCCAAATCGTCCTCGGCATAATCCTCCGCCGCCTGATCCGCCATGAAGCGGGTGTCCCGCTCAAAGCGGGGGAGCTTTTCGTTGTGTGTTCCCCACGCGACGGAACAGAAATCGCCGCAATGATAGCCCTGCCGCGCGATCAGCCACTTCAGCGCATTGTGCGCCTTCTGCGTCGTGTCATAGCCGATGCGGGCGGCCTGTCCGTCGGTCTCGAAACGGCCGCGATAGGTGAAGCCCGTGCGATCGTCCGAAGAGATCAGCTTGGCCTTGTCGCCCGTACCGCGGATCTTGGCCGGGCTCATCTCCGCACAGGGCATCACCGTACCGGTCACATAGCAGAGGTCGTATGCGCCCTGCTGTCCGGCATAATAGGCGATATAACTGTCCCAAACCTTCGGATCGCCCCAGAGCGGCGGCTCATCAACTCCCGGATTTTCAACACTGAACCGCACAAACACATCAAGCGGGTCCGAAAAAACACTGCCGGCCAAAAACACACCGCGCTTTTCCCCGTATTTGCCGTCCCACTTCCGTATGGGCTTTCCGGCTTCGTCGACCGGCAGCACCCCGGCGCCGATCAGGTCGGCGACCAGCGTCCCGCGCTCGAAATATTTCAGCGCCGCGCCGACGCGCGGATTGGCAAAGGGCGACGCGCACCAGTCCCGCAGATCGGCAAGGTAATCCTCATAAAACTGCCTTCCCTTTTCGCCGCCGTATGCTGCGTAATCCCCCGCGAGATACTGGATCTTGTCAAACAGCGGATAGTTCTTGGGATGGATCCCTGTGCGGTTCTGCGCCTTTTCGCTGCACGGGATGACTGTGTCGCTCTCCTTCTTGTCCGCGATGACATGCGCGCTCAAAAAGGCGCCGCCGCCGCTGATGATGACCTCAACGTGTGCCTTCTGCGTCGTGTGCGCGACCGGGAGCAGCGGGAGCGGACTGTCGGCCGTGTCTTTTCCGATCAGCGGCGCGCAGTAATCATAGGTCTCGCAGAGCTTCTGCATCCAGCTCACGGCTGTCCACCCTCCTCCTCAAAAAGACCGTCGCAGAGCGAAAAGTTCCGGCCGGGCACGAAGGCTGCCGCCGTATCGGCCCGGATGCGCCGCACGATCGGGCATTGCTCCGGCGGCGGGAACTCGAGGATGCCGTCCCGCATCACCGGCTGCCAGAGACGAACGGAAAGCTCCGGCTCCCCCGTCGTATCCGGATAGTTGAAGCCGTGGATCATGCAGCCGAGCGGCATGTCCGGCGCGCCGTCGTAGAAGCCCGCCCCTTCGCCGAACACGCACGGCTCCACATAGCCCTGACATTCGCGGGTGCCGAGAAAGATGTCGCGGCGGCCGCCGCGCTCGATCATGCGTTTGGCGATGAAGAAATGCTTGTTCTCGTTGCGGTCCTGTGCCAGTTCCGGCCGGTTCATGTTCCAGACGAACCGCGCCTCGACCTGATAGGCGACATCATAGAGATAATTGTAGATTGCCAGGGTGTTGCCGCCGTGGTACTCGAGCGGACGCATGCTCTCCGCCCGGGTGCGGATCGGATTCAGAATTCTCACGCGCAAAATTTGCCAGGTAAAGGTCGGTTTCCAGTAGCAGCTGTCGGCGACCCCCTTCAGTGCTTCATAGGTGGGGACGCTGTAACTGCACTTTTCGCCGCCGATCCGCGTGAGCGGGTCCGTGAACAGGGCCTTCCGGCCGCTGACCTTGAACGAGACCGTGTTGGGATAACGCACGCTGTCTCCTCCTTTCTTTATTTCACTATTAAGGGTTGTTATATTATTGCCAATATAGCATCTGTGTTTCTGCTTGTCAAGTGTATTTTGCGGCGGTATGCTTGCTTTTTGGACCGGAAAAAATATAATGGAAATATCGGTATTGCCGATTGCCGCTCTTTCACCGATTCTGAAAGTGCGTGGGTTGAAAAACCATCAAGGGTTGTTCAGCGCGGATGCGGGGCCTTCGGGCCTCGCATTTTGCATTTTGTCATGACATATAGCTCTCCACGCTCTCGTTTTCGTCAAATACGATGCCGAGCGTGTCGTTGTAGCGCCCCTTGTCGAGAATGTAAATTCCCAGATCGCGGTCTGCCGCCGCAGCGCCGATCTCCAGCAGCCGCCGCAGCTCATGCCGGAACAGGCTCACTGAAAAGCGCTGCGCCCGGCGCAGCAGACCGGCGCGCTTTTGCGGATCGTGCTCAGCACGCAGCTGCCGGACGAGTTCCTCGCCTTCGCCCCATTGGATCAGCACGCCGACCGTGTCCTCCGGGATGGGATGATAGGCCTCGCCGGCCGTGCGAAAGGACTGTGCAAGCCGGTCGGGCGGCAGCGGCACACCGCCGCTCTTCTGATATTCCTCCCGCGCGGCCGTGTTCATCCCAAGCAGTTCCACGGCAGAGCAGGCGCCGCGGCCCGCGGCCATGATCGGGTAGGCCATGCTCCCCCGGCTGTTCCCGTCGGCATAATAATAACAGTAATAGGCGGCAACCGCGGCGGGCGATTGCAGGTCCCCGCCGTACAGGCCGGCCTGCGTCTCCCGGATCACGCGCTCCGCTGCGAGCTGCCCGATCCGGATCTCCGGCAGAAAGGCCAGCGCGCGTTCTTCGCCCGCGCATTTGACAATCCAGACCGTCCTGCGACCATTTTCGCCGTGGCGGTTGCAGCGCCCCGCGGCCTGAATGATCGCATCCAGCCCCGCCAGGGCGCGGATCACGCTATTGAAGGAAAGATTGACGCCGGCCTCAATCAACTGAGTCGAGATACAGACGACGGGCGTTCCCGCCGCCAGAAGCGCACGGATCTCATCCAGCCGCTGCGTTCTGTGCGCCGGACAGAGGCTCGTGCTGAGATAATAGATCCTGACCCCCTTCGGCAGGCGCCGCCGCGTTTCGTCAAAGAGCCTTTTGGCGAGCGCCTTTGTATTCATAATGGCCAGCACACTGCCCTCGGCGGCCTGCCGCGCGGTGAGAAAATCCGCGAGTTCTTCAGGCTCGCGCGGCCGCCCGACCGTCAGGGACACATCGATGTCTGTGCGCCGGAAGGCGTTGTCCAGCGCCGCGGACATCGGCACGATATCCTGTTCAAAGCAAAGCGGGTGCCGGAGCCGCTCGAGTGCCGGCGGCGTCGCTGTGCAGAGCACCACAATGCAGCCACAGAACCCGGCGAGAAACGCGACCCCAAGATTAAACAGATACTGGCTGCTCAGCGGGACAGCCTGTACCTCGTCAATGATAATCACGGAGTTTGCCAGCGCACACATCCGCCGCGCCGCGGCGGAGCGGCCCGACCAGAGCGCATCCAGAAACTGCACCAGCGAGGTAAAGATGACCGGCGCATCCCAGCGCTCGCTGCGCTTTTGATATGGGAGCTGCCCTGCGATGAGCATATTCGTCATGTCCTTGACTCCCGCGTCGCGCACTTGAAAAACAGCGCTATGGGCTCCAGTGTCGGCGCCTATGCAACGGTGGGTGCCATGTTCATCCGCGAGTTTGTAAATGAAACGCCATGGGTACATTTGGATCTCGGTGGTGTAGCCTGGACCCGCGAGAACTGCTATTTCTTTACCAAGGGCGGTGTGGGATTTGGCGCACGTCTGCTCTATGACTTCTTAAAAAATGCGGAGGGCGCCCAATGGTAGAACGGTTGCAGCTTGACGATTTTCTGAAATACCGTTATCCTTCTGGTATTCGGCATGCTCCTGATGGCGGACACGCTGTATTCGTTATCCGGAGCATTGACGAGCAAAGCGGCCTTTACCAGCATGATCTCTACCTCTGGTCCCGGTCGGATGGCGAATGCAGCCGCCTGACATCCACCGGCGATCAGGAAGCGTTTCTCTGGGACGACAGTCAGCATATCCTTCGTTTTGAATATTCACAGGACGATGGGATCGATCTTCCCGCTGTTCGCACACACATAATCAGTCACAATATCGTAACCGGCAGCAGCATGGAAAAAATGTGCCTGCCCTGGCGAGTTCTGCGCATGGAAAAATTGAAAGACGACTGCTACGCCTTTCTCGCTGCCACCAATATTCAAAATGAAAATCTGCTTCTGCTCGATCCTGCCGCGCTTGAAAAGCAGATCAAACAGCGGCACCACAACGCCGGCTTCAAAACCGTGACAGAGTTGCCGATGACGGAAAACGGAACCGGCGTCGTAAACGGCGACAGAATCTCTCTCTTTCTCTGCGACGGCAAAGGCGTGTTCAAGCAGCTCAGCAATCCAACATGGGGCGTCAATCACCTCGCGGTGAGCGCCGACAGCATCCTTTTTTCGGCCTTTCCTTTTGCAGACATAAAAAAAGTAACCGAAGGCTTATATCGGTACTCTCTCGATTCTGCGCAGACGGAGACCCTGCTGCCGGATGATCAATACAGCATCGACTATGCGGACTTCTGGAATGGCGGCGTCATTTGTCTGGCACTCTCGATGAAAGATTACGGCGTTTATGAGCATCCGACATTTCTTTTTCTCGACCGCGCCGGTGTTCACCCCCTGCTACATTATGACCGGCGCGTCACCGACGCTCTCGTGACCGACTCCTATGCCGGCCACAGACGGGAGCAGTGTGTTTCCGGCAAAACGCTGTATTTCCTGAACACCGATGGCACAGATGGGCACTTATGTACCTTTTCCGCCACAGAAGAAATCCGCACACTGATCGGCGGCAGTATTTCGATTCTCGATTTTTCCGTGTGGAATGGTGAGATCCTTTATGTCGCCTTTGCCGGACTCCAACTGCCTGAGGTATATCTGTGGAAGAACGGTGCCGCTGCACGTATAACGCATTTACATGATGCTTTTTTGGCGGAAAGACAGCTTTCCTGTCCTGAACATTTCACCTTTCGTGACCACGACAACGTCGAAATCGATGGATTTGTTCTGAAACCGCTCGAATATGACCCGGCGCGTCGCTATCCGGCAATTCTTCACATTCACGGCGGTCCCAAAATGGTCTTTTCTTCAGTTTTTCATCACGAAATGCAGTTGTGGGCCGCGGAGGGATATTTTGTATGTTTCTGTAATCCCCGTGGCAGTTGCGGCAAAGGAAATGCCTTTGCTGAACTGCGCGGCCAGCTTGGTTCCATGGATTATCAGGATCTTATGGAATTCACCGATGAATGCCTGCATCGTTATCCAGCCATTGACACAGATCGATTTGCTGTGTGCGGCGGCAGTTACGGTGGCTTTATGACCAATTGGATCATCGGCCATACAAATCGCTTTCGCTGTGCCGTCTCACAGCGGAGTATCGCCGACTACCGCATCGATTACTTACTGAGTGATATCGGCTACTGGTTCGTCCCGGATCAACACTTGGCAACATTGTGGAAGCATGAGGCGCGTTTATGGGATGATTCTCCGCTCAGATATGCACCGCAGGTCACAACGCCGACGCTGTTCATCCATTCAGATCAGGACTTCCGCTGCCCGCTGGCAAATGGCCTGGAGATGTTTGCCGCGCTCAAGCTGCATGGCGTAGAAACCAAACTCTGCATGTTTTATGGCGAAAACCACGATTTAAGCCGCACCGGAACGCCCCGGAATCGCATATGTCGCATGGAGCAAATTCTGATGTGGTTCAATGCGCATCTCAAGGAGGAAAAACACGATGAGCTTTGATTTTGACACTCCGACCGTCCGCTTGGGTACCGCATCTTACAAATGGGACGGCGCAAAGGCGGAATTTCATGCCGACGACGTGCTGCCGCTCTGGGTTGCAGATATGGATTTTCGCTGCGCGCCCGCAATCAGCGACGCTCTGCACGCCCGCGTCGATCACGGTATTTACGGCTATACAATTCGAACAAGCGCGTATTATAACGCCCTCTGCGGATGGTTTGCGCGCCGTGATCGCTGGAACATCAACCCGGATCAGCTTGCGTTCTCGCCGCCTGGGGTCATTTTCGGCATGGCCATCCTGATAGATCTGCTTACAAAGCCCGGAGACGGTGTTGTCATGCAGACCCCGAACTACGACTCTTTGATGGATCTTGTCACCAAGGGTGGCCGCCGCTTGTATCTTAATCCAATGCGGAAGAACAGCGAAAAATACGAGTTGGATCTTAACCAGCTTGATGCACTGCTGCAAAAAGGAAATATCCGTCTGCTTCTGATGACAAATCCCAATAACCCAACCGGCCGGCTATGGACGCAGCACGAGCTCTCCGCCATGGCAGCGCTTTGTCTGCGCTACGGAGTAACCATGATTTCAGATGATATTCACAGTGACATTCGCCCTGCGGGAAGCACATATATCCCGCTTGTCACGCTTTCTGACGAGGTGGCCCAGCATGCCGTTGTTTGTACCTCCACCAACAAGACCTTTAATCTTGGTGGTCTTGGCATGGGCACCTTTATCATTCCCAACCGCGCACTGCGGCAGGCATATGAAGAAAAAATGAAGCAATATCAAACCCGGCTTGACAACGTTTTCAGCACGGCTGCACTGATTGCAGCCTACACCAAATGCGACGAGTGGGTCAATGCTATGAACAACCAGATATGTCAAAACCGCGCCCTTTTTGAATCGTTGCTGCATGAACAGCTGCCGCAGGCAATCAGCTATCCTATGGATGCAACTTATTTTGCATGGATCGATTTGAACAAGCTGGGGAAAGGCCCGGCATTACAGGACTTCCTGCTTCACAAATGCCGGGTTGCCTTTACACCCGGGTCCGATTTCAGCACTGATTCCGCCTCGTTTGTCCGTGTCAATCTCGCCTGTCCGCATAGCATCCTGTCTGAGGCCGTCCGGCGCATATCCGTACATTTGTGATTTGGTGCTGCCGTCTTTCTTGCGGAAAATCCCGCCTTCTATTCACGAACGCCCTGTCTGTATCGTCCGTTGCACCCCCTGTCGTTGCTTTTTACACCCCACAGTTCTCATGCCAAGACATTGTGGCTATGCAAATGCCAACGCTGCAGCCGAAAAACGGCTGCAATAAAACGATGGCCGTCCGCAATTTGCGGCCGGCCGTTTTGAATTCATTCGCGCAAGGAAGGTCACGCCTGCTGCGCCCGGCCCCATTCATAGAGCGCCCGCAGCGAGGGCAGCAGCGACTGCCCCCGCTCGCTCAGGCGGTATTCCACCGAGGGCGGAATGGGGTGGTTCAACCTCCGGATCAAGCCGTCCCCCTCCGGCTCCCGCAAACAGCGGGTCAGCACTGTGTTGGTGACGGGCGCAATCGGACGCCGCAACTCGTTGTAGTACAGCGACCCGTACTCCGCAAGGTTCCACAGAATCGGGATCTTCCACCTCCGGCCGGTGTTCAGGAAGATCGAGCGCTGCGATGGGCTGATCCTCGGCTCGCCGGTCTGCTGGGGCGACACCACGGCGGCGATGCACGCCTTCCTGGAACGGCTGCTGTTCCAGTACACCAGCTTTGACGACGGCAGGTCCCACTTCCCCGGCCGTGTGAAGGCCGGCTTTGTCTGCACGATGAGCGCGCCGGCCGGCTGTCTAAGCGCCCACTATCAGAAATAGGAAGACCTTCTCCGGATGCACTTCACCGATGCCGGCACCGTTGAGTGCGCCGAGACGCTGCGAACGGAGGATTACAACCGCTGCCATCTCGGCCTCTTCGATGGCGCGGCACGGCACGCCCGCCGCGAAGTTGTGTTCCCGGAGGACTGCCGCCGGGCCTGTGCGCTCGGCCGGAGTGCCGCGCCGCCGCGCGGAAAGCGCGGGCGCCGCGGGGCAAAGCCCCGCGGCGCCTGTCTGTGATGCGGATTCTTCGGTTCAAAAGCCGTTGGCGGGCAGCACTTCCTCGGTGCCCGGGACGGTGCTGTCCTCCGCGGGCTGCTGCCCGGCGGGGGTGAACGGCTCCATGCAGGCCTCCGGCGGCAGCCC
>Ga0268263_1001736_pt1 | contig 17168 bp, 13 predicted proteins | sample Biomet5_FD_190358 | JGI IMG/M metagenome (GOLD analysis project Ga0268263, IMG submission 190358) | Microbial communities from bioreactor (seeded with sewage sludge) at LBNL, California, USA - Biofuel metagenome 5 (SPAdes) (version 4) | ecosystem: Engineered > Bioreactor > Anaerobic >... | reverse complement strand
CCTGGCCCTGGTAAATCCTGGCTCAGCCAGCGCCGCGGACGTTCTGGCCCTGGCCGCAGTGATTCGCGAGGGTGTGGCGGCCCGGTATGGTGTGCTGCTTTCGCCCGAACCGGTCCTGGTCGGAGTGTCCCTGAATGGTTAGCACCTCGAGCCCGGATCGGCCCGACTCGGTTCGACTCACTTCGCCAAAACCCGTACACTCCTGTTCTTGGTGACTACACACCGGCTGGGCCATGCCCACAAGGCAAACCTGGTCGCGGTTGTCACCACCCAAGGGCAATAGCTCAACTGGCAGAGCAGCGGTCTCCAAAACCGCAGGTTGGGGGTTCAAGTCCCTCTTGCCCTGCTGGACTGGCGTTCGGCCGACGATCGCCAGTCATCACTGGAACTACGGAAGCGAAGGGCGACCAAGTGGCCGAAGATGTGGACAAGGCTGAAGCCGACGTCCCTGCCGACGCTGCGGCTGAGGATCTGGAGTCCGCCGAGTTGACCGAGATCGAGCTGACCGAGGTCGAATTGACCGAGATCGAGCTGACCGAGGTCGACGAGACGGAGCTCACGGCATCCGAGCGTGTGGCCATGGCGGCCGTCGCTGCCCGTCCAGTGCGTAAGCAGGCTGCGGAAGGTGCGGACGGCAAGGGCCGCGCCACTCCGAAGCAGCGTCGGCGCAACCCCGAGGACCACGAGCGGCGGGCCACTCCGGCCGAGTTCGTCCAGGAGTCCGTGGCGGAGTTGAAGAAGGTTGTCTGGCCGACTCCGAGCCAGTTGCAGCAGTACTTCATCGTGGTGCTGGTCTTCGTGCTGATCATGATTGCGATCGTGGCGCTGTTCGACGTCGCCTTCGGCGCCGGAATGCTGAAGATCTTCGGCTGAGTGAGGAAGCGAGAACTGTGACGACTGACGAGAATCTGCCGAGCGACGACTTCGAGATCGATCTGGGGCTGCCCGAGCCTTCTGCCGGTGATGACTTGGACCTGAACCTCGACTTCGGCCAGGACACCGACACCACCGACGAGGACATCCTGGCCAATCTGACGGCTGTCGAGCCGGAGGCTGAGCCGGAGCCGGTCGCTCTGGATGCTGATGAGGAGGCTGTCCTCGAGCAGCTCCGCCTGGAGCTGCGCGGCCAGGTCGGCGACTGGTACGTGATCCACACCTACTCAGGCATGGAGAACCGGGTCAAGCAGAACCTGGACAACCGGGTGAAGACCTTGGGCATGGAGGACTACATCTACGAGGCGGTCGTGCCGACCGAAGAAGTGATCGAGACTCGTAACGGCACCCGCAAGGCGGTTACCCGCACGGTGTTGCCCGGCTACGTGCTGGTCCGGATGGAGCTCACCGATGCCTCCTGGGCTGCGGTGCGGCACACCCCGTCGGTCACCGGCTTCGTGGCCCACGCCAACGCTCCGGTTCCGCTGAGCCTGGAAGAGGTGGAGAAGATGCTGGCTCCCGCGGCTCTGGCCCGGGCTGCCGCGGAGTCCACTGGCACCACTCGGCGCAGCACCAAGAAGATCGAGATTGCAGACTTCAATGTCGGTGACTCGGTCATGGTCACCTCTGGCCCGTTCGCCGGAGTGCACGCCACCATCACCGAGATCAACGCCAACAGCCAGCGGCTCAAGGCGCTGGTCGAGATCCTCGGCCGGGAGACCCCGGTCGACCTGACGCTCAGCCAGATCCAGAAGGTCTAGGCGAGAATCGGACGGCCTGCCCGGGCCGCTCCGAAGTAGTGACAACCAACCAAGAAGGACCCACTAGTTATGCCTCCCAAGAAGAAGGTCGCCGCCATTGTCAAGGTGGCACTGAACGCTGGTGCGGCTACTCCTGCTCCGCCGGTCGGTACCGCGCTCGGTCCGCACGGCGTGAACATCATGGAGTTCTGCAAGCGGTACAACGCCGAGACCGAGGCCCAGCGCGGCAACGTGATCCCGGTGGAGATCACGATCTACGAGGATCGCACCTTCACCTTCATCACCAAGACCCCGCCGGCCGCCGAGCTGATCAAGAAGGCTGCCGGCATCAAGAGCGGCTCCGCTCGTCCGGACAAGGACAAGGTCGCCACTCTGAATGCTGACCAGGTTCGCGAGATCGCGCAGACAAAGCTGCCCGACCTCAATGCCAATGACATCGACGCGGCTATGAAGATCGTGGCCGGCACTGCCCGTTCCATGGGCGTCAACGTCGAGCTCTGATTCACCCCATCCGTCCAGTGGCAGGGTTCGCACCCGGACCACGACTGGCACCCGGCCCATCCGAGGGCCGCACGACAAGGAGACCAGAATGAAGCGAAGCAAGGCCTACCGGGCCGCAGCCGAGACCATCGACGCCGACCAGCTCTACAGCCCTGAGGCTGCGCTGGGCCTGGTGAAGAAGGGCGCTTCGGCCAAGTTTGATGAAACCGTCGAGGTCGCGATGCGGCTCGGCGTCGACCCGCGCAAGGCGGACCAGATGGTCCGCGGCACGGTGAACCTTCCCAACGGCACTGGCAAGACGGCACGGGTCCTCGTCTTTGCCACCGGTGAGAAGGCCGCTGAGGCCCTCGCTGCAGGTGCCGATGAGGTCGGCGACGATGAGCTGATCGACAAGGTATCCAAGGGCTACCTCGATTTCGACGCCGTGGTGGCCACCCCCGACCTGATGGGCAAGGTCGGACGGCTGGGCCGCGTGCTCGGCCCGCGTGGTCTGATGCCGAACCCCAAGACCGGCACGGTCACCGTCGACGTGGCCAAGGCCGTGTCCGATATCAAGGGCGGCAAGATCGAGTTCCGGGTCGACCGGCACGCGAACCTGCACTTCATCATCGGCAAGGCCTCGTTCTCCGAGCAGCAGCTCGTCGAGAACTACTACGCCGCTCTCGACGAGGTGCTGAGGCTCAAGCCGAGCGCATCGAAGGGCCGCTACATCAAGAAGATCACCGCGGCCTCGACCATGGGCCCCGGCGTCGCCCTCGATCCGGCTCGGGTGCGCTCAGCTGTCGAGTGATTCTTCGGTATCGTTCGCGACCGGTCCACGCTCTGCGTGGGCCGGTCGTGGCGTTCCGGCCCCGATTTGGTCGCTGACCTGTCCGCAGCGTAGAATCACACACGCCAAAGACCGCTGGTACAGCCCTGAGTAATCAGGACAGGCAAATCCCGCGCAGGTGTTGCTCGAGTCGCTTCTTCGAAGTCGTCCCCGGTCGCCTGCGCACCGGGGTTTTCCTTTTGTGTCAGTGCTCAATGGCGAACCTGACAGATGTGGGAAGGAGACTCATGGCGAGGCCGGACAAGGCAGCCTCCGTTGCAGAACTGACTGAGCAGTTCACCAGCTCTGCAGCTGCTGTGCTGACCGAGTACCGCGGACTCACCGTCAAGGACCTCAAGGCTTTGCGCCGGTCCCTGGGTGAGGATGCCACCTACGCTGTGACGAAGAACACGCTGACCACGATCGCTGCTCGCGAAGCGGGCATTGAAGGCCTCGAGGAAACCCTCGCCGGCCCGACGGCGATCGCCTTTATCCGCGGTGACGTTGCCACCGTGGCCAAGGGTCTGCGTGACTTCGCCAAGGCGAACCCGCTTCTGGTGATCAAGGGCGGTGTCATGGACGGTCGCGTCCTTGACGCCGATTCGGTCAAGAAGTTGGCCGATCTGGAATCTCGTGAGGTGCTGCTGGCCAAGCTGGCCGGTGCCATGAACGGGAATCTGGCCAAGGCGGTCGGCCTCTTTGCCGCTCCGCTTTCGGCGGCCGCTCGTGCGATGGACGCACTCAAGACCCAGAAGCCCGCCGGGGATGCCCCGGCAACCGATGCAGCTGCCGCTGCTGAGGCCACCACCGACGCGGCTGACGCTGCATCCGAGTAAGGGAAAGGAAGCCGATAATGGCAAAGCTCACCACTGACGAGCTCCTTGAGGCATTCAAGGAGATGACCCTGATCGAGCTCTCCGAGTTCGTGAAGCTGTTCGAGGACACCTTCGGTGTCACCGCTGCCGCTCCGGTGGCTGTCGCCGCTGCCGCTGCTCCGGCTGCTGCCGGCGATGCCGCTGCCGAAGAAGAGGTCAGCAACGAGGTCGACGTGATCCTCGACTCCGCTGGTGACAAGAAGATCCAGGTCATCAAGGAGGTGCGTGCTCTCACCAACCTGGGCCTGAAGGAGGCCAAGGACCTGGTCGAGGCCGCTCCGAAGCCGGTCCTGGAGAAGGTTGCCCGCGACGTGGCCGCCAAGGCCAAGGAGGCCCTCGAGGCCGCCGGCGCCGCTGTCACCATCAAGTGACGCTTTAGGCACCAGCCGAGAATCACCACACTGGCGGCAGTCCCCTCGGGGGCTGCCGCCAGTGGCATGTCCAGGAGAGCCACTGGCATGGCTGCGGGCAAGCAGAAGGGCGACAACTCGAGGAGTTGTCGCCCTTCTGACTCTACCGGGGGTGGGTTTTTCAGTAGTGAAAGCTTGTGTGTGGGCGTCAGCCCTTCTGCGGCCAGCTGCCCTGACCGGAGGTGGAAACGGTGGTGCCGCCACCAATACGGCCACCGGCGTTGTCGCTCGATACGACACTGAGCGGCAGAACCGCGAGTGCCCCAGCGATTGCCACTGCTGCGACGATCTTGCGAACGATACCCATCCTGGGCCCCTTCCCTGAGGATTACTTAAGGGAACAGTACAGACTAGTTGACTAGCTTGTCAAGATTTGACAAGGTTCCTGTCGAGTTGGAGATAGGAGGTCGAGTGGACGCGTCCAACGCTGTGCAGTTCGGCGTTCTGCTCCGGCAGGCACGCAAGCGCAAGGGCTGGTCCCAGGCGGAACTGGCTGGTGACAAGTACACCGGTAGCTATATCTCTCATCTGGAGAGTGGTCGTCGTGCCGCGACCCCCGAAGTGATCGAGTTCCTCTGCCGTCAGCTCGACGTGCCCCCGGAGGAGTGGGGGTTGACCGCGGGCGGTCAAGTTCCCCAGCCGCCGAGCAGCGCCATGGAGGACCTGCTGCTGGCCGAGCGGGCCTGGTCCGAGCGGGATTGGGCGGGGGCGATCAAGTACGCCACCCGCGCCGTCGAGATCGCCGAGCGCACTCACGACCAGGGCCGACACTGGGAGGCGCTCTATGTGCTTGCTCAGGCCAACTTCGCGTCCGGCAACTTCGCCGAGGCCGCTGCGCTGGCCGAGCAACTGGCCGAGCATGAGACCGGCAGCCGGCTGCCGGTCGCCCGAGCCCAGGCGCTGAGCCTCGCCTCCTTCGCCCACCGCTCCGCCGACCGGCTGGGCTGGGCGGTGGCGTTCGCCGCCCGAGCCGTCGAAGCGGCCAATGCGGCACCGCCGGTGGTGCTCTCGGATGCGTTGATGGCGTTGGTCAGCGCCATGGTGGAGGCGGGTCATTCGCAGGTGGAAAGCCAGCCCTACCTGGACCGGTTGGAGGCTGTTGAGCCAGAACTGTCCTCTGACCACGCCAAGGGCATGGTCGAGTGGACGCTCGGCACCGCCGCCATCGCCGGCGGGGAGCAGGCGACGGGTGTCGCCCACTTCGAGAAGGCTTTGGCACTCCTGGACTCACGCCGCGACGTCCGGCTGTGGCTGCGCCTGCAGCGAAGCTTCGCCGAGGCGAAGGTGGATGCCGGTCTGCTCGACGGGGTGCCCGAGATGCTGCAGAACGCCTCCGTGGGATTGCGCCTGGTCGGCAACAAGCATGACCTCGTGGAGTTGCGACAGGCAGAGGCGAAGCTGGCGCTGGCCACCGGTGAACCGCAACGGGCGGCCGAGCTGATGGAAGCGGTGCTGGCCGATCCGACGTTGGGTGCCCCGGACGTCTCGCACGGCTCGACCCGCCTGGTTCTGGCCCACGCCTACACCGCTCTGAACCGGGTCGGACAAGCCCGGGAGCAGTTTGCGGCAGCCGCGATCGCTCTGGAGAACGAGGGTCGCCTGAGGACCGCGCTTCGGGCCTGGCGCCAGGCGTCCGAGCTGAAAGAAGTTGTTGACTAGGAGTTGACAAAGGCTGTCAAGTCTGATCGACTTATTCCTGTCGACGCGCCCCCTAAGCGTCGGACGAGAGAACACCACAGGCCGGTGCCTTGTTTCATACCGCGGCTACCCCTCCCGCGAGTTGGCAAGAGCGCCGGTCTTGTGGTGTCCCGGGGGAGTACGCTGTCAGCAAGTTGAGCAGGGCTCGCGCGACGCCGTCGGCTGTGCAGCGGCCCGGTTGCCATTGACTACCGTTTTCGGTAAGCTATCGCTTTGCTCATTGCCATCAACGACCCGTGCACTTGACTCGGGCCGTTCTGCGTGCAACGAAACCGGTAGTCCCGGCTTTGTGGAAGGACCTCACCTTGGCCGCCTCGCGCACTGCGTCGAAGAACACCAATGTTGTCTCAGCCAGCGGCAGGATCTCATTCGCGAAGATCCATGAACCGTTGGAGGTGCCCAATCTGCTGGATCTCCAAGTCGAGTCTTTCGACTGGTTGATCGGCAACGAAACGTGGGCCAACCGAGTGGCCGCCGCCCAGGCGGAGGGCCGCACGGACATCAACACCAAGTCCGGACTGGAGGAGATCTTCGAAGAGATCTCTCCGATCGAAGACCTCTCTCAAACCATGTCGCTGTCGTTCCGCGACAACCGGTTTGATGAGCCGAAGCACACCGTAGAGGAGTGCAAAGACCAGGACTTCACCTACGCGGCGCCGCTGTTCGTGACTGCAGAGTTCATGAACAACGACACCGGCGAGATCAAGAGCCAGACGGTCTTCATGGGCGACTTCCCGCTGATGACCGACAAGGGCACCTTCGTGATCAACGGCACCGAGCGTGTCGTTGTGTCGCAGCTGGTCCGCTCTCCTGGCGTCTACTTCGAGCAGACTGCCGACAAGACCTCCGACAAGGACATCTTCACCTGCAAGATGATCCCGAGCCGCGGTGCGTGGCTGGAGTTCGAGATCGACAAGCGGGACATGGTCGGCGTCCGCGTCGACCGCAAGCGCAAGCAGAACGTCACCGTGCTGCTCAAGGCCCTGGGCTGGACCAATGAGCAGATCCTTGCCGAGTTCGGCGAGTTCGAGTCGATGCGTCTGACCCTGGAGAAGGATCACACGCAGAACACCGACGAGGCGCTGCTGGATATCTACCGCAAGCTGCGTCCGGGTGAGCCGCCGACCCGTGAGGCTGCCCAGCAGATGCTGGAGAACTACTACTTCAACCCGAAGCGGTACGACTTGGCCAAGGTTGGTCGCTACAAGATCAACAAGAAGCTGGGCACCGGGCTGCCGTTCGACACCCAGGTTCTGACCATCGACGACATCGTCGCCGCGATCCGCTACATCGTCTCGCTGCACGAGGGTCGCACCGAGATGGGCGACATGCCCGTCGAGACCGATGACATCGACCACTTCGGCAACCGTCGCCTGCGCACCGTGGGCGAGCTGATTCAGAACCAGCTGCGGATCGGCCTCGGCCGGCTCGAGCGCACCGTCCGCGACCGGATGACGACTCAGGACATCGAGGCGATCACGCCGCAGACCCTGATCAATATCCGTCCGGTGTCGGCCGCGCTGAAGGAGTTCTTCGGGACGTCCCAGCTGAGCCAGTTCATGGACCAGACCAATCCGGTGGCCGGCCTGACCCATAAGCGCCGTCTGTCCGCGCTGGGCCCGGGCGGTCTGTCTCGCGATCGCGCCGGCATGGAGGTCCGTGACGTTCACCCGTCCCACTACGGCCGGATGTGCCCGATCGAGACCCCGGAAGGCCCGAACATCGGCCTGATCGGCTCGCTGGCTTCTTTCGCCCGAGTGAACGCATTCGGCTTCATCGAGACGCCGTACCGCAAGGTCGTCGATGGGATCGTCACCGATCAGATCGACTATCTGACCGCGGATGAAGAGGACCGCTACGTCATCGCCCAGGCCAACGCCAAGGTCGCTGCCGACGGTAGCTTCATGGAGGATCGGGTTCTGGTTCGCGAGCGCCACGGCGAGGCGGACGAGGTGGTGCCCAGCGAGGTCCAGTACATGGACGTCTCGCCGCGCCAGATGGTGTCGGTGGCCACGGCTCTGATTCCATTCCTCGAGCACGACGACGCGTCCCGAGCCCTGATGGGTGCGAACATGCAGCGCCAGGCGGTGCCGCTGATTCGTAACGAGGCGCCATTCGTCGGTACCGGTATGGAGTACCGCGGCGCAGTGGACGCAGGTGATGTGACCGTGGCGGCCAAGCCCGGTGTGGTCACCGGTGTGACCGCCGATGTGATCGACATCACCAATGATGACGGCACCTACTCCAGCTACCGGCTGGCCAAGTTCCGCCGCTCGAACCAGGCGACCTGCATCAACCAGCGTCCGCTGGTCAGTGTCGGTGCTCGGGTCGAGTCCGGCAGCCCGCTTGCCGACGGTGCCTGCACCGATGGCGGCGAGATGGCACTGGGTCGCAACCTGCTGGTGGCGTTCATGCCCTGGGAGGGGCACAACTACGAGGACGCGATCATCCTGAGCCAGCGCTTGGTCCAGGACGATGTGCTGACCAGCATCCACATCGAGGAGCACGAGATCGATGCTCGCGACACCAAGCTCGGTGCCGAGGAGATCACTCGCGACATCCCGAACATCGGTGAGGACATGCTCGCCAACCTCGATGAGCGCGGGATCATCCGGATCGGTGCCGAGGTCGGCACCGGCGACATCCTGGTCGGCAAGGTCACTCCGAAGGGCGAGACCGAGCTGACCCCGGAGGAGCGCCTGCTGCGGGCGATCTTCGGTGAGAAGGCGCGCGAAGTCCGCGACACCTCGATGAAGGTGCCGCACGGCGAGACCGGCACCGTGATCGGTGTGCGCGTCTTCGATCGCGAGAACGATGACGAGCTCCCGCCGGGGGTCAACCAGATGGTCCGGGTCTACGTCGCTCAGAAGCGCAAGATCTCCAATGGTGACAAGCTGGCCGGCCGACATGGCAACAAGGGCGTCATCTCGAAGATCCTGCCGGTGGAGGACATGCCGTTCCTAGAGGACGGGACCCCGGTCGACATCGTCTTGAACCCGCTGGGTGTGCCGTCCCGAATGAATGTCGGGCAGGTGCTGGAGACCCACCTCGGTTGGGTGGCCAAGACCGGTTGGGACATCGCTGGAGTGGACGAGCCTTGGGCAGAGCGGCTGCGCTCGGTCGGCCTGGAGAAGGTTCCGGGCGAGTCCCGCCTGGCCACCCCGGTGTTCGACGGCGCCAACGAGGAAGAGATCGGCGGTCTGCTGGAGCACGGTCTGCCGCAGCGTGACGGCATGAAGCTGGTCAACGCCGACGGCAAGGCGCGGTTGTTCGACGGACGTTCCGGCGAGGCCTACCCGGAGCCGGTCGGTGTCGGCTACATCTACATGCTGAAGCTGCACCACCTGGTCGACGACAAGATTCACGCCCGTTCGACCGGCCCGTACTCGATGATCACCCAGCAGCCGCTGGGCGGTAAGGCGCAGTTCGGTGGCCAGCGCTTCGGTGAGATGGAGGTGTGGGCTCTGGAGGCCTATGGCGCCGCCTGGGCACTGCAGGAGCTGCTCACCATCAAGTCCGATGACGTCCCGGGCCGAGTGAAGGTCTATGAGGCGATCGTCAAGGGCGAGAACATCCCCGAACCGGGTATCCCCGAGTCGTTCAAGGTGTTGGTGAAGGAAATGAAGTCGCTGTGCCTGAATGTCGAGGTGCTGTCCAGCGACGGAACAGTGGTGGAGCTTCGCGACTCGGAGGATGACTACCGGGCCAGCGAAGAGTTCGGGATCGATCTTTCCCGGCGCCCCGGTGCTGACTCCTTCCGCTCCGTCGACGAAGTCTGAGTCCAACTCAGTCCCAACACAACTCGAGACTCACCCAAGTTGGTCCCACGCTCAGGCGTGGGGGAAAGCGAAGCAACGTGCTGGACGTGAACTTCTACGACGAGCTGCGGATCGGGCTGGCTACGGCCGACCAGATCCGGGAGTGGTCGCACGGCGAGGTCAAGAAGCCCGAGACGATCAACTACCGGACCCTGAAGCCTGAGCGCGACGGCCTGTTCTGCGAGAAGATCTTCGGCCCGACCAGGGACTGGGAGTGCTACTGCGGCAAGTACAAGCGGGTGCGCTTCAAGGGCATCATCTGCGAGCGCTGTGGCGTCGAAGTGACCCGCTCCAATGTCCGCCGCGAGCGGATGGGCCACATCGAGCTGGCCGCTCCGGTCACCCACATCTGGTACTTCAAGGGCGTGCCGAGCCGACTCGGCTACCTGCTGGACGTGGCGCCGAAGGACCTGGAGAAGGTCATCTACTTCGCCGCGTACATGATCACCGCGGTCGACGAGGAGGCCCGTCATCGCGACCTGCCCTCCCTTGAGGCCAAGGTCGAGGTCGAGCGCAAGCAGCTGGAGGCGCGTCGCGATGCCGACGTGGAAGCCCGCCTGCACAAGCTCGAAGAGGATCTGGCTCAGCTCGAGGCGGAGGGCGCCAAGGCTGACCTGAAGAAGCGCGTCCGCGAAGGTGGCGAGCGCGAGGTCAAGCAGCTGCGCGACCGCGCACAGCGTGAGCTGGACCGGCTCGACGCGGTGTGGACCCGCTTCAAGGGCCTGAAGGTGCAAGACCTCGAGGGCGACGAGATTCTCTACCGCGAGATGAAGGCGCGCTTCGGCAAGTACTTCGAGGGCTACATGGGGGCAGAGGCGATCAAGAAGCGCCTGGCCACCTTCGACCTGGTTGCCGAGTCGGAGAACCTGCGCGAGATCATTCTGACCGGTAAGGGGCAGCGTAAGACGCGTGCCTTGAAGCGGCTCAAGGTCGTCTCGGCGTTCATCAACACCACCAACAGCCCGCTCGGCATGGTGCTCGACGCTGTCCCGGTGATTCCTCCGGACCTGCGCCCGATGGTGCAGCTGGACGGTGGCCGCTTCGCGACCTCCGACCTGAACGACCTGTACCGCCGCGTGATCAACCGGAACAACCGGCTCAAGCGACTGCTCGACCTGGGTGCACCCGAGATCATCGTCAACAACGAGAAGCGGATGCTCCAGGAGGCCGTCGATTCGCTGTTCGACAATGGCCGTCGTGGACGTCCGGTGACCGGCCCGGGCAACCGCCCGCTGAAGTCGATCTCGGACATGCTCAAGGGCAAGCAGGGCCGGTTCCGTCAGAACCTGCTGGGTAAGCGCGTCGACTACTCCGGCCGTTCTGTCATTGTGGTCGGCCCGCAGCTGAAGCTGCACCAGTGCGGCCTGCCGAAGAACATGGCTCTGGAGCTGTTCAAGCCTTTCGTGATGAAGCGGCTGGACGACCTGAACCTGGCGCAGAACATCAAGAGCGCCAAGCGGATGGTGGAGCGTCAGCGTCCGGTCGTGTGGGACGTGCTGGAAGAGGTCATCGCAGAGCATCCGGTGCTGCTGAACCGCGCGCCAACCCTGCACCGCCTTGGTATCCAGGCTTTCGAGCCGCAGCTGATCGAGGGCAAGGCGATCCAGCTTCACCCGCTGGTCTGCACCGCCTTCAACGCCGACTTCGACGGCGACCAGATGGCAGTCCACCTGCCGCTGAGCGCCGAGGCGCAGGCTGAGGCCCGGATCCTGATGCTGTCCACCAACAACATCCTCAAGCCCGCCGACGGCCGACCGGTGACTCTGCCCACCCAGGACATGATCATCGGCCACTACTTCCTCACTCTCGAGCGCGAGGGGCTGCCCGGTGAGGGTCGCGCCTTCTCCTCGGTGTCCGAGGCATACATGGCCTTCGACAACAAGGAACTGGGGATCGGCGCGCCGTGCCGGATCCGGCTGACCGGGATTGTCCCGCCTGCCGGTGAGGAGACCCGGGCCGATGGCTCGATCATCCTGAACACCACGCTGGGTCGCGCCCTGTTCAACGAGGCGCTGCCGGCTGACTACCCCTATGTGAACGTCGAGGTGGGCAAGAAGAAGCTGGGCCAGATCGTCAACGACCTGGCCGAGCGGTACCCGAAGGTCGAGGTCGCAGTCACGCTGGACCGGCTGAAGGCGCTCGGCTTCAAGTGGGCCACCCGTTCCGGGGTGACGGTCTCGATCGGTGACGTCCAGGTTCCGCCGAACAAGCCGGAGATCCTGGCCTCCTACGAGACCCGTGCCGCCAAGATCACCAAGCAGTACGAGCGTGGCAAGGTGACCGAGGACGAGCGCCATCAGGAACTGGTGCAGCTGTGGAACGACGCCACCGCTGAGCTGACCGCTGCGATGGAGGCCAACTTCACCAAGGACAACCCGATCGTCATGATGGTGCACTCGGGCGCTCGAGGGAACATGACCCAGATGCGCCAGATCGCTGCCATGCGAGGCCTGGTGGCCAACCCGAAGGGCGAGATCATCGCCCGTCCGATCAAGTCGAACTTCCGTGAGGGCCTGTCGGTCCTGGAGTACTTCATCTCCACTCACGGTGGTCGAAAGGGTCAGGCGGACACCGCGCTGCGTACGGCTGACTCCGGATACCTGACTCGTCGTCTGGTCGACGTCTCTCAGGACGTCATCATTCGCGAGGAGGACTGCCAGACCGAGCGCGGTCTGACCAAGGTGATCGCAGCCGAGGGCAAGGCAGGCAAGCTGGTTCCGGCTCGTAATGTCGAGACGGCGGTCTACGCCCGCACGCTGGCCTCTGATGTGGTCACTGAGGACGGAAAGGTCTTGCTCGAGGCGGGTGTCGACCTCGGCGATGTGAACATCAAGAAGCTGCTGAAGAACGGCATCACCGAGGTCAAGGTTCGTTCCGTGCTCACCTGCGAGGCGGCCACCGGCACCTGTGCGGCCTGCTACGGCCGTTCGCTGGCCACCGGCAAGCTGGTCGATGTCGGCGAGGCGGTCGGTATCGTCGCCGCGCAGTCGATCGGTGAACCCGGCACCCAGCTGACGATGCGTACCTTCCACACCGGTGGTGTGGCCGGGGACGACATCACCCAGGGTCTGCCGCGTGTGGTCGAGCTCTTCGAAGCTCGCCAGCCCAAGGGCAAGGCTCCGATCGCCGAGGCGGCCGGACGCGTGCGGATCGAAGAGGGGGATCGGCTGCGCAAGCTGGTGATCGTCCGCGACGACGGCGAGGCCGATCTGGAGTACACGCTGCCGCGCCGGGTGCGCCTGGAGTGGGAGGACGCTGCCGGCGTCCAGCACTCCATCGCTGATGGCGTCACGGTCCAGGCCGGCGAGCAGCTGTACGCCGGTACTCCGGATCCGCAGGACGTGCTCCGGGTGAGCGGCCTGCGCAAGGTGCAGGAGCACCTTGTGGAGGAAGTCCAGGCCGTGTACCGCACGCAGGGCGCGCCGATTCACGACAAGCACATCGAGATCATCATTCGGCAGATGCTGCGCCGGATCACGGTGATCGAGTCGGGGGACACCTCGATGCTGCCCGGTGAGCTCGTGGACCGGAAGCTGTTCGAGGCTGAGAACCGGCAGATGGTCACCGAAGGCAAGATCCCGGCTCAGGGCCGTCCGGTCCTGATGGGGATCACCAAGGCCTCGCTGGCGACCGAGTCCTGGCTGTCGGCGGCCTCCTTCCAGGAGACCACCAAGGTGCTCACCGACGCCGCGATCCACGCCAAGTCCGACTCGCTGGTCGGTCTGAAGGAGAACGTGATCCTGGGCAAGCTGATCCCGGCCGGTACCGGCCTGGACCGGTACCGCAACATCCGGGTGGAGCCGACCGCAGAGGCCCGTGCCGCTGCCTACGACCTCACCTACGACCCGTACGACTACGACCTGTCGGTCGGAGGCGCTCCGGTCGGGCTGGATGAGTACGACACCGGAGAGCTGCGCTGATCATGAAGGTCGTCATTGCCTCCGACCACGCTGCAGTCGATCTGCGCCTGGAGATGGCAGCCGAAGCCAGGGAGCTGGGTTACGAGGTCACCGACCTCGGCCCGGCTCCGGGCGAGGCGATGGACTACCCGGTGAACGGTGCGCGGGTCGGACGGCTGGTTGCAGCCGGCAGCTACGACCTGGGCCTGCTGGCCTGCGGCACCGGCATCGGGATGGCCATGTCGGCCAATAAGGTCCCCGGGGTGCGGGCTGCGGTCTGTTCCGAGCCATACTCGGCTCGACTGTCCCGGGAGCACAACAACGCCAACGTGCTGGCCCTGGGTGCCCGCGTCGTTGGTGCCGGGCTCGCCCGGATGATCGTCCGCGAGTGGCTGGCCGCCGAATTCCAGGGTGGCCGGCATGCCCGTCGGGTCGACCTGATCACCCAGATCGAACAGAGCCTGGATGTGACCGAGCATCCAGACTCATCCCACTAGCCCGCTTTTGACGCTCATGGCGGGGATCAAGTAATCTTGCACGCTGTGTTCGGGTGACCGAACCATGCGTGCGTGCGCCGCGTCCGGCCGGGGTTCAGGCTGGTGGCGCTCGGCGCGCGCCACGATAAGCCTCAAGGAAAGAGATACCAGCCGGTGCCCACTATCCAGCAGTTGGTCCGTAAGGGCCGCACGGACAAGGTCAGCAAGAACAAGACCCCTGCGCTGAAGGGTTCCCCGCAGCGTCGGGGGGTTTGCACCCGCGTGTACACCACTACGCCGAAGAAGCCGAACTCGGCGCTGCGCAAGGTTGCGCGCGTGCGGCTGTCGTCCGGCGTGGAGGTCACTGCCTACATTCCCGGCGTTGGTCACAACCTGCAGGAACACTCGATGGTGCTGGTCCGTGGTGGCCGTGTGAAGGACCTTCCCGGTGTTCGTTACAAGATCATCCGCGGCTCGCTGGACACCCAGGGTGTGAAGAACCGCAAGCAGGCTCGCAGCCGCTACGGCGCGAAGAAGGAGAAGTAATGCCTCGCAAGGGTCCCGCCCCGAAGCGTCCGATCGTCGTCGACCCGGTCTACGGCTCGCCGCTGGTCTCTCAGCTGGTCAGCAAGATCCTGCTGGACGGCAAGAAGACCACCGCGCAGAGCATCGTCTACGGCGCACTGGAGGGCACCCGGGCCAAGACCGGTGTCGATCCGGTACAGACCCTGAAGAAGGCGCTGGACAACATTCGTCCGGCCCTTGAAGTGAAGAGCCGCCGCGTCGGTGGCGCCACCTACCAGGTGCCGGTCGACGTCAAGCCGGCTCGCGCCAACACGCTGGCCCTGCGCTGGCTGGTGAGCTTCTCCCGCGCCCGTCGCGAGAAGACCATGACTGAGCGGCTGATGAACGAGCTGCTGGACGCCTCCAACGGTCTTGGCGCTTCGGTGAAGCGTCGCGAAGACACCCACAAGATGGCCGAGGCCAACCGCGCCTTCGCTCACTACCGCTGGTGATCTCTCACCGGAACTGAACCCAATGCAGGGCACGGTCTCACCACCGTGCCCTGTGCCCTGAAAAACCAGCTTGTAGAACGGAAGGTTGAGGCCCAGTGGCCATTGACTTGAAGCAGGACCTGGCCAAGGTCCGCAATATCGGCATCATGGCCCACATCGACGCCGGCAAGACCACCACCACCGAGCGGATCCTGTTTTACACCGGCATCAACTACAAGATCGGCGAGGTGCACGACGGCGCCGCGACGATGGACTGGATGGAGCAGGAGCAGGAGCGGGGGATCACCATCACCTCGGCCGCCACGACGTGCTTCTGGAAAGACCACCAGATCAACATCATCGACACCCCCGGCCACGTGGACTTCACCATTGAGGTGGAGCGTTCGCTGCGCGTCCTGGACGGCGCTGTCTGCGTCTTCGACGGTGTCGCCGGCGTGGAGCCGCAGTCGCAGACCGTGTGGCGCCAGGCCACCCGCTATGGCGTGCCTCGCATCTGCTACGTGAACAAGCTGGACCGTACCGGCGCGTCCTTCGACTACTGCGTCAAGACGATTCGTGAGCGACTGAACGCCGTCGCGGCTGTCTTGCAGCTGCCGGTGGGCGCTGAGTCCCACTTCCAGGGCGTCGTCGACCTGGTCGAGATGCGTGCGCTGATGTGGCGTGGCGAGACCACCATCGGTGAGGACTATGTCGTCGAGGAGATCTCGGCGGACATGGCCGACGCCGCTGCGGCCGCCCGCGAGGATCTCATCCACGTGCTGGCCGACTACGACGATGAGTTCGCCGAAGCCTGGCTGGAGGCCGAGGAGACCGGCGAAGAGCTCACCGCCGCCCAGATCAAGGCCGCTGTCCGTCGTGCGGTGATCGCCAACAAGATCACCGCAGTGATCTGCGGCACCTCGTTCAAGAACAAGGGCGTGCAGCCGATGCTGGACGCGGTCCTGGACTACCTGCCGTCCCCGCTGGACATTCCGTCCATCCAGGGCTTCAAGCCGGGTCATCCCGAGCAGGTCATCGAGCGCCACACCTCCAACGATGAGCCGTTGTCGATTCTTGCCTTCAAGATCGCCGCGGATCCTCATCTGGGCAAGCTCACCTACATCCGGGTCTACTCCGGTGTGCTCAAGGCCGGTCAGCAGGTGCTGAACTCGACCAAGGGCCGCAAGGAGCGGATCGGCAAGATCTACCAAATGCACGCCAACAAGCGTCAGGAGATCGACGAGATCGGCGCCGGCATGATCGTCGCGGTGATGGGTCTGAAGGACACCACCACCGGCGAGACCTTGTGTGACCCGTCCGATCCGGTCGTGCTGGAGTCGATGGACTTCCCGGCGCCGGTGATCGAGCAGGCCATCGAGCCGAAGACCAAGTCCGACCAGGAGAAGCTGGGCATCGCGATCCAGCGTCTCGCTGAGGAGGATCCGACCTTCCGCGTCCACACCGACGAAGAGACCGGCCAGACCATCATCGCCGGGATGGGCGAGCTTCACCTTGAGGTGATGATCGACCGGATGAAGCGTGAGTTCAAGGTCGAGGCGAACATCGGCAAGCCGCAGGTCGCCTACCGCGAGACCCTGCGTCGCGCAGTCGAGAAGGTCGAGTACACCCACAAGAAGCAGTCGGGTGGTTCGGGTCAGTACGCCAAGGTGTTGATTGCTCTGGAGCCGAAGCCGGCTGGTGAGGGCTACGAGTTCGTCAACGCCGTCACCGGTGGCCGCATCCCGCGGGAGTACATCCCCGCGGTGGACGCCGGCATCAAGGAGGCTATGGCCTTTGGGCCGTTGGCCGGCTATCCGGTCGAGGACATCAAGGTGACGCTGCTCGACGGTGCCTACCATGACGTCGACTCCTCCGAACTGGCCTTCAAGATCGCCGGTTCGATGGTCTTCAAGGAAGCGGCCCGTAAGGCTGACCCGGCTCTGCTCGAGCCGATGATGGCCGTCGAGGTGACCACTCCCGAGGATTACCTGGGC
>Ga0268263_1001734_pt1 | contig 17190 bp, 14 predicted proteins | sample Biomet5_FD_190358 | JGI IMG/M metagenome (GOLD analysis project Ga0268263, IMG submission 190358) | Microbial communities from bioreactor (seeded with sewage sludge) at LBNL, California, USA - Biofuel metagenome 5 (SPAdes) (version 4) | ecosystem: Engineered > Bioreactor > Anaerobic >... | reverse complement strand
GATCCAGGTGATCTACCAGGACTTCTCGCTGTTCGGGAATCTCACCGTCGCCGAGAACATCGTCCTCACCTCCGCCGTGGCCGCCAAGCGCAAGCTGTACCGGGTCAAGGACGCACGCGAGAAGGCACAAGCCATCGTCGACGAGCTCCAGCTCGACCTCGATCTGGGTGCCGACGTCGAGAACCTTTCGGTGGCCGACCGGCAGCTCACCGCGATCTGCCGAGCCCTGGTCAGCGACGCCCGGGTGATCATCATGGACGAGCCGACCACCGCCCTCACCCACTCCGAGGTGGAGCATCTCTTCACCGTCGTCGAGCGGCTACGGGCCCGTGGCGTCGCCCTGGTCTTCGTCTCCCACAAGCTGCAAGAGGTGCTGGCCATCTCGCAGCGGCTCACCATCATGAGGTCCGGACGGGTGGTCATCTCCGGTCCGGTCGCCGACTTCGACCGGCGCTCGATCGCCCGGCACATGACCGGCAGCGACGTCGAGGAGTCCCGGCGAGTACCCGACTTCGACCAGACCGCGACCCCGGCCCTCGAGGTACGCGGGCTGACCCTGCCCGGTGCTTTCCGGGATGTCTCGTTCCAGGTCGGCAAGGGCGAGATCCTCGGAGTCACCGGCCTGTTGGGTTCGGGACGTACGGAGCTGGCCGAGTCGGTCTTCGGTGTGCTGCCGGCCAAGTCCGGCACCATCCTGATCGACGGGAAGCCGGTCGCCGTCCGCAGCATCCAGGACGCGGTGGCGGCCGGCATCGGTTACGTCCCCGAGGATCGACTCACCCAGGGCTTGTTCCTGGAGAAGCCGATCGCCGACAACATCATCGCGGCCTCCTTCAACGAACATCGCAACCGCTGGGGGCTGCTGGACCGCAAGCGGATCTGGGGCACGATCACCCACTTCTTCGATCAGCTGAAGATCCACGCGCCGCACCCGAACCGGGCCGTCCGGACGCTGTCGGGAGGCAACGCTCAGCGGGTGGTGCTGGCCAAGTGGCTGGCCACCGACCCGAAGGTGCTCATTCTGAACGGCCCCACGGTCGGCGTGGACGTCGGCTCGAAGGCCCAGATCCTCGAACTGCTGCGCATTCAGGCAGAGCGAGGGATGGCCGTCGTGATCATCTCCGACGACGCCTATGAACTCGTCGCCTGCTGCCACCGCGTCCTGGTGGTGGCCCACGGGCAGATCACACATGAGTTGGTCGCCGATCAGGTGACCGAGGATTCGATCCAGGAAAGCATGGCGGTCTGATATGCAGCTCCTTCGCAAGTTCCGGGGCGCCAACAACGAGGGCAGCCTTGCGCTGATCCTGCTGGTCGTCGTCATCGGAATGTCTCTACTCAACCCGGTCTTCTTCAGCGTCAACACGGCCTTCTCGATCCTGCGGGCGGCGACCGTCCCGATGATCCTGGCGTTGGCCGTGCTGCTGGTGATCATCTCCGGCGGCATCGACGTGTCGTTCCCGGTGGTCGCGATCGGCTCGGCCTACACGGCGGTGACGATCTGCCTGAAGACCGGCTTCGATCCGGGCCTGCCGGCCATCTTCGGAATGGCGATCATCATCGGTGGCCTGCTCGGCCTGGTGAACGGCTTCGTGATCGCCAAGTTCCGGCTGCCCACCTTGATCGTCACCCTGGGCACTCAGGGCATCTTCTTCGGAGCGATGCTGGTCTACGTCGGCACCCGCTACTACCCGAGCCTGCCGGCCTCGATGGCCGCCCTCTCCGGGGTGAATGTGATCGAGCTCACCACCAGCGCCGGACGGGCCTACCTGCATGTGCTGGTGCTGCTGTCGATCGCGATCGCGCTGATCATCTGGGCGGTGCTGAAGTACACGATGTTCGGACGCTCGCTGTATGCCATCGGCGGGGACGTCGAAGGCGCCCGCAGGGCCGGCATCCGGGTGGTCCGCACTCAGCTGCTGATCTACGTGCTGGTCGGCATGGTGGCCGCGATCGGCGGTGTCGCCTACGTGGTGATGAGCCGCAGCGCCAACCCGCAAGACCTGGTCGGCGGCGAGCTGGACATCATCGCGGCCGTGGTGCTGGGCGGGGCCTCGATCTTCGGTGGCCGCGGCTCGGTGCTGGGAACGGTGCTCGGCGTGCTGCTGATTCAGGTGATCAACAACAGCCTGCTGCTGGTCGGCGTCCCGAGCGCCTGGCTGCGGGCTGCGGTCGGCCTGCTGCTGATCCTGGGCGTGGGTGCCCAGGCGGTCAGTGCCCGGCGCAGCGCGCAGCGGATACACACGGTGGACACGGGCGAGGCCGTCCGGCCCGAGCTGGAGAAGGTGTCATGAAGACTGAGCACGCACAGCCGGAGACCGGCGCGAACAGCTTCGCGGCGATGAACAACCGGATCGGACGGGTGGTCGCCGACGCGATCGGACGGACGCTGCGGGACCGCGGCGTTTCGCGAATGCTGATCGCCCTGCTGGTCGCCTTCGGCTTCTTCGCTGTCATGAAGCCGCAGATCTTCCTCGGCCCGATCAACCTGCAGAACATCATGGTCGCCGCGCCCGAGGTGGGCGTGATCGCCATCGCGATGATGCTGGCCATGCTGACCGGTGGGATCGACTTGTCGCTGGTCTCGATCGCGAACCTGTCGGCGGTGACGATGTCGACACTGTTCACCATCATGACCGCCTCCAGCCCCGGGCTGGGTGACTCGATGACGATTCCGATCGTCCTGCTCGGCCTGCTGGTCGGGGCGGCCTGTGGCCTGCTGAACGGTCTGCTGATCAGCCTGGTCGGCATCACGCCGATCCTGGCGACGCTGGCCACGATGCAGATCCTGAACGGCATTGCGATCGTCTGGACCGGTGGCAAGACCCTCTATGGTGCGCCGGCCGCGCTGACCACCTTCGGCAAGACCGCGATCGGCCCGGTGCCGATGCTGTTCATCGTGTTCGTCCTGGTGGCCATCGTGATTGCCACGGTCGTCCGTAGCACGGCGCTGGGCCGCAAGCTCGAGTTGCAGGGCGCCAACCCGGTCGCGGCCCGGTTCTCCGGGATCCCGAGCCGCTCGGTGCTGATCTCCAGCTACACGATCGGCGGCCTGCTGGCCGGCCTGGCCGGAGTGCTGTTCCTGTGCCGCAACCCCACGGCGTCGGCCGACTACGGCGCGTCCTATGTGCTGCTGGTGATCGTGATCGCGGTGCTCGGCGGCACCAACCCGAACGGTGGTTTCGCCACGGTTGCCGGGGTCGTGCTGGCCACGCTCACCCTGCAGGTGGTGTCCAGCGGCTTCACGGCGCTGCGACTGTCGCCCTATCAGTACTCGATCGCGCAGGGCGTGATCCTGGTCGTGGTGATGATCCTCGACACCATTGACTGGTCGCGTCCAAAGTGGCGCAAACGCGGTGTGACTACCGATTCGGCTTCATTGCAGACGACACAGGTCGGAACAATCAAGAAAGATAAGGAACAAGAATGAAGAAGATCATCAACGAGCCGCTGCGGTTCGTCGACGAGTTCCTCGAGGGAATTCTTCTCGCTCACCCCGACCTGGTGAAGACCCCGGGCGATGACCCGCGGATCCTGGTCCGGGCGGACGCTCCGGTGGCCGGCAAGGTCGGCATCGTCACCGGCGGCGGCTCGGGACACCTGCCGCTGTTCAAGGGCTACGTCGGCAAGGGTCTGTGCGACGGAGTGGCCATCGGGAACGTGTTCTCGTCCCCGTCGTCGGCCCAGATCTTTGAGGCGACCAAGGCGGTCGACGGCGGCGCGGGCGTCCTCTATCTCTATGGCAACTACGGCGGCGACGTCTTCAACTTCGACCTGTCGGTGGATCTGGCCGAGCTCGAGGGCATTCCGACCCGGACGGTGCTGGGCTGCGACGACGTCGCCAGCCAGCCCAAGGAGCGGGCAGCTGACCGTCGCGGCGTGGCCGGCATCATCTTCGCGTTCAAGGCTGCCGGCGCGGCCGCCGAGCGCGGCGACAGCCTCGATGAGGTGGCTGCGGTCGCCCAGGACATCGTCGAGAACACCGCCACCATGGGCGTGGGGCTCACCCCGACGATCCTGCCGACCACCGGCAAGCCGAGCTTCGAGCTGGCTGAGCGCGAGATGGAGATCGGCATCGGCATTCACGGCGAGCCCGGCATCCACCGCGGTGAGCTGGAGACCGCCGACGAGATCGCCGACCACCTGCTGGCTCCGCTGATGGCCGACCTCTCCCTGGTCGCCGGCGATCGGGTGGCCGTCCTGGTCAACGGCCTGGGCGCCACCCCGCTGGAGGAGTTGTACGTCCTCTACCGCCGGGTGCATCAGACGCTGACCGCGGCCGGCATCGAGGTGGCCAAGAACTACGTCGGCGAGTACGCCACCAGCCTCGAGATGGCCGGTGCGTCCATCTCGCTGCTGAAGCTCAACGACAGCAGGCTCGAACTACTCAACGCGGCGGCTCGTTCGCCCTTCTTCATCGAGGCATGACAGTAATGACCGGAAAAGAACTCGCCGAGGCGATCCAGAAGTGCCTGGCACTGTTCACCGACTACGCCGACGAACTCGGTGATCTCGACCAGGCGCTCGGTGACGGCGATCTGGGGATCACCGTGTCGCTGGGGGCCAAGGCCGCCAGCGACGCGCTGAGCAACCTGGACGACGCGGCCACCCCGGCCGAGGTGGTGCTGGCTTGCGCGAAGGCGTTCGCCAACGCCAACCCGTCCACGATGGCGGCTCTGGTGGCCGGGGCGCTGCTGGCCGGCTCCCGGATCCTCGGCGATGCGACCGAGGTCAGCCCCGGTCAGGCCGGCAAGTTTGCTCTGGCAGCGGCGGAGTCGATCAGCCAGCGCGGCAAGTCGCAGGTGGGTGACAAGACGATTCTGGACGCCATGTTCCCGGCCGCCGAGGCCCTGCTGGCTTCGCCGGACGGCGTCGCCGACCTGAGTGCGGCGATCGAGGCGGCCGAGGCCGGCGTGATCCGTTCGACCGGGCTGCAGTCGCGGCGCGGCCGGGCGTCCTGGCTGCAGGAGCGCAGCATTGGCTTGCAGGATCCCGGCGCGACCGCGTACCTGCGCTTCCTGCAGTCCTGGCAGGCGGCGAACAGCCCGGCCGAGGTCGGCTAGAACTCAGCGAGCAGCGTGCCGCCACGGGCTGCTCGATAACCCCGGGGTGTGCGTCGGTCCGATCTCTCGCGGACGGGTGCACACCCCGGCCCTTTTCCCAGTCTCAACCGAAGGTGACCGTGATGACTTCGATGTTTGCTCAAGAGCTCGACACTCCGGCCCCGCTGGCCTCGGCTCCGCTGCGCTGGCGGCGGACCGTCCGTCCCGAACCGGGGGCGGGGCAGCTGGTGATCGAGGTGGCCTCCTGCGGGGTCTGCCGCTCGAACTTGCACATGGTGCAGGGCGACTGGGTGGCCGGTGGGGTGCCGGCGATCTCGCCGATCATCCCCGGCCACGAGGTGACCGGACGAGTGGCTGCGGTCGGCTCGGGGGTGATTGGCTTCGCCGTCGGCGATGCCGTGGGCGTCCAGCCGGTGTGGTGGACGTGTGAGGAGTGCGAGTTCTGCACCAGCGGACGCGAGCAGCTGTGCCATCGCCGGATCATCACCGGTGAGCACGTGAACGGCGGCTATGCCGAGTTCATGCTGGCCAATGCTGCGCACACCTATCGGGTGCCCAGCTCTTTGGACCTGGTCGATGCCGCGCCGCTGTTCTGCCCGGGGATCACCGCCTTCGGGGCTGTGGAGAAGGCTGCGATCGTGCCTGGTCAGCGAGTTGCCGTCTTCGGGCTGGGCGGGGTCGGGCACATGGCCGTCCAGTTCGCCCGGCTGGCCGGCGGTGACGTGGTGGCGGTCGGACGCAATGCCGAGCACCTGCGGGTGGCTCGGGAGCTGGGGGCGTCGGCTGCCGTGGACTCGACCGACCCGGCGCAGCTAGCGGCGTTGGAGGATTCGGCCGACGTGGTGTTGACCTTCGCCGACGCCGATGTGGTCACTGAGCAGGCCTTTCGCGCGCTGAAGTGGGGCGGGACGCTGGTGGCCGGGGTGCCGCTGAATGTGGCCGGCTTCCACTTCAACAAGGCGCAGACCATCAAGGCGTCCATCCTGGGCAACCGGGAGCAGATGCGGACGGTGCTCGAGCTGGCCGCCGCCGGCAAGATCACCACCGTGGTCGAGCGCTTCGCGATGGCTGATGCCCCGCGGGCGCTGGAGCTGCTCGCCTCCGGGGGCTTGGCCTCGCGGGCCGTCCTGCACAACTGAACGGTCGCAGACAAAAGGGAGAGTCCCCTTTATCTGCGGGGTGGACGGTATTGGAACCGTCCCCGGTTATCCGGCGGCCGCGCGGGCGGCGGACGGGAGGGCGGCGATCAGCTGGTCGAGGTCGGCGTCGGAGTGGGCGGCCGAGCAGAACCAGGCCTCGTAGGCCGAGGGGGGCAGAGCGACGCCGGCATCCAGCATGGCGTGGAAGAAGCGCCGGTAGGCTCCCGCGTCCTGGCGCTGGGCCTGTTCGTAGTTGGCCACGGGCTCGTCCACGCCCCAGAAGATCGAGAACAGCGAGCCGGCGCGCGAGATCACGTGCGGCACTCCCGCCACGGACAAGGCATCATCCACCGCTGTCGAGAGCGCGGACGCCACCGCGTCCACTCGGGCATAGACCTCGGCGTCGGCCAGCTTCAAGGTGGCGATCCCGGCCGCGGTGGCCAGCGGATTCCCCGACAAGGTGCCAGCCTGGTAGACCGGGCCGAGCGGGGCCAGCAGATCGAGCAGTTCGGCGCGTCCACCGAGCGCGGCCAGCGGCATGCCGCCGCCGACCACCTTGCCGAAGGTGAACAGATCGGGGCTGATCGCGCCCTGCTCCAGCCCCCACCAGCCCGCCGACGAGACCCGGAAGCCGGTCAGCACCTCGTCATAGATCAGCAGGGCGCCGTGGGCCGAGGTCAGTTCGCGGAGCAGCTCGTTGAAGCCGGGTGCTGGGGCGACCACGCCCATGTTCGCTGCGGCCGGCTCGGTGATCACCGCGGCGATCTCGGCGCCACGGGCGGCGAAGACCTCGCGGATCGCGTCCGGATCGTTATAGGGGACGACCAGAGTCTGCGCGGTCGCCGCGGCCGGGACTCCGGCCGATCCGGGCAGGCCGGCGGTGGCCAGGCCCGAGCCGGCGGCGGCCAGCAGGGCGTCGGAGTGGCCGTGGTAGCAGCCGGCGAACTTCACGATCAGGTCGCGTCCGGTGGCGCCGCGGGCCAGCCGGATCGCGGTCATGCAGGCCTCGGTGCCGGTGGAGACGAAGCGCACCTTCGCTGCCAGCGGGACGCGCTCGCGGACCAGCTCGGCCAGCTCGGCCTCGGCCAGGGTCGGGGCGCCGAAGGACAACCCACGCCCGGCGGCGTGCCGGACGGCAGCCACCACCTGCGGGTGCGCGTGACCGAGGATTGCCGGACCCCAGGAGCCGACCAGATCGAGATACTCGCGCCCGGCCACGTCCCAGATGCGGGAGCCTTCGGCGCGGGCCACAAAGACCGGGGTGCCGCCGACCGAGCCGAACGCCCGGACCGGGGAGGAGACGCCGCCCGGGATCACCGAGCGGGCGCGATCGTAGGCCTCGTCGTTGGTGGTCATCGCAGCCACCCGGCCAGCTCGAGGGCGGCATAGGTCAGCACGATGTCGGCCCCGGCTCTCACCATTGCGGTTGTGGATTCGACAAGGGCGGATCGTCGGTCGACCCAGCCGCGCTCGGCGGCGGCGGCGATCATCGCGTACTCCCCGGACACCTGATAGGCGGCTACCGGGACCGACGAGCGGGCGGCGACGTCGGCCAGGACGTCCAGGTAGTAGCCGGCCGGCTTCACCATCACGATGTCGGCGCCTTCGGCCTCGTCCAGGGCTGCTTCGAGGACGCCCTCGCGGCGGTTGGCCGGATCCTGCTGGTAGGCGCGGCGGTCGCCGATCAAGCTGGAGCCGACCGCTTCGCGGAAGGGCCCGTAGAAGGCGGAGGCGTACTTGGCGGCGTAGGTGAGGATGCCGGTCTCGGTGTGGCCGGCGGCGTCCAGGCCTTCGCGGATGGCGGCCACCTGGCCGTCCATCATTCCCGAGGGGGAGACGAAGTGGGCGCCGGCTTCGGCCTGGGCGAGCGCCTGGCGGACGTACAGCTCGACGGTTGCGTCGTTGTCGACGGCGCCGGCCGGGGTGAGGACGCCGCAGTGGCCGTGGTCGGTGAACTCGTCCAAGCAGGTGTCGGCGACGATCACCAGGTCATCGCCCACCTCTTGGCGTACCGCAGTCAGGGCGCGGTTCAGGATGCCGTCCTCGGCGTAGCCGGCGCTGCCTTGGGCGTCCTTGTCGGTGTCGGCGGGGACCCCGAAGACCACCAGGCCGCCGACCCCGGCCTCGACCGCGCGGACGGATTCGGCGCGCACCGAGTCGAGAGTGTGCTGAACCACTCCGGGCAGCGAGCCGATCGGCTTCGGCTCGGACAGGCCGTCCGCGACGAAGACCGGCAGCAGCAGCTGGGCCGGCTGCGGACGGGTCTGCGCGACCAACCGTCGAATCGCCGGGGTGCTGCGCAGCCGACGGGGACGCCGGACCGGTGGGTTCATGCTCTGCTCCTGAATGGACGCTGATGGCGGACTTCCATTCTTGCCCATGCGGTGGAGGGCGGCGATTCGGGGTCAGAGTCGCCTCTTGGTGATGGCTGGCCTTCCGCCACGAATAGAACAAGTGTTCGAAAAAGTGTCAGTGGAGGGTGGTGAAATCAGTACATGACGACGAGCAACAGCCTTCTTTCGGCCAGCGTGGTGCTGGCTGAGGTTGATGCGCTGTTTGATCGGGTTGCGCCGCGAGAGCTCGGTATGGATCCTGCCGAGAGGCTTGCTTTGGTGCGGTTGGCTCGCCGGGTGCGGGGCCGGGCGGACGCCTTGGCAGCTTTGGTGACGGCCGAGGCGGAGCAGGCTCATGCTTCTGAGAAGGCGACGGGCGCTCCGATGGGTTCGTGGCTGGGCACGGGCGAAACCCTGTCTCGCAAGGAGGCCGCTGGGGCGGTGCGTCAGGCCCGCGCTTTGGGTTCGCACCCCACGGTTGGTGAGGCTGCGGTGGCCGGGAAGCTCGGTACTGGACAGGTGCGGGCGATCACCGGGCTGTTGGACGGCCTGGCACCCCAGCTCAACACTGACCAGGTGGCGCAGGCTGAAGGGCTGTTGGTGGGCTGGGCCCGCGAGCTCGATGCCGAGCAACTCGCCCGTTCGGCCGGAAAGGTGTTGGCTGCGGTCGCTCCGGCGACAGCTGCCGAGACGATGGAGGCCCGGCTGCAGCGTGAGGCCGAAGCGGCGCACCGGCAACGGGCGTTGCGGTTCTTCGTCGAGGGCGCGTCGGTTCGTTTCGATGGTTCGTTGCCGCGGGTAGTGGCTGAGTCATGGATGGCTCAGCTGAACGCGATCAGTGAGCAGACTCGCCGGACCCTGTTGGAGCGCCGTGATCGGTTGGCCGAGATGCCGACCCCGGACCAGCGCCGCGCTGATGCGCTGATCGCCCTGATTCAGGCCGGTGGCAAAGGCAAAGAAGCTTGGGGTGGCCGGGTGCTGGTGCAGCTCGACTACACGCGGCTGCTGGCTGGTGCTGCTGAAGCCGGGCTGGTTGGGGACGGGCAGGGCTTGTCGGCTGGCGAGTTGCGGCGCGTCTGCTGCGACGCGGAGCTGATCCCGGTCGTGCTGGGTTCGGCTTCTGAAGTGTTGGATGTGGGGCGTTCTGCCCGCCTGGTGACTCCGGCGATTCGGACTGCTCTTGTGGTGCGCGATCGTGGCTGTGTGTTCCCCGGCTGCGACGCCCCCGCCGCCCGGTGCGAAGCCCACCACATCGTCCCCTGGTGGGCCGGCGGCGCTACTGCTCTGTCGAATCTCGCACTCCTGTGCCACAGCCATCACCCGCTGATCGAACCCGCCCACGGCCCCCTCCGCGACCAATGGCAACTCCGGATCGCCCTCGACGGCCTCCCCGAGTTCACCCCACCCGCTCGGATCGACCCCAGCCAGAAGCCTGTCCGGCACGCTCGTCACAATCGACACCCCGCCGACTCGCCACCCACCCCGGCCACCGGCCCACCCCCAGCCGCCTGAGCTTGGGCAGGGGGCTTCGCGTCCCTCGCCTCGAGACCCGGCCGTCTCGCCACCGCCGGCCCCTCACTCGGTAGCTTGAGGTGAGGCACGCTTCAGGGGGATCTTCATGCGCAAATCAGTCACGGCCGCAGTCATCATGGCTGGCCTAATGCCGCTAGCGGCATGCGCCGGCGGCCAGGCCTCATCAATGCCGAGTGCTGCCGCGGCCGCGGAGTGCCTCGACGCCACGAACATCGCCATGAACGGGATCATGAAGGGCGCTACTGGCGAGGGGATGACGTTCGTCTCGGCCAAGGCGATCAAATCGCCTGACTTTGCGAAGGTGTACTTCATCGCCATGAAGTTCTCGGCCGCGGGCGTCGAAGATCAAGTTGGAGTCTGGGCCTCCAACTCCCTCGAGCCCGGTGGCGGTCTCATCATGGCAATCGATGGCGTCGCCCAGCAGTTCAGCGACTGGGGGCCGGGGTCATCCACCGCGGCGAAGATCAGCGCCGCCGACCCGTCAGTAGCAGCCGCAGAATCCTGTCTCCGATAACGTCTCGTCGGCCAGCCTCGCGTAGGCGGGCTCTTTGTACGCCACTCTGGCCAGCGGTCATGTCGGACTCTGCTTCGAGGGCTCTCGTCGGGATGCGCTCAGCACCTAATCATTCCAGCGATTCGCGCCGCGCTGCGGGTTTGGGATTGTGGCCGTGCACTCCCTGGCTGCGACCCTCACAGCGTGGTCCCCCGGGGGCCGACGACCTAATCGATCTATCGAGCCGCGCTGGTTTCTCACCGGCCCACTGGCGTCGTGGGCATTGGATGGGCGCATTCGCACCCTCGGGACCGCGGAGGGCTGAACCAAGAGGCCAGATAGCGCCTCAGTCGCCATAACGCCAAGACCGCCCAGTAGCGGGCAATCGAGGTGTATTTTTCGGGCGTGACGGCTAGAAGATCCATGCGACTTTGGTGGCTTCGCGCGGAGGCGTTCTTGCTTCCGCCGCGCATCCAGCCGCGAGATATGGTGCTTGGCCGCGAGATAAACGCACGACTCCTAGCCAGGATTACGAGTCTGGCAGGGCTCTGGGTGGTGGCGGCGCTGGCGTTCACTCTTTTCAAGCTGGCGATTGCATTCGGGGGGACCTCCAACTACCTGGTGGCAGTGCTTGAACGGGTTTCGCTTTCCGGCTTGGCGAACATGACACTCGCGACCGTGGCCGTGAGCGTGGTTCCCATGGTGATCTTTTGGTCAGCAGGCACCTTGGCGAACGCTGGGTCCAGCGCGCGGTTGCGGAGAGCCTCGATGTGGGCGCTGGGCATCACGCTCCTTGTGTTCTACCGGATCATCCCCAACATCTACGTGATCACGGCCGTTGTCATGTACCTATTCGTTCGCTTCATGCAAACGCGCGCTGCCAAGCGTGGTCCCGCGGTCGCCCCACGAGTAGGTCTGACGGATTGGGGCCGCCGCAACCGCCTCCACGAAGACATCGAAATGCGCTCACTTGCGCGTGCAGCCAGAGGTGCGGCAAGCATGAGTAAGGACGGCCGAGATGAGCTGCTCGCGAAGATTGGCGCTCGCCAGGAGAAACTCGCGCTCCCTGCCGAACTTGCCAGACTCTTGGCTCTGTGGAGTGCCACCAGTGCGTTTGCGATGGGGCTGATCGTGTCACCGGCGACTGTCTCGGCGGCATACATGGTGCAGACGACCGAAGGCAGCCAGACTGCCTTCATGGTGCGGGGACCGGACGACATCCTGCTTATTGATCTAGATACCAAGACCCCGCGGGTATGGCGGCCGAAAGATGTTCTTTCATGGCAACTCTGCGGGCCCAGCGTCGATGACGGGTGGTGGATCCTTCAGCCGATCGGCAAGTTGCGCGATGATAGGAACCCGCCCTGCCAGTGAAGCACGGCCCAACCTGAACTGGCCGACCGGCCAGTTGACCCTTCGTCCGCGTCTCAACATAGAAGAGCATCGACTAGGCATAGCAGTGGGCAGTGGGCAGTGGGCAGTGGGCAGTGGGCAGTGGCGCGATGCGATTAGGTAGCGAACCGGAAGTGCGGCGGCGACGGCGGTAAAGTCGCGGCACAACGTCCACCTACGGAGGCAGTTGATGGATCGTTCTGCGGCTCTTAGAAGGTTGCGCGAGATATTCGGCTCTGACGGCTCCTGGATCCTGGTTGTCCTTGCGATCGTGGGACTGTTCGGTACTTTCGCCGCTTTTGGCTGGGTTGGCTTTGCTGTGTTGGTAGTGGTGCTACTCCTTCTCCTGGTCATTGTGTTCGCGAAGGCGGCGCTGTCGTCGAAGGCCGAGTCGCAGGAGCGGCCAGCTATCGCGCCGACGGCCGACCCGGCAGGGGGCTCTGACGCAAGCGCCACCGAGAGCGGCGTGGGTTCGTCTGACCGGCCCGAGGAGCCTGGCGAAAGCCCCGCGAGCGTTGAGGACACAAGCGGCAGCGAAGACTCTGCAGAGTCAAGTGCCTTTCAACGTGGTCTTGACGCCATGATCGATCGAGACATTGCGAAATGCTCAGCTGCGTTCGACGAGTGGATTGCTGAGACATCTGACTCTGTGGAGAGACTTGAGCGAAAAGGCACGAAGCTCACTGCACTTGTGCGAGCCGGGGACAGCGGCGCCATGGAGCGACTCAGGGGTCTCGCGGATGAGAATCGAGGAAATGCGAACCTGCAACGGTCCTACGCGCGCGCCCTCGCCATGAACGGCGCGACACAGCTGGCGCTCGACCAACTGACAGAACGCAGTGAGTCCGTTGGCGACGCTGATGGTCGTGCGATGCTCCGACTAGCTGAAGCGCGGCTCCGGCTTGAGGTGGGCGAGCCCGCCCGGGCGAAAGCCATCTGCCTCGAGCTCCTAGAGTCATCGGCTTCTTTCGACGCTTCAACGACTCTCGCCGAGATGGCCGCGACCGAGGGCGAGGACTTAGTGGCAGTCGCATACTACGAGCGAGCGTTGTCCACTGATCCGACGGATGCGAACGTGCGCTTCAAACTCGCTTATGCCGCGTCTCAAGCGGGAATGCCGATGCTGGCCGTCCATCACTACGGACTGCTCGAGGTCAGCGGTGCCGCGAAGGGCACCGCGATCAACAATCTAGGGGCTGCGCTTGATGCGGGCGGTGCATCCGGTCTCGCACGCGACTACTGGCGGCGCGCCTCAGAGATGGGGAGTGCGCTTGCAGCCGGAAACCTGGCGAATGCCGCCGCGTTGGCAGGATTTCTTACCGAGGCTGAGGGGTTCGTCAGGGCCGCGAATGCTAATGACGAATCACCACGCATCGGCGAGGCGCTTCAGCGAATCGCTCGGGCGCGTGAGGATGACCAGAAGGTGCGTCGAGAGATGGAGGAAGGTGGGCAGGCCGCTAGTGCTGCAATGACGCGGCTAGTTCTCAAGTCAGCTCCACCGTTGCCCAGCGGCGAGTGGAGCATTGACGGAAAGAACTGGACCATTGAGGCGCGCGAACATGCATCCGAGGGCACGCGCGGCCTTGGCACCAAGTGCAGGTTCTTCCTGGATGCCGACGCCCGTCTCCGATTCGAACTCAGGGAATCCGCAGTTGCCTCGACCATGTCGGGCTACGCGGTTCCGACGGCGGATGGGGTAGGGATTCTTCTGGTGGCAGCGGCAAGCGGCAAGACGAGGGAGCGACTAATGGAGTGTCGCCCGTCCGCATGACCTGAATTGGCGGCCCAACTCATCGGCTTGCTCGGGGCCGATGGACTGGCCGAGCGCGGCCAGGGTCGCGTCGGCGAGAGCAGCGGCGAGGGGGCGGCTGGCTGTTGCGGCGACGTGGAGGCCCAGGGTCTCGGCGGCCTTGGCGGAGGAGGGTCCGAGGGCGACGACCTGGGGGCCGGGGAGGCCGGCCCAAAGGACTGCTGCGCGAGCGACGGAGCCGGCGGTGACGATGAAGGCGTCGATGGTGCCGGCGTGCCAGCGGGCGAGGATGGCTTCGGGGAGGGCGAGCGGGAGGGTCTGGTAGACGGCGACGTTGTGGACGTCCCAGCCCTTTGCCGTGAGGCCGGTGGTCGGCTCGGCGGAGTGGTCGAGGGCGCCGGGGATGAGGATGCGGCCGGGTCTGGCGGGGAAGGCGGCGACCAGGGCGGCGCCGTTGGCGGGCTCGGCGATCAGGGTGACGGTGAAGCCGGCATCGGTCAGGGCCTTCGCGGTGGACGGGCCGACGGCGGCCAGCTGGGCCGAGAGCGACTGTCCGGCGAGGGCTTCGACCAGGGCGGGGACGGCCTTGGCGGAGCTGAGCACCAGCCAGTCCCAGTCTTCGGCCAACGCGGCGCGCAACTCATCCAGGGGCAGCGGCTGCTGCTCGGTGAAGGCGGCCAGCAGCACCTCGGCGCCGGCAGCGGTCAGGGTGGCGGCGGTCCCAGAGGGTGCCCGCTCGGGGACCAGGATGGTCCGGCCGGCCAAGGGCTTGGGCTTGTCCGCCGACAGATCGACCAGGTCGGCGGCACCGGCGGCCAGCAGCTGCTCGGCCACCTGAACTCCCAAATCCTCGGCGGAGGCGCTCGGGGCGGAGGCGTGTTCGGTGAGCTGGGCGGTGCCGTCCACGGCAGTCACGGTGGCGACCAACTCCAGACGTCCGTCCGCACCTACAGCATGCGCGGCCACCGGAGCGGCACAGCCGGCCTGCAGGCGCAGCAGCACGGCCCGCTCGGCCAGTGCGGCCGCTCGAGACGCCGGATCGTCCACTTCGGCCAGCGCAGCCCGAACCTCAGCGGACGCGTCGGCACGGCACTCCAGGGCCAGCGCGCCCTGGGCCGGCGCCGGCAGGAACCAGGCTGGATCCAGCCGCTCGGTGATCGCCTGATCCAGGCCTAGCCGACGCAATCCGGCCGCAGCCAGCAGCACCGCATCCAGATCGGCGCCCAGCCGTCCTAGCCGGGTCTCGACGTTGCCGCGGATCGCGACCAATTCCAGATCGGGACGCCGCAGCAGCAGCTGCGCAGCCCGGCGCGGCGAGCCCGTCCCCACCCGCGCTCCGGTCGGCAGGTCGTCCAAGCGCAGCCCGTCGCGGGCGCACAGCGCGTCGGCCGGGTCCTCCCGCTCGGGGACCGCGGCCAGCACGAACTCGGGGCTCTGCTCGGTGGGCAGATCCTTGAACGAATGGACGGCGAAGTCGGCCTCCCCGGCCAGCACGGCCGCCCGGACCGCCCCCACGAAGACCCCGGAACCACCCAGGCTGGCCAGCGGAGCCGTGGTCACATCGCCATGGGTGACCACCCGCAGCAACTCGACCTCGTGCCCATGCGCCCGGAGCAGGTCGGCGACCAGGCCGGACTGTCCCCAGGCCAGTTTCGAACCCCGAGTGGCCAGCCGCAGCTTCATCAGGCCCGTCCCGTCCCCGGCACGGTCGCCAACTCCCGGCGCGGGTTCGCGCAGCAGCCGCCGAAGCAGAACTCGCCAGCGACCGGCTCGGGTGCGGGGGAGGTTAGCTCACGAGCGATCCGCCGAGCCAAAGCCTGCACGAAGCGCGGATCGGTGCCCACGGTCGGCGTCCGGACCAAGCGAATACCCAACTCAGCGACGGTATCGCGAGCCTGGGTGTCCAGATCCCAGATCACCTCCATGTGATCGGACAGGAAGCCGATCGGCACCAGCACCACCGCGGTCGCGCCCTCGGCGGCGTAGGTGCGCAGCGCGTCGTTCACGTCCGGCTCCAGCCAGGGCATGGTCGGCGGACCACTGCGCGACTGGAAGACCAGCGTCCAGTCCTTGGTGACGCCGGTCGCCGCGGCGATCCCGGACGCCACCTGCGCGGCCACCCACTCATGCTGGCTCACATAGGCGTCCCCGGACGGCCCGGACGCCTTCGCGGCCGGCGTCGGCACCGAGTGGGTGGTGAAGACCAGTCGGGTGCCCGGATCATCCAGTGAGATGTCATCTGGCAGAGATTCGAGCAGCAGCGCGGTGATGGTGCCGGCGAACTCGGGCAGGTCGTAGAACGGGGAGAGCTTGCGCACCGAGAGTCCCAGATCGGACGCGGCCAGCGCGACCCCCAGATCCTCGCGGTACTGCCGGCAGCTGGAGTAGCCGGAGTAGGCGGCGGTGGCCACGGCCAGAAGCTCGCGGCGTCCGTCGGCGGACAGCTCGGCCAGCACGTCCGCCACGAAAGGCGGTGAGTTCCGGTTTGCCAAGGCCACTTCAAGAGGCGAGCCGGCGGCAGCCAGCGCGTCGGCCAGAGCCGCTCGCAGCGCGCGGTTCTGAGCGTTCAGCGGGCTCACCCCGCCCAGCGTGAAGTAGTGCTGGCCCACCTCGACCAGCCGCTCGCGCGGAATCCCGCGTCCGGCGGTGACCCGCTCCAGGAACGGCACCACCTCGTCGACCCGCTCCGGGCCGCCGAAGCCGAGCAGTAGGACGGCGTCGGTCATCGCAACACTCGAGGCAGGTCGGACGGCGCGATCCGGTGTCCGGTGAAGAACGGCACCTCCAGCCGGACGTGTCGGCGCGCACCCGAGCCACGCAGGTGCCGCATCAGGTCGGTCAGGTCGACCAGCTCGTCGGCCTCCAGGGCCAGCAGCCACTCGTAGTCGCCCAGCGCGAAGGCCGCCACCGTGTTGCTGAGCACCTGCGGGAACTCCCGCCCCTGCGCCCCATGCTCGGCCAGCAAGGCGCGACGCTCCTCCTCGGGCAGCAGGTACCACTCGTACGAGCGGACGAACGGGTAGACGGTCAGCCAGGTCTTCGGCTCGACCCCACGCAGAAACGCCGGACGGTGGCTGCGGCTGAACTCGGCCTGCCGATGCACGCCGAAGCCGGACCAGGTCAGCTCGACCGCCCCACCCAGGGCTTCGCGCTGGAAGCGGCGCTGCGCCTCCTGTAGCTGCTCGGCCGAATCTCCATGCAGCCAGACCAGCAGGTCGGCCTTGGCCGGCATCCCGTGCACGTCGTACAAGCCGCGGGTGGTCACTCCGGCCTCGGCCAGCTCGCCGATCAGTTCGGTGACATCGGCAGCCACGTCCACCGGGGCCGCCGCGCGGCGGGTGAAGACGGCATAGCAGGTGTAGCTGATCGCATCAGTCATGAATCGACCCTAACTCCGGTGGTGACTCGTGCAGGGGTGGCTTCGTGAGTGGTGGCGTCCAACACGGCGACGGCCTCCAGCGCAGCGGCGGCCTGGCGGCGTCCATCG
>Ga0268263_1001727_pt1 | contig 17293 bp, 13 predicted proteins | sample Biomet5_FD_190358 | JGI IMG/M metagenome (GOLD analysis project Ga0268263, IMG submission 190358) | Microbial communities from bioreactor (seeded with sewage sludge) at LBNL, California, USA - Biofuel metagenome 5 (SPAdes) (version 4) | ecosystem: Engineered > Bioreactor > Anaerobic >... | reverse complement strand
GGTGTCCCGCCCCCAGTCAGAAAACCAGTGATATCCTGCAATCACCGTACTTTCACCTGAAGAAGGATTCTTCACTATAAAAGGGTCCGTTGCCCTGAGAAGCTTAAGAGCAAAGGGCTCGGTAAGCCTTGAATTGAAGGCAAGAAGATTTTGTCGATAGGTTTCCCTTGTATAGAATTCCTCGACCTGTTCGAGCGTCAGAGAAGAAATATCTTCGGTTGAAGCGGCAATGAAAAAATGGGAAGTACCCAGTTTGAGTTTGCTTTCAAAGTAGCCCGGATTGAAATTATCTTCCTGGAAGTTGAGTCCCCTTTGCTTCTCAGCATCATACTCAAAGTTATAGTACCATTTTGGATCGGAATGATAATGGAGATTGGACGAAAGCGAGAAGGTAAAGCCATTGGAGCTTTCTAATTTTACTCCTGAGGGATTGGCTTTCTGAGTAAAGGAAAGTTCTCCTGAGCGAACAGTGTAATGGAAATTTCTGGAATTTACCAGTGGAAAGATTCTTAGCAGAGCTCCTCCTCTCCTGGATCTGATGTCATAGAGAATGCAGGTTGTGTTGCTGTTGTGAATCATGAAGACCTTTTTCTTTATGGTAAAATCACCGGGCTGGTAAACCCAGAGAGGAAAAGGAACAAGGATGAATTTGGAGAGGTAACTGAAGCCTGAAGGAAAAACAGTATCAGGATACTTATGGGTTGAAAGCCGATAAACTTCCTTGTTAATCGAAATTTCCTCATCAAGGGAAGAAAGCAATACAAACCTTCCGGGAGAGTTTTCTGGAGCTGCCACAAGCAATCCATGATAAGTCCTTGTGCCTGCTCCTATTACTGTAGACGAGGCATATCCCCCAAGTCCGTTTCCTACGATCCACTCTTTCTTTATTCCTTCCTCGTATGTAGAAAAGGAATCTGCTCCAAACCTGGTTCCACTCATAATATATCTGGTTAGGATTTAATTTCTTAAATATTTGTATCTCTGCAAATAAAAGTTGAGGAGATCTAAGAAGAAAAACCAGTATATAATAAAAAGTTTCAAGTTAGAAAATTTCAAATGTAATCATAAACTATTTTAGCTGTGCAGGATATAAGAAAGTGAGAATCATGAAGCAAGACCTTTTAGAAATCCTTGTTGATATTTTCAAATCCTCTGGATACAATGCCACAATATCCAGCCAGTATGACATTTTTGTGGAGAAAAGCAGGCATAAAGCTTATGTCAAATGTGCCTTGCAGCCGGGTCGTGAGGAAATAAAAGCCTTTTCAGAAAAGATCGGGGACTGTACAGGAATCTATGTAATGACCCAGAAAGGGCCTGAAGAATTAATCGATTATGCAGCTGAATTTGGGATCCATGTTTGGAACAGGGATGAACTGGCTCTTCAAATTGGAAAATCGGTTCTTGTAAATCTGGAACAGAAATCAAATATTTCGTATTCTGAACCGGAGAAGCAAACATCAAATGATACGAGAGACCAGTACGGGCAAACAATTTTCGAATTACCTGTCGAAAACTGGAAGTTAAAAAAAGACTACAGAGAGAAGCCTCACTTTAAAGAAGAAATCTTGCCTCTTCAGAATCAGCAATCAGAGGCCGAAAAAACTTCTTTTGAAACTCAATCTCTAACACGGAGTATTGAAAATAAAAAAAATTTAAGGAAGCCAGAACAGGTTGAGGTTCCGGAAACTGAATCGTACGAAATGCTGAATATACGGTCTGTAGAACCAAGGATTTCTAAAAATCAGGCTATTATTATTGCAAAACCCTATATATACAACCCTATGGATGCAGTTTTAAAGTTTGTACCTTTCTGGAAATATATATACAATGTTGAAGCGGAAAAACGCTTCAGATCAAAAGTCCTGACCATTGCTGGAAAGGGGAAGGGTTTTCTTAATGCTCTAAATAAGTCAAAGGAAGGGATGGAGGTAGAGGGGCTTGGCATACCTACAAGGGTTCCTGCCGTGCAGTATGAGTTAAAAAGACCGATTGTGGATAAAAAACAGGCAGAAAAGATTCTTCTGGACTTTATTAAAGAGGAGAATACACGCGAGATACGTTTTAACAATACGGAAGGCCAGGCTGTTATATATGAACACAGGAGTATCGGCCCCAGGTCTGATGAAATACAGCTCGATATGGAGCTTGTGTATATCCCTGTCTGGGAAGTGAAGGGAAAACGTAACTCTCTGGAGATCAATGCTTATAATGCAAAGGTTCTTGAGGAGCCTGTTGATGAAGATGCCGAATTTCTGTGAATAGAGAACCTAAAAAATGTATTGGAAGAAAAATATATAAAATAGAAAATATATTTTATATACTGGCAGAATAGCAGGATTTCTTGAAAAAGAATCCAGACCCTATCTTCCCAGACTCCTGTGAAAATGTCTTTTTCAGGAAAAAGCGCAATTTTACGATAAACGTTATATTTGCCCGATGCAAGAGTATATAACGTTTGGAAATTATCTTTGAGCTGTAACGGATGGCATCTTATAGGAAATAAAACCTACAAATATTTTATGAGTATAAAAATAAAAAAGAGGTGCGTAAATGATAGAAGTAACAGACAGAGCTGCTGCAGAATTGAAAACACTGATTGAACAGGAAGAGAAACCTGAGCTTGCTCTCAGAATTTTTGTTGCCGGGGTTGCCTGCAGTGGAATTCAGTATGGCTTAGCCTTTGATGATGAAACAAAGGAAGATGATGTGACTATGGAAAGTAACGGGATTAAACTCGTTATGGCAAAAGATATCGAAAGGAGCTTCTCTGAGGGCAGTATTGACTTCGTTGAGGACGAAAACGGAAAGGGATTCCTTATCCGCAATCCAAATGCCGGCGGTGGATGCGGCACCTGCGGCGGATGCCATTAAGTAAAGTAAAATCGCGCTGATATCGAACCCAAACCTGAAAAATAAACGAAAATAAAGGAGAAGCAAGCCTATGTTCCCAGGAATGGGAGGTATGGGAGGCCGGGGAATGAACCCGGCTAAAATGAAACAGATGATGAAACAGATGGGGATTGATGTTAAAGAGCTAAAGGATGTTCAGGAAGTAGTCATAAAGACTGCAGACTCTAATATCATTATAGAGAATGCAAATGTCACTATCATGAAAGTCCAGGGTTCGGAAACATACCAGATCGTAGGTGACGTAAAAGAAGTCCCGAAAGAACTGGAAATTCCCGCTGAAGATATAAAACTCGTAATGGAGCAGACCGGTGTTTCCGAAGATGAAGCCCGGAAAGCCCTGAAAGATTCAAACGGAGATCTGGCAGAAGCCATTGTGGCACTTTCTTCTGCCTGACTTATTTTTTTGTGGATTTTTAGAATTGGAAGATTTTTAAAATTGGAATTAACTTTTCCTGAATTTTTAAACTTATTGCTGATTTTTTATAAATTTTTATATATATTGCTCACCAGAGTTCCGTCATCCGAGTTCCGCTTCGGGATCACAGAAAATAGTAGATTTTCTGGGAGTTGCGATGTAATCGCAACAGCACGGTGCCCTTTTCGCTCACTCACTTCGTTCGCTCAAGAGGGCTGAATTATGGGCTAAAGAAATTGATTTTCAATTTGTTCATGGGTCTATTTACCCAAATTTCGCTTTAGATCACTCAGTAAGCATGATCACATTCTCTTTTAAAAAAGCTTGCCTGCAAACCTTTTCAAAAAAGGCTTGAGAACGACTTGGTTAGCGTGATCAACCGAATCAACGGTTGCCGATCAACGGTTGCAGGTCAATGGTTTTGGAGGTTTGCTCGAGAGTGTCTGCCCTCGAGCGACGTTTGATAAGGTATTACATGGTTTTTTACATGATTTTTAGAGGTTTATCCATGACATGTTTTTGGAGGTTTGCTCGAGAGCATCTACCCTCGAGCTATATTTGATAGATATTGAAAACCGGGTTGTGTTTTTTAAATTTTAAATTTTATTTTTAAGCTGCCAATTCTCATTCTTCGTCAATTGCACTGACGTACCTGGGAAACAGGAGCATATAATTTTCCTGATAAGATTTCCCATCTTTATTAATATCAAGAGTCCATATTATTTCAGGCGTTCTTGCTATTGATTTTGTTTGAATCGTCTAATTCCTCCGAACTCAGTTTCATTTTAGAATTTGATCTTTTTCGATTTTGGTGTGCGTCTCCCGGAAGTGTTCAGTCCCGGGACGAACACACCAGCTTATTGCATGTCTGTTTGCTATAGAGGATTGAATTTTCCCATCTATAACTAAACTCGAAAACTAAGTAAGGATATGGATTTGGGTAATGGATCTTAGCTTAAGAGATAATGTAAATATAAAAATAAGGGAATACACATCAGATAGAATTCATTAGAAAACTGTCAAGAGACCTGCTGAGTTTTACCGATTTCGGCAGAAATGAACAGATATAAAGGTTCCTGTCCCAGGGAGGAGAAATCCGAATTTAGTGAAAACTGAGGTATGGTATAACTTGAGTTGTGTTCTCAGTTTGTCCTTCTATTTTTCATCTTATCAGGCATCGTTTTTTCATATTTATTCATATATCGAGGTAAATTCATCCATTTTTATTTTCATTTATTGGATTATTTTTCTAAATGCCTCATAGTTTTATATTATATTGTAAGTGTTTGTAATAATAAGGTTTTAAAACTTATTAAAAAATTATAATTTAACCCTGGCACTAAAAATTGAAGTATTTTATGAGTTTATCGCTTCGTATGAAAAACCCATATCACAGTCAGTTATCAATCAAGAAAACTGTTTCAACCCTAACTTTTAGTAGTAAATCTCCAATTTTTTGTTTCTTACAGAAAAATAAGGTATAAACTACTCTGGATGAAAAGCCCCTTTCTATGGCATTTCTCCAGAAAAACGTATGAAGCCCAGCATAAAAAAATATTTTCTAAAGATAAATACCTATTTATAAAAGGGCCTCCAAGTTTGCTTGATGAGTTTATTCCTTAAATCAAAATTTGATCTTTGAACTTAGTCTCTAAATAGCCAATTGAGCTTCTTATTATGAAAGATCAAACCTGAAACTCTTTGATTGTCAGGAATTAAATGGGGTTTGGGGATAGGTTCGAAACAGAATACTAATCAAGGTGTCAGTATGTCCGAAAGGAATTCCAATTTTCGTCCTCTGGAAAAGGAAGGCAGTTCCGAGCAGCCGCATGAGAATACTCGAAAAAATGGACTTTTCAATTTCCTCCGTCATCTTCACGCTCATTCTCATGGGCACTCCCGTACCCATTCCCAGGCACACTCCCATGAACACTCTCACGGGCACAGCCACACTCATGGAACTGTTGACCCTTCCATACTTGCTACTAACAAAGGGCTCTGGGCAGTAAAATGGTCATTTATCGGGCTGATGATCACAGCCGTTCTGCAGATTTTCATCGTTTTTATCTCGGGAAGTGTTTCTCTTCTTGCCGATACCATCCACAACTTTGGGGATGCTTCAACTGCAATTCCTCTTGCAATAGCTTTTTCCCTGGCCAGAAGAAAACCAAGCAAACGCTTTTCCTACGGATACGGCAGGGTAGAAGACCTCGCAGGTATAATCGTTGTTCTTCTTATCCTTTTCAGTGCTGTTGTTGCAGGTTATGAGTCTGTGAACCGCTTCTTAAACCCTCAGCCAGTAGAACATTTGCAGGCTGTAGTTATTGCCGCAATTATAGGCTGTATCGGAAACGAAGTTGTGGCCCAGTTCAGGATGAAAGTTGGAAAGGAAATAGGGAGTGCAGCCCTTATTGCAGATGGATATCATGCCCGAATAGATGGTATTACCAGCCTTGCAGTTCTTATCGGAGCCATCGGCATCTGGCTTGGGTATCCTATCATTGACCCTCTCATTGGAATGTTAATCACAATCAGTATCCTCAAAATAGTCCTTGATTCGAGCAAGCTCGTGTTTACCCGCCTTCTTGACGGCGTTGAGCCTGAAATCATAGATAAAGTAAAGAACATTACTGAAAGCGTAGATGGGGTCTGTGAAGTCACGGATCTTAGAGTCCGCTGGATAGGACACCGGCTCCATGCAGAGATCAATGCTTCAGTTTCTCCTTCTCTTTCGGTTGGAGAGGGACATGAAATCGCCAACGCCATAAGAGAGAAACTTCTTGAAAACTTCTCATATCTTTCCGGCACCACTATCCATGTGGATCCTCTCACAGCCTCAGGGGAGTGCTGCCACTATGGATCTGAGAATCCGGAAATACTGCATGGTAAACAAAAGCAGGTTTTGAATGCCTGTTCCCAGTGAGGTCCTATGAAATTTTAGGTTTGGTTGACACTTTATTGTAAAAAACTTATATTTCTAAGAGGCTGTATTAATTTCATCATAAGGTTCCGGTGAACTTGCCGGGACCTTCAGGCTTTTTGCTTTGATATAATTTATTTCAATGGCTGAAATCTTGAATATTCAAGCAAATGCAGTTATTTATGAGGAAAAACTACTGGAAAAAAGGAAAATTCAGATAGACGCTGTTTATCCCAAAAAATCGTTTTGCAATGTGTGTCCGAAGATTTTTGAGAGAGGAGATAAATATTATAGGACTAAAGTAGAAATCACATTATTTACCAAATCACATTATTTACCAAAAAATAAAATTGTTATTTCTTCAGGCAGTGAATCAGTTAAAGTTTGGAAGTACATGTCTTGTGACAAGTTTATTTTATTATTAGAGCCTATTCCAGAACTCACAACTGCGCCTCCGAATCTGGAATTAAGAATAATCAATGAATTTTTAATCATGGGAAATTTTACTGAAACTCCTATCAATTTTGAGTATAAAGCTGGTTTTGAGATAAGCTCTACAGACACTTGAACTTGACAACTTCAGTTTAAAGTTAAAAAACGGGGTCTTCAACTTTCTGACCGAAATCCTGACCGAAATCAACACATAGCCTGGTAGTTTCGATATCGACCTTCTGCAAACTCAACAATTCTTCCAGAGAAAAAATTGCATACTTATTTTTTCCGCGCCTGTATTCTTTCAATTTATCGTAGTTAAAGCAGAGATTATCATAGCTAGTTACATGCCTTAACCATTCTATTGGAATTGCAAAGCTTGACAAAAGTGGTATGGCAGTTTCAAAATAAAGCCTGCAAGCTTTTTTTCTTGACAGTTTACACCAGTTATCTATTGTAAAATTTATTTTATCATCTTCAAGAGTAAGAACTAAAGGGTAGATTTTACAGAATATAGGCTTAAAATCCCGACATTCACATTCTTTATTTTCTTCACTTAAAAATGGACACAACTTTCCTAATTTTAATACATATATTAAAGTTCCATCATCCATTTTCAGAGCATCAAGATAGCGAATTTTAAACTCCGAAACGTTAATACCCATTTTTTCTGCCATATACTCTTCTTCCCCAGGCAATAGAGTTCCGATTTTATTATGCTCGCAAGCTCCACCACATTCACTGCAGATTTTAAAAGTATTTTGATTACTTCCACTGAATATTTTGTGAAAGTATTCATACGTTTGCATTGATATTTTCTTATATAACACCCGAAAACCTCTTTATAAACTTATATACTTTTCCATTTTATTTGCCTGAAATAGACCTGTAAACCCACTCTGATGGTATTACAATTGTATATATTTTTACAAGTAATATATACATATATTCCTGATCGTATTCCTTTTTCTGATACTAAAAAAATAAAAATTAATATACTTTAAATGACTAATTCCGAAATGTCCATCTTGCGAAAAAAATAAATACTATAAAAGTTTTACAAGAGGGCCTAACTTTTTAGGATTTAAAGTGTAAGAAAATAGATTATGTTTAACTTTAAATAAGTGAGACTTTAGACATCTGTTAATCAGTGAAAAATAAGAAGAATCTTCGGAATATCTGAAATATGCTAGCGAAAATTATTCAGTTCTTATTACTACCTGCCAAATTAAGACCTGTTGAATATAGAAGAAACGACTTTTAATAAAAGAAATATTTCGATCCCAGAAAGACAATCTGGGACTCAAAAGTGAAGCAGGGAAAAGAAGTGCCTCTGTTATTCCGTTTCTCTTAAATGACAGAAATGAAAATTTCAAAGGTGTTTCTTCCCTCTCTTTCCGAGTGCCGATTTCTCAAGGATTTAAAATTTGAGAAACTAAAAATTTAAGAAACATTGAGTTATTTGTTTCGTTGTTCATTTTTATATTTTTATGGTAGGACTTACGCGATTAAATCGAAAAACAGCGACATGGAACCTTAAACCATACTTTCTACAATGCTTGTTACAGAACTTCTCGAAATTTATTTAGTTCATTTGCTGCGTAAGTCCTATCAAGAAAAACTTCAATAACTTTTAGAGTCTCATTGTTTCTGCAATCCGATGCGGAGTATACAAATGGGTCCTTATTAGTAGAATTTATCTACAGCTTAGTCCATGGTTAGACCTGTCGACAGTTAACAGTCCCAACCGTTGTCCCAATCGTCTCCGAACAATCCGTTGTCCCAATCGCCTTCCCATTCGTTGTCATAATTGCCTCCCTCGGAATTTCCAAACCAGTTATTCTCTACGAAGTCTAAGAATTTGTTGCCCAGCTCTTCTTGAGCTACTTTTTTATCAGCCACTTTTTCTTTAGCTGCCCTTTGAATCGGCTTTGCTATGTCTTTAACTTTTTCTTTAGTTACCTTTTCTTTAAGGTTGCTTTTACATTTGTTGTCGCTGACTTTTGAGGCACATGCACTTGCTGATGCAGCAGTCACAGCTACTACAAAAAAGACTGCAAACAAAATAAAGACTACCTTCTTTATTTTGTTAAATTTTTGGTCTCTCATCTATATCATCTCCATCATTATGCTGGATTCGATACAATTTCACCTTGGCTGGTTCTTCAATTCACTATTTATTGGCAAATATACTTAATTTAAGAATCAATAATCCATGTATATTTCTGGAAGACTATCTAATTAGTAAAATATATTGCTTTATTATTTGCCGATAAAAGTGATTTTTTATTGTATCGCTAGTTAATTATTATCCAGCGGATATAATAATTAGAGAAATATAAATTAGAAACCAATATTAACGAAAATTTGATTTTATTTATTCAAGATTGTAACAAATAGAAGAGATAGTACTATTTATATATAAAGCTTGTTTATAAAAAGATAATTTGTCTTTTTGCAATAAATTTGAATTCAGGCCCATTTTCTGAATTATATTTACTTTTAAAATCCAGTTTACTATTTTTTATGCGACTGTCCTCTTAGCTTCTTGATATTTCCTTACTCTTAGCTTCTTGATATTTTCTTATAATTTTTTATTATAATAATATTTAATAAAAATCTTTACAGTCAAAGGCAATATATTTATACCCAGTTCCTATTACCTGTGTTGAAACATATAATTGTGTATATATAGTGTATTAGATAATTAAAGAGTTATATTATATACTTCCCGGCTCTATATCCATTTATATGGCTGATGAGAAGCGGATATGGAGAATAGTTCCGGACACAAGCGTAATTATTGACGGGAGGCTTTCATCCCGCATTAGAAGCGGGGATTTCAGGGATGCTGAAATTATTATTCCCGAAGCTGTGGTCTCGGAACTTGAAGCCCAGGCAAATAAAGGCAGAGAAATAGGATTTAAAGGGCTTGAAGAACTTCTGGAACTCCGCAAGCTGGCAGAGAAGAATGAAATTCTCCTTCAGTTCAGCGGGGTTCAGCCCACTCTTGAAGAGATTAAGCTCTCTAAAGAAGGCAGAATAGATGCCCTTATCCGAAATACGGCTATTGAAGTAGGAGGGCTGTTTTTAAGCGAAGACAGGGTACAGTCTCTTATAGCTAAAGCAAAAGGGCTTGATATAGAGTACATGCATCCTAAAGTCCTGGAACCATCCGAACTTTCGCCTCTTAAAGTAGAACATTTTTTTACTGACGATACGATGTCTGTACATCTTAAAAATGGAGTATCTCCTATGGCCAAGAAGGGGCCTGTAGGGGATATACATTACGTAAAGATTCGGGATGAACCTGTTACTTCTGCGGAACTTTCCAGTATCTCGAGAGAACTTATCGAAAGAGCCAGGCTGGACCCCGAATCCTTTATCGAGATGTCTTCAAGTGGAGCTACGGTCCTGCAGATCCGGAATATGCGAATTGCAATTGCTCACCCGCCTTTTTCCGATGATATGGAAATTACGGTTGTAAGGCCAACTGTGGTTGTGGATCTTGAACATTACCGGCTGAGCGATAAACTCAAAGAGCGGATTGTAAGCCAGCGTGGTATTCTTATCGCCGGCCCGCCCGGAGCCGGAAAGTCTACTTTTGCCGCAGGGGTTGCCCGATACCTGAATAACCGCGGGCAGGTAGTTAAAACAATGGAGTCTCCAAGAGATCTTCAGGTGCCTCCTGAAATCACCCAGTATTCACCTTTGAACGGCAGGATGGAAAATACTGCAGACCTTTTGCTTCTGGTCAGGCCGGATTATACAATCTATGATGAAGTCAGGAAAACCGGCGATTTTCTTATTTTTGCGGATATGCGGCTTGCGGGCGTGGGAATGATCGGGGTAGTACATGCAACCAGAGCAGTGGACGCAATTCAACGCCTGATCGGAAGGGTTGAACTGGGAGTAATTCCCCAGGTAGTAGATACCGTTATTTTCATTGATAAAGGAGAAGTGGCAAAGGTTCTTGTGCTTGAGTTTACCGTCAAGGTTCCTCATGGGATGACCGAGCAGGATCTTGCAAGGCCGGTAATTGTCATTGCCGATTTTGAGACCCGAAAAGTCGAATATGAAATCTATACCTATGGGGAACAGGTTGTTGTTATGCCAGTAGGGCTTCCTACCGAGCTAAGGAAACCTGCCTGGAAGCTTGCGGAAGAGGAAATAAGAAATGTTATTGGCAGATATGCCTCCGGCCCGGTTGAAGTTGAAGTGACTTCAGACGACAGTGCAATCGTGAAGGTCCGGGAAGACGAAGTACGAAAAGTTATTGGCAAAGGTGGGAATGTCATTGACCGGATCGAAAATGTTCTTGGCCTGCATATTGATGTAAGAGAACTGGAAATCGGAGCCCCAGGAGTTGCAAAAGGACGGAAGTATAGAGCTGAAAGCAGATCTCCCCGAGAGAAACGAAAGACAACCAGCTTTGAGGAAGAGCCCAGTGTTTCTTCTGTTCATCCATTCATCGAAAGAGATAAAAAGCACCTTATTCTTGGAGCACCAGAGCTTGCAGGAAAAGATGTGGAAATTTATCTTGAAGACCAGTACCTTTTCAGTGCAACCGTAAGCCGGCATGGAGATGTGAAACTCAGGGCGAACTCGGATCTTGCATCTGAGATTCTGGAAGCTCAGGACAGGGGAGAAACGATTGAGATCAGACTGATTTAATCTTTCTTTATTTATTACTTTTATTTATTACTTTTATTTATTACTTTTATTTATTTATTTATTACTTTTATTTATTTATTACTTTTATTTATTACTTTTATTTATTACTTTTATTTATTTTTTACGTTCTTGAACGTATCAAAATAATTAGTAGAGTAATTGCATTTTTGTGAAAAAAGAAGGAAAGGAGCACATGAGAGATCTCTTCACGTATTTTCATGCTAAACGGACATGATATTCTTCGAATAACAGGAACAAACAAATGAAAGTACTTTTCACTTTACCCTTTTTTGACTATCGATTTCGTCAGTAACTTGGGTAGTAAGGTTGTCCTAATTTTGGTTTTTCAAACCATCGCTAAACTAATCAGTGAATTGTCATGGAAGACTTAAATTTGATAAGGAGCAGAAAAATCAAAAGGAGCATTGGAAGCCAGTTTTGTTCTGTACTTTCATGCTAAACGAACATAAAATTCATTGAATAACATGCACAAAATTATGAAAGTTATTTCAAGTACCTTCATGCCAAATTACAGGCTTGATAGAGCATTTGAGATGTCAATTAGATTTACTTTGATTTATTCAGTAAAACCTATCTTCTGCATCATTTCTGGATATCGAAATAAAGCCATTCCTGTTTTCATTTTTCGAAAGTTCAATTTCTCATAAAACGGTTCTTTTCCAGGCGAAGCATATAATATAAAATTACATTGCGGAAGTGAGTTCAAAATGTGTTCAACAATTAGACTGCCTATTTTTTTACCTTGATACTCAGGCAGTACTGCTACATCATAAATTGCAGCTTGAGATATTCCATCTGAAATTGCACGCCCAAAACCAATTAGTTTCTCGTTATCAAAAACAAATATAACAGTATGACTATTTTCAAAGCACCTCTTATGCACATCTCCTTCAAAAGATGCCATATTAACTTTTTTTAATATTTCAGATACACGATTCCAGTCAATATTTAAGCAATCATATTGAGTTTTCAGGTTCATTCTACTCCTCAAATAATGGGTATATAGTATAAGCAAATACAAATTATAAATTTCGGGGCATATTTCAAATCCTGGTCGTGAATTAGTAGATGGTTGATATTTTGTGTTTGAGTATTTTTGCTCATTCACATCTGTTTTCTAAGCTTACCTGCTTACAGAAAACTGAAGCATACACAAAGCAGAAAATGAGAGCGAAAAGCGAATGTGTGGGTACTCTGGAAAATATCAACTGATTATTGAGGGACTACCGTACTTTTTAATCTCTCTGTTTTATTCCTTTCGAGCTACTTTTCCCTTTTTTACGTTATTTTTCTAATTTCACTTTCAATTTTTTATAATTATGTTTTATTTTCCTTTTTTGTTATTCTTCTTTTTTCACATTCAGTTTTCCTATATTATGTTTGATTTTTCCTCCTTTCTGTTATTCTTCTATTTTCGTTCCTTTTTTGTTCCTTTTTCGTTCTTTCCTTTTGTCATTCTTCTTTTCTGGTTCTGACTTTTTGTGTTATTAATCTTAAAAACATGTAAACCTCAAAAATTTTATATAGTCTCGGGCCTGATTTTGTAGTACAAAATTACGGGGGTAATGGTTAATTGAATAAGTTACGTCAGGCAGATCCAGAAGTTAGGGAGGATTTGCAGGGAAGAATTGAGGTTTTCGATCAGAGCATAAGAAGTTTTGAAAAACGACTCCGTGCAGTTGAGAGACGTCTTTCTATGGGAGCTTCTCCTGAACTGCAAACTGGCAGAGTTTTCTCAGGAAATTTCTCAGGACTTTTTCCGGGGGAAAATGCAGGAAGCATCGCTACACACTCCCCAATTTATCCACAGGTACCGTCGGTTTCTCCTGAAGCTTCCATTCGCGGAAATTCTTTTTTTTCGAATTTAGTTCCTTCAGTTTCGGAAGGGAATATTTCAAATTTTGAATTCAGTGCAGTACTTCCTTCAGGCGGACCTTCGAATATTTCTACGTTTTCTGGGGAAAATTCCTCTGAGATGTCCAGAGCCGATTATAAAATCAAGAGTATAAATGAGGTTTTTTCAAACCTATCCGAAAGTCTCCGTTCCCTTCATGCTGCTCTATCCGAGCTTTCGAATTTTACTCATAACAACCTCAAACCCGAAATCGAAAAACTGGATATGGAATTCCGTAATCTCAAGGTTCAGCAAGATGCAAAAAGTGAATATATAAAGGAACTTGAATCCCGTGTAGAAATCCTCGAAAACCAGAACAGGCTTACCCTCGGCTCTATGAAAATTCCTTTTGAGATTTCAGGAATTGCCGGATCTTCAGTGCTTTTTCTTACAGGATTCCTTGTCTGGTCAGGTAGATGGGATGTCATAAAATCTCCTTATTTCTCTGCCGGGCTTGCCGTATTTATGGCAGGAGCCGTTTTCATGAAGTTTTACATGGCCAACCGCAAGAAGAAAGTACTGACAGGCAAGTTATAAAAAAGACAAGTTATGAAAAACAGACAAGTTATGAAAAACAGACAAGTTATGAAAAACAGACAAGTTATGAAAAACAGACAAGTTATGAAAATATAGTCTCTACCGTGAAAATATACTTCAATATTTACTTCAATATTTACTTCATTTTTGAGAGAAACCGAAGAAGACCCAGAGATGAGATCCAGAAAGAAGACCCAGAAATGTATCATTCCCAATTATTTGGTTGATTGTATGTCCAGAGTACCTTATGCGTTCCCAGCTTATTATCCCGTTTCTGTGAAGTTAAGCATATTAACCCCGTGAGCCAAAAAATAATGTAACTATTCAGTCTTGGTAAGACCGCATCAATAACTTCCTTTATTAAGATTCAATTGGTAAATTTCAGCGAGTTGATCATCTCTAATTAGTATCAAATGGCCATACTTTTTCTTTTTTCATCATTAGTTGCCTGGCATGTCTATTTTCAAAACCAATATAATCTAACTAATTATAGATGATTTTTAGATGATTAATAGTTACCAAAAAGATATAAATATTATATTATCTACCGCTATATCATTTGCCGATATATCGGGGGACGAAACATGGAAGAAAGCATCGAGAATAATAAAATGTGTACAGAAATCAGGCGGGCTTTTCTCAAGTATATCGTGCTGAAAATTATTAAAGAGAAACCTACTCATGGCTATGACATCATCAAAACGGTCGAGCTCCGCTCAAACGGACGATGGACTCCGAGTGCAGGCTCGATCTACCCAATCCTGGAGAAACTTGAGTCAAAAGGATTCATCCAGAGCGAGGGGATTGAACGCAGGAAAGTATACACGATCACCCCCAAGGGAGTGAAAGGACTGGACCGCATGACACAGGAAAAACTGGAACTCCTGAACGAAATGTCCCGGATCGTCAACAATGTGATTGAAGGTGACGATAACAGTGATGCTGAAAAAAAGGTCGACGATACCCAGGATGTCATGCAGCAGTCTAAAGCGGCGCAAGACTGTGATTTCCAGAATCAAGAAGATGAAAACAATAAAAACGGAAGGTAATAAATTGAGTGAAAATCACAATGGGAAGAGTATTGCATACAAATGGGTTGCACTGTTTAATGTGACCCTTGCATCACTGATGGGCTCTATTAACGGCAGCATTATCCTGATCTCTCTTCCCGCAATATTCAAAGGAATCCAGATGAACCCAATGGCTCCAGGTGCATTCCAGTATTTGCTGTGGCTCCTGATGGGCTTTGGCCTGGTAACGGCTACACTGCTCCTCACTATTGGTCGGCTGGCGGACATGTATGGTCGGGTAAAATTGTTCCGTCTGGGATTCCTGATATTTGCTATCGGTTCAACCCTGCTGTATCTAACGCCTGGAACAGGCAATGCTGGTGCTCTTGAGCTAGTTATATTCAGGCTCATACAGGCTGTAGGCAGCGCATTCACTATAGCAAACGGCTCAGCTATTATTACAGATGCGTTTCCGGTCAGCGAGAGGGGAAAGGCGCTTGGCATAAATATGGTAGCCTTTATGTCCGGTCAGTTCATTGGCTTATTGCTGGGTGGCGTACTGGCGACATACAACTGGCGCTATGTGTTTCTGGTCAACATTCCCTTTGCTGTCCTTGGAACAGTGTGGTCCTACTGGAAGATGAAGGATATTTCGTTTCGGGCATCCAGAACCAGTCTCGATATCGTGGGAAACTTACTTTTTGTCGGCGGGCTGACCTCGCTTCTGATCGGTGTCACTTATGCCCTGATGCCGTACGAGCATGATGGTATCACCGATGCAATGGGCTGGAACAACCCCTGGGTAATGGCAGCTTTAGGTGTCGGAATCGCATTGCTGATTGCTTTCCCGTTTGTCGAGAGCAAGGTGAAGAACCCAATGTTCAAGCTGGAGTTTTTCAAGATCAGGGCTTTTGCCTATGGATGTCTCGCCAGTTTTACTGCAGCTATTGCGCGAGGTGGTGTCATGTTCATGCTTATTCTTCTGCTACAGGGTATCTGGCTGCCACTCCATGGTTACCGCTTTGAGGACACGCCGTTATGGGCAGGAATCTATATGTTACCTATGACTCTCGGCTTTATGATCATGGGCCCGATTTCCGGGATACTCTCGGATAAGTATGGTCCTCGATGGATAGCCACTGCAGGGATGACTATCGTTACATTTGTCTTCATCGGGCTCTCACTGCTTCCCTATAACTTTGACTACTGGGAACTAGGAATACTGATTTTCTTCATGGGTGTTGGTAATGGTATGTTTGCCTCTCCTAACAGCTCATCGATAATGAATTCTGTGCCGCCTCAGAATAGGGGTGTCGCATCGGGCATGTTGTCCACATTAGCGAACTCAGCCAATACCCTTAGCATGTCCGTATTCTTCACCGTTGTGATTGTGGGAATTCAAAAAACTTTTCCAGGTGCAGTTAAGACTTCGTTAGCCAGCTTTGGGTCTGAACAGGTTATCCCTGCTGTGCAACAGCTCGCCAGTTATCTAGCCAGTATGTCACCGACAAACGCTTTGTTCTCTGCTTTCCTGGGCTACAACCCTATGGATTCAGTTCTGAACTCTATGAATTCGAGTATTGTTGGCTCAATACCGCAACAAATCGTGACCACACTGACAAGTAACTACTGGTTCCCGCAGACATTACAGCAAGCATTCATGCCAGCGCTGCGGATTTCATTCATAATCGGAGCTATACTCTGTGGCATAGCTGCTGTGCTGTCAGCAATGAGGGGACAAAAGTATGTGTACGAGGCTCACAGTTCAGTTAATAATATTAACAAAGGTGATCTTGCAACAGTAGAGGAAACACATACCTAAATTTGGCATACCGGGTAGGAATTATCGCAACGTAACAAGCATGAAAATACAGAGAACAGAAATATAGAGAACAGAAAGTAAGGAGAAATGATGCAAAAATAAGATTTAGTCTCCTTTTTGCCTCAGACTCTTCCAGCATAAATCTATCAGAGAAATTCAGCTCCGAATCACCTTTAGAAAATAATCGCTGGTGAAATCTCTGTATCCTTCTCTCATTACTTTTATCTTGATGTATCCTTCAGCTTTTCCCGGAGGCAGTTCGGGATTAGAAATTTTCAATATTACATTTCCTTCGAGGTATGTAACCCCTGAATAGGCTTTCTTCCTATCCGGACTCCAGGCAATCACATTTGCGTCCCCTATACCGCGATTCTCGCTGTCAAACACTTTTACAGGCAAGCTCAGGTTTGTTTCCGTATTGCTGTCTCCTTCAGTGGAAGATAAGGAAAGTACACTCATATTTGCTGTAGCGTACATAGGTTTTGGAGGAGTAGGGGCATTGCTCAGGGCCGTAAGAATCGTGCAAAACCCTATAAGACCCACAACAGTAAGAAGGGGCAAGGGACACCAGAAGAAGCGCAAAATTATTGTTGTGTATCCCGGGTAGAAAATATGAGATTATATCCAGCAGGTAACCTCCGAGAACTGAAAAAAA
>Ga0268263_1001721_pt1 | contig 17338 bp, 16 predicted proteins | sample Biomet5_FD_190358 | JGI IMG/M metagenome (GOLD analysis project Ga0268263, IMG submission 190358) | Microbial communities from bioreactor (seeded with sewage sludge) at LBNL, California, USA - Biofuel metagenome 5 (SPAdes) (version 4) | ecosystem: Engineered > Bioreactor > Anaerobic >... | reverse complement strand
GGTGGCCGCCGGGGAGACCGTCGCCACCGAACTCGGCGTGGCCGGCCGCACTGAGGCCGTCGCCGACGGCTGGGCGGTCTGTGACGCCCCTGCTACCGGAGTTGATGGCGCTGAGATCGCCGCGCAGCCGACGAGGGCCAGCAGCACTGCGCTGGCACCGACACCGAGCCGTCCGGCTCGACGACTAGCGACGGACACCCTTGGGCCGCACCAACTTGTGGGCCTGCCAACCCTTGCCGACCAGAACCGAGTTGGCCAGAGCCAGGCCTGCGGTCAGTGCAGCCTCGGCCAGATCGGAGGGGTCCAGGTAGCCGTCGCGGCCGACCTTCGGGGTGAGCAGCCAGATCGATCCGCCGGCTGCGAGATCGGTCAGTGCGTCCACCAGGCCATCCCCGAGATCGCCGTCGTCGTCGCGCCACCACAGCAGCACGACGTCAACGGCCTCAATGGCTTCGTAGACGAAATCCTCACCAATGACGTCCTGGATCGCTGAGCGCAACCCCTCGTCAACGTCCTCATCCCAGCCGAGCTCCTGGACCACTTGGCCAGCGGCCAATCCCAACGCGGCCACCGGGGAACCGGTGGTCGATCCGGGCGCGGTACTCACGCGCTCAACACCTCTCTCGGCCAGTCCAGAATCTGAATGGCTTTCAGCCTGCCAGATCTGGACCGCTGAGAAAAGACGAGTCCACTCAGGAGTCGCCACCAACTGCACCGGAAGCACCCGCCGAGATGTCGTGGATGTGGTAGAGCTCAGCGGCCCGAGCGGCCTCGGAAGCGTCCAGCTCACCAGCCGCGGCCAACTCCTGCAGCGTCCGCACCACCAGCGACGGGCCGTCGATGTGGAAGAAGCGACGAGCCGCTGCGCGCGTGTCGGAGAATCCGAAGCCGTCGGCCCCCAGCGAGGCGAAGCGCTGCGGAACCCAGTTCAGGATCTGATCCTGGACGCCACGCATGAAGTCGGAGACGGCCAACACCGGGCCGGGACGGCCCTCCAGCTTCTGAGTGACCCACGGAACCCGCGCCGGCTGATCGGGGTGCAGGAACTTCTGCTCGTCGCAGATCAGGCCGTCGCGGCGCAGCTCGTTCCAGCTGGTGACGCTCCAGACGTCTGCCACCACTCCGAAGTCCTTCTTGAGCAGCTCCTGAGCTTCCAGCGCCCAGGGCACGCCGACCCCCGAGGCCAGCAGCTGGGCCCGACGAGCATCGGTGCCGACGCCCTCGAAGCTGCCCTCCTTGAGCAGGTACATGCCCTTGAGGATGCCTTCGACGTCGACATTCTCCGGCTCGGCCGGCTGCGGCATCGGCTCGTTGTAGACCGTCAGGTAGTAGATGACGTTCTCGGGGTTCTCGCCGTACATCCGGCGCAGACCGTCCTCCATGATGTGGGCGATCTCGTAGCCGTAGGCCGGGTCGTAGGCGACCACGGCCGGGTTGGTCGCCGCCAGTAGGTGGCTGTGCCCGTCCATGTGTTGGGTGCCCTCGCCGGTCAGCGTGGTGCGACCGGCGGTGGCGCCGATCATGAAACCGCGCGCCAGTTGGTCGGCTGCAGCCCACATCGCGTCGGCGGTGCGCTGGAAACCGAACATCGAGTAGAAGACGTAGATCGGCACCATCGGCACGCCATGGGTGGCATAGGACGATCCGGCGGCGGTGAAGGCAGCCACGGAGCCGGCCTCGTTGATGCCCATGTGCAGGATCTGGCCCTTGGGGCTCTCCCGGTAGGCGAGCATCAGCTCGTGGTCGACCGGGGTGTAGTTCTGGCCGTGCGGGTTGTAGATCTTGATCGTCGGGAAGAACGAGTCCATGCCGAAAGTGCGAGCCTCGTCCGGGATGATCGGCACGACGTGGGGACCGAAGCCCTTGTCGCGCATCAGATCCTTGAGCAGCCGCACCCAGGCCATCGTGGTGGCCACCGGCTGCTGACCTGATCCCTGCTTGACCGCGGCGTAAGCGCTCTGCGCCGGCAATGGCAGCGGCTTGGCCACGTCGCGACGCTCCGGAACCCAACCGCCCAGCGCCTTGCGGCGCTCCAGGACGTAGGCGATCCGCTCATCCTCGGGGCCAGGATTCACGTACGGCGGCTGGTAGGGGTTCTCCTCCAGCACCGCATCGCTGATCGGCATGTCGAGGCGATCCCGGAACTGCTTGAGATCGTCCAGGGCCAGCTTCTTCATCTGGTGGGTGGCGTTGCGGCCGGCGAAGTGGCTGCCCAGGAAGTAGCCCTTGATGGTGTGGGCCAGGATCACCGTGGGGGCGCCCTTGAACTCCATGGCCGCCTGGTAGGCCGAGTAGACCTTGTGGTAGTCGTGCCCGCCGCGGGTGAGCTTCCAGATCCGGTCGTCCGACCAGTCGGCCACCATTGCCGCGGTCCGCGGGTCACGGCCGAAGAAGTTGTCGCGGACGTAGCCGCCGTCGTTGGCCTTGAACGTCTGGAAGTCACCGTCGGTGGTGGCGTTCATCAGGTTCAGCAGGGCACCGTCCTTGTCGGCGGCGAGCAGCGGATCCCAGCCGCGTCCCCAGACCACCTTGATGACGTTCCAGCCGGCGCCGCGGAAGAAGCTCTCCAGCTCCTGCATGATCTTGCCGTTGCCGCGGACGGGGCCGTCGAGGCGCTGCAGGTTGCAGTTCACCACGAAGGTCAGGTTGTCCAGCTGTTCGTAGGCGGCCAACTGCAGCGCACCGCGGCTCTCCACCTCGTCCATCTCGCCGTCGCCGAGGAAGGCCCACACATGCTGATCGGTGGTGTCCTTCAGGCCGCGGTTGGCCAGGTACTTGTTGAACTGGGCCTGGTGGATCGCGTTGATCGGGCCGAGCCCCATCGACACCGTCGGGAACTCCCAGAAGTCGGGCATCTGCCGCGGGTGCGGGTACGACGGCAGGGCCACCGGACGTCCGTCGATCAGGTGGCTCTTCTCCTGACGGAAGCCATCCATCTGATTCTCGCTCAGCCGTCCCTCGAGGAAGGCCCGGGCGTACATGCCGGGGCTGGCGTGGCCCTGGAAGAAGACCTGGTCGCCGCCGCCGGGGTGATCCTTGCCGCGGAAGAAGTGGTTGAATCCCACCTCGTACAGCGTCGCCGAGGACGCATAGGTGGAGATGTGGCCGCCGACGCCGACACCGGGACGCTGGGCGCGGTGCACCATGATCGCGGCGTTCCAGCGGGCCAGACGACGGAACTTGCGCTCAAGCTCCACGTCGCCGGGATACCACGGCTCCTGCTCGGCCGGAATCGTGTTGACGTAGTCGGTCGCGGTCAACGCCGGCAGTCCCACATGCTTGTCGCGAGCCCGCTCCAGCAGCCGCAACATGATGTAGCGAGCCCGGTTACGGCCGGACTCGTCCAAGAGCATGTCGAGGGACTCCAGCCACTCGGCGGTCTCCTCGGAATCGATGTCGGGAAGGTTTGTCGGCAATCCGTTCAGGATCGGGCCGACTTGGTCGCGACTTGCCACGGTTGGGTGCCTTTCGGTCGTACAGCTCGAGATCGTCGAGCAAGGCTGACCTTACCCGGCAGGACCGGCTCGGGCGTTCAGTCAGGAGCGCTCAGGGCTCTTGGCGGCCCGATTATTAGCAGTTCCTCGACCCTCCGGATTATTCCCGCTGCCGCCAACTTGATCCTCCACCAACCCCGAATCGCCTCGCGCAGCCTAGGATTCGGGCCATGGGAGCTCTCTCCGACCTGATTGCGGACAGCCCGGACGATGCGGGCACATTGCTCGCCCGGCTGGTCGACGTGGCTCGAACGCAGCTTCCCGATGCCGCAGAAGGAGTCAGCTACGCGGTCCCCTGCCTGCTGCACCTCGGCAAGCCGGTGATCGGATTCCGGGTTGGCCCCAAGGACTTCTCCGTCTATCCCTTCTCTTCTACGGTGGTCGCCGCGGCGGCCTCGGCCAACCCGGGTCTGCACACCACCAAGGGCAGCATCCACTTCACGGCGGCACAGCCGCTCAGTGACGAGGTGATCCAGGTGATCGTTCAGCTGCGGGTTGCCGAAATCGAGAGTCGATGACCCCGACCGACCAATCCTGGTGGCCCGCGCCGGAGGCCCGCGCAGCCAGCGCCCGCGAGCTCGGCGCAGAGGCGGCCGGGCTGACTACGCGAGCCCTGGCCCGGATCGCCGCCGACCATCCCTGGTTCGGCGAACTGGATGCAGAACACCGCTCCTGGATCACCGTGGTGGCCAGAGCCGGCATCGACGGCTTCATCAGCTGGTTCGCCAGTGGCGGAGAAGGAGCAGACCCATCGGCCGCCTTTGACGCGGCACCCCGGGCTCTGGCCAGGCGGATCGCCCTGAACCAGACGGTCGATCTGGTGCGCAGCACGATCGAGACCGTCGAGGAGCGGATCGCGACCATGCCCGAAAGCGAGCAACTCCCGCTACGGATCGGCATCCTTCGCTACTCCCGCGAGATCGCCTTCGCCGCCGCCAAGGTCTACGCCCGCGCCGCCGAGGCACGCGGCGCCTGGGACACCCGGCTGGAATCCATGGTGGTGGACGCGGTGCTGCGCGGCGACGCCGACGAGTCGGTCGTCTCCCGAGCGTCGACGTTGGGCTGGCTGGCCACTCCGGACATCGCCGTGGCCATTGGCACCGCCCCAGAGGACCCGGTCCGGGCCGTTGAGAGCATCCGGGCCGCCGCCCAGGGCGAAGGCCTGGACATTCTGGCCGCACCGCAGGGCGACAGGCTGGTGGTGGTGCTGGGAGGGCGGCTGCCGTCCACCCCACAACTGGTCGCCACCGTGGCCGGCTTCGTCGACCGGTTCGGACCCGGCCAAGTGGTGGTCGGGCCGGTGGTGCATAGCCTCGGCGAGGCCGTCGGCAGCGCCCGTGCGGCCCTGTCCGGACTGCGCTCGGCCGCGGCCTGGCCCCTGGCTCCACGCCCGGTCGCCGCGGTGGATCTGCTTCCTGAGCGGGCTTTGGCCGGAGACGGCCACGCCCGGCGAGCCCTTTCCGCCGAGCTCTACCAGCCTTTGGTGGCCGCTGGCGATCTGATCGACACCCTGGCCGCCTTCTTCGAGCAGAACTCCTCGATCGAGGCCACGGCGCGGGCATTGTTCGTCCATCCGAACACCGTGCGGTATCGGCTGCGCCGGATCCAGGACATCACCGGTTATTCACCAACGGACGCCCGGGACGCCTATGCGCTGCGACTGGCGCTGACCCTCGGCCGCCTCCTCGGTTGAGCGGATCCGACAAGGTACGACAACGAGAGCCCGCCGAATCCGGCGCGTCGTTGTAGGAAACCTACAAATTTGCCCGTTACTTTTTCGTGATGCGCAGGCACGCACGTCGTTTCATTTCTCGCCACAGTGGTGGGGTGCTCGCAATCGTTGCGCCCGGACAGGGCGCCCAAACCCCCGGCTTCTTGGCCCCGTGGCTCGAGGAGCCCCGGTTCGCCGATCGGCTGAACTGGCTGTCCACGGTCGCCGGGATCGATCTGGCCCACTACGGCACTGAGGCCGACGCAGAGACGATCCGCGACACCGCGATCGCCCAGCCACTGCTGGTCGCGGCCGGACTGCTGACCGCGGTGGAGCTGTTCCCGCAGCCAACCGACGGCTTCCGCCGGACCGGGGTCGCCGCCGGGCATAGCGTCGGCGAGATCACCGCCGCAGCGGCAGTCGGCGTGCTTTCCGCAGAGCAGGCCATGGTCTTCGTCCGCGAGCGCGGCGCCCAGATGGCCGCGGCCAGCGCCGTCCGTCCGACCTCGATGATGGCCGTGATCGGCGGCGATCCAGACGAGGTTCAGGCCGCCATCGCCGCCGCCGGGCTCACCGCAGCCAACAACAACGGCTCCGGCCAGGTGGTCGCCGCGGGCACCGTCGAGCAGCTCGCCGAGTTGCAGGCCAATCCCCCGGCCAAGGCTCGGCTCATTCAGCTCAGCGTGGCCGGCGCCTTCCACACAGTGCACATGCAGCCCGCCGTCGCCCACCTGGAGCGGCTATCCCGGGCGATCACCACCCACGACCCGCGTACTCGGTTGCTGTCGAACGCCGACGGCCAGGTCGTCCAGTCCGGGCGGGAGTATCTGGCCCGCCTGGTCAAGCAGGTGGCCAATCCGGTTCGCTGGGATCTGTGCCTGGCCACCATGGCCGAGATCGGCGTCACCGGGCTGCTCGAGCTGCCGCCGGCCGGCACGCTGACCGGAATCGCCAAGCGGAACCTGAAGGGTATTGAGCTGTTCAGCTTGAACACCCCCGATCAGCTGGCCGATGCCCAGGATTTCATCGCTCGACATGGTGACGCCGGCTGGGCGAACCCGCTGGCCAGCACGCCGTCGTGGCGGATGCTGGTTTCGCCGATCAAGGGCGAGTTCACGAAGGCGTCCGGGATCGAGACCGGCCGGGTCGTGCCCGCCGGGACCCTGATCGGCACCGCGAGCAATCGGCGCGACAGCGTCGAGATCCGCGCCACCCACGATGGCAGCGTTACCGAATGGCTGGTTGAGGACGGTGACCCGGTCGCCCCGGGCCAGCCGCTGATCCGGCTGTACCCCGCAACCGAGGCAGGAGCCCAGTGACCGAACTCAAGGCCAGCACCGGAGCCAAGTACGCACGCATTCTCAGCGTCGGCTCGGCCACCCCGTCCAAGGTCATCGACAACGAGTACCTGCTGCAGTTCATCGACTCCTCCGACGAGTGGATCACCCAGCGCACCGGCATCAAGGAGCGCCGCTGGGTGGCCGAGGGCGAGACCATCGAGAGCCTGTGCCTGGAGGCCGCCGGAAAGGCGATCGAACGCTCCGGCATTGAGGCATCCACGATCGGCGCCGTGATCTTGTCGACGATCTCGCACTACCACCAGACCCCGGCGCTGGCTCCCAAGCTGGCCGCCGAGCTCGGCATCGGGGACGCCGCCGCCTACGACATCTCGGCCGCCTGCGCCGGATTCAGCTACGCGTTGGCCCAGGCCGAGTCGATCGTCCGGGCCGGGCAGGCCACCTATGTCTTGGTGATCGCCGGCGAAACCATCAGTCACATCACCGATCTCACCGACCGCGGCACCGCCTTCCTGTTCGGGGACGGTGCTGGTGCGGTCGTGGTCGGCCCCAGTGAGACCAATGGCATCGGTCCGGTGATCTGGGGTTCCGACGGCGCCCAGGAGGGCGTGATCTGGCAGACCGCCGACTGGCAGCAGGCCGTCGCCGAAGGCACCTTCCCCAAGCTCGGCATGAATGGACGCGCGGTCTTCAAGTGGGCCACGACCTTCATCGCCAGGGCCGCCAAGCAGGCTCTCGATGCGGCCGGGATCGGCCCCGATCAGCTGGACGTGTTCATTCCGCACCAGGCCAACAACCGGATCACCGACACCCTGCTGCGCTACCTGAAGCTGCCCGAGCACGTCGTGGTCGCCCGGACCATTCAGCACCTCGGCAACAACTCTGCAGCCACGATCCCGATGGCGATGGACGCTCTGCTGAGCTCCGGTGAGGCCAAGAGCGGCCAAACCGCCCTGATCATCGGCTTCGGAGCTGGCCTGGTGTACTCCGGCCAGGTGATCACCCTCCCCTGAACCTCCGGCTCGTCCGGACCCAAAGACCCACAACACAAGGAGATACGAAATGGCCACCACCGAAGAGATCCGCGCCGGCCTCGCCGAGCTCGTCAACGACGTCGCCGGCGTAGCCGTCGAGGACGTCCAGCTGGACAAGTCCTTCGTCGATGACCTGGACGTCGACAGCCTCGCCATGGTCGAGATCCTGGTCGGCTGCGAGGAGAAGTTCGGCGTCACCATCCCCGACGAGGAGTCCAAGAACCTCAAGACCGTCGGTGACGCCGTCGCCTACATCGAGGCGCACAGCTGAATCGTCCCCATGGCCGGTTGGCCGCTCCCGCCCGGGAGCGGCACCACGCCGGCCCACCAACTCACTCTTGACCACCACTCCGGGGAGCTTGCATGACTGAGATCGTGATCACCGGCCTCGGCGCCACCACGCCGCTGGGCGGAGACCTGGCGTCCACCTGGGCCGGAATGCTCGCTGGACGCTCCGGCGTGAGCGCCATCACCGAGGACTGGGCGGCCGACCTGCCGGTCCGGATCGCCGGCCAGATCGCCGTCGACCCTGCGGAGGTGATCGATCGAGTGAAAGCTCGTCGGCTGGATCGTTCCACGCAACTGGCCCTGATCGCGGCTCGGGAGGCCTGGACCGACGCAGGCTTCGAATGGGAGGCCGAGGAAGGCACTCAGGTCGATCCGCACCGGCTCAGCGTCTCGGTCGCCAGCGGAATCGGCGGCCTGCACTCCCTGCTCAACAACTGGGACGCTCAGCGCGACAAGGGCTATCGCCGGGTCAGCCCGTTCACGATTCCGATGCTGATGGCCAATGCTCCGGCGGCGAACGTCGGCTTGGCCGTCCACGCCAAGGCCGGGGTCCACGCCCCGGTTTCGGCCTGCGCCTCCTCCAACGAGGCGATCTCCCTGGCCGTGGACCAGCTGCGACTCGGCCGCGCCGATATCGCTGTGGTCGGCGGCACCGAGGCGACGATCCATCCGCTGCCGCTGGCCGCGTTCAGCCAGATGCAGGCGGTCAGTCGCCGCAATGACGACCCTCAGGGCGCGTCCCGACCGTGGGATCGCGGCCGTGACGGCTTCGTGATGGGCGAGGGATCGGCGGTCATGGTGATCGAGACTCTGGAGCATGCGCTGGCGCGCGGCGCCAAGATCTACGGCACCATCGCCGGCAGCGGGATTACTGCCGACAGCCACGACATCGTTCAGCCTGATCCGACCGGTGAGGGCCAATCCGGCGCCATGATCAAGGCGATCGCGGACGCCAAGCTCAGCCCGTCCGACATCAAGCATGTCAACGCCCACGGCACCTCTACCCCGCAGGGCGATGTCACCGAGGCGGGCTCGATCCGGGTCGGGCTCGGTGCCGCAGCCGAAGGCTGCGTGGTCACCTCGACCAAGTCGATGACCGGCCATCTGCTTGGCGGTGCCGGCGCCCTGGAGACCATCGCCACCATGCTCGCCCTGCGGGACCGGATGGTGCCGCCGACGATCAACCTCGAAGACCCCGAGCCTGACCTGGGGATCGACATCGCCGCCAATGTGGCGCGTCCGCTGCCCGCCGGCGACCTGGCCGGCATCAATAACTCCTTCGGCTTCGGCGGCCACAACGTGGCTGTCGTCGTCACCAACGCCAACTCCAACTGCTGAGTCCTCTCACCGCCGGCCGCACCAGGTGCGGCCATCGCGGCCTACCCGAAACCGGCCTCGGCCGACCTGGAGGTTCCCATGACTGATGCCGTCGCCAAGCCGCCCCGCCTGCCTCGCAAGGATGACCCGCGCAACCCGAACGCCCGCTTGGCCGCCCTGCTCGATGCCGGCTCGCTGGAGTTGATCAGCGCCGACGACGAGTCGGGAATGCTCGCCGCACTCGGCACCGTGAACGGCTCCCGGGTGGTCGCGTTCTGCTCCGACGCCACGGTGATGGGTGGCGCCATGGGGGTGGACGGCTGCGAGGTCGTCGTCCAGGCCTACCGCCAGGCGATGATCGAGCGGATCCCGATCATCGGAATCTGGCACTCCGGTGGCGCCCGGCTGGCCGAAGGAGTACTCAGCCTGCACGCGGTCGGACGGATCTTCCATGCCATGACCCAGGCTTCCGGAAAGATCCCACAGATCTCGGTGGTGCTCGGCGCGGCCGCCGGCGGTGCCGCCTACGGCCCGGCGCTGACCGACGTAGTGATCATCGCCCCTACCGGTCGCATCTTTGTGACCGGGCCGGATGTGGTCCGCTCGGTGACCGGCGAGGACGTTGACATGCTGCGCCTGGGCGGCCCCGACACCCATGGACGCAAGTCCGGCGTGGCCCATGTGATCGCCGACAACGAGGCCGATGCCCTGCTGCGGGCCCGCACCGTGACTACCTTGCTCGCCGCTCAGAGCCGGGTCGGCGAGGTCGCCGACGTCGAACTCGCCGACCTGCTGCCCGACTCCCCCAAGCGCGCCTACGACGTGCATCCGCTGATCGACGCCGTCCTCGACGAGGGCAGCACCTTCGAGTTGCACGCGCGCTGGGCGCCGAACGTGACGATCGCCTTGGGCCGGCTCGGTGGACGTACCGTCGGCGTGGTGGCGAACAATCCGCTGCGCCTGGGCGGCTGCCTGGACTCGCTGAGCGCTGAGAAGGCGGCTCGCTTCGTCCGCTTCTGTGACGCCTTCGGAGTGCCACTGGTGGTGCTGGTCGATCTGCCCGGCTACCTACCCGGCGTCGGCCAGGAGTGGGACGGCGTCGTCCGCCGCGGTGCCAAGTTGCTGCACGCCTTCGGTGAGGCCACCGTGCCCCGGGTCACTCTGGTGACCCGCAAGGCCTACGGCGGCGGCTACATCGCCATGAACGCCCGTTCCCTGGGAGCGACCCGGGTCTTCGCCTGGCCCGGCGCCGAGATCGCCGTGATGGGGCCGGTGGCAGCGATCCGGATCCTGCATCGGCGCACGCTGGCGGAGGTGCCGGCGGACATGCTGGCCCAGGTCGAGGCCGAGCTTGCCGCCGAGCATGAGCGGATCACCGGTGGAGTGGAGAAGGCCGTCGAGATCGGCGTGGTGGACGAGATCATCACGCCGGCGACGACCCGCACCGCGCTGGCCGCAGCGATCCGCACTGCCGACACCGGGCTGCGCGGGCTCCACGGCAACATCCCGCTCTGAGCTCCTACAGCTCCGTCCGCCGTCGCAGGTGGTGACCTCAGCAGCGACACTGCGGCCGAACTCACCGCGGCGCAAGAGGAGTCCGAGGATCAGCCGACCTGGTGCAACCAGCGGACGGGTTGGCCGGCTCCGGCCTGACGGAACACCTCCAGCTCGTCGTCCCAGCGGGCTCCGAGCAGGTCGGCGACCCCCTCGGCCAGGCTACGGCGGCCGAGAGCATCGGCCAGTAGCGCCTGCTTGAGCCGATCCTCATGGATCATGATGTCGCCGTGCTCGCCGATGGTGGCCGCGAAGAGGCCGAGCGCCGGGGTATAGGCCCAGCGACTCCCGGCGCCGGCTGCGCCGGCTTCCTCGGTGACCTCGAACCGAGCCCGCAGGCAACCCCTGAGCGCACTGGTCAGCTGCGCGCCGGTGCCGGCCGGGCCATGCCAGGAGTATTCAGCGCGCAGGCTGCGCAGTTCAGCGGGCTGATCGGACCACGAGAACTCAACCGGGTGAGCGAACACGGCACCGACCGCCCACTCCAGATGAGGGCGCAGCGCAGCCGGCGCGGAGTGGATCTGAATGATCCCGCGCGTGTGATCCATCTGATCCCCAATCGCTGAGATTTACCTTCCCCAGCAACCTCAGCCGTTCGGGGTCATCGCCATTGTGCACCCGGCCACCGGCGAAGACCAGCGCCTGGCGGCCGAGCAACTCTGGTTAGCTAGGGATATGACCCAGATCGCGGCGAACCTGGCAACCGTCCGGGCCCGAATCGCGGCGGCGTGCCAGCGCGCCGGACGCGACCCGGAGTCGGTCGAGCTGCTGCCGGTTTCGAAAACCAGGCCGGCTTCGGATGTCCTGACCGCTCACGCCGCCGGCTACCGACGCTTCGGCGAGAACAAGGTCCAGGAGGCGGAAGCCAAGGCGTCCGAACTGGCTCACGTGGCCGACCTGGAGTGGGTGATGATCGGCCACCTGCAATCGAACAAGGCCAAGCAGGTTGCTCGGTTCGCCAGTGAGTTCCAGGCGCTCGACTCCTTGGCGCTGGCCGCCGAACTCGATCGCCGGCTGCAGGCCGAGGGGCGCCAGCTGGACGTCCTGATCCAGGTCAACTCTTCGGCCGAGGACTCCAAGTTCGGCCTGCCGCCCGAAGAGACGCTGCCCTTCGCCGCGGCGCTGACCAGCTTCGATGCATTGCGGGTGCGCGGCCTGATGACCCTGGCGCTTCCCTCACCGGTCGAGGACCAGGTGCGGGCCTGCTTCGTCCGGATGCAGCAGGTGCAGGCGCTACTGCGCGACCAGGGCGTCGAAGGGCAAAGCTACGACGAGCTCTCGATGGGCATGTCCGGCGACTTCGAACTGGCGATCCAGCACGGCGCCACCGTGGTCCGGATCGGCACCGCCATCTTCGGCCAGCGCAGCTACCCCGCTGTCGGCTGACCCGGGATCACGGCCAGCGAGCGGCCAGCGACATCATCGCCAACACCGCCAAGACGGCGAAACCCACGGCATAGCCGGCATAGGTCTCGGTGACCTCCTGATCCGCCTTCACGTAGCCCACCGAACGGGCGATGGACGCGTACACCTGCCGCAGCTCCTCCGAGGAGCCGGCCGAGAACTTCTTGCCGCCGGAGAGCCGGGCCACCTGAGACAGCTCGGCGTGGTTCACCGGCACCGGCTCGCGCTGGCCGCCCTCGCCGACCAGGTAACCGTTCGCGGTGCCGTAGGCGATCGTGTAAATGGGGATGTTTTTGGTCTTGGCCTCGCGGGCGGCGTCGGCCGAGTCGCGTCCGATGTTGGTGAAGCCGTCGCTGAGCAGGACGATGGCCCCGGGCGCGGTGGCGTTGGGGTCGTTCGGGTCCGGTGGGGCTTGGGCGATCGCGTCCAGTGAGGAGTAGATGCCCTCACCGATCGCGGTGTACGGCGCCACTTGGAGGTTGTCGATCGCAGCCGCCACCGTGCCTCGATCACTGGTCGGTGGCACCACTACCGCGGCGGTGCCGGCGAAGCGGACCAGCGAGACGTTGAAACCGACCGGCAACAGCTGGAGGAACTCCTTGGCGGCGCTCTTGGCCGCATCCAGCCGGTTCGGGGCGACGTCGGTGGCCTGCATCGACAGCGAGACGTCAATGGTGAGCACGATGGTGGCCCGATCTCTGGGTACGTCCACTTCGGCCTTGGGCTGGGCGAAGGCGACATTCAGCGCTGCCAAGGCCAAGATGGCCAAGCTCACCGCCAGGTGGCGCTTCCAGGCCTGCTGTTTGGGCAGCACGCGTTCCAGGTTGTTGATCCGGTGCGCCTTCGACGTCGATCGCCGCCGCCACAGCAGGAACAGGTACACGGCCACCAGGATCGGAATCAGCACCAGCCACCACAGCCGGTCCGGACGCATGAACTCGGTCGGGATCAGGGCCATCTCGCCCCCAAGGAGACAGCAGCCAAAGCGGCCACCACAGCAAAGGCCAGGCCATATCCGGCCCAGATCGCGGTGGTCTCCTTCTTGGTCGGCGTCTGGCCGACTTCACTGCGGATGCTGTCGTACACCCGGCTCAGCTGGCTGAGGTCCTCGGCGCTGTAGGTGCGTCCGCCGGAGTCGGTTGCCAACTCCGAGAGCATCTGCGGATCCGGCGGGACGGCCTCGCGCTTGCCGTCCAGGTCGACATAGCCGTTGGGCGTGCCATAGGCGATGGTGTAGATCGGTACGCCTGCCTGCTTGGCCGCGAAGGCGGACTGGACGGGTGAGCGGCCGGCGGTGTTCTGACCGTCGGAGAGCAGGACGATCGCCCCCGGTGCGGGGCTGGAGTCGCCACCAGCGCCGGCCGGGGCCATCTTCAGTGCGTCCAGGCTCACGTAGACGGCCTCACCGACCGCCGTGGAGTCCTGCACCTTCAGACTCTGGATCGCGAGTCGGGCCTGGGTCCGGTCGGTGGTCGGTGGCAGCCGCACCGACGGGTTGCCGGACAGGCTGACCAGGGACAGGTTGTACTTGGCCGGCAGGTTCTTCACGAACTCCAGTGCCGCCTGCTTGGCCGCCTCGAGCCGGTTGGGCTTCACATCGGTGGCCGCCATCGACTGGGAGATGTCGATCACCATGACCACGGTCGCCCTCTCCCTGGGCACCATCTCGATGCCATTGGGACGCGCCCAGGCAAGGCTCAGCGCGATCAGGCTGAGCAGGGACAGCGCCACCGCCAAGTGCCGACGCCACTGGGACTGCCGCGGCATCACCTGGGCCAGCAGCGAGGTATTGGTGAACCTCATCCCGACCCGTCTCCTCAGCCGCAGGATGAGCAGATAGCCCACGATCAGCAGCGGAACCAGCAACAGGATCCACAACCGCTCCGGGTTGAGGAAGGTCGGCCAGGAGAACATCAGCGACTCACTCCGGTCGGCGGCTGATGCAGCATGCTGGCGGTGCGCCGGTAGGCCATGACGAAGCGGGCGATGTCATGGACCCAGTCTGAGTCGGTGCGCAACTGGATGTGGGCGGCACCGGCCCGGCGCAGCGCGACCCGGATCCGCTCCCGCTGGGCGGCCGAAGCGGCGTCCATCCGGTCGCGGGCGGCCGGATCGGAGGTGTTCACGTAGCGTTCGAAGCTGGTCTCCGGGTCGCGGATCAGCAGATCGCCGACATCGGCGAACTCCACCTCATGGCGATCCACCACCTCGACGGCGAGCACCTGGTTACGTACGGCCAGTCGGCGCAGCGGACGCTCCCACTCCGGCTCAACATTGGGGTCGAGTTCGAAGTCGCCGGGCGTGAGGAAGTCCGAGACGATCAGTCGGAGGCCGCGGCGGCGCTCCGTGCGCCGCAACCGCTCGATGCCGGCGGCCAACGAGAACGGGCCGGTGGTGTGGTCGGAGACGATCGGCTCGGCGAGCATCCGGCGCAGCAGCGCGTACAGGGCCGTCCGTCCGGACTGGGCGGGCAGCCGCTTCATCGCGTCCGGACGCATGATCAGCCCGCCGAACCGGTCCCCCATCTTCTGGGAGAGGAAGCCGATCGTGGCCACCGCGGCGATGCCGAGGTCACGCTTGGTGACTCCCTCGGTGCCCCAGTTCATGCTGGGGGTGACATCGAGCAGCGCCCAGATCTCCAGCTCGCGATCGGCCACGGTGTCACGGACGTAGGGGACGGTGGTGCGGGCGGTGACCGCCCAGTCGATCTTGCGGACGTCGTCCTGCCCGGGGACGTATTCGCGGGCGTCGCTGGCCTCCGAGCCCGGGCCTGGCAGCAAGCCCTGGTGGTCACCGTGCAGGAAGCCTTCCAGCCGCCGGACGATGGTCAGTTCCAGGCGGCGCAATGCAGCCTCAGGGGCCAGCTTGCTCAGCGGAATGGTGGCGGAGGTGGGCTCGGCCAGCACCGATCGCACCGCGCCGAGCTCGGGCGGTGGCGGTGCGAAGCCGGGCGTTGCACTCACCGGCGATCAGCCCTGGACGGGTGCGGCGATGGTCTGCCCGGCCCGCTGCTGGTTGTTCCAGACCGGAGTGGGCGGCGGCACCATGGCGATGATCCGCTCGATCACCTGAGCCGGAGTGATGTTGTCGGCCAGCGCATCGAAGCCGAGCACCAGCCGATGGCTCATCACGTCCTTGGCGACCGCCTGGACGTCGGTGGGCAGCACGTAGTCGCGTCCGTGGATCAGTGCCAGCGCCCGGGCCGCCGCGACCAGGCCGAGGGTGGCCCGGGGGCTGCAGCCGACCTGGATCACGTTGACCAGGTCGGGCATCCCGAACTCGTCGGGGGTGCGGGTGGCCAGCACCAGCCGGACGATGTACTCGGCAACCAGGTTGTGCACGAAGACATTGGCGGCCAGCTCTTGAAGCTCCATGACCAGCCCCGGATCGAGTACCGGGTTGGAGGTGGGCGGCTTCACGCTCATCCGACGCAGGATCTCGAATTCCTCGTTACCGCGCGGGTAGGGCACGTCCACCTTCAGCAGGAAGCGGTCGCGCTGCGCCTCGGGCAGCGGATAGACGCCTTCGGACTCGATCGGGTTCTGCGTGGCGATCACGATGAACGGCTGCGGCACCGGGTAGGTGTGGCCGCCGATCGAGACTTGCTGCTCGGCCATCAGCTCGAGCATCGCCGACTGCACCTTGGCCGGCGCCCGGTTGATCTCATCGGCCAGCACGAAGTTCACGAAGACCGGGCCGAGCGCGATGTCGAACTGCTCCTCGCGGGCGGAGTAGATCCGGGTACCGACGATGTCGGACGGGACCAGGTCGGGGGTGAACTGGATACGAGCGAACTGGCCGCCGACCACGGTGGCGAAGCTGCGCACCGCAAGAGTCTTGGCCACACCCGGGACACCCTCGAGCAGGCAGTGCCCCTTGGCCAGCAGGGCAACCATCAACTGCTCGACCATGTGCTCCTGGCCGACAATCACCCGCTGCACTTGGGCGATCGCCTCGCCGAGCACCTTCGCCGCCTTGGCCGCATCGGTCTTGGCCGGAGTCGGCACGGCTGAGGCCGCCTGCTGCTCCGGGGTACCGGGCTGGGATGCCGTGGTGGGTTCCTTCTCGCTACTCACAGGTGATCTCCCGCTGGGTTGTGTCTAGCCGTCCAGACCCGGTCAACGATACCGGCTGGTGGTAGCCGCGGCCTGTGACCGAACCAGGTGTGCGATCGCGACCCGGTGTCGGTGCGGCACAATGGGTTCACCTCGGTTCCCGAGCCCGATTGGACGAGATGAGCACACCGACCCCGGACGGCCAGCCCGCCGCGCGGCCGTACCCGCTGCTCGCTTCCGATCCGCCGAAGATCGGCGACTACTGGATCGACGCCCGGCTGGCCGCTGCCCCGTCCGGGGTCGCCTATGTGGCCCATGACCAGGTCAACACCTCTGCGATCGTGATCCTGTTGTCCGAGGGGGCGGCCGAGGACGCCGCTGCGCGCGACCGGTTCGCCGGGTTGGTCAACCAGCTGCACATCGATACCGTGCTGGCCCGAGGTGGCCATGGCCAAGACGATGGGCGTCTGGCCGGCCGGTTCCGTCCCGACACCGACGATCCAGCGGTCGGCGACGACCTGCCGAACACGGCATGGGTGGCTCTGGCCTACGATGCGACGGCCGCATCGGCGGCCGAAGCGCGGCGCATCCTGGATGATGTCGCTCTGGTCGGTGTGCCCACCCAAGGTCGTCCGAGCGGCCCCGACTACCGGCTGCACTGGATCGACCGGGCTCGCCCCGGAATCGCCAAACTGTGGCCGCTGCCCTGGCCGGGACGCCATGACCGGGCTGGCTGGGGATCCATCCTGGCCTCGTGGTTGCTGATGGTGCTGCTGTGCCTGCTGGCGATCCTGATCGCGATCCTGCTCTTCCAGCAGGCGCCGCTGCAGCAACCGCCGCCTCCGGTGCCGACCAGCGGCTCGCCGAGCGCCACAGCCTCGGCCAGTCCGTCGCCGTCGAGTGGTTCCTCCAGCCCGTCACCGCAGTCGGCCTCGCCGTCGCCGACCTCGGTCGGCTCGCCCACTCCGAACTCGCGACTATGACCCGTCCGCGGCTGATCGCCACCGATCTGGACGGCACCTTCCTCAACCCGCGCAGCGAAGTGTCGGCGCTGAACGCGTCCGCGGTGCTGCGCGCGGCCGAGCTCAACGTGCCGTTCGTGGTGGCCACCGGGCGCCCGAGCCGTTGGCTGGGCGTGCTCGACGAGTTGGGCCCTACTCACCCGCAGGTGATCGTCAGCAAC